>Ga0209415_10000641_pt1 | contig 65385 bp, 61 predicted proteins | sample PeaSoiSIISIP2007_FD_187696 | JGI IMG/M metagenome (GOLD analysis project Ga0209415, IMG submission 187696) | Peat soil microbial communities from Weissenstadt, Germany - SII-SIP-2007 (SPAdes) (version 2) | ecosystem: Environmental > Terrestrial > Soil > Wetlands > Peat | place: Germany...
GCGGACTCGCCTTAACCTGTGGGCAACCCTTCCCCAGGGCCGAGTCGTCCCAGCGCAGACCCTTTCGTGAAGACCTCACCAGCCAGCTCAGAGGCGGTTACCGAACGCGGCTCGCTGACCTGATCCGCGGTACGAACTCGCTGAGTGAGACCTCCGTAGGGTGGTGGGCATCTGAGTTCTAACGCTCCTACTGAAGGAAGTAGACGACCTCCGCGATGAGAGAGCGGGCACGATCAACGGTGCGGGATGCCCTTCCACGAGCTCGGAGACAGCCTGTGGCGATCCTCGTCGGCGTCGTGGGCCGCGCTGGTCGTGACTCATATGGGTTACCATATGGTTAATGGGTAGAAGGGAAGTGCTGGTTCAGCTGGATGACGACCTCGTGGCCCGACTTGACCACCTGGCAACCGAGCGAGGAACAAACCGTTCGGAGCTTCTTCGACGCGGCGCCTTGGCCGTATTGGAAGCTGAGGATGTTCGTCAAGCAGACCGCGAGCTACAGGCGGCCTACCGCCGAATCCCGCAGGATCCCGACCTGATACGAGCGGCCGCTCGACTCGCTGCAGAGACCGTTCCAGAGTGGTAGAGAGAGGCGACATCTTCTGGGCGGAACTCGGTTCTCCCGCCAGTCGTCGGCCGGTGTGCGTGCTCACCAGAGACGCCGCCATCGAGGTGCTCTCGGCTGTGACGTGTGCCCCGATCACCCGGACGGCACGAGGGATTCGCTCCGAGATCGAAGTCGGACCCGATCAAGGACTGCCGGAATCCAGTGTCATCAGCTGCGACAGCTTGGTGACACTGCCCAAGGGGAACCTCATTGCAAACCCGATTGGGCGTCTCGACCTTGAGAAGCGCGTCGCATTGGATCGAGCACTTCGCTATGCGCTCGACATTCAGTACTGAACGCCGGCGGAAGCACATCTCGCGAGTCTGCCACCAGGCCTCCGCGACGATTTCGACGCGCGTGCGGCTGCAACAAAGGGTCGACCTAGCTACCTCGCCCAGCTGACTGCATGCGTCGACAATCGCATCGAGGGGCGCACCAGCCAGAACCGGCCGCGCCGGCCGCGCGGGTCCAACGGACAGCCAGCGCGGCTCGCAGGGGAGCCAACCGACTCGCCAGCGAAAACTTGCGCAAGCAGTGATATCTTCCGCACATCGCGACAGGATGTCTCCGACGGGGCGGGTCGCCGACTCGGCCCTCTGCCCGGCGACGAGCCAAGGTTTACACGCCGCGGGTGAAGCGTCTACCTCGGTTTCGTCCAAGCGGACGGGTCCTTCGCTCCGCCTGGACGGCGATTGCCGCGATCGGGCTCTGCGCCGGTTGGCTCACACTCTCGCCGAATGTCGCGGAGGCGACATCACGGCCGCCGCCGCCGTCGTCCCGGGGAGCGCTACCCGCAACGGTCATCAAGACCTGCACCGCGAAGGCACTTGCCACCGCCGTAGCCGGAAAGGGCACGATCACATTCGCCTGCTCCGGCACGATCGTGCTGCCCGGACCGCTCAAGATCTCGTCCGGCACGGTCGTCCTCAACGCCACCGGTCAAGCCGTCACGCTCGAGAGCGCTGAGGCGGCCGAGGGCAGCCGACTCTTTGTGGTCGACGGTGGAAGCCTGACGATCGAATCGATGGGGCTCGGTGACGCCACTGCCGCGGGTGGCGGCGGGACGATCGGAACCGACGGGTCCAACGGCGACAACGGCGCCAACGCGCCCGGGCCACCCGGTGCGGTCAATGGGGCGAACGGCGGTGATGGCGAGGCAGGAGGAAACGGTACGAGCGGGACACCCGCACAGGGTGGTGCCATGTACATAGCCGCCAAGGCCTCGGTCGTCCTGAAGAACTGCAACTTCTTCAGTGACACCGCCCTCGGCGGCTATGGTGCCGGCGCCGGTAGCTCAGGCAGCGGCGGAGTCGGCGGCAACGGTGCGGCGGGCTATGGGGGAAGCGGCGGCGACGGGGGCGAGGGCGGACCCGGCGGGAACGGCGGGAACGGCGCAGCCGCCGAGGGTGGTGCGATCTACAACCTCGGAACCCTGACGATCAGCAACTCGACGTTCCGCGCCGACCGCGCGACGGGGGGGAATGGTGGCAACGGCACGGCGGGTGGCAGTGCCGTCGGTGGCGGCGTCGGGGGCCTCGGGTCCATGCCGGCGGTGACGACCGCACCGGGCGGACCGGGCGGAGCCGGCGGGAGTGGAGGCGACGGTTCCGGCGGCGGCAACGGCGGAGGAGGAGGACTCGCAGTCGGTGGCGCGATCTACAGCGCCGGGACCGTGACGGTCATCGGCGGAGCGTTTATCAGCGACTCGGTGACCGGCGGCAACGGTGGTGAGGCCGGGCACTGCTTCTGCAGTGGCGGCGATGCCGGCTCCGGTGGGCAGGGAGGCCCGGGCGGTACACCCCTAGTAGGTGTCGGCGGTAAGGGCGGGCCAGGCGCCAACGGAGGAGCCGGCGGAGCCGGCGGTGACGCGGGCAGCGGCGGCAGAGGTGGCTCTGGTCTCGGAGGCGCTATCTACTCAGTCGGTCCGACGTCGTTGGCGTCGGTGAGCTTCACCTCCGACAGCGCGACCGGAGGCGCGGGTGGGGCGAGCGGCGGACCCGGAGGGAACGGAGGATTGGGCGGGAACGGCGGCAATGGCGGCGTTGGCGGTAACGGGGCTCCACTAGGCCCGGGCGGAAATGGCGGCGCTGGAGGAGACGGCGGCGACGGGGGCATCGGGGGCGACGGCGGGCCGGCGGTTGGTGGCGCCATTTTCGCCACCAAGAATTTTGCCCTGAAGAGCGTCACGTTTTCCAAGACCGCCGTGAAGGGCGGTGGCGTCGCGCCCGGCCCCGCGCCAAAGGGAGGCCAGGGCGGGGGCGGGGGCGCTGCGAGTGCGCTTGGCAACCCGAAGGGCACGATGGGTCCAACCGGCCAGGACGGCTTCGGCGGGACTATTGGTCACGTCGGCCTGGCGGTCGACCCCGACGGCTTCATCGGGAAGATCGTCTTTGTGACCTCTGCGCTGCCGGGAGCAATCGTCGGGTCCGCCTATGCGGCGCCGCTGCAGATACTCGGCGGGAACGGACCACTCTTCTGGTCGGTTGTGAAGGGAAGCCTGCCGGGCGGCCTCACCCTCGGCGCGAAGACCGGCATAATCGCCGGCGTCCCAAAGTCAGCCGGCAAGTTCTCCTTCGAGATCCAGGCCAAGGACTCGGCCCGACCGCCTGAAGTTGCGACGCTCGCGCTCACCCTCGTGGTCGGAAAGGCGCCATCACCCACCTTCTTGTGACCTGAGTTGGCTTTTCCTGACCGTTACGAGTTTTCCCCTGACCGGATCTGGCCGTCACGCAGCGAGTGCTCCTGGCCGGCCCTCGCGCAGTTTCTCGACTCAGTTCGCCTCGAGCAGCTCGAAGGACGCATGACCGTGGCGCCTGGTGAGCGTCGTCGCCGACCCGCCCGCGCTGCCTGCTCCCTGGATCGCCGAAACATCCGCCCCATCATTGTTGATTAATTCGGTCGATTTAACTATAATCCTGAGTTTAGTAGTGTATAGCGGGTAGTCGCGCGGAATCGGACAGACACGCGCGGAATCAAACAACAAGGAGGCCTCAAGCGTGCACAGACCCCTCCGGCGACGTCGCAGAGGCGGCATCCTCGCCATTCTCGTCACTTCGGCCGCGGCGGCCTCACTAGCCGTTGCGGGACCGACAGGTGCCTCGGTGATACCTGCGGCGAACCACTTCATCATCGGGAGCGGTTCACAAACGGCCTACGCCGTGGTCCAGCAACTCGATGATCTGTTCAACGGCTCGCCAGGCTGCACGCTCGTGGCCAAGTCAGGCTCGACCCAGCCCCTCAACTTCAGCTGCCTCACGTCGCCGACAGACCTCTCCGGCGGGTACACGGAGAATCCCTACAACAACGTGGCCATCGAAGAGCCACCGCTCGGGGGCAAGAACGGACTGCTGCAGCTCGAGAACCAGTCGAGCGGCGGCTCGACCAAGAGCACTGCGTACATCGACTACGCGACTGGGCCCCGGCTCCCAACGGCGACAGACCCGTCCGGCCTCAATTTCGTGTCCTACGCGAAGGACGCCCTCACCTGGTTCCACTTCACTCAGGTGAACGGGGTCCGGACCCCGTCCGCTTCCATCCCCTCGCTCACGCCCACCCAGCTCGCCGATATCTGGGACGGCACGTACACGAAGTGGGACCAGATCCTGAACCCGAAGACCGGCAAGCCCTACTACTCCGGTAGTGCTCTGATCGACCCTTATGCACCGAACTCCGGATCTGGACTGCTCACGCTGTGGAACAGCGACCTCGGAGGCTCGACTTACAACTCCCAGACGTACATCCTCGACACCGGCCGCCTCGGCAAGAGCCACATCATCGAGCAGAACGAGGATGCATCGATCATCGCCAACAAGGACGAGGCGGACGCAATCTTCCTCTTCTCCTACGGCCGCTTCGAGCAGACCTGCAAGACCGTCTGCGGCGGCACCACGGTCCCTGGCAAGGGCACCTCGACGGCGGCGCTCGGCGACATCAACGGCGTCGCGCCCAGTGACACGAACATCTTGGACGGAGCGTGGCCCTTTCCGATATGGCTCACGAACATCTACTCCGACGGCCACAACCCGGCGATCCCGGCTGCCACCCAGGCGACCCTCAACCTCGTGAGTGAGTACGGCTTCATCTGCAAGGCGAACCTGAACTCCAAGGGCATTCCGATCATCGACGTCGACACCGGGCTGGCCTTCCACACGAAACAGACCACCGCGACCGGCCTTCCCGGTGGCGAGATCGCTTCGATCATCGAGGCCGAGGGCTTCGTCCCCCTGCCGTTCGGCGACGAGGGTCTCGCGGCGTTCCCGGCGAAGATCACCGACGCCGCCTACAGCCTGTACGACAAACCCACGCTCGACAAGAAGACCGGGCAGCCCGAAGGCTACTGCCACCTCGTGTCCACCGACGGCCCCTAGAGGCGAGCGGCTGTCGCCTGTCGCTGGCCCGACGTCACGGGGAGCCCACCACATCATGGCGCCTGATGTCCTAAGATGGTGCTATCGATCAATTTCACCGTATTAGGACACAATGACTCTTCGGCGCCGTTCACTCCCCAACGACGTGCTTGAGCCCGACCGCGCCCCCGAGGCGATGGCCGGCTCGGCCGCCGCAACGCCGCCGCAAACGCGACGTTGCGGCGTGTGGCGGCTAGTCGGGCCGGTGCTGGCTGTCGCGGCCGTTGCCACCCCGGTGGTGGCGTTCTCCGTGGCGACGCTGAACCCGGCCTTCGCAGGCGGGCCGACGCTGATCGGCTCGGGCGGTAGCTACCCTGCGGTCGCGATCGACCAGTGGATCGCCCAAATCTCCATCCTGGACGGGGACTCGATCGATTACGCGACCACTTCGTCGGTGATCGGGCTGAACGAGTTCGCCCAACAGCAGGTCGACTTCGCCGGCTCGGAGATCGGCTACTCGACGGGTCAGGCGCAGTACGCGCCAGCGAGCGGATACGCCTACCAGTACCTGCCGGACGTCGCTGGTGCCACGTGCCTGATGTACAACCTCACCAACCGGGCAGGCCAGCGCACGACCTCGCTTCACCTCGACAGCAGCGTAATGGCACAGATCTTCACCGGCACGATCACCAAGTGGGACAATCCTGCGATCGCGGCGCTGAACCCCAGCGCGCTGCTCCCGAGCTCGCCCATCGTCGTCGTCTTCCGTACCGATGCTTCCGGCGAGAACTTCCTGTTCTCCGACTACCTCAACCAGGTACAGCCGGCGATATGGCACGCCTTCACGAGGACACTCGGGTTTCCTCAAGCGGCACAAGCGATCTGGCCGGTACCACAGGAGCAGGGCGGTACTGGTGGGTACAACTTCTCGAGCTGGGTCGGCCAGAGCGGGTCCGACAACGCTTCGAACTATGTCGCCTCGTCGCCCGGCACGATCACCTACGTGGAGACCGCGTATGCGATCTTGCACAAGGCGCCCTGCGCCTCGGTGGAGAACGCCAGCGGGCATTGGGTCGAGCCGTCCGAGTACAACGACGCGGTCGCGCTCGAACGGGCCCAGCTTCTCCCCGACCTCGAGCAGAAGCTCGGGGGTGTCTACCGCAACCCCCTGCCTTCCGCCTACCCCATCTCGGCCTACAGCTACCTGATCACGCCTGAATCGCAAACGGCCCCCCAGAAAGGTGCCGTCCTCGGGCAGTTCATCCAGTACTTCGCGTGCGCAGGTCAACAGGCTGCGGGCCAGCTTGGGTATTCCCCGCTGCCACCGAATCTCGTGGAGGAGGACTTCAAGGGGATCGCGCGGATCAACGGCGCCGCGCGACCGCCGTCCGCGCCGACAGCGGCGAACTGCCAGAATCCTTACGTCGACGGGCAGACGCCCCTTCCGGGCGAGCCGGTCATCGCCGGCACTGGTGGGAACAACAGCGCCGGTAGTGGGAACAAGAACGGTGGCAGCACGACGGGTGGGCCCAACTCGACGCGCAGCGGCAAGACGGGCGCCCCGGTCAGCCAGAGCACCGGCAAGACGGGACGCGACGCGAGCTCCGGAAGCAGGACCTCGTCAGGCGGCACCGGGGGCCGAGCAGATGGCGTGCTCGCAACCGGCCTGTGGCCCGGCGAGACGGTTCTCGGGGGCTCCGGCAAGCTTCAGGACGGTGAGATCATCGGATCCGCGCTCGAGAGCGCTGGCATCGGGCTCTCGACCCGCGCGGCCCCGACCGCGGCGTTCGTAGGTGGTGCCTTGGCTCTTCTCGCGCTGATCGGTCTGCCTCCCGTCGTCGCGTTCCTCAGGCGGCGACGCGGGCCAGAGCGCCCCGAGGTAGCAGGAGATACAGCGTGAGACCGGCGATCGAAAGGCGCCGCCGAACGCTGGCGCACGCTCTGGCCGCCGCCGCGGCTGGCCTCATGGCGGCGGCGGCCTCGCTGGGGCTCAGTCCCGCCGCCGCTGCCTACTCGTCGCACGCCCGAGCCGCCGTGAGCTCGTCGTCCGCGACGTCGACACCCCCGACGGCGCCCTGCCCTGCTGGAGACCGCTGCGCCACGATCCCGGCGCGATGCCCGAAAGGCCGGATCTGCCCGATGGTGGAGATCCGCCCCGCGACCGATCTCGGATCGGATCAGTGGCTCTACCTCTCTCTGGTCCATTTCCTGCCGGGAAGCGACGCGGAGATCTATTACTGCTCGGACAAGAAAGCCCTCACGGCCACAGCTCCCCCGCCGTGCGTCCTGTCAAGCTCCGCGGCGCTCGCTTATCCACAGATTCAGACGCCGATCTTGCCGAACGGTACCGCCTCGTCGAGCTTCCACGTCCAGTCCGACGTTCCAGGAAGCGGGAATCCGGCCTTCCAGGGACAGGTTCCGGGAAATCCAAAGGGCACCGTGCCGTTCTACTGCGATGACACGAACGATCCTTGCTCGATCGACGTCGTAGATCCCGGTCTCGTGTCACCGCCGTCCAACCTGCCTCTTCCCTCGAACACTGCGGTCGTTCCCGTCAGTTTCCTGCCGTCCAGCAACGGCTGCCCCGTTGCGGCCAAGAACAACTGGATCGTCTACACCTCGAGCGACTGGGCCATCTACAACCTGCTCCCGCAGGAGTCGCCGGGCGCTTGCACGGGCAGCCACCCGGTCATCGCTCTGAACACGGCGACCGATTCCCAGAACGCTCTCTCCCAGCTCGTCTCCGGGGCCGATCAGGTCGCCTTCGTCGCAGATCCGGATGCGATCGACCTGAAGCACCTGCTCGCTCACTCCGGCCATCACTACGCGCTCGTCCCGATCGTGGCCTCGGCAGTCGTCATGGCCTATCAGGCCGGCATGCAGTACCAGTCCTTCGAGATGTACCCGTTCGATCAGTACCGCCTGACGCCGAACATGGTCGCCGGGATCGTCACCTACAACTATGCGTCGCCGTATGAGACCGACATCGTCAACTGCCCGGCCGCTGGTGGCGGCTCGACGCCGTGCTCGGCGCTCCAGACCCTGAACACCGTCACCGGTTACACGCCCCCGCAGGCCTACGGGTCGTTCATACCCTCGGCTCCTTCCGAGGTGACCGAGGCATTGACGACCTGGATCTGCTCCGCGCCGAATCTCCCCTTCCGCCTCGAAGGCAAGACGGTGCACGACCCCAATCTGGCCCGGACCACGTTCACGACCTCGACTTTCGACACACCCTGGCCGATCAAGTCCTGCAAGACATTCGACCAGTTCCCTCCGATCCCTTCACCCTCCTCCGCCGACTTCGCCATTCTCAGCACTCCGTTCCAGCAGGCAAAGTACCTCCGACAGTTCGCTCCACCGCCGACGTTCCAGGCCGATCCGGCCGCGGGCTTCGCACCCATGGACTGGTCGGGGGCCCGCTACTACGGCTTTGACGCAGCCAGCCTGCAGAACGCCGAGGGGCAGTTCGTGGCTCCCTCGACTCGGTCGATCGACGCCGCGCTCGTCGGCGCCCGCCACAACCCCGACGGCACGCTCTCGTTCAGCGCAACAGCCAGGATTCCCGGTGCGTATCCAATGGCTTCGGTCATCTACGCCGTCGTTCCGACCGACGGGGCAACCGCCCTCGAGGCCTCGAACATCGACGGCATGTTGAGCCGGCTCTTGGACTTCACGACCGGAGCAGGTGCAGCCGCCGACCTTCCGGACGGGTACGTGCCTCTACCCGCCAAGCTCGCCGCGACAGCAAGGGCGGACCTCGCGAGCGCGATCAGGCTCGAGACCTCACCGAGCAAGAGCGCGCCGCCTCAGGTTCCGACCCTGACGACGACTCCGACAAGGGTGCCCCAGAGGCCGACGAAGCCGACGACGCCGAGCAAGCCATCGAGCCCCGCTTCTGGCGGCAAGGGCCACTCGTCGGACCACCCGAGCCTTACCGGCATCCCGATCGAGACCGTTGCGCTGGTTGGCTCCCCGACGCCCTTGCTCCTGCCCGGCATGTTCGCGGCTGGAGCGCTCGCCATCGTCGGCTGTGGCGCACTCCTCCTCTTCGTGCGAATTCGGAGACCGAGACCGGAAGCTCGAAATGGAAGCTCGACATGACTGAGGCCGTGGCCCCGTTCAGCCGCGCGCTTGTCTCTTCCACCCCGATGGACGTGGCGGAGCGTGCGTCACCGAAGGAAGTCGAACACGAGCCTGTGCCGACGACTCCTCAGGACCGACCTGCCCCCGTGGCTATCCGCAACGATCCTGAGCGCGCCCGCCCCACCATGAGCCGATGGCTCAGCATTCCGGCAGCCGGTCTCGGCGGCATCGGGGTGCTCGTGCTCGCCTTCGGCGGCTACCTCCTCGGCTTCACCAATTTGCAAGCTGCACGTGCCCAGCAACACCTCGCTTCGGCCCTGGTCGGGCCGGCGGGCCTCGCCGCGCTGACGGGCAAGGTGCCCGCCGAAGGCCAGCCAGTCGCCCTGCTCGAGATCCCGAGCCTTCACCTAAAGCAGGTCGTCGTGCAGGGCACGAGCGCCCGGGACCTCGAGAACGGGCCTGGGCTGATGCTCGGGACGGCGCCGCCGGGCACGGCCGGCGATACCGTCATTGCGGGGCGGCGGGCGACGTTCGGGGCACCGTTCGCCAACCTCGGCTCGCTCCGCTCGGGCACGCTCGTGCGCATCACCGGAGGGCTCGGCAGCTTCTCCTACAGGATCTCGCGAATCGAGACGATCTCGGTGGGACAAGTCGAGCCGATCGGGGCGACGACCACGGCCAGGCTCACGTTGGTGACATCCAACCCACCGATCTCCGCGTCCGGCCTCCTCATCGCGGTGGCCACGCTCGTCGGCCGGCCAGTGGCGACCGTTCCGACATACGCCGTGGGTCCTCCGCCGCCGAATTTCGGCCTCACGGGGGACCCGGCGGCGAGCACGCCAGCCCTGCTCGCAGGCGAAGGATTCCTCGTGGTGGCGATCGGGACGTTCGTCGCCTACCGACGCTGGCGTCACTTCTGGGCCACTTACCTCCTCGCCTTGCCCTTGCTGCTCGCTCTCTTGGTGATGTGCTTCGAGAACATCGCAGCGCTTCTTCCGGCCACGCTGTGAGACCGCGCGACACTGCACCAAGGAGGTCCGCTGCCCTCGGGGCCCTGGTCCTCGGCCTCGGGGCGATGGCCGCTGCCTGCTCAGCAGCCTCGCCGGCGCCCACGACCTCGACGACACCACGGTCGCAGACGAGGACCTTGTACGTCATGGTCGGCAAGCAGCGCGTGCGGGTGCCGACGGAGATTCACGGGCAGCTGCCCAATCCTGAGCCGGGAGCCACCCAGGCCGGCCAACAGATCCTCATCTCACCCACCGGCATTCATCCGTCGCTGCTGCTGGCGACCCAAGGGCTCCCGGTCGTCTGGACGAACCTGACGGACCGGTCACAACGGGTCGTCTTCACGAACGCCCAGGGCGAGTCGGGGCTGATCCCGCCTGGCGGCACGTTCTCGATGCCAACCCCACGGTCGGAGAGCTACACATTCAAGACCTCAACGGGGTTCACGGGTGTGCTCAACGTCGACCCGAACATTCCGAGCCTGCCCTGAGAGCCTCAACCCGGCAGGCTCCGAATGGTCTTGACGTCGCTCGCAATCTGCTCGACGAGCTCGTCCTCGGTCCCAAAACTGCGCTGCTCCCGCACGAGCTGCCCGATCACGACACGGATCGTCTCGCCGTAGAGGTCCCCGTCGAAGTCGAGGAGGAACGCCTCGACCAGCCGCTCTCCTGCCTCGTAGTAGTGGGGCCGACGGCCCACGGAGATCGCCGCCCGCTGCCGGGTGCCGTCTGGCAGCTCCACTTCGCCGGCGTAAACGCCGTCGGCGAGCTGCACGTCGGCACCGACCCGGACGTTGGCGGTCGGGAAGCCGAGCTTGCGCCCACGCTGGTCGCCGACCACCACGATCCCCTCAATGGAAGAATCCATCCTCACAAGCTAACGCTGCTTCAGGCAAACCATGAGAACCGCAGCGTCTCGCGAACAGCGCAAACGTTGACGGTCACGGCACTGACTTGCGTGCGGCAGGGCACCCACACCCACCATGTCGGCGCGAGGCCGCGCGTCCGGTACATACTCTCCCCGTGACTTCTTTGACACCCTCGAGCTTTCGTGCAAGAGCCGTCGACCACCTCGCTGCGGCGATCGGCACGACCAAAGGGCTCTTCTTCGTCAGCGACGGCGTGGTCGACGGGCCCTTCATGCCCGGCGACGCCGTGCTCGCGTTTGCCCAACTCCCGGGTCGGCTCCTCGCAGCCTCCACCGACTCACACTTCGGACCGAACGTCCGTGTGAGCGAGGACGGCGGCCTCAGCTGGGACGACCCCGGAGCGCGACCCATCGCTTTCCCTGCCGACACGGGCGCCGCGTTGACCTCGGTCTGGCAGCTCCACGTCGACACGAGGCCGAACGCACCCGACACCGTGTGGGCGGGAGTCGAACCAGCCGCGCTGTTTCGCTCCGATGATCATGGTGACACGTTCCAACTCGTCCGCGGCCTCTGGGAGCACCCCGACCGGACCTCCTGGGAGCCCGGATTTGGAGGGCTCGCCCTGCACACGGTGGTCACGCACGCGGACCGGCCGGATCGGATCGTCGTGGCGGTCTCCGCTGGAGGCGTCTACCGCTCGGACGATGGCGGCGAGACCTGGGTTGCCCGGAACGAGGGCATCGAGGCCCGGTTCCTCCCCGAGCCATTCCCTGACCACGGGCAATGCGTGCACAAGCTCGCCGTCGACGCGGTGAATCCCGACGTCCTGTGGGCGCAGAACCATTGGGGCATCTACCGGACCGAGGATGCAGGTGACCACTGGGAGTCGCTGGGCCGTCCCGGCGAGCACGACGGCGTGCCCTCGGACTTCGGATTCCCGGTCGTCTCGCACCCCGAGGAGCCGGACACGGCCTACGTGCTGCCACTCGAGTCTGACGCGTTTCGCTGCACGCCCGAGGGCCATTGTCGCGTCTACCGAACGATGGACGGCGGACAAAGCTGGGAGGCGATGACGGAGGGTCTGCCGTCCACAAATGCGTACATGACCGTGCTGCGCGACGCCTTCACGATTGGAGGAAGCCCGCCGTACCCGCTCGTGTTCGGCTCCAGGTCCGGCCACCTCTTCGCTTCGGTGGACGGTGCGGACTCGTGGCGACTCGTCACCTCATTCCTGCCCCCGATCCTGTGCGTGCGCGTCCTCGAGTGACCCTGGCTTCGGGCTGCCCTCGGGGTCCGAGGACAGCCTCTCGGAGCTTCGGTCAGGACGGCGGGATCGACTGATCAACCCTGCCAGGCGGCTTGAGCAAGTCACGCCGCCGCGTGGCGGCTCATGCTAGGTGCGGCCGCACTTTTGGCTCTTGCACGGCGCGTGGTAGGACGGGACGATGCAACTTCGGATCTTTACCGAGCCTCAGCAGGGAGCGAGCTACGAGCATCTCCTCGCCGTGGCTAGTTGCGCCGAGGAGTGCGGTTACGACGCGTTCTTCCGCTCGGACCACTACCTGCGGATGGGCGATGGCGATCCCAGGCCCGGCCCGACCGACGCTTGGACCACGCTCGCGGGCCTGGCTCGGGATACGAGCCGCATCCGGCTGGGCACCCTTCTCACGGCGGCGACATTCCGGCTGCCTGGCGTGCTCGCCGTCATCGTCGCCCAGGTCGACACGATGAGCCGCGGCCGAGTCGAGCTCGGGCTCGGTGCAGGCTGGTTCGAAGACGAGCATCTCGCGTTCGGGATCCCGTTCCCGCCGTCGATTCGTGAGCGCTTCGACCGCTTGGAGGAGCAGCTCCAGATCGTGACCGGGATGTGGGCGACCGGTGAGGCAGATCGTTTCTCGTTCTCCGGCAACCACTACGAGCTCGTAGCCAACATGGGCCTGCCCAAGGCCGTGCAGGCCCCGCACCCGCCGATCATCGTCGGAGGAGTCGGCACGAGACGAACTCCCGCGATCGCCGCTCGTTTCGCCGACGAGTGCAACGTCCCGTTCTCCTCCGTCCAGCACTGCGCCAAGGTCTACGCGGAGCTCGACGCCGCCTGCGAGCGGATCGGTCGCGACCCATCGACGATCAAGCGGTCGGCGGCGCTCGTCGTTTGCGCCGGTCGCAACGACGAAGAGATCTCCCGCCGGGCGGCAGCAATCGGGCGCGAAGTCGAGGAGCTTCGCGAGCATGGTGCGACGGGATCCGCGACGGAGGTCGCCGAACGGCTGCGCTCCTACGGGGAGACTGGGGCGACGCGCATCTACCTTCAGATACTCGATCTGTCCGACCTCGACCACCTTCGTTTCATCGCCGAAGAAGTCGCACCGCTACTTGGGGCGACCGACGGGCCGGCATGAGCGAGCAAGCCCCCAAGAGTGCAGGCGCGACCTCGATGATGAGCAACGGACAAGGGAGGCATTCGATGGATGACCGAGAGCTGTACGAGCACATCTCGAAGCTCGTCGCCGAAGAGCGCGAGCTCGAGGAGGGGCACCCGGGCCTTCGTGCAACTCCCGAGCAAGAAGAGCGCCTGCAGGAGGTCCAAATCGCCCTTGACCAGTACTGGGATCTGCTTCGGCAAAGGCGCGCCCGCCGAGAATTCGGGCAAGACCCCAGCAGTACGAGCGCACGGGACCCAGAGGTCGTGGAGGGCTACCAGCAGTAGGGACGCGGCACGCCTAGCGCGGCCGCCCTGCCACGTCGCCCGCCTGAGCTGCCTCCCGCTCCGTCACGGCGCAGGGATGCTCCGGTCCTCGATCTCCCACGCATGATCGAGGACGTGCCACGCGATCCGCCGAGCCGCGTAGCGCGGCAGCCAACTGGCCTCACGGGCTGGCGAGCCTCCGGAAGCGAGCCTCAGGCTTTCGGAGATGGCGCTGCGCATCGCTGCTACAGCATCGGCATCGCCGACGGCCGGCTCCCGGAAATCGCGCAGACCCAGCCTGCGAGCGTAGGCGTACTCGGCGGCGGCCACGTGGTCTCGAATCGCATCGCGGTCGCGTCCGCCGCCTCGGGGACCCTTCCTGAGCTCCGCGGGAGCAGTTGCGACCACGCCATCAAGGACGCTCCACGCTGCTCGAAGCAGAGCAGCCAGCCGCGCAGCCTCCTGGGCTGACAGTGGCTCAGCGTCCGCCGCCAGCGCTACCACCGGCGCTCCGAAGTCGGTGGTCGCCGTCCCCGCGAGGCGCTCCCGCACATCGAGACGCTCGGTGTCAGGCGACGTGTCGAACGCGATGCCAGCCTCAGCTGCCACGACGCCATACCGTGGCGCGTAGTTCGCGAGTGCCTCGAGGGCAAGCTCCTCGGTCTTGGCCGATCGAGACCACCCTGGCCACTCGAGAGCGCAGGCGAAGACCCGTTTGGCACCGCATTCGAGATACACCCCGACCGGTCGAGATCCGCTCGCAGGAACCATTTCCAAACAAGCATGGCAGAACGCTAATTCTGCTCGCACGTCGGCGCCGTGGCCCATCCCAACGGCGGCCCATCGCAACGGCGGCCCATCGCAACGGCGGCCCATCGCAACGGCGAATTGTCCTGAACTTGCCTCCGCTAAACATAGCGAGCGCTCGCTATGTTTTGCGGAGGCAAGTTGAGCGCGAATTCAGGACTGCGCTGGGACCTCCCCTCGTCTGTGAGCCCTACGGGCCAGCCGCTTTTCAGCCGGGCAACGGCAGCAGGGCTCACCGCCGAAAATGCTTGGACGCAGCCAAACGAGCATGATGAAAGCCACCAGGCGATGGCGGTCGTGCTCGGGTGCCCTTACCGGAGAGTGTGTCGGCGACGTCGCTGGACGTGTGCGTGCCGACACAAACTCCCGTCTCCTGACTGTTCATGCTGGCCTGAGCTCGCGACAGGCGGGCCAGACCAAATGAGGAACGGAGATGGCAGACAAGAAGACGGTAGGGGTGGGATGGGCGGGTCTGCTTACAGTGGTCCTCGTCGCCTGCCTGGTCCCAGCGAGCATCGCGGGCGCAACACGCAGCCTTCGCACCACCCGCACGGCCGTCCACGCAGCGACCGCGAGTGAAGCGAGCTGCACCACGGGTATCCCCGTCATGAGTAGGTGCTACTTCGACAAGAAGAACGTCTCCCACGGCTTCATTTACGAGGGGGGCAAGTTCACCACGATCGACGATCCAAGCGCCACGACCAATCCGAAGTACGCAGGAACCTCTGTGTACGGCGTGACCAGCGGGGGGACACTCGGCGGGCAGTACTACGACTCCAAGGGCGTGTCGCACGGCTTCCCTACCGGGCGGGCAAGTTCACCGCACGCGGCGTCAATTGCGCGGCTCGAACCTGCGAAGCTCCTCGCCAAGAGCGACGAGACGAAGGCCGCCAGCATTGGCATCAACCCCCGGTTGGGGTGGGCACTCAGGTACCAGGCAGGCGTCTTCAGAGGGGCCGCAACGGTGCCGGCGCTGGTGGGCGGTTTCGGGACGGACCTACGATCAGTGCTGCCAGGCGAGGGCTCCCGTCGGGTTCGGCCTCAATTCCCGTAGAACCCGAATTCGGCCCTGGCCGCTCGGAACGCGGCTCGCCGACCGATAACGAAGGAGATGGCATGACGCTCACTGACGAGGACCGCAACAGTACAACGCTGTATTTCGGTCCCTGGTACCGCAAGTCGCCCTACTTCGAGGCGACCCTCCGGCACGGTTGCAAAGCCTTCGACATCTACAACCACACCTACCTGCCTGCCCACTTTGCAGACCCGATCGAGGAGTACTGGCACCTTCTCCGGCATGTGACCCTGTGGGATGTCGGCGTCGAGCGGCAGGTGGAGATCACCGGGCCCGACGCGCTTGCCTTTACTGAGCTGCTCACGCCGCGTGATCTCAGCAGTTGCGAGGTCGGCCAATGCAAGTACGTCGTGAACACCGATGCCGACGGGGGCATCATCAACGATCCGATCCTGTTGCGCATCGAGCGGGATCGCTTCTGGCTGTCCGCGGCGGACAGCGACCTGTTGCTCTGGGCAAAGGGCGTGGCCGTCAACTGTGGCATGGATGTGACCGTGGGCGAGCCGGACGTCTGGCCGCTCCAAGTTCAAGGTCCTGACGCGAAGCCGCTTGTCACTGGGCTGCTCGGCGACGCGGTGGCACGACTTCGCTACTACTTCTGTGCCGAGGTCGACCTCGACGGTATCCCTCTTGTCGTCAGCCGCACCGGCTGGACCGGCGAGATCGGGTACGAGCTCTACCTGCGGGACTCCAGCAGAGGCGACGAGCTCTACGAGCGCATCATGGAGGCCGGGAGGGAATACGACATCCGGCCGATCGCCCCCTGTGAGGCGCGTCGGCTCGAAGCGGGGATGTTCAACTACGGCTCCGACATGCGACTTGAGAACAACCCATTTGAGGTCACCGGTCTCGAAAGGCTCGTCGACCTCAACAAGCCTGCGCCTTTCATCGGGCGCGAAGCGCTCGCCCGCATCGCGGCTGATGGTCCCAGTCGCAAGCTTGTCGGGATCGAGATCGGTGGCGATCGACTGGTGTCCGAACTGACGGAGCCCTGGGCTGTCCGCTCCGGGACCGAGGTTGTCGGCAGAGTGACGGACGCCATTTGGTCACCGCGACTCGAGCGGAACATTGGTTACGCGTGGGTTCCGATCGCTCTCGCGGCGCCGGGCACACCAGTCATGGTGGAGATGCCGCTCCAGACCGTCGGAGCCCGGACCGCAGACCTCCCCTTTCTCGATCCGCGAAAGCGCATCCCGATGTCCTGATGCCCGCGTTGACGCACGGGGCACAGCGAACGCGACGCATTGTTCTCACTCGCGAGCCGGCGGGGTGCAGCTAGGCACTGAAGTCTCGGGGTCACTCGACACTAGGAGCAGCCGCTCGTCGCCCCGCAGCTCGGGCAGGCGTAGCACGAGCCCGCACGCTGCATGACATTGCCACAGGCGTAGCAAAACGGAGCATCCCTGCTCTCCATCTGCGGAGCCGGGCGAGGCTCACCGGCCTCGCTCGGGTGACGAGCTGCTGAAGCTGCATCCCCGCCAGCGCCGTACCGCTCCCGGTCCGTCTGCGCCGCCTGCCCGTCGTCGACGTCCTCGAGGCCGGGAAGTGTCGGTTGGGTCCGCTCTCCCGTCGAGAGCACTCCAAGTTCGAGCCGCTCGTCGAAGCTCAGGTAGTCGAGTGCCAGCCGCCTGAAGATGTAGTCGACAAGGCTCGAGGCCAGCCGCAGCTCCGGGTCGTCGGTGATCCCCGCCGGCTCGAAACGCATGTTGGTGTACTTCCGGACGAACGTCGACAGCGGCACGCCGTGCTGGAGCCCGAGGCTGACGGCGATCGAGAAGGCGTCCATGACACCCGACAGGGTCGAGCCCTGCTTGGAGACCTTCATGAAGACCTCGCCCGGGCGGCCGTCCTCGTACTCCCCTACCGTGACGTAGCCCTCACAGTCGGCCACACGGAAGGCGAAGGTATTCGAGCGCCGCTTGCGCGGAAGGCGCGTCCGAGTCGTCGTCGCAGGCGCCACGACATGTCGTTCCTGGAGCACTCCCTCGAGCTCGGCGATGCGCTCGAGCAACGCACCCTCGCGGGCGTGCGCCGCAGCGTCGGAGACAGCTGCAGTAACGGCATCCTCCTCGGCAACGAGCGACGCATCGGCTCCGGCTTTCTTCGTCGTTGCCAGCGGCTGAGCGACCTTGCAGTTGTCGCGGTAGACAGCGATCGCCTTGAGACCCATGCGCCAGGCGTCGATGTGCATCTGCTCGACTTCTTCCACCGTGACCTGCTCGGGGATGTTCACGGTCTTGGAGATCGCACCCGAGATGAAGGGCTGCGCAGCAGCCATCATCTTCACGTGGCCGAGGTAGTGGATCGTGTTGTCGCCCATCGAGCAGGCGAAGACCGGCAGGTCGTCGGCCTGAAGATGGGGTGCCCCGACAATGGACTTGTGCTCGTCGATGTACGCGACGATCTCCTCCACCTCCTCGAAGCTGTAGCCGAGCCGCTTCAGCGCTCGTGGGACAGTCTGGTTGACGATTGACATCGTGCCGCCCCCGACGAGTTTCTTCGTCTTCACGAGCCCGAGATCGGGCTCGATTCCCGTGGTGTCGCAATCCATGAGAAACGAGATCGTGCCCGTCGGCGCAAGCACCGTCGCCTGGGCGTTGCGCACGCCGTGGGACTCAGCGAGCTCGACTGCGGTGTCCCAGGCCTCCTGAGCCGCGCAGAGCAGCTCGGTCGGCACTTGCTCTTCGTCGATCTTCGCCACTTCGCGGCGGTGCATTCGCAGGACCTCGAGCATCGGGCTCGCGTTCTCGTGGAAGCCTGCGAACGGCCCCATCCTCGCTGCCGTTCGGGCCGAGGTCACATATGCGGCGCCCGTCATCAGCGCAGTGATCGCCGCCGCCATGGCACGGCCTTCGTCGGAGTTGTACGGCACGCCCTGGGCCATGAGCAATGCGCCGAGGTTCGCATAGCCGAGGCCGAGCTCCCTGAAGCGGCGCGTGGTCTCGCCGATCTTCTCTGTCGGGTAGTCGGCGTTGCCAACGAGGATCTCCTGGGCGGTGAAGACGACGGCGACCGCAGCCTCGAAACCCTCGACGTCGAAGGTGTCGTCGTCATTCAGGAAGCGCATGAGGTTGAGGCTGGCGAGGTTGCAGCTGCTGTTGTCGAGATGCATGTATTCCGAGCAGGGGTTGCTGGCTGTGATCCGCCCGGTGTTCGGCGCCGTGTGCCACCTGTTGATGGTCGTATCGAACTGCATGCCGGGATCGGCGCACTCCCATGCAGCTGCCGCGATCTGACGGAAGAGCTCGCGAGCCTTGATCGTCTCGATGACCTCGGCCGAGGTCCGAGCGACGAGATCCCAGTCGCTGTCGTCGAGAACCGCCTGCATGAACTCGTCGGTCACTCGGACGGAGTTGTTGGCGTTCTGGTACTGCAGCGAGTGGCTGTCGCTCCCGTCCAGGTCCATGTCGAAACCGGCCTGCGCCAACACGCGTGCCTTGCGCTCCTCACGCGCTTTGCACCAGATGAACTCCTGGATGTCCGGATGATCGACATCCAGGATCACCATCTTCGCTGCACGGCGGGTCTTGCCTCCGGACTTGATCGTCCCAGCCGAGGCATCCGCGCCACGCATGAAGCTCACCGGTCCGGAAGCGGTGCCGCCACCCTGGAGCAACTCTCGTGAAGACCGGATGTTCGAGAGGTTCACGCCAGCGCCCGAGCCGCCCTTGAAGATGGTGCCCTCCTCGACATACCAGTTGAGAATCGACGACATCGAGTCTTCGACGGCGAGGATGAAGCACGCCGACCCCTGCCTCGGGACGCCCGGCACGCCGATGTTGAACCACACCGGAGAGTTGAATGCCGCCTTCTGCTGCACGATGAGGTGCTTGAGCTCGTCGCTGAATGCGGATGCTTCGGAGTCGTCGACGAAGTAGCCATCCTTCACGCCCCACGTCGTGATCGTGTCCACGACGCGGTCGACCACCTGGCGGAGCGAGTATTCCCGCTCGGGCGTGCCGACGGTTCCACGAAAGTACTTCTGGGCGAGGATATTGGTCGCATTCAGACTCCAGGTCGAGGGCACCTCCACGCCGAGCTGCTCGAAGGCGACCGCCCCGGTGCGGTAGTCGCTGATGCGCGAGTCACGGCGCTCCCAGACAACCTCGTCGTAGGGATGCCGGGACTCCGTGGTGAAATGCCGGCGGATGCCGATCCCGAGGCGCTCTCCTGCAACGGCCATTGAATGGTCCCCTCCCTAGCGGAACTTGCCCGCCGCTCGAACTGCACTTTGCCCCCGACCCGACCAAATTCCCCCATACCACAATATCTTGTGGTTGCTTCGAATCGGGCTACCAGATAGGAGGCTAATTACAGCACCGTAGTTACGACGATGTCAACGGGAAGCCGTCACCGTCCTCCCTGGTCAACGCCCGCTCGCGAAGGTTCCCGTTTGCTTGCATTTGCAACTGAAGGTTTGGGCAGCACCCGTCATCGCACCCGGGCGCCACACCGCGTCGCCAGAGGAGCGCCACGACCGGGCCGCCCGAGCGCCACACGGGGCCGCCCGAGCGCCACAACCGGCCGACGGACCGGCTACCGTGCCGCCGTGGCAGTCGTGGTCGCCGTCGATGCCGGGACTACCGGCGTGCGAGCCCTTGCCGTCGACGAGAGCGGGCACGTCGTGGCGACATCTTACCGGGAGCTCTCGCAGCACTTCCCCGCTCCCGGGCTTGTCGAGCACGACGCCGCTGAGATCTGGACCCTCGTTCAAACCACCTTGGTGGAGCTCCAGTCGGATCTCGCCGATCGATCGTTCGCTATCGCCGCGATCGGCATCACCAATCAGCGTGAAACGGCGGTGGCATGGGACCGTTCGACGGGCGTGCCGTGCCACCGCGCCATCGTGTGGCAGGACCGCCGAACCGCAGCGCGTTGTGGTGAGCTCGCCGAGGCCGGCCATCTTCAGCTCGTGCGCGAGCGAACCGGACTCGTGCTCGACCCTTATTTCTCAGGTACCAAGTGGTCATGGATGCTGGAGCATGGCGGAGTCGCTTCCGGCGGCTCGCTCGCACTCGGGACCGTGGATGACTGGGTCTGCTGGAACCTGACGGGTGGCGCTGGATCGGGCAGGCACGCCACGGACCCGTCCAACGCCAGCCGGACGCTCTGCTACGACATCGAGCGCCGGGCCTGGTCACCGGAACTCTGCGAGATCCTCGGTGTGCCTCTCGAGGCACTCGGCGAGGTCCTGCCTTCGGCCGGCAGGGTTGGCACGGTGGCGGCCAGCGTCGCCGGCGGCACCTTCACCGGTGTGCCGGTGAGCGGGATCGCTGGCGACCAGCAGGCGGCGCTGTTCGGTCACGGCTGCCACCTGGCCGGGGATACCAAGGTCACCTACGGGACCGGAAGCTTCCTTCTCATGAATCTCGGTGCGCAGCTTCCTCTGCCGGCGGGCGGACTCCTTTCGACGGTGGCCTGGGACCTCGGCGAGCACGCGCCGAAGAGCGACGGCGACGGGTTCAGCTACGCCCTCGAAGGCGCCATCTTCTCTTCCGGGGCGACGATCCAGTGGCTGCGCGACGGCCTCGGGGTGATCGGCGAGGCCGCTGAGGCCGGACCGCTCGCTGCTCAGATCTCCGGGAACGACGGCGTCTATCTCGTGCCTGCCTTCGCCGGCCTCGGAAGCCCCTGGTGGGATGCCGCGGCGCGTGGCGCCGTCATAGGGATCACCAAGGGCACCGGCCGGACACACCTCGCCCGTGCCGCGATCGAGGCTATCGCCTATCAGTGCCGCGACGTTCTGGAAGCCATGGGGCAAGTCGCGGGCCGGTCCGTAAACCAGCTCCGTGCAGACGGAGGGGCGGCCGCGATGGACCTCCTGCTGCAGTTCCAGGCGGACCAATGTGACGTGCCCGTCACCCGTCCTCGCAGCACCGAGGTCACGTCGCTCGGCGCCGCGATGCTCGCAGGGCTCGCCGAAGGAGTCTGGGGCTCGCTCGAGGAGTTGCGGAGCTTGACGACCGGCGCGGAGGTTTTCGAGCCTGCGCCGAGGCGCGGCCGGGCAGATAGAGATCACGCGGGCTGGCTCACGGCACTCGAGCGGTCGAGGCATTGGGAACTTGCCCCGCCGGACGCCGGCAAGGAGTAGTCGGTCAGGTCGCCGGTTAGGCAGCCGGCGATGCGGCGGCAGGGGCGGGCTTCAGACCGTCGGGGGCGACGGCTGGGGCGGCTGGCCGTCGCGACGCGTACCGGTCGACGTAGGCCTGGCCCGACAGCTCGCTGATCTCGAACATGAGCTCGTCGGTGATCTGACGCAGCACGAGCCGATCCTCGAGACGATCGGCGTACCGGGCACAGAAGTCGATCGGCTCCCCGAAACGGATGTCGACGGTCTTGAACGGCCTCAGCATCTTCTTGCCGATCGGCTGTATCTCACGCGTGCCGAGGATGCCCACGGGAACCACGACACAGTGCGCCCCGACGACAAGTCGGGCAACACCGGTGCGGCCCCGATGCAGCCGCTCGTCGGGTGAGCGCGTGCCCTCGGGATAGATCCCGAGCGCACCACCGCCCTGGAGAAGCCGGAGTGCCTCGTTCAGCGACTGCATCGAGGCTTTGCCGCCCCCGCGCTCCATCGGGATCTGGCCGATGGAGCTGAAAAACCAACGCGTCTTCCAGCTCTTGAAGTAGTCCGCCTTTGCGACGAAGGTGACCCTGCGGGGGACTACGAGCGGGATGAACAGCGAGTCGCAGAAGGCCTGGTGATTCGACGCGATGATCACCGGCCCGGTTGCCGGGACACGCTCGACTCCGGTCACTTTGATCCGGAAGAAACCACGAAGTAACGGGCTCAGCAGCACCTTGAAGAGCTCGTAGACCACGCCACCACGCTATTCCGGATGGAGCCGGTCCGGTACTGCCTCAGTGACGCCCCTTATCACCGGTCACGCCTCAATGGTGCCGCCGCCGATGCCGATAGTTATCCCGAAGGGATGTTGAACCTGAGCTTCATGAGGACCACGTGGGAGGCGGTGAACGAGATGCCCGGAGGCGGCCTCATTGAGGCGACGAGACCCGCTGCAGGCAGGGCCGCGGCTCTCGTCCTCGTGTCGCTGGCGCTGGTTGTCGCGGCCGCCGCGACAAGCTCCGCTGCTTCTGCCCAGGTCCGCGCCGCTACGGGCCGAGCGCCTGGCACAACGCGCCCTGCGTCGCAGGCTGCGCTCGACGGCGCACAGGTCCTCGGAACGCCTGACTGGTGGCAGGGCGGTGTCTGCGATCCAACCAACGCGCCCGGGTCCCGTCCACTCGGAGCGTCGTGGGACGGTCTGGTCGCCTGCGGCCCCGGGCCAACTCAAGGTGGCACCGACCACCTGGTCAGTTTCTTCCCAGGCGCGTGGGGGGAGTTCGAATGGGAGTGCGTCGAGCTCTCGATGCGATGGATGTACCTCGCTTGGGGCGTCAACCCCTACCCGGCCGACGGGTGGGACGTCGTGCGCGACTACGACCTCGGCACCAACAGGGCCACGTACAACCCCGAGGGACCTGACCTCGTCGCCGTGAAGAACGGCACGACCGGTGCCGTGCCCCAGCCTGGCGACGTCGTATCGGTAGGCCGGGATCAAGACGACAGCTTCGGGCACACGGCGGTCGTAACTGCGAACGCCGTCGATGCTCAAGGCAACGGGGCGATCACCCTGATCCAGCAAAACGGAGGCGCCGGCAACGACGGATGGGTCACCTACCCCGTCGCCGACTGGGTCGTCGGCAATCGCGTGACGGGCTGGCTGCACAATCCCTCCTGGACACTCCAGTTGCCGGTGGTCGGATTCATCCGGACCGGCGGGTTCGAGGCGCGGGTCGCAGCGCCCGGCAACTCCTACGGACTGGTCGCCACCGGCGCAACCTCGATCGCGGTAGCCGGCGACGCAGGAACGAATGCAGCCCCCGGTGCCACTCTCTACGGCTACATGAGTCGAAACAGAGACTTCTTTGTGAAGCGAGCCTCATCCACCACCTGGAGCCTCGCTGCAAGACGGGCGAGATCAATTGCCCTTGCCACGACTGCCTCGGGCGCGCCGGTGCTCGCTTTCTTGGACACGACTGGTGACTTCTATGCCGAGGTGGGCTCACTCACCGGACACTTCACCCTCGAGGCGCGAGGGGTCGCGTCGATAGGGATCGCCGACGGTGGTGATGCCAGTGCGCCGCTTCTGGGCTACGTCCAGAGCAAGAGCGGCGCCTTTCTCGTGAAGATGGGCATCACCGGCGACACCTGGACGATCGCCCATCGGTCGGGCGTACGCGCGATCGCGCTCGCCGAGGGCGCCACCGCATCGAGTGAGGTGTTGGGCTATGTGACTACGAGTGGGAGTTTCTTCGCGGAGGAGGGATCGCTCGACGGTCCCTGGGCGAAGGAAGCGAACGGCGTGTCGGCCATCTCTTTAGCCGCCGTTGGGCCCACAGGCACTCCCCTGCTCGGTTACCTGGCTGGCGACGTGTTCTTCGCTGCCGAAAGCGCCGCCCCGGTGGCATGGACCGAGGAGGCGAGCGGAGTCACGGCCATCGCGGTCACCTCGAGTGCGGCACCCGGCGCGCTGCCGATCCTCGGCTACGTGACGGCTGGGGGCAACCTCGACCTGATGCGCGGTCAGCTCTCCGGGCGATTCTCACTCCAGGCTCGCGGGACCTCGTCGGTCGCCATCTCGAGCCTCGCCGTGGCGTAAGCGCTTCGGGCTCGCACGAGTGGCCTGCTGGCGCCGGGCTTGGCGGGCCGAGCGGCGGCGGGGCCCACCTGGGCTCGGCTGGGCGAGCTGGGCTGGGCGAGCCGGCGGGGCTCGGCTGGGCGAGCCGGGCTGGGCGAGCCGGGCTGGGCGAGCCGCGCGGTACTTCAAATTCGTTGACCACTTGCCTCCGCGAAACATAGCGAGTACTCGCTATGTTTCGCGGAGGCAAGTTGAGCACGAAATTCAAAGTTGCCGAGGCGCCAAGGCCGCACGAATGCAACCCGGAGGGTCCCCCGCCCGCGCTCTCGAAGCCCTTCAGAGCTCGGTCAGCGCCCGCCCGGAGCGAGCGAATTCTTTGGGCTACCCGCTGCTCGTTCTCGATAGGCGCGAATTGCACCTAACCCTCGCCGCCGGCCCCGAACCCCTGCCCCGGCAACGTAGCCCAGCCATTCATTGGGAAGCCCAAACGCTGTTCGGCCGCGGCTCTGCTCCCGCTGGAAAGGCACACCTCCCAGTTCACCTTGCCAGGGCTAAATGCGAATCCCCGGCAAAGATCAAGGACAGAGTGAGAACGGGGTACCTGTCAGGTACGTGCCGCCGGCGCCGGCGCTCGGATCGTTGATCGTGGTGAACTTGCCAGCCTGATCCGCGAAGCCGTGGGCAGTTCCACTGCTGTCGAAGTAATACCCGATTACGACTCCCTCGTTGTCGAGAGTGCTCGGAATAGTGCCTTGTCCTTTGGCAGTCCCGGCCTTCGGGTCGTTGATGACTGAGAGCTTGCCTCCCTGATCCAAGAACCCATGGTTGACGCCCTTGCTGTCTGCGTACTCGCCGACTATGACCCCCAAGTTGTTGATCTCGTCGATCGCGCTGCCCTCTCCGCTCGAGGTGCCGGCACCCGAGAAGTCGAGGGTGGTGTAGCGGCCGCCGAGGTCCTCGAACCCGTGGGCGACGCCCTTGTTGTCGACGTACTCGCCAAAGACCACTCCCCCGTCGTTGGGCCCGAAGAGATAGGTGCCCTGGTCCGGCAGACCGTCCAGGTACGTGCTGGGGTCGTTCTTGGTGCCGGCACTCGGATCGGTGAACGTTGTGAACTTGCCAGCGACGTCCTCGAAACCATGGGCGACGTTCTTCGAGTCAACGAAGTATCCGGCCATGACCCCCAGGTCGTTGATGCTAAAGATGGCGGTGCCCTGCCCGGCGGCGGTCCCGGCGCTCGGATCGTTGATCGTAGTGAACTTGCCAGCCTGGTCCATGAAGCCGTGAGTCACGCCCTTTGTGTCGTAATACTGCCCGACGACGGTTCCAGAGCTCGATATGTCGACTGCGTATGTTCCCTGGTAAGCGGCGGTGTTGGCATGCGGATCGGTGATCGTGGTGAACTTGCCCCCGTTGTCGACAAAGCCGTGGCCGATGTTCTTGCTGTCGAAATAGAATCCGGCCATCTCGGGGATACCCGTCGTGCAGCTTGCTCCCGGCGCTGCCAGTGCGCGGAGAGGCGTATGCGTGCTGTACGGGTGAGTGCTGTGTGTTGCGCCCGCGATACTCGCGGGCACCAAACAGGCAGCGAGGACCACGGCGAGCAGGCCCGCCCATCTAGCTGTTGACTTGCGCCACACTCGCGCTCCGGCTCTTGCCATCGTTAACCCCCCCCTGTTCGATGCGACCGTCGAACATTAGTACCTGTTGTCCTGGCATGCCCTGAAGAATTCCTCTCTCAGTCAGGCACATCCTGGACCGAGCGATCGCCGCATTCGCCACGCAGGCGCAGAGCGACCTCAGCCGAAGCTCAGAGCTTCAAGGCCGTACGAAGATTCCGAATCCCCTGAGCGATTCTCTGCTCGTTCTCGATGAGCGCGAATCGGACATAACCCTCACCGCCGGGACCGAACCCCTGCCCCGGCGACGTAGCGACCTTGCCTTCCGAGACCAGGAACTTTGCAAAATCGAGGGAGCCCATGTGCCGGTAGGGCTCCGGGATCCTCGCCCACACGAACATCGTGCCTTTCGGCTTGGGGATGTCCCAGCCGAGCCGTGCGAGACCGTCGCATAGGGCGTCGCGACGCCCGTGGTAGATCTCGTTGACGAACTTCGGATAGTCGGGGGCCTCGTTCATGGCGACGATTGCAGCGATCTGGATCGGCTGGAAGGTCCCATAGTCGAGGTAGCTCTTCAGCTTGGTGAGGCCTTGAACGACCTCGGCATTGCCAACGAGGAAGGCCACTCGCCAGCCTGCCATGGAGAACGACTTGGTGAGGGTGTAGAGCTCAACGGCGACGTCGGATGCACCCGGGACCTCGAGGATCGAAGGCGGCCGGAACCCGTCGAAGGCCGTGTCCGAATAGGCGAAGTCGTGTACCAGGAGCACGCCGCGCTCGCGAGCGAACTCGACGAGGCGAGTCATGGTCGCGAGGTCGATGCAGGCCGTCGTCGGGTTATGCGGGAAGGAGAGGATCGCAACCCGGGGCTTGGGCCACGCCGACTCCCACGCCTCGACCAGGTTCGCGAAGAACGCCTCGCCGGTGTCTGCCTCATCGTTGCCGAGCCCTTCCAGGCGCACCATCCGGACATCGGCGCCGGCGAACAGCGGTGCGTACAGGTGGATCGGGTACGACGGCGACGGGACGAGCGCCGTGTCGCCGGGCCCCACGATCACCCACATCAGGTGTGAGAGCCCTTCCTTGGCTCCGATGGTCGTCACGACCTCGCTGTCGGGGTCCAGCTGCACCCCGAAACGACGCAGGTACAAGTCCGCGATCGCCTGTCTGAGCTTCGGGATCCCACGGCTCGCCGAGTAGCGGTGGTTGCGGGGATTGTGTACGGCCTCGGCCAGTTTCTCGACGGCGACGTCGGGCGAGGGGATGTCAGGGTTCCCGAATCCGAGGTCGATGACATCGTCGCCGGCGCGGCGCGCCTGCAGCTTCAGCTCGTCGATCTCGGCGAAGACGTAGGGGGGAAGTCCTTTGATCCTGCGAAGCTCCATTGCTCGACGTTAGCCTCCGCGGCTCTGCAGGCCGGCGAGGTGAACGGCTTCGGTGACCAGCTCGAGCGTGCGCGGCCAGCCCCAGATCGCCCAGCTGGCCCCGGCATCGCGCAGTGCAACGAGCCGGTCAGCCGCGGCGCCGACCTCGGTCGGAAGCGGTCCGGCCCACGTCGCCGGTCCGAGTGCGGCCTCGGCCACGAGCCGCTGTAGTTCCACGTTCCACAAGTTCACGGTCGCACCGGCTGCTCGGGCGATCTGGAGTGTCGCAGGTGCCGTGGCACCAACCCAGCACTCGATCCCAAGGGACGTGAACTCGCCGACGAGGCTGGCGAGCGAGGCCCGACGATCCTCCAGCGTTGGCCATGGGATCGCGTACGCCTCGTTCTCCGCGACGCTCTTCGTGTCTCCGATACCGAGCGCTGCAACCAGGCGGCGGCCGGTTAGCTCCTGCAGCGAGATGACCGATTCGGCTACGAGCTCGTCAGGCAACAAGCCGACCCGTGCCACCAGGGACCCGATCCGGATATGCCGGGTCACCGCAGCGGCGGCACCCAGCATGGGGTACATCGAGAGCGCCGGCCGCGCCTTCTGCCCGATCGGCCAGAGGTGGTCGAAGGCGAAGACGCCGTCAATCCCTAGCTCGTCGGCGGCTCGTGCGACGGCGATCGCCGCGCCCGAGGTGTGCTCGAAGGTCGGGAGCGTGATACCGACCTTCACGCCGTCGGTCCAACTTCTGGCGGAGGGTCGGCGGCGTGCGGCGGAGGGTCGGCGGCGTGCGGCGGAGGGTCGGCGGCGTGCGGCGGAGGGTCGGCGGCGTGCGGCGCGACGCCTGCACCTTCAGTCGAAAGCCCGGCCGCTTCGAGGCCGATCACGGCCGCACCGATCGCGCCACCGCGGTCGCCCAGGGCGGCCGGCACGATCCGCACGTCTGCACGCTCCTCGTTGCTCTCGACGAACTCGGCAAAGGCAGCCCTGGCCGGTTCCAAGAGCAGCTCGCCGGCGTTCACAAGACCGCCGCCGAGCACGATTAACTCCGGGTCGAGCACATTCGCGAGGTTTGCCAACCCGAGTCCGAGCCACCAGGCGAACTCGGCCAGAATCGCCGTGGCCTCCGGGTCCCCATCGAGTGCCACCGCGACGACGTGCTCTCCTCGAACCGAGTCGGGATCACTTCCAGCGCTCTCGACCACGCCTCCGGCGCGTCCGGCGACCGCTGCGTCACGGGCGAGGCGGCCCAGCCCCGATCCCGATGCGTAACGCTCCCAGCAGCCGCGCTTGCCACAAGGACACGGTGGCCCGTGCGGATCGACGATCACATGGCCGATCTCCCCTGCGAAATTGTGCGCGCCGCGCACGAGCCGACCGCCACTCACAATGGCGCCGCCAATGCCGGTGCCGATAGTGACGAGCAGGGCATCGTCGCTGCCAAACGCTGCACCGAAGGCACGCTCGCCGGTCATCGCACACGTCGCGTCATTGTCGACGGCGACCGGGTATCGCCCCTCCAGAATCGCCTCCAGCCCGGCTTTCACCGCGGTTCCGTTGGCTCCGAGCAAGTTTGGAGCAAAACGAAGCACGCCTTCGGTGTCGACCAGCCCGGGCACGCCGACCCCGACGCCGACCACAGGATGGACGCCGACGAGGGTCCTGAGCTCGGATATGAGCTCGGCTAGTACGTTGAGGAGGGCGTCTCCTTGCGACGGTGTGTCACGGCGCTCCTCCGCAAGCACTTCGCCGGAGGTGGACAGGACAAGCCCGAGGATCTTCGTGCCTCCGACGTCGAGGCCGAGACCGACCGGGCCCGACCGTCGAGCGGCGAGGTCGAGCCGCGCGAAGCTCACTGCGGCGACTCGACCCGCGCCTTCAGGTCCCGGATCGCAGCATGGATGATGTTGCCCTCCGCGCGTCGCTTGATGAATCCGGGCAGTGGCACCCGCAGCTCGATGGCCAGCTCATAGGTGACCTCGGTCCCGCCTTCGCGCGCGGGCAGGAAGCGGTAGATGCCATCCAGGCGGTTCGTGAGATCCCCCTGCCGCTGGACCCAGCGAAGCTCGGTCGGTGCCATCGAGTAGTCGTAGACGAGGGTATAACTCGTGCTCCGCCCGAAGGCACCAGCGCGAAACGAGACCACGGACGGGCGTCCCTGCTCATCCCGCTCTTGGACGTGGACCTCCTTGAGATCGGCGACCCATTCGGGGTAGCTCTCGATGTCGGCCACGACCTCGAAGCACCGCGCGGGGGAGCCGTCGACGACCATCCGCTCAATGGTCTGATCGGCCACACGTCCTCCTATCTGCTCAGGTGCGCTCCAGCCTCGCATCTCCTCGGCCCGGCGGCCAGCATTGCAGCATCGCCCGGCGGCCAGCATTGTCACGAGGCCGGCATCGCCCGGGTCGGTCAGCCACCTGCCTCGACGATCGCCTCGTGCAGTCTTCGGGCCAACCGGCCGTGGTCGAATTCGGCGACGACCCTCCGTCGCGCCTCGGCGCCCAATCGCTCGCGGAGGGCAGGGTCGTCCAGCAACCTCGCGAGCGCGCCCGCGACCGCGGCAATGTCCCGCGGGTGGTCTACCACGAGCCCGGTCCGGCCGTCGACGACCGCCTCATCCGCACCGCCGCTCCGGCCGGCGAGCTGGGCTACGCCCGCGGCAGCAGCCTCGAGAAACACGATCCCGAACCCCTCCTGCTCGAGACCGAGCCATCGATTACGGCAGCACATGGCCCAGACGTCCGCGGCGCCGTCGAGCATCGGCAACTCGTCGTCGGGGACTCGCCCGAGGAAACGGACCTCAGCTCCACTCCGCCTCGCCCCCGACTGCAGCCGTTTGCGGTCCCGACCTGCGCCACCAATGACGAGCGTGAGATCTGGGCGCCTCGCGCTCAATTGGCCGACCGCCTCGATGAGCACGTCCATGCCCTTGCGCGGAACCAGGCGGCTGACGCTCACGACGAGCCTGCCATCGGTGGGCAGCCCGAGCCGGCGGCGCACCACCACTCGCTCCTCGGCGGCGAGCGGGTGGAAGCGCTCGAAGTCGACGCCGGGTGGCACGATGACGAACGGCGGCATGCCTCGGCCTGAGGCGCGAGCCGCCTCGGCGGCCGGGTAGCCGCCCGCAGCGATGGCGAGCGACGCCCCGGAGAGCACTGAACGCAGCAGCCGGCGTGAGACCGGAAGCCGCCCGGGAACGGCCACCTCGGCGCCGTGGAGGATGACCCCGTACGGCAAGTCGAGCTGCCTGCCGAGTAGGCCGAGTGGCAGCGCCGGGTCGATCAGCACAAGTCCCGCGCCCGAGGCGGCCGACAACCATCGCACCTCTCGGGCGAGCGCGGGCGTCGGCAAGAGGACCGGCGACGTCCACCGCTCGATCCGGAACTCCTGCCGGCGGTCGAACTCAGCGGCGCCAGGGTGCGGCGTCGTAAGAACGGTGAGCTCATCGGGCGGAAGCCGCCGGAAGAGCTCATACAGATACGACTGGATACCACCGACCTTGGGTGGGAAGTCGTTCGTGACGAGCAGATGGGCCATCAGGTGGGCGGACGGGCAGCTACGTTCGCGTAGGCCCCGGGCTCACCCCACGCGCCGACGAAAGCGCAGCTCGGGAACCAGGCCTGCTCGCTGGAGCATCCGCACGGCGCGTGCTTCCGCAACGTCGACGACGATCCCGTCGGTGACCGGGGGGTCCAGTAGGAACGTGACGATGCAGTCCGCGCACGCCGAGGTTCCATTGAGCGCACAATCGTCGCAGCTGATGGAGATGTTCTCGGTCGGCATCGCTCCTCCTCCTGGTCCTCGTCGCAGGTAACGCGGGCCGATCGTCCACCTCGAGAGGCGGGCGGCCGGTCAAGGACCACACGAGAGATCATGCCGGAAGGGTGTATCAGGCCCACGAGGCTACTGGCGCCCGCCGAGCGGATCGCGGCTACGTTCCCCCCATGCCCTCCGACCGGCTACGCGCCGTCTGGAATGTCCAGATGCCCGAAGTGCGTGAGCTCGCGGGGCTCCACGAGTACGACGGAAAGGTCCAGGACCTTTCGCCTGCGGGCGTGGCGTCGTTGCTCTCGGCGATCGGTCGCGGTGCTCCCGAGCCCGACGCGCACGACGAGGCGCAGCTCACTGCGGTGGAGGCCGGTGTGCGCGCAACATTCGAGACTGCTGAGCTCCACCGCTGGAACCCGCTCGTCCACGTCGCGAATCTCGATCTCGCGTGCTACGACCGCGAATACGCGCCCGCCGAGGAGCGAGCGGCGGCCAGGGCTGCCCACCTCGCCGCCTGGCCCGATGCCGTCGAGGGGGCCATCGAGTCGCTCGACTCGATCCCCGCGCCCGTGGCGGTCGCGCTCCTTCCGGCAACGCGCGGTCTCGGGGCAGGCCTCGGCGGCGGCTTCCGCGGCGGTCTCGACGCAAGCCTCGGCGCAGGCCTGGAGGCCAGCCTCGGCGCAGGCTTCGGCGGCGGTCTCGACGCAGGCGCCGGCCCGGCGGTGATCGACCCGGCCAGGGCAGCTGTGGACCGGTTGATCGCTCATCTGGAGAAGGCGGCGGCGACCGGTTCGCCTGACGCGAGCCTCGGTCCGGCGAAGCTCACCCGGCTGCTGGGTGACCCGGAGGCGATGACGGTGGACCTCGGCCGGCTCGAGGAAGTTGCCGACGCCGAAAGGGCACGCCTTCGCGAGCGACTTTCTCAAGACTGCGACCGCCTGCGACCAGGCGTCCCCACCGCCGAAGTGGTCGCCGAGCTGCTCCGTGACCATCCCGACGACGAGGGCATCTATGCCGCTGCACGCCTCCTCATCGAGGAGTTGAGGAAATTCACGACTGAGCACGGCCTGCTCCCCGAACTCGGAGGTACCTGTCTCGTCGGCCCTGCCCCCGAGTCGAGGCGGTACGCCGTTGCGATGATGTCGTGGACCGGCGCCTACGAGGCCGAAGCGCCCGCCTGGTTCTACGTGAACCCGCCCGACCCTTCGTGGGACGACGAGGCCAAGGAAAGGTGGCGGTCGCTGTTCAGTGCCACGACACTGCCGGCGATCGCCGCTCACGAGGTGACACCGGGTCACTTCGCCCACGGGCGGATGATCCGTCTGGCTGCTCGGGGGGACGTTCGCCGGTCGTTGGAGTCGTCGGCGTTCGTCGAAGGTTGGGCGCACTACGCCGAGGAGCTGCTGGTGGAGGAGGGCTTCCGCGAGGAGGATCCGCGTTTTGCGATCGGGGTGTGGATCGAGGCCCTGGTGCGGGTGACTCGTTTCGCTGCAGCCTTGGGAATTCATCGGGGAACCATGAACGTGGACGACGCTGCGACACGTTTTCGAGAGGATGCGTTTCTGGAGGGCCCGGCGGCCCAGTCCGAGGCGAACCGGGCAACGTTCGATCCAACCTACGGCCGATACACATGGGGCAAGCTCGAGATCCTGGCACTTCGCGACGAGGCGATCGCACGATGGGGACCGCGCTTCAGCCTACGACGGTTCCACGAAGGGCTGCTCGAGCTCGGGGCGCCGCCGCTCGGGACGCTCGGCGACGCCCTCGAGCCGGTCTGAGCCTCCTGGGCCTCAGGTCCCCCCGACCAGCTCGACGGTTGCCTCGCCGACGACCTTCCGCTCGCCTTCGGCGTTCGCGAGCACGCATTCGAGGTCGACGAGCCGGCGACCGCCCTCCTCCCGCTTGGCCACGGCCACGACTCGAGTGACCACCGTCTCCCCGGGCCACGTCTGCTTCGAGAAACGAACCTTCATCCGCCGCAAGCCCCCCGCCCCCATCCAGTCGGTGACCGCAGAAGCGAGGATCCCCATCGAGAGCATCCCGTGCCCGAAGACCGACGGCATGCCGGCCGAGGTCGCGACGGTCTCATCGTGGTGCATCGGGTTGAGGTCGCCCGAGGCTCCGGCGTAGGCGACGAAATCCGTGCGCGACAACGTGATCGTCTTCACGGGCGCCTCGTCTCCCACCTCGAGGTCCTCGAAGCGCGGTGCGAGGCTGCTCACGATCGACGTCCCTGCGGCATCGCTACCACCGTCGATTGTCGTGCTGGCCGACGAGGCCGCCGATATTCAGCACTTCGACGAGGCGAACGACGTGCTTGACGCTGTCGAGCCGGTAGATGACGAGCGCCGTCTCGACCCGTGAGGCCAGACGCCGAGCGAGGAACCCGCGGAGCTCGACGCCCGTTCCGACGGGATCGTTGAGCATCTGACCGAAGATGAAGCGCCGCACCGCATCTGCTACGTGGAACTGCAGATCGTCGAGCGCTTTTCGGGCCGGCACGCTCGCGATGAGGTCCCACCTGTTGCCGCCACCTGAGCGCATCGCCGCGGCGAGCACGACACCGCCTGTCACAGCGCGGGCGACGAAACGGGCATCCGGGTCGAGAGCTGCCAGCTCCTCACCCATGTAACTGTTGCCGCCCTGCAGCGCGGCTTCTCCCTCGAGGATGCGCCGCACCGTCCTGGGCTCGGACAAGAGGTCGATGGTGTACTCGAGGCCTTCCAATTCGCGTGCCGACAAGATGACCGCGGCCGGAACGCCTGCCCGCTCGACCAAAAGCCGGTCCTTCGACGCAAGGACGCGATCAACTACGTCTTTGACACTGTCCCCCTCCCCAGCAAGGACTGCCATTCATCGAGCGTACCCCTCGTCACAGGGCAGTTGAGGGATCGGTCCTCGGCGACCTCAGATGCGGTGAATCAGGTTCATCCGTACTGTCACGACCGGGTCACCCGTTCGGTCGTCGCCCCACCTGGTCTCGACGACGACAAAGGTCATCGCGTGCCCGTTGCTCTCCTTCTCGTACACGTCGACGACTCGTCCCTCTCCGCGCAGGATGTCGCCCACGAAGACCGCTCGCTCGTAAGCGAACTCCTGCTCACCGTGAAGAAGGACGCCGCCACGCGCGAGGAGCGGCCCCAGGATCGCAGCCACCGGCGAGGGCGTCTCGGAGCTCCCGGTCTCCGGCTGAAGCTCGGGAAACCGGCCCCAGTGTTCCATTACGAAGGGAAACGTGGGAGGAACCGGGATCGCCCGCAGACCCGCGCGATCGGCAACCGCCGGATCGCGGTAGATCGGGTTGTCATCCTTCACGGCGTCCGCAAACACCGCCACGGGCGCCCGCTCGACGACTACGCGAACCTCTCCGGTTGACCGCCCGATCATGCTCCGATCGACTGTCATGGTCTTCCTTTCGGCAGTCCGTCCGCCGAGACGCTACTTGCCTCCAGCACGCGTTCTGAGCGAGCTATTGCGCGGCGAGCCTCTACGCTGCGTCCGTGAAGGTCGATGCCCTCGGGACCCCGGCGCTCCTGATCGACGCCGATCGACTGGAATACAACATCGCCGAGATGGCCAAGGCCCTTCCCGGCGACCGCCTCCGTCCCCACGTGAAAGCGCACAAGTGCACCGAGCTCGCCAACCTCCAGGCGCGGGCGGGCCATCCGGGGTTCACGTGCGCAACGATCCGGGAGTGCGAAGGCATGGCTGCGGCCGGGCTCGGCTCTGATCTCCTGTTGGCGAACGAGATCGTCGACGCGCGCCGGCTCGGGGCGCTTGTCGCGGGCCGAACGCGGGTCACCCTCGCGGTCGACTCGCCCCGGACCATCGAAGCAGCTGCGGCTGGCGGAGTTCGCGAAGTCGTGATCGACGTGAACGTGGGTCTCCCCCGCTGCGGCTGCGCGCCGGAGGAGGCCGGCAGCCTTGCGGAGCTCGCCCGCTCATCGGGACTCAGTGTTCGCGGCGTCATGGGCTACGAAGGCCACGTCGTCGGACTCGAGGATCCCGCCGAGCGGGCAGAACGCTGTCAGGCCTCCATGGAGCTCCTGCTCGCGGCGCACGCGGAGGTCGGCGGTGATCTTGTCTCCGCCGGAGGCACCGGCACGTATGCCTGCAACACGTGGGCAACCGAGATCCAGGCCGGCTCCTATGCCCTCATGGACGTCGCCTACGGGCGCCTCGGCCTCCCGTTTCGACAGGCGCTCTTCGTGGAGGCCACGGTGGTCTCGAGTTGCGCGCAGTGGTCGGTCGCCGACGCCGGCCTGAAGGCCTTCGGCATGGATCACGGCAATCCGGAGGCGGAGGGCGCGAACGTCTGGTATTGCTCGGACGAGCACGTGACCTTCGATCCCCCGCGGAACGTGGGCGACAGGATCCGTCTCGCGCCCGGGCACATCGACCCGACGATGGCCTATCACGAGCGGGTTCACCTCGTATCGGGCGACAACGTCCTCGAGACGTGGCCGATCGACCTGCGGGGTTGGTAGCGGCCACACGGCACTTTCGTGCCGAGGTTCAGGCCGAGGTCTTGCTTCAGGTCGAGGTCTTGCTTCAGTGCGCGAAGGTCTCGCTTCAGTGAATGACGAGGCGACAGGTGACCCCGGTGGCCGCAGAGTGGCAGGTGGCGGCGATGTCCACGACGCCGGCAACCTGAAGCACCGCCAGGACGACGGCGACGGTGGCGCCGAGCCCGCCGAGTGCGACCGCCGTAGTCGCCAACCTCGTGACCCAGAGCGCCGGCGCCGGGCCTTCGGCTGAGCGTTCTGCAGCCAGGCTGCGACGGCTGGCCACGCCGAGGCACAAGCCCGCGATCGAGCCGAGGAAGAAGAGCCACAGCACCGAGAGCACGAACCCGGCAACCGCCATCTCGGCCCCTCCGGCCCGAAGTGCCTCGAGTCCGCCGCTGCCGGGCTTGTCCGCGTCGAGGACCGCGTCAGGTACCAAATCGTCGGTCGTGCTCAAAGCTGCTCTTTGAGGCGCGCAGCAAGTGAGCGGAGCGCGAGCCCCCGGTGCGAGAGGTTGTGTTTCTCGGCAGGGCTCATCTCCGCAAACGTACGCCCGCCCCCTCCATCCGGCGCGAATACCGGGTCGTAGCCGAAGCCCCCCAGGCCGCGCCGGGTCGACACGATCTTGCCGTCGACTGCGCCCTCGGCGAGGATCTCGGCCCCTCCCGGGAAGCGGCAGACGGCGACGGTTCGAAAGCGTGCGCGGCGGTCGGTCGCGCCGTCGAGGGCGGCCAGCAGCTTGGCGACGTTCTCGTCATAGGTCGCGGCCTCGCCTGCGAAACGGGCGGAACGCACCCCGGGCGCCCCGCCGAGCGCCACGACCTCGAGCCCGGTGTCGTCGGCCACGACGGCCTCACCGGTCATTTCGACGAGCGCGGCGGCCTTCAGTCGAGCGTTCTCCTCGAGGGTCTCGCCCGTCTCCTCGATCGCACCGGCAGCAACGGGCCGGGCGACGAGCTCGATCAGGTCATCGAGCTCGTCGTGCAGTATCGCCGACAGCTCGGCTGCCTTCTCGGGGTTCGCAGTCGCCAGCACCAGGCGCACGCCGATCTCGGGCCTCTTCTTGTCGCTCCGTCGAGCCGTCAGGCCGTACCGGCCCGGCTGCGGTCCGATGGCGGTGTGGCAAGCACCTCGGCCTGAATCTGGAGGATCTGGCCGATGCCGAGGTCAGCCAAGGCGAGCAGCTGGTCGAGCTCGGTCCGGGCGAACGGAAGACCTTCGGCTGTCCCTTGCACCTCGACGAACCGTCCCGAGGACGTCATGACGACGTTCATGTCGACCTCCGCGGCGGCGTCCTCCTCGTAGTCGAGGTCGAGCATGCAGACCGCCTCGACGATGCCGACCGAGACGGCGGCGCACGCCTCGCGCAGCGGATGCTGACCGACCGCTCCGGCCGAGCAGAGGCGGGAGCAGGCGTCGTGAAGCGCGACGTAGGCGCCCGAGATCGAGGCGGTCCGGGTGCCGCCGTCTGCCTGGAGCACGTCGCAGTCGATCAGGATCTGGCGCTCGCCGAGGACCTCGAGATCGATGACGCTGCGCAAAGCCCGGCCGATCAGTCGCTGGATCTCGTGCGTGCGCCCTGACTGGCGCCCTTTTGTCGCCTCCCGACTCACACGCTCGGGCGAGGATCCCGGAAGGAGGGAGTACTCAGCGGTGACCCAGCCGCGACCGGTGCCGCGCATCCACCGGGGGACGTCCTCATCGACCGAGGCCGTGCAGAGAACCTTCGTCCGACCGGAGACGGCCAGCACCGAGCCGGCGGCGAACTCGGTGAAGTCCCGGACGAAGAAACACGGACGCAGCTCGTCGAGAGCTCGACCGTCGTGCCGAGCGAGGTCGACGGTGCCGGATTGGGTGTTGGTCACTCCGGCAGGGTAGCCGGGCCGCGGCCGGCGGGCCGTCGGAACGATCAGAAGTAGATGATGCGCCTTGCGCGCTCGACGACCTCATCCAGCTCGTCGGTCCACGCCCCGGTGGAGAGGTACTTCCATCCTCCGTCGCAGCAGATGAAGACGATGACTCCCCGCTCCAGGGAGTTGGCACACTTGACGGCGCCCGCGAGGGCGGCGCCCGACGAGATGCCGGCGAAGATGCCGAGATCGGCCAGCCGGCGAGTCCACTCGATCGAGTCCCGTGGCCCGATGATCGTTTTGCGGTCGAGCAACTCCGCGCCACCCTGCTCGAGGAAGATCGGCGGTATGTAGCCGTCGTCGAGGTTGCGGAGACCCTCGACGGTCTCCCCGGCCGGTGGCTCGACCGCCCACAGCTGCACTTGCGGATTGCGCTCCTTCAAGAAACGCCCGACACCGAGCAGCGTCCCGCTCGTGCCGAGCCCGGCGACGAAGTGCGTGATCTCCGGGCAATCGCGCCAGATCTCCGGGCCGGTGCCCTCATAATGCGCCCGGGGGTTGGCCGCATTGCCGTACTGGTAGAGGAACGTCCAGTCGGGGTGTGCCGCCGCAAGTTGCTGCGCGAGTCGAACTGCGCCGTTCGACCCCTCGTTCGCCGGCGAGTCGATGACCTCGGCGCCCCAGACCTCGAGCAGCTGGCGCCGCTCGACCGAGACATTGCCCGGGAGGACGATCTTCAACTTGTACCCCTTGATCCGGCACACAAGTGCCATGCCGATCCCGGTGTTCCCCGATGAGGGCTCGATCAGGGTCGCGCCGGGAGCCAGCAGCCCGGTTCGTTCGGCGTCCTCGATCATCGAGAGTGCAATCCGGTCCTTTACCGAGCCACCGGGGTTCTGGCCCTCGAGCTTGGCGAGGAGGTGCACGTCCGGGTTGGGGCTCAGCGCGGAGACGTCGACGAGCGGGGTGTTGCCGATCAGCTCCAGGATGCTCTCGAGGACGGGCACGACTCTCGGCCGGGGCCCCGGCCTAGGTACTGCCGCCCGCGACGGCGGGCAGGATCGAGATGGTGTCGCCCGCTTGCACCTTGGTGTCGAGCTTGTCCATGTAACGCACGTCGTCGTCGTTCACATAGACGTTGACGAACTTGTGAAGTGAGCCGTCCGCGGTCACCAGCTGGCCTTCCATGCCCGGATAGGTGTGCTGCAGCGTCTCGAGAATCTCGCCGATCGTCGATCCGTCGACGTCGACCGAGCTCTGCCCGCCTGCGTACTGGCGGAGCAAGGTTGGCAAACGGACTTCGGGCACGACCGCCTCCGAAAAGTTGACTCTTTCAGTCGGATACTAACGCTCGTCGACTTCGATCGATTCCTCGGTTATGAGGCCGTCGACGATCCGGTAGGAACGGACCGACGGCACTTCGTGGCGGAGCGACACGAGGACGTAGTGCCATGAGGGATCCGGTGCTTGGCGGACGTCGGTCGGCGAGGGGTAGGGATCGGTGCGCGTGTGGGAGTGGAAAACACCGATCACGGCCTGCCCGGCGGCCTCGGCCTCCCGGTCGATCCGGAGATGCTCTAGCGAGTCGACCGTGTAGACCTGCGCGGATTCTGCAAGATTGCGCGTGGGGTGCATCGCTGCGACCGTGCTCGCGTCCGCATCCCCGGTGATGAGCCCACAACCTTCCTCCGGGTAGGTGGACAGGCAGTGCGCAATCATCTCGTCGAGGTGGTCGGAGGTGAGGCGCAAGGCGGACGCTGGCCTAACCGCGGCGACGGCGGACGCTGGTGTCACGGCGGCGGCAGCGGACGCTCCGGTCCCTGCTGCGGATGGGCTCTCGCCGGAATCGCTCATCAGGGCCGCACGGTAGCGTCTCGGCGATGGTCACGAGGAAGCCCGCCGGTCCCAAGCGCGGCGTGAGTGTCACCAGGGCGCCCGGCGAATCCCACGAGCCGGTGATCCGCTATGTCGCCCGCAACCGGCGCGCACGCCACGACTACGACATCCTCGAGGTCTACGAGTGCGGGATCGCCCTCAAGGGTGCCGAGGTCAAGTCCCTTCGACTGGGACAGGCGTCGCTGCAGGACGCCTACGCCCGGGTCGAAGACGGTGAGCTGTGGCTCCTCGGAGCCCACTTGGCGCCGTACGAGTACACATCTGGCTTCGGCCGTTTCGAGCCGAACAGGCCCCGCAAGCTCTTGCTGCACCGCCAACAACTCGATGAGATCGCGGGGCGCGTGGCCCAGAAGGCGCTCACCCTCGTGCCGCTCAGCATCTACTTCAAGGACGGTCTCGCCAAGGTTGAGCTGGCGCTCGCGCGCGGCCGACGCCTCTACGACAAGCGGCACGCGATTGCCGAACGAGACGCGACACGAGAGGCTCAAAGGGTGATCCGGGAGCACGAACGACGTCGCTGAGCCTCCGGTCGTGTCCCGTGAAGTGTTCCGCGGCCGGCCGGGCGGCCGGCCTGATTCGGAAACTGTCGCTTCGGCTCGCTATCTGCGATCTCGGCGCGTGGGACCGCCAAACATGCGCTTTCCCCGTCGCGTGACCCGAAAGGTGAACACGACCGCGCTGAACATGAAGAGCAGCAGCAGCCAGATGACGCCGCCACCGGTGAACGCCCACACGATGACGCCGAGTGCATCGACGACGACTGTGTAAATCACGAGCCGACGGAGCCACGAGCCCTGGCGTCGGGGCTTGAGTGACTCCCCCGCGATCGCTGAATCGATCGACAGGACCGACGCGCCTGGCAGGTCGGCGACCACAGCCTCGAGATCTTGGACCGATTTGGCACGAAAGATCCGCTCGATGCGCTCTTCAAGCTCCCGGCTGCTCAGGCGTCCGTCACCGGCCTGCTTCCGGACGAAGCTGACGAAACGCAACCGGCGAGCCTCCGTCGGTGCCCCGCGCTGAGCCGGCTCTCCCCTACCCGCGACCACGGCAGCAGTCTCCCAGCCGGGACGCCCCGAGTGTGCGGGAGATCGCTACACGAGCCGGGTGTCAATGCCGGTATCCTGGCACGGAGAACAAATCACCAAGGGGGTGACAGGCTTCGACTCCGGTCGTCGAGGTGGGAGAAGCGAGCCGTGGTCTCCGGAGCCACGTTAAAGAGCCGGAAACCAATACAAACGCCGAGCCTCAGCTCGCGCTTGCTGCCTAACTAGCAGCAACGTCTGCCCGGTCCTAGTCCTGCGGACCGGTCCCAGGCGTCATCTTGCAGGACTTACCTGAACGGCGCCGCCGCCGAGCCGTCGGGGACATCTCAGTCGGCTGGGGTCCCGCACCGGCGCCGGTGGCGTGGCGGGACCCGAGACACTTCCGCCGGATGCGCTCGGAGAAGTCCCATCAAGAAACCGGGGGACGCGGGTTCGACTCCCGCCACCTCCACCCACCCTGATCATGCGACATGACCGCTGGTAGGAGCAGCAATCCATCGGATAGCGGTGCGGGTGTGAGCGAGGACGCCCGCACCGCTACCGACTGCTCGAGCAGAGCACCGCGATACCCGCCTTCCTCGCTTCGCGCTCAGCCGGGTAGCGGGGACTTTGGGGAAAGCGCTCGTTGCGTCAGACCTCGAGCACGTAGGCATGGCCCGCGCCGTCGGCGTGTCCCCATGCGCCGATGACAGCGGTCGTACCCGAGACGGCACCCGGTAGCCGAAGAAGACCCAGCAGCCGAAGAAGTCGCCGGCGACGGTGTCAGAGCCTCTATCGTCCGCCTGATCCGCCCCTCGACAGCCGAGCTGCGCGACGATAAAAGCTATGCCCAAAGCTGCTTGGCAGACTCACTGGCACAAGCACCCCGCGGTACGCACCGGCGACCAGCTCTCTCTCGGTGAGCGATCGGCTGATCGCATGCGCAACATCATGGGCTCGTGGCCTTTCGTCTTCACCTTCTTCGCCGTCATGATCGCCTGGGCCGCGATCAATACGTTCCTGTTGGCGCGCGTCCTCCACCACAAGGCGTTCGACCCCTACCCGTACATCTTGCTGAACCTGTTCCTCTCGATGCTCGCCGGTGTGCAGGCCGCCGCCCTGCTGATTGCCGCCAAACGAGCCGACGCGATCTCCTCCGAGATCGCCATCCACACCGAGAACAACACCGACGACATCAAGACGCTCATCCAGGAGAACACCGACCTCACCTCCGAGGTGAAGAAGAACACCGACCTGCTCGATGAGATCCACCTTCACGTAGCGAATATCGGCCTGAAGGTCGGCGCCGAGATGGGTCGCTTCGCTCCCGGCCAAGCGCCGCCGCCGCCGAGCTGACCGCATCCGAGAAGGGACGTGCTCTTCGCGTCGCGGCTTGGGTAGCGTCAGGAGTGTCAAGGGAGGCCGAGATGACAAGTGCAGACCTGCTCGTCGACGCGTTCGGACGGGTCCGGGGCACCGTGCAGAGCGTGGTCGAGGGCCTGACACCCGACCAGCTGGAGTTTCGCATCGACAGTGAAGCGAACTCGATCGGCTGGTTGGTATGGCACCTGACCCGGGTTCAAGATGACCACGTCGCGGACGTCGCGGGGACCGAGCAGGTCTGGACAGCGTCAGGCTGGGCGCGACGGTTCGCGCTACCGCTCGACGACGCGGACATCGGCTACGGCCACAGCTCCGACCAGGTCGCTTCGGTCACGAGTGACGCGGAGCAGCTGCTCGGGTACCACGAGGCTGTCCACGAGATGACGCTCCGTTTCGTAAGAAGCGTGACCGACACCGACCTTGATCGCGTCGTCGACGACCGGTGGGATCCGCCCGTCACCCTCGGCGTCCGGCTGATCAGCGTCGTCAACGACGACCTGCAGCACGCGGGGCAGGCCGCCTTCCTTCGTGGGGTGATCGAGCGCCGGTGAGCCTTCGCCGGTGAGCTCTCAAGCCCGTAGCTCGGGCCGGACCGCCGAATGACGGGCTGATGCCGCCTTCGGACCTGGCTTCACGAGCTTCGCGACGAGCTCGGGCACGAGCTTGGACCCATCGACCGTCCCCCACCCACTCGCCAGGTCGAAACCGGCCTTCGCGGTCCAACCGGTCACCGAATAGCTGTGCCCGTCCTGGAGGAAGGTGACGGAGTTGTCACCGCTCTTGACATCGACGAAGCCGGGCGCTCGCGACAAGCCCAGCTCGTACAGGGCCGGGTTCAGAAAGCCCAACGACGCGCCGGCGACTTGATCCGCCACGGCAATCACGCCGGCGAACAGTGGCGCAGCTTCGCTCGTTCCCGCAACTACGGAGAATCCGTCAAATTCGCCCGGCACGCTCAGGTAGATCAGTGCCGCATCCTGCGGTGATGCCTCCATGGCGACGTCGGGGAGTCCTCGGCGCGCGCCGACGATGCCTGCAAGCTGGTTCTGCCAGCCCGGTCGAGAGAAGACGACCGAGAGCCCACCCCCGCTCGCGGCAGGGCCGTAGCCCTCCGACGTCGTGTTCCAAACGGTGTCTGGTTGAGCTCGCACTCCGTCGACCCGATCGACAAACGTGCCACCCACCCCGGTGACGAGCGGATCGCTCGCCGGCCAGTCCACGGCGCGGTGGATGAAGTAGACGTACCCGTTCGCTGTGATCGACCTGACGTCCGTCGCTCCCTGGTCGCCCGAGGCGGCGATCATCGTCACCTTGTGCGCCGCAGCGTCGAGGTAAGCGATGCGAAGGCTCAGGAGCGAGCTCTTGCCCGGGAATGTCTGCTCGGTGGCTCCGAAACTCTGCGAGATCACCTCTGCGAGATGGTGGTCGACCACGTACTTCTCCGCCGTCTCGATCTCGGGGAAGCCGGCGGTACCCTCGGTCTCGTCCACCGGGGTCTCCACCAGCAAGAGGTCAGCGCCGGGCGCCATGGCGTGTGCGCACTCCACGTCCAGGGTGGTCTCGGTCGCCCATCCCACCATCTCGCTGTTGCCCGGGTTGAACGGCGGCACCTTGCCAGCCGGCTGGATGACCGTCAGCCTCGGCGGGTTCGGAATCCCCATGGCCTTGTCGAAGTAGTCGAGGTCGTGCACGATCGTCGGAGAGCCGTACGCATCGACCAAGGCGATCGTCACACCCTTGCCGGTTGCGCCTCTGGCGTACAGGGGAGTCATGTCGTACAGCGCTTCGAGCTGCTTGGGCGTCGAGCATCCTCCGTACTCGCAGTAGACAAGTGCTGCCTGCGCAGTGGCGAACCTCTTCCCGGTGTTCACGAAGAGCGGGACGGGCTGCACAACCGCGTGAGTGTGCGACGCGGTGCGAGTCGAGATTCGGTGGTCAGCCGGCGACCGGCTCGCCGGTCCCACGCCCGCGAGCACGAGGGCGACGGCCACAACGAGGGTGGCCGCAACCGCCGGAGTCGGCGCCGCGGACGGACGATGTCGACGGAGGCTTGCGCCTTGAGAACGGCTCGACGCCTGGCGTCGGCAGGAAGTGACCACCACGTCAGAAATCATGACACCTCACATGACTCGACTCGGCAGGGCGTGTACCCGGCGCGCAACGACGTCGGGCCGGGAAAGCTCGGACCCGGCAAGCCGGACCCGGCAAGCCATGGTCAAGATCGGGCTGCGAATCCTGCGTGAACGACCCGGTCCGAGCGACCCCTGGCCGACCGACAGCCGTGCCGATATCCTGCGTCGCACCTGTCGAGACTTGGGCCGCTGTTCGATGCCCGACCGGTAGCCGCAGAACAGACATCAAGGAGGAGACGTGGTGTTCCAAACTGTCGTCGTCGGAGCCGACGACTCGCAAACGGCCCGCCAGGCAGTCCTGATCGCAGCCGACGTGGCTCAGCTCGCCGGAGGCAAGCTGCACATCGTCACCGCCTACGACCCGAAGAACGTCCGGACCCAGGACCTTCCCGAGGAGTTTCGCTACTCGACATCCCAGCACCCCGCAGAGGTGTTGCTGGACGGCCTCTCCCGGATCGTCCGGGAGCGAGGGCTGGAGCCGGTCGTCCATGCCGCCGCTGGCAATCCTGCCGACGCGATCGTCCAGATCGCCGAGCAGGTTGAAGCCGATCTCATCGTCGTAGGAAACAGGGGCATGAAAGGTGTACGCCGCGTGCTCGGGAGCATCCCCAACACCGTGGCCCACTCTGCGCCGTGCTCGGTCCTCATCGCCGACACGATCACCGCTGTCGCCGCCTCCTCCACCTGACCGCCGCCCGCTCGAGGCATCAGCGGCCGCGGGCACGCGGTCTCGAGGCTCGGCTGCGAATTGGCCGCACGAAAAGATCGGTCTAGACAATATGCAGGCACAGGAGTAACTTCACGCGCAAGTCGCTCCTGCGATCGGGTGGGGGCGAGCGGCAGCAGGGGGTGGGCGCGGGCAGGACGCGCAGGGATTAACGCGACTCAATGAGTGTCCGTCGCGGGAGGTCTTCGGAGCGGCTGGGGTCTCCCCTGCCACTTTCCGGTTACCATCCCGCACTCAACTCGTGTCGCGGCGGTCGGCGTGCGCACACCCCTGACGGGCTCGTGACCTCGAACCGAAAGCAAACGCTCGACCAGGCGAACAAGGAGACACGGGGATGGCGCAGGTGGATCAGGGGGCTTCCGCGAGTCAGTCGGCCGATACCAAGGACTTGGCCGGTTTCGGCTACAAACAGGAGCTGCACCGCACGCTCGGGCTGTTCAGCTCGTTCGCGGCAGCCTTCAGCTACATCTCTCCCTCGACCGGCATCTTCACCCTGTTCGCGCTAGGACTTGGGACGATCGGCGGGGTCTTCATCTGGAGCTGGCCCATCGTGGCGCTGGGCCAGTTCATCGTCGCCCTCAACTTCGCCGAGGTCTCCAGCCACTTCCCGATCGCCGGATCTGTGTTCCAGTGGACCAAGTACCTGGCTGGGCGAAAGTACGCCTGGTTCACCGGATGGATCTACGTCTTCGCGGGGATCCTCACTGTGACCTCGGTGGTCGCGACCTTACCGCTGACGCTGCTGCCAGCCTTCAACAACATGGGATGGAACCTCGACGCCGCAAGTCTTCACGACCAGATCTGGATCGCCGCCATCACCCTCGTGTTCATCACGATCCTCAACATCTACAGCATCAAACTCGTGTCGGTCATCAACAACACCGGGGTCTTCTTCGAGATCGTCGGCATGGTGATCTTCGCGATCGTGATGCTCATCGTCCACCGGCACCAATCCATCTCGGTCGTGACCAACAGCGGCGGACTCCATGTCGGCTTCGGCCCCTTCTTCGCAGCAATGTTCATGAGCCTGTTCGTCATCTACGGATTCGACACCGCCTCGACGCTCGCCGAGGAGACGAACGATCCGAGGCGCAAGGCGCCTCAGGCCGTGCTCTCCTCGGTCGGCGGCGCCTTCGCCATCGGCGGCATCTTCCTGCTCGCGATGTTGATGGCGATCCCGAACTTGAAGGATGCCATCACCGGGAAGGGCAACGGGGGCTTCAGCTGGGGACCGGCGCAGATCATCGACGCCAACTTCTCGAAGTTCTGGGCGACTGTCTACCTGCTCGTCGTGTCGGCAGCCATCTTCGTCTGCTGCATGTGCATCATGGCCGCGACCGTGCGCCTGTGCTTCGGCATGGCGCGGGACAACCGGCTACCTTTCTCCCGCGGGCTCGGCAAGGTCCACCCGCACCTGCATACGCCGATCTGGTCCTGCATCGCGGTAGCGATCGTGGCAGCCATTCCCCTGTTCAAGTACGCCGGCGCCGGAATCGTCGCCATCGCGGCTACCGGAATGATCTACCTTGCCTATTTCCTGGGCAACCTCGCGGTCATGAAGGCCCGCCTCGGCGGCTGGCCGAAGGTGAGCGCCCCGTTCAAGCTCGGGGCCTGGGGCCCGATCATCAACGTGCTGGCGCTCGCCTATGGCGCCTCCATGCTCGTGAACTTCGCCTGGCCTCGCGCCGCCAGCAACCCGGAGCCGAACCAGACGGCGGGCTTGCTGAGCCTGGGCGTCGCCTTCTTGAACAAGATCCCGATCCTCTACACGGTGCTGGCCTTCGTCCTGATCATCGGAATCATCTACTACGTGCTGTTCGAGACTCGAAAGCCGCTCCCCGTCCACGTGCCTGCAGAGAGCGGCCCGGTCGAGATCCCGCCGGAGTCCTTGCCGCCCGAGGAGCTCGTCTAGGCCGGTCGAACGCAGCGTCCCAGGAGGACCTGCTTCAGTGCTTGGGCAGGTCGAAGCTCCAAACGACCACGCGAGTGCGGTCGCCCCGGAAGAGGTCCTTTGCGAACTCGACGGGCCTTCCGTCGGCGTCGAAGGCAACCCGCTCGACGAGCAGCAGCGGCGCGCCGCGGCTGACGCCAAGCAGCTGCGCCGCATGGCTATCCGCCCGAACAGGCTCGAGGGTCTCGACCGCCCGGCAGGGTCGGGCGTCGTAGCGCTCGGACAAGAGCTCGTAGAGCGAGCCTGCAAGCGACTCCTCCAGCATTCCGGCAAACCGCTCCGCCGGAAAGCTCGACGATTCGAGGACCACTGGCCTCTTGTTCGCGAGGCGCAGCCGGGCGACTTCGAAGATCGGCGCCCCCGCTTCGAGCTCGAGTCCACGGGCGACCTCGTCGGACGCCGGCAGCTGCTCGGCGTGCAGCAGCAGGGCGCTCGCCGTGAGGCCGTGTCGGCGCGCCTGCTCGGAGAAGCCGGCAAAGCTGGAGAGATCGCGCTCGACGGTCGGCTCGGCCACGAAGGTGCCGCCTCGGCGGCCGACCGAACGGCGGATCAGCCTCCGGCGTTCGAGGTCCGACAGCGCCTGGCGGAGCGTGAGCCGGTTGACGCCGAACCAGGCGGCGAGCTCACGCTCAGGAGGCAGACGATCACCGGGTTGGAGGCCACCCGAGCCGATCGCCTGCTCGATCACCTCGCCGATCTGGGCGTGCAGCGGGCCCTCCGCGCGGGAGACGTCGCCCAACCATGCTGGGGCTTCGATCCCACGCGACCGGCCTCCGCCGTGGCTCTGTACGCGGCCCACCATCGTCGCCCTCCTTTGCTCCCAGGCAACTCCGAACGTTCCATCGGCGCCGCCCAGTGGCGCCATGGTATAGATGTTTTCGACTCTTTCCGGCGCGGCCCGGACGGTCGATTCGCTGCGGCGGCGCGCGGGCGTCACCTCCCTCGAAGTAGTCCAACGGCAGCCAACCACCTCGAACTCGCAAGGGAGCCGAGACCATGATCGAGCGGGCGCGCGTCGTCGTCGTCGGGGGCGGTGTCGGTGGCTGCTCCATCTTGTACTGGCTCGCCCGCCTCGGGTGGAGCGATGCGGTCCTGATCGAGCGAGCCCAGCTCACGAGCGGGTCAACGTTCCACTCCGCTGGGCTCGTCGGCCAGCTGCGGGGATCGCTCAGCCTGACGCGCATGATGATGAACTCGGTGGAGCTCTACCGTGACCTGGGAGCCGAGGTCGAGCTCGAGACCGGCTGGCGGGAGGTCGGCTCGCTACGCCTCGCCTCCTCGGCCGAACGCATGGAGGAGTTGCAACGTCAAGCCGCCTGGGCCGAGACGTTCGGCCTACCGCTGCAGCTGGTCTCTGCCGAAGAAGCTCAGAAGCTCTTCCCGCCGATGTCGGTCGATGGAGTGCACGGTGCCGCCTTCCTGACGACGGACGGCTATCTCGACCCGAGCCAGCTCACCTTGGCGCTCGCCAAGGGCGCCCGCCAGCGCGGCGCCTCGATCCTCACCGAGACGAGGGTCACCGGGGTCGACATCGCCCATGGCCGGGTGCGCGGGGTCGAAACCGACAAGGGCCGGATCGAATGCGAGATCGTCGTCGACGCAGGCGGCATCTACGCCCATGAGATCGGCCAACTGGCCGGCGTCCACGTTCCAGTCGTGCCGATGGCCCACCAGTACGTGATCACCAAACCCACCGGCCTCCCGCGCGACATGCCGACGGTGCGCGATCCGTCGCTCCTCGTCTACTTCCGTGGCGAGAGCGGAGGCCTCGTGGCGGGCGGCTACGAGCGCAACCCCGCGCCGTGGGGTCTCTCGGGGATTCCGGGCGATTTCAACAGTCGGCTCCTGTCGCCGGATTGGGACCGGTTCGCGCCGCTCTTCGAAGCGGCGACCATTCGCGTACCTGAGCTCGCCAAGGCGGAGATCGTCCAGCTCATCAACGGCCCTGAGGCTTTCACCCCTGACGGCGAGTTCATCCTCGGCCCGTCCGAGGTCAACGGCTTCTGGGTGGCTGCGGGCTTCTGCGCACACGGGGTCGCCGGCTCAGGCGGGATGGGGCGTCTCCTTGCCGAGTGGATCATCGAGGGTCAACCGGAGCTGGACGCCTGGGAGATGGACTCACGCCGCTTTGGTCAGCAGTACCGCAGCCGCGAGTACGCCTTGGAGCGTACGACCGAGGTCTACTCCACCTACTACGACGTCAAGTATCCCGGCCACGAACGCCAGTCCGGCAGGCCGCTTCGCGTGCCGCCTACCTATCACCGGCTGCAGTCTCTCGGCGCCGTGTTCGGCGAGAAGGGTGGCTGGGAGCGGGTGAACTGGTTCGCGTCGAACGAGGCGGCCGGCGACGAGCGGCTCCGCCCTGCTGGCTGGGCGGGTCACCTCTGGTCGCCGGCGGTCGGTGCCGAGCACCGCGCCTGCCGCGAGGCTGCGGCGCTGTTCGACGAGACCTCCTTCTCCAAGATCGAGGTGATCGGGCCGGGTGCGGCGGCATTCTTGGAATACCTGTGTGCGAACCGTGTCGCCCGGCCCCCTGGAACCATCACGTACACCCAGCTCTGCAACCCGGCGGGCGGCGTCGAGTGCGACCTCACGGTCACACGCCTGGCCGAGGACCGCTTCCGCATCGTGACTGGGACGGCCTTCGGCAACCACGACCTCTCGTGGCTGCGCTCACATCTCCCCGGCGACGGCTCAGTCGATCTCGAAGACGTGACGTCGCGTTACGCGTGCTTTGCGCTCTGGGGGCCGAACGCGCGGCAGATCCTGCAGCCGCTCACAGATACGGACCTCGCGAATCAGGAATTCCCGTACCTGCGCGCCCGCGAGATCTCCGTGGGGCCGGTACCGTGCCTCGCCCTCCGGGTCACGTTCGTCGGCGAGCTCGGGTGGGAGTTGTACTGCCCCGCCGAATTCGCCCTGCGGCTCTGGGACACGCTCATCACCGCCGGACTGCACAACGGCCTGGTGCCTGGCGGCTACAAGGCGATCGAGTCGCTCCGCCTCGAGAAGGGCTACCGGGTCTGGGGCAGCGACGTCACCTCTGCCGACACGCCGTTCGAAGCAGGACTGGGCTTTGCCGTGCGAATGGACAAGGAGGTCCCGTTCATCGGCCGGGACGCGCTCTTGGCCGCGGGGCCGCCGGCGCGTCGCCTCGCGTGCCTCGTCCTCGATGATCCGAGCCGCGTTGTGCTCGGTTCGGAGCCGGTTCGGATCGACGGGCGCCCAGTGGGTCGAGTCACGAGCGGCGGCTACGGCTACACCGTCGGACGATCGATCGCCTACGCCTACCTTCCCGCGGGCGAGGTCGAACCGGGACGGCTCGTGGAGGTCGGTATCTTCGGGCAATTCGTCGGCGGGGAGGTCGTCGCCGAGCCCTTGTTCGACCCGGAGAGCTCCCGCATCCGCGCCTGAGCACGTGAGCGCCTCATCAGCTGGTCAGGCGCTCAAACTGGGCATGCGGTCAGCCGCGCGCCACCTGGTCGAGGAGGCGGCCGAGCTCCATCGTTGCCAGCAGGGAACCAAAGTGCTCGCCCCGCTCGGTCGCGTACCCCACGAAATCCACGTCAAGCTCGGAGATGGCGAGCTGGACCACGCCCCACATGGCTTCTCGCAGCTCGGAAACGAGCTTCATCAGCGCGAGCGTGGCGAGCTTGGAATCGTCGACGCTGCCGAAGTAGTGCCCCAGGACGGACTCGTCCCGCTCGGCGCCGAGCTCATTGTTGACGGAGAAATTCGCAAGGTCGAAGTACGGGTCGGCCATGCCCGCGTACTCCCAGTCGAGGATCCGGATCGAGCCGTCGTCAAGCAAGTTGGCGTTCAGGAGGTCGTTGTGGCCGAGCACGATGGGACGAAACGGACGGGCAATTTCGATGCGAGCGAGCACGTCACTCGCCTCGCCATAGTCGAAGGGCTCGGACACGCCGTGGTGCCGGGCTTCCTCGTGGTAGGACCGGATAACTTGGAAATGGTCGAATTCGACCTCGACCGACCCGGAGGCGTGCACCCGCACGAGCGTGGCGATCACCGAGCCCAGCGTCGGCTCTGTGGCGAGCTCGGCCATCGGGATGGGCCGCCCGTCGAGGAAACGGGTCACGATGCACCCAGTCGCTTCGTCAACCGCGACGATCTCCGGCGCGACGCCGATCGCGGCGGCGGCGCGGTTGGCGGCGACCTCGGAGATCCGGTCGATCCCGAGAAGTGCAGTGTTCTTCCCGGGCACGCGGACGACGACCTGCTCGCCTTCCAGGACGACCTTGAAGTTCGCGTTCGTGATCCCGCCCGAGAGGGGCTCGACGGTTGCGGTCCGCCCGGGCCACAACCGTTCGACCACTTCGGTCACAACATCGGACATCGGCCGACGGTACCAGGGAGAAGAGAGCACCCTACTAGTTTCTTGCACGATGACAACGCTCTACGAACGGGTTGGAGGTAAGCCGTTCTTTGCTGCGCTCGTCGAGCGGTTCTATGCAGGCGTGGCGACCGATCCGCTCCTCCGGCCGCTATACCCCGATGACCTGCAGGCGCCAAAGGAGCACCTAGGCCTGTTTCTCGAGCAGTACTGGGGAGGCCCGACTACCTACAGCGACCAGCGGGGCCACCCCCGCCTCCGCATGCGTCATGCGCCCTTCGCGATCGGCGCCGCGGAGCGCGACGCGTGGCTTCGGCACATGACCACCGCGGTCACCCAAGCGAGCCTTTCGGCCGCCGACGAACAGGAGCTCCTCGAGTACTTCACGATGGCGGCCCGCAGCCTGGAGAACCTGGCCGGCTAGACCGCCCGCAGGCGCAGCCACAGCTGCGCGAGCTGGTCGCGGTCGTCGATCACCAGGTCCGCCATTGGCCGGCGAGAGCGGATGAGCTCCGCCGTGGCCCCGGTCGCGGACAACAGCGTCGGATCGCAGCCGTTGGGATCGAGCAGGGCCAAGTTGCCCGTGCACGCCGTCATCCGGCTGTGTGGTCCCTTCGGACGCACCACCACGAGCAGCCGGCCCTGGACCGCGGCAAAACGCGCCGTGTGCATGGCGCCCGAAGCGACCTCGCATTGGCAGATCACCACGGCGAGCGAGAGGCCCGACTGTATCCGGTCCCGCGCCACGAGAAGCCGCCGGCTGACCGGTGTCCCCGGCGGCACCTCGGCGATGAGACCTCCCCCGGACGCGACGATCTCGTCGGCAAGGGCGACGTTCGCGCTCGACGTCGGAATGTCGATTCCCGATCCGAGGACGGCCCAGGTGGACCCGCCCGCGGCCAGAGCACTCTGATGCGCGACGGTGTCAATGCCAGCAGCGAGCCCGGACACGACAGCAAAACCGGCCGCCACCGCACCACGGGCGGCTACCTCCGCCACGCTGCCTCCGAAGCTCGTCGGGTGGCGCGTTCCGACGATCGCGACTGCGGTAGGTGGGGGCAACGAGCCGCGCACCCACAACTGCTTCGGCGGCGAGGGGATCGAGCGGAGAGCGGCCGGGTACTCCGGGTCGTCGATCCCGATGACGTCAGCTGGGCGCAACCTGTCGGCGGATCGGCGTGATGCTCGTCGGGCCCTCGCCCGGGCGCGGCTCCGTGGCGGGCGGCGGTTCCCCCTCGGTCGCAGCGGCAGGCTGTGGCGAGTCCGCAGCGGGCAGCGGCCGCGGCGAAGGCTCCGGCGGCGAGGCACGGCGGGCCCCGGAAGCCAGCTGCGGCAGCGCGGGCCGGGCGCGACCCGCAACCTGGATCGGATGAGCCTCGGTGCTCGCGCCCTCAGGTGGTTTCGCGAGGGCTTCTAACGCCTCCTGCCGTCGAAGCTCCATCAACGACTTTGCACGACTCCATTCCTTACCCTGCAGCAGCTGCACGAGTCGGGGCAGCTCACCGAGGAGGTGCTCGGCTTCGTTGCGGTAGCGCTCGGCGACACCGCCCATGGCGAAGATGGTGGCCCGAGAAAGCGAGGCACCCTCCTCGGTCAGGGCAAGAGCCTGCAGGCGAGCCGAGGCAACCTCGGCGTCCTGCATGGAACCCAGCATGTCCTGAAGGCGGGTCATCTGGCGCACGAAGCCCTTCAGCTCACCCTGGTACAGGCCGGAAGCGAACTCGAGGGAATACCGGAGCCGCTTGCAGCGAATGCGAAGCCGGTGATAGTCGGTCGCTATCCCCGTGCGCTTTGCCCGGCTGGCCGCCTTGCCCGCTGCACGGTGGCACTCACCGATCAAGGCGGGCATGGTCGTCACCGCAGGCGCTCGGGCCGCGACCGAGCGGCGCGAGGGACCTTGTTCGAGCATGGCCACGAGCCCGGTGACGAGCCGTTCGTAGCGGCGGGAGTCGAGCGCCTCGAGCAAGGCCAGTCTCGCTTCGACACGATGGCCGGTGAGGAGGTCGGCAAGCTCGTCGAGCGCCTCGCGGTGGTCTCCCGGCATCTCCTCGGTCCAGTCGTCGAAACGGCCGAGTTGGATATCGAGGTCCCGGACCACGCCGAGCACGCCGGCCAGCCAGCCCAGCTCGGCACGAATCCGGCCGGCACGCACGGGTAACACGTCGGCGAACATCTCGAGAGCCGCCCGCATCCGCCTGGTGGCCACGCGCATCTGGTGGAGAGCCTCGATGTCCTCGCCGAGCCGTGTACCGGGCTCTTGCGCGAGCATCGCCGCGGCATCCTTGCGAAGAACCCGGTACGCGAGCTCGCCCAGCGCCGTCGCCGGGTTGACGCCGGTGGATCCGAGATCGGGAAGACTCGGGATGCTGAGCCCGGCCGCCATGAGGCCCGCCTCGAACTTGGACAAAGTCGCGGGCTGGAGCCCGCACTCGCGCCGCAGTCGCTCCACGAACGGTTGCATGGTGTCCACCCAGGCCGGCTGCACCTCGACCTCGACGCGAGTCAGGCGGAGCCGGCGTCGCTCATGGCCGATCGCGATGACTGTGTCGTCCAGCGCGAGCTCGGCAACCCTCTCGCCATGGATCGCCAGGTCGAAGGGGCGCCGGCGCGTCCGAACCTCGAGCACCTGCTTGAGCGGGCGCGCTCCCACGAGTGCCTCCACGCGTCGCCCGACCTCCCCGCGGCGGTCCAGCCCCGCCAGGCCGGAGGCCGGCAAGGGCTGGGTCACCTCGAGCCGGCGGCGCAGCCCTTTCGTCGCAGTCGACAGATCCTTCAAGGTGGTCTCGACACGCCCGGCCCGGCGCCGGACCCGGAGGACGTAGCCGGCGCGGCCGATCCGCCAGTCCTCGGTGTCGACGTAGACGTCGACGAGACGCTTCGGTACACCCGGGACGATCCCGAGCCCCGGAATCGAGTCGGCGAGCGCTGCCGGACCAGTCCGCAGCGCCAGCCAGCGCTCAACAGGGCGCAGGTCGAGGGCATCGAGCTGCCACTCGACTTCGACATCCGATTGAGACTTCCCGGCAGCGGACACGTGATCAAAGCTAGTCGCACGAGACGAGGCGCTCGACCTGGGCTCGACTGCGCTCGACTGCGCTACCAGGTACGGTCGGCGACGTGAAGGACCCCGCGACGGTTCCGCCCGACGACCAGCAGGTCGTACGCGCCGCAGGGGGAATCGTCGTCCGGGCAGGCGACTCGGGTGGGTGGGAGGTCGCCGTCATCCACCGTCCCGAACAGCTCGACTGGACGCTCCCCAAGGGCAAGATCGAGACCGGCGAGAGCCCGACCGAGTGCGCGTTGCGGGAGGTCCACGAGGAAACGGGGTTTCGCTGCCATCTCGGCCGGTTCGTCGGCGAGGTCGAGTACATCGACCGCCGTGCCCGTGTAAAGGTCGTCTCCTACTGGCTGATGCAGCCAGTCGACGGCGCCTTCACGCCGACGCCGGAAGTGGACGACCTCCGCTGGCTTACGCTCGCCGATACCGTGCGGCTCCTGAGCTACCCGCACGACTGTGAGCTGCTCGAATCGGTCAACATCCCGCTCGCCAAGGCGACCGAGTAGCTCCTCGGGGTCGGCTTCCGGCGTCTCAGATCAACAACGAGCGCGTCGCACTCTTGCTCGCGCTGGCGCGCCAGGCGGTTCCTACGGAGATGTCCAGTTCTCACCCGTGCTGCCGTCCTCGACGCCACCGCGATCGAACCACCCCTCCATGGGAAGGCGATCGAGCACGATCGGCAGCGCCTTGGCGAGCTGCTGAGGTGTCAAGGCCCACGCGGTGGTGATGTGCGGGGTCCAAGTCCCTGGCTCGAAGTGGCGCCACGGGCCTACTGCGAACGGTCGGATCGCATGGTGGACGCGGCGCTGCTCGTCGAGCAGTTGCTGATTGGCCACGCAGGCGAGGAACAAGAACGCGCCGGGGAAGACACCGGCTGCCTCGATCAGCACTCTGATCGGCTCGGGCGGCACAGGTGCGACCGATTCGAGGGCCGCTCTCACCGGCAAATGCTCGGCGACCGTGAGCGACACGTGGGGCTGGTGCCGCCCGTGCGTGTGGGTTGCCATTGACGGCACGCCCTCTGCCGCGATCGCGTTCCACAGGTCCCGGATCATCCGGCTCGTAGTGCTGTCGGGCCACAGCACGATCCCTCGGCTCACCGGAGCGCACGGTAGCGCGCTGTAGCCAGCGGCTGGATCGACGATCTGCTCTTGCGCCTACCGGGTCCAGATTTGCCGTGTCCACCCCGACACCGTGATCGGCGCAGCGCGACGGCTCGCCGAACGACGGTAGCTACTGGCCCGTCATGTGCGGAGTATCGACCAGCACCACCTTGAAGTGGCCGAACCTGGGAGGCTGTCCGAACGCCCTCGGCCCATGCCAGCTCGTCACGGTACCCAGGCTGTCGAGGGAGAAGGTCGATCCGCCATCTTGAGGGGTAGCGATCATGCCTCCCGTCGTCTTGCCGTCGTTCAGATTGACGACGAGGAAGGCCACCGGCGCTTGGTAGGCCCTCAGCGCAAGCGTCCAACAGGGGGTTTTGGGCAAGCACGCCGGACCTCCGATCGGAACCGAGAGCGAGTCGAGCATCACGCCCGAGACTTCGACGAGGGCGACAGGTCCTCGCTCGACCGGGATGAGACTGAGTTCAGCTTCGGTCGTGCCGGATTCCCGCTCAGGCTGTGTGTTCAACCGGGTGCAGTGGCAGTCGAGGTCCGAGTAGAACGCGTTCGACCAGTCGACGCGAGCGAGGTAGTCGTATGCCCGGCTCGGCGACGTAACGACATAGCTGACGACCGGGGTCCATTGACCTGGCGCGAGGAAATAACTCTGTTCCGCCTGCAGGACAGCCCTCTGAATGACCTCGTCGGTTTGTGTGCTTGCCGGACTGGATGTGGAAGCGCTGCCTCCCGCCGTGGTCGTGGTTCTGGCACCGCTGATCGTCCGGGCGGTGCTGCAGCCAGCAAGTACCAGGACGAGAACGACCGTCCCAAGCACGCCGAGCTTGCGCATCGTGCTCATCGTCCCACGGAGCATCGCGCGAGCGAGGTCGCGGGCGCGCGCCGGTTAGAGGGACGCACCAATCAGACCTACTTCAATCTGCTCGCTCCAGAGCGCCTCCAGGCGGTCAGCCGCGGCCTGAGGTACTTGAACGCCGGATCCTTGGAGGCGATCTCAAGTGACATCACGGGACACCCCGTTCCAGTGGTCATCCACACGTAGGACCCAGAGGTAAACGTCCCCGATGCCACGATCCCTCGGTCCCGATGCTGACGCAGGAGCAGTGCTCGGTCGCCAGGGGCGATGCCGTGCGTCCGGCTCCCGACGCTCCATCTGCCCGCCACGTCCTCGCCCTAGCAGTTGCCTCGATCGTCTCATCGACCCACTCTGGGTCGTCCCGTCGTCGAGGCTGCCCGGACCCAACAGGAGCATCGAGACGGCTGAGCCCAACTGGCGCTTCAGGCCTCGAACAGGTACGCCCGGCCGGCGGAGTTGGCATGGAAGGGTGCACCTACAGCGGCTGTGCTGCCGGAGACAGCCACCGACAAGCCGAACTCGTCGTCCGCAACCGTGTCGGAGCCCTTCAGGTCGGCGATCTGGTGCCAGCCGCTAGCGGTCTTGGTGAACACGTACGCTCGGCCGGCGGCGTCAGCGTGGCCGGGTGCTCCCACGACAGCCGTCGTGCCCGAGATGGCCACCGACTGGCCGAAGCCGTCGAGGAAAATGGCATCCTTCAGTTCGGCAGTCTGGTGCCAGCCGGCTGCTGTCTTGGTGAAGACGTAGGCCCGGCCGGCGCTGCCAACGGAGTGGACGGTTGAATCCACGACGGCGATCGTCCCTGAGACGGCCACCGACCAGCCGAAATAGTCGTCGCCGGCAGCGTCGGAGCTCTTCAGCTCGGCAATCTGGTGCCAGCCACTGGCGGTCTTGGTGAACACATATGCGCGGCCGACGCCGTGAGCGTGGAACGGTGCGCCCACGATGACGGTCGTGCCCGAGATGGCCACAGACGAACCGAATTCGTCGTCGGCAACGGTGTCGGAACCCTTCAGTTCGGCAGTCTGGTGCCAGCCGCTGGCGGTCTTGGTGAACACGTACGCCCGGCCGGCGTACGGGCTGCCCGGACGGTTGGCATGGCCGGATGCACCGACGACAGCCGTGGTGCCCGAGATGGCCACCGAGCCGCCGAAGGCGTCGTATGAAACCGTGTCGGAGCCCCTGAGCGCAGCGGCCTGGTGCCATCCGCTGGCGGTCCTGGTGAACACGAACGCCCGGCCGGCATACTTGGCTTGTAGGTCCGCTCCCACGATGGCGGTGGTGCCTGAGATGGCCACCGAGGCACCGAACCAGTCGCCAGCAACGGTGCCGGAGCCCTTCAGCTCAGCGGCCTGCTTCCAGCCGGACGCAGCCTTTGCGAACACGTACGCCCGGCCGGCAAGCCGCGCACCAACGATGGCGGTCGTGCCCGAGATGGCCACCGAGCCTCCGAAGACATCGACCGTGACGGTGTTGGGGCACTTCAGCTCTGCCAGTTGAGTTCCGATCGGCGGTGTGGTTTGAGGATTTGCTGCGGCCACCGTCGTGGCGCCGGCGACTGGCCAAGCGATCGTTGCTGCCCCGAGCAACACGGATAGGGTTGCCTTCCGAGACTTCAGCACGTGATGCCCCCCGATCTGGCCCTTGCCCAGGCCCCGATGCGCGCCTGAAAGGTATCGCGCCACGGGCGCCCTTTTGAGGGTCGCGCCCCTATTCTTCTCTCCAGAGGGCCGGGACGGCGCCGCCCATCAGATCGAGGTGCTCGACAAGCTTGAAGCATCCGGCGGCACGTTCTCCGAGTCCCGACCGGACGGCGCTGTGGCCCATTCAGACGACGTGATCGTCAAGGGCGTTTCGCCTCGCCGGTGGTCTGCCAGCCGCGGGCAGCGACAAGCTGTCCGGCCGGATCGACTTTGTTCTGCTGGGTACCGCGACCCGAGCCCGTTCCGGCGCACGGTCTACTCAACGCGCGCGATGGACGGCCGATGGAGCATCGCCGTGCCGCCCGGCACTTACCGGGTGTGCGGCTTCATCATCGAGTTCGGAACCTGCCCCCCCCGGAGGGGAGTTGGTTGTGGCGCGGGCCGGGAGGACACTGACACCACTTTGCCGAGAACCTGCGAGGCGCTCAGCTCATGTGGCCCATTGGGGAGCTGTGGAGGCCCGGAGCGAGCGCTGGGACCCAGATGACGATGAGGGCAAGTGCCAATGCGATGACACCGGTGAACCTGGTGAACCCCTTGCCCTGTGTCCACACTTTCTCGATCAGCACGACGCCCGCGATCGCGACCATGGCTGTCACGTTCATCACGCCGAAGGCAATAAGAAGACCCATGAGTGCCCAGCAGCAGCCGAAGCAGTAGGCGCCATGATGAAGGCCCACTCGTAGATCTCGTGTTGCTCCGCGGTAGTTGCCGTAGTAGAGGAGCTGAGCGAGCGGTGAGCGGCAACGGGCTAGGCACCGGTCCTTGAACGGCGTCAGCTGGTACAGACCGCAGGCGACGAAAACGAAGGAAGCCATTGCCGTCGCCACCGCCCGGTTACTTCCAGCGAGCTGTCCCGCCAGCCACGCGGCCCCGAAGGCAGGCAAGGCGGCGACGGCCCAAACGGCGAGGTAGCCGAGCGCAAACACACAGAGCCGTCTCATGCGAGCAGTGGTGAAACTGCGGGCGTACATAGACGCCAGCGGCGCCACCGAGGGCAGCATCATCGCCGCCATCATGAGGGTCCACACCCCTACAAATGCCGCGATCCCCAGACCCATGGTGCCGGGCATCGCGCCCATGCCTCGGGCGAGGCTGGCAAGAAGCAGCCAGGCACCCGCCGCCGCCACGAGCACGGCACCAGCTTGCGGAGTCAGCCTCCGCAAGCTCAGCTGTCCCCCGATCACGACGCCCAAGCGAACGGGGCGGAATGCCCGTTCTTGTCGGGATTAGCGAAGGACATGCCAAAGGCATCCACTCGGGAGCGGGTCGCCTTGGCAATCGTCAGCGTCGAGTTCGCTGGGTGGAACATGCCAGTGAGGCGCTCCACCTCACCACTGGGGTTTCCCGGTGCGACAAAGTCCTCGATCTCGATGTCGATCATCTCCCCGACCTTGACGGCATGTCGCCTGCCGTCATTGACATAGTCAATCGAGCTGGACTCCAATCCGATCATCTCGCCGATGAGCGGCGCGAGCATTGCCATCGGCCCGCCCAGCTGTCCGCCGAACACGGCGCCCAGCGATGCAGCCTGCTCGGCGGAGGCGGAAGCGTCCATGATCATCCCGACTCGCCAGTTGCCGTCGGCCATCAACTGGGGTGTATCGGCGATCACGACCACCGACTTTCCGCTGACGTCAACGCCGTCTACCTCGCCGCGATCCACATGGAACGCCAGTACAACGAGGCAGCGCTCCTTATCGGCCGGCCTCGACAGTCCAGAAGTCGTGCACGGGCAAACCATGTCGCACGAACAGTTCTCGAAGTATGTGCCTTCCAAATGCCAAGCCATGACAGCCCCCCTTGTTCGCTTTGCTGACGTGAAGTCTCCTCGGGCGACGCCGAGCCGTCAACGGCCTCGCAGCTCCGACAGCTCAGCGAGTCCGCACCGGGCGACACCGCCGCAGGGACCGGTCCAAACACAGCGTTCGTCGGGGCATCGGCGGATCGCGGCAACGCACCCCATCAGAGATGTCAACTGACGGTCCGAGAAATGGGGGCCTGCTCGGATGCGCCCGGCTTGTCGAGGACCAGGGCTCCTCGGCTACCAGTTCGCCGGATGGACGGCGAGATAGGAGTCGAGAATCTCAGCTGCCCTCGCGTACTTGGCCCGCAGCCGATCGGCTTCATCGGGCGGGAGCAGGGCCAGGCGCCCCTCATCGGCGTTGTCTGCCACATCGGCCCTCTTGACGGCCCGCGCAATGGGGTCTTGAGCGGCGCGGCGCACAAAGACGTCGTAGTCCTCACCGTCCTGGCAGGTGAGCGCCTCGACTGCCCGCACTACCTCGGGCCGGCATCCGCGGGCTACGAGTTCACCTGCCGTGACATCCGTGTCCTCCAGGAGGTCGTGGAGGGCGGCGGCGAGCTTCTTCTCGGGCGTGCTCACGGCGTCCACGACCCGGCGGATGTGGCCCATGTAGGGGTTGCCGGCCTTGTCGACCTGCGTGCCGTGATGTTCCCGAGCCAGCTCCAGGGCCTCATCTAGGTCCATAGGTCTCGGCTCCAGCTCTGCGGTATCCGGCACACCGTCGACGCTATCGACATGCCGCGGCCTTGCCGAGTTGGCGCGACCCCTGATGAGCAAACCCGAACATGCCGGCTCGGCGTCAGCCTCGGAGTCGGATGGATCCACGAAGGTGGAGCGTGACAGAATCAGCGGCCCGTCTTCGCGCGTACTGGAGGCACCATGTTCAAAGCCCGCTCACGAGGGCACATCGCCCGCCGAATCGCGCTCGCATCGACTCTGGCAATCGGGATGCTCGCCGGCGGTGGCCTGGTGGCGGCGATGTCGTTTCCTGGGGCCGCTCTCGCGGCAACCACCTCGACGATGTCGTTCGGCACTGGGGGCGTGTCGGTCAAGACCTCAAACGGCGTGGCCTGGGTGATGGCGCTGGGCTGGGACCAGGCGCTAAGCGGTAAGGCAGCGTCCATGTCGGTCATCCTCACGCGTACCGACCACACCGGAGGCACCGGTGTCGAGCTGCTCAGTTGGCTGCTGCCCGTCACCACCTCCACCCTCAAGTTCAGCTCGAAGACCGGATCAGGGACGTTGGACACGGGCTCCCAAGACAACCCCGTGGCCAAGGTCGATCTCTCCTTCAAGGCCACATCGAGCAAGAAGGCGGCGTGCACCACAGGGAAGGAAACCCTCTACACCGGCACAACGAGCGGCGAACTGTTGCTCGTCACGGGGTTGAAGAGTGGAGGAACCGTGGGGGGGACGGCAGTGAGATTCACCGGGATGTCACAGCTGACGGTAGATTCGGCCTGCGTCGTTTCGTTTGACGAATGTGTCGCGTCGACCGCTTTCGGCTCGGGCATCTTAAGTGGCAAGCCTTACGCCGCCGGCGGCAACGCCCTTGAGTCGGGCAAAGCGGTCGACGTGGTGGACGTCGCAACGTATACGGACCTCAGCGCTCCGAAGAACGCCGTGCGGTACGACACGGCGGGTCAGTACGCATCGCCTTCGACCTATAACTCGTCGACGAAGGTGTACTCCGTCACCACCAGCACGTCCGGCCTCGTCACCGGATCGGCCACGCTGAGCGGAGGCACCGTGACGACGAGCCACAGTTCCTGCACCTATGCCAAGAAGAGTTACACCGTCACCACCATCTCCGACTTCGACGCCAGGTACGCCAGTCCGGCAGGCAATCCGATCAGGGCCAAGACCGGGCTTACGGGAACAGTGACGGTACCCGCGCCCACCACCGGGTTCTACGGGATCCAAACGGTCAAGGCGGGTTGATCGCCGGCTGGGTCGCGCCCCAAAGCCGGCGGAGACGGCTCCTGAGGAACGCTCCGTTCCGATCTTGTGCAGCCGAACCTGACTTCAGTCTCGGGGATGTCGTCGACGGCGCTTGCCTGGGGATCTGATCGACCGAAGGTGGCGCGCCGACTAGCCACAGGACGTCTTACCGGAATACATCCGTTCGCAAAAGGTCAGATGCGGCGCCGTCAGTCGGACGCGACGTGGTCGTCCAGGTGGCTCGACGTTGCACCCATGGCAGCCACATCACGATTACGCGAGCGGATGCATTTCGGACGGTTAAGACCGTCTGGGCTGCCGACCGCCTGCCGGTCGTCTTGGTGCTTGAACCTCTGCGTGCTGTGCCCGCGCTGATCGCGCCCGTCAGATCAGTAACGGGCGTGTCGGTGAGGCGACCAGGCTGTGGTCGTTCATCCAGTCAACCCCAGCAACGTCGATGTAGATCTCGACCTCGTTGCCATCCGGATCCAGCAAGTAAACGCTGTGAGTCACCGTATGGTCGGAGCGCCCCACGATCCTGACGCCCGCGTCCTCGAGGTTCGCGATCGCCTGGCGAAGCTCCTCGTCGGTATCGCCCACCTTGAGACCGAAGTGGTACAGCCCGATGCGCCGCCCTTCGGGCACGGCGGCCGCATCCTGGCCGACCTCGATGAGGAGCAGCTCGTGGTGCGTGCGCCCGCTCGAGGAGGCCGCAGCGCCTGCTACCGGTTCCCCAGGCGCAGGCAGCACTTGACGCCAGCCGAGCACGTCCCGGTAGAACCGAGCTGACTCGGACGCGTCTCGCACGTACAGGACCAGATGACCGAGTTCCTTGACCTCCATGGAGTGCACCTCCTGGCATGGGCCAACCGGCGCGCACGCGAGTTTCTTCCTGAGCCGGGCCGGCTCCCTCAGGCGAACACATGCAGCTCCTCAGGCGAACACATGCAGCAGGCCGACTGCGGCGCCCCCGAGCACGAGCCAGGTCGCGTTGACCCGCCATCGCAAGAGCACCGCGAGGCCCACGAGACCAGTGAGCACGGTGAGCCAGTCGACGAACGTCGCCCGACCGAGTTGCACCGTGACGCCAGCCATGAGGGCGACCGCCGCGGCGTTGACTCCGTCAAGCGCCGATGCGCCCCAAGATGAACGCCTCGCTCGGCCCAAGAGCGGCATCAGAGCGGCTACGAAGACGAAGGACGGCAGGAAGATCGCAAGGGTGGCGAGCAGCGCTGCGGGCAGCCCGCCGATCACGTATCCGATCGAGGTCGCCGTGGTGAAGACCGGCCCCGGGGTCAGCTGACCGATCGCCACGGTCGCGAGCAACTGGGACTCCGTGAGCCAGTGCGTGCCCACGACGAGGTCCTGCCGGAGGTAGGCCACCAGCACGTAGCCCGAACCGAAGACGATCGACCCGAGCTTCAGGAACTCGAGGAACACCGCTGAGAGCGAGGGCCGCACAAGACGGTGAGCCGGTGACCCGGCCCGATGCGCGAGTGGCAGCTTGGCGACGAGGACCGAAGCTGCGGTGCCCCGGCTGGCCGCCGCAGCGCGACCCCAGCGCCGCCGGTTCTCGATGAGGGTGACCACGAGTGCCGCGAGAAGGAGGATCAGCAGGGGGCTGACGCCGAGGAAGTAGGCGGCCATTGCGGAGCCCGCGACGATGGCGAGCAACACTCGTTTGACCGCGGTCTTCGCCAGTCCCACGATGGCATTGGCGATGATGGCGATCACCACCGGTTTGATCCCGTACAGCAATCCGACACCGGTGTTCGTCGTTCCATAGCGCACATAGGCCCAGGAAAGGCCGAGCACCAACAGCATCGACGGCACGATGAAGCACACGCCCCCGATGACAAGTCCTGCCCAGCCCCTGCGGCGGCGTGCCAACATGAGGGCGACCTGTGTGGAAGTCGGCCCAGGTAGCAGGCTCGCCCCGCCGATGAGGTCGAGCAGCTCCTGCTCGGTGACCCAGCCTCTGCGCATCACGAGCTCGGAGCGCATGATCGCGATGTGCGCAGCCGGCCCACCGAAGGCGGTCGTGCCGAGGCGGAGAAACGACGTCGCCACCTCGCCGAGCGTCGCCCGCGGGCCAGGCACCGCCTCGTGCGCGCCGGGCGCGCCCGGCGACTCGCTCACCGGAGGTCGCCTGTCGCGGCCTGAGGAGCAATCCTCACCGGCTGGAGGGCGGGCACCGGGGATTGCCGACGGCGCTGTCGTGGTCCCATCCCCCGCTGTTGCCGGCCTTCCACGCGCTCAAGGTGGAGAACGTCGTGCCGTCCGGCTGGGCGAAATTGTCGCCGCTCGACAACAGGCCGTAATCCGTGCAGTCGATGACGCCGGCATCGGGAGTTGCCGGGGCGGCGTCGATCTCGAGCAACAGATTGAGCCGGTCCCGCGCGCCCAAGTCCTCGATCGTGTTGCTCCAGATGAGGACGTCGCGCCAGTTCCCGGCAACAGCGACGACCGGCGCCTCCTGGCGGCTGGTCCCGCCGTAGTACTGGCTCTGGTTCTCGAACACGTTGTCATGCGCGTAGACGTCCTCGATCCAGCTGCCGGCCCCGAAGGCGTCGACGTAGAACGCTTCGAAGGCGTGACCGGCGTTGTCCGAAGGACCGGGAACCCCCGGCGGGTTCGTGCCATGGCTCGGGTCCCCAAGTGAGGTCCCCGGCTCGTCGACGACGGTGTTGGACGTCACGAGCAGGTGGTCGGTGAACGCCTTGTCGGTCTCGACGTCGAGGTCGATGCCCTGATCCGAGTTGTAGACCACGTTGTGGTCGATCCAGAGAAACGAGCCGCCGTCGTCGTAGATCCCCGCCGCGTTCTCCGGCAGCGGCCGGCACGCCGAGCCGGTCCACTGGCCGTAGGCGTCGTTGCCCCACGTGTCGACGTTCGCCACGGTGTTGTCGGCGATGTAGCCGTGCCGGGCTTGGTCCGTCCCGGACTCCCAGCCGATCGCGTCGATACCGATGTTGTCGGTGTCGTAGACGAGGTTGTGCGCGACGAGGAAGTCCTCGACGTCTCCGTTCACTGTGAGCGTCTCGCTCTGGCCGGTGCGGGTGTGATCGATCGTGTCGTCCTCGATGACGACATGTTGAAGCGCGTCGGCGGCACCGGTCCCGAACGACTCGACGGCTATGCCGAAGGCATCAACGTCGGCGTTGTTGCACCATGTCTTGGAGGATCCGACCTCGTCGGCTGAATTGCTGATCGCGGTGACCGTGTCGTGGATCAGGTAGATGTCTCCGCAGACACGATCTCCCTTCAAGAAACAAGCCGATTTCTCCCCCTGTCCCCCGCCCCCTTGCACGGTGACGTAGATCCCCGCAGGTGTGAATGCTGTGCCCCGGGTTGTGTAGCCGCTGATGGTGAGCCCATCGACCTCGACGCCGCGCGAATCGACGATGCTCACACCGCCGGCCGTGCCCGTGTATTCGTTCGAGCTCGCATCGCTCGGACGCACCTCGCCGAGCTTCAGCTCGGCGGTTGCATGCGGCGCGGTGGCGATCGTCAACAGCGGCGCCGTGTGCTTGCCCCAGATGTGGAGCGGTGAGGTGAACGTCCCCTTCAGGCAGATCGCATACGGCTTCGTCATGGTGTTCTCGACCGCCGCGATTGCCGCATTCACCGAGGCGGACGTGACGTGAGGCCCGGAGTCGAAAGTCCGGGTGCAGGTGACCGGCGCGCTCGGCGAACCGCCGGTCGGCGTGACAGGGTTCGGGATCCTCCCATCCCCGTCCCGGGGCGGAGCGCCCTCGGCCTCGAAACTGAACATCCCGGCATCGACGGGCGGCCTCGGCTCGACGATCACTGTCGGAACCGGGGAGCGGTGCGTCGAGGCCGCGGACCGCCCGGCGACGAGTACGCCGGCCGCGAGCAGCGTGGCGGTCGCCAGCAGCGTGCCGGTCGCCAGCAGCGTGCCGGTAGCCAGCAGCGTGGCAGCCGCCAGCGGCCTGCCGGTCGCGAACGCGGGGCCGCGCTCACCCCTCCGATACCGGCCCACGTTCGAGAACGTAGCCGTGAGAAGATCCGCCCATGGCTGACCCCCTGGAGGCACCCGATGGCTTGCTAGGCGCCGTCCGAGATGCTGTCGGGCCCGAGCACTGTCTCGTGGATCCGGATCTCAAGGCACCATACGAGGTCGATTGGACGAGGCGATTCAGTGGTCGGGCGCTGTTCGTGGCTCGCCCC
>Ga0209415_10000642_pt1 | contig 65233 bp, 67 predicted proteins | sample PeaSoiSIISIP2007_FD_187696 | JGI IMG/M metagenome (GOLD analysis project Ga0209415, IMG submission 187696) | Peat soil microbial communities from Weissenstadt, Germany - SII-SIP-2007 (SPAdes) (version 2) | ecosystem: Environmental > Terrestrial > Soil > Wetlands > Peat | place: Germany...
ATGGCGAGTCTGCTGTACCAGACAATCGAGCAGATCAGCCGGGAAAAGCACATCGAACCGGAGATCATCGTCGCGGCCATCGAGGACGCGATGGTGGTGGCGGCGCGGAAATATTACCGCACCGAGGAGGATCTCCGCTCGAGGTTCAATCCGGAAAGCGGCCAGGTGGACGTGTTCTCAGTGCACACCGTGGTCGAGGAAGTCGCGGACCCGCTGCGCGAAATCTCGCTCGCAGACGCCCGGAAGCAGAATCCCAGCATCGAAGTGGGCGGCATGATCACGGAGCCGAAGCCGACCGACGTGCTCGGAAGAATCGCGGCGCAGACGGCCAAGCAGGTCATTCTCCAAAAGGTGCGCGAGGCCGAGCGCGATACGATCTACAACGAATTTCACACGCGCGTCGGCGAGATGATCAACAGCGTCGTCAAGCGCATGGAAGGCCCGGACTTGATCGTCGATTTGGGCCGGACCGAAGCCCGGCTGCCGAAGCGCGAGCAATCGCGTCTCGAAGCCTATAACGTGGGCGACCGCCTGCGCGTGACGATTCGCGCGGTCGAGCGGGCGGCCAAGGGACCCCAGGTGATCGTGTCCCGCGCCGATCCCGCCCTCGTGCAGCGCCTGTTCGAAATGGAAGTCCCGGAAATCTACGACGGCACGGTGCAGATTCGCGCCGTCGCTCGCGAAGCGGGCGAGCGCACGAAGATCGCCGTCGAGAGCCGCGACAAGGACGTTGATCCCGTGGGCGCCTGCGTCGGCATGAAGGGCATGCGCGTACAATCCATCATCCGCGAGCTGCGCGGCGAAAAGATCGACATCATTCCGTTCAGCGAAGAAACGATCGCGTTCGCGCAAAAGGCGCTCAGCCCCGCGAAAGTGACGCGCGTGCAAATTGTGGACCCGGAGGAAAAACGGCTCGAGGTGATCGTCGAGGATACGCAGCTTTCGCTCGCCATCGGCAAGAAGGGCCAGAACGTGCGCCTCGCGAGCAAGCTGATCGGTTGGAATGTTGACATCAAGAGCGAAGAGGAAAAGCGCCGCGAAATCGAAGCGCAGATGGCCGCGCTCACGGCGCCCGGCACGCCTCTCTCGGATCTCAAGGCCGTGGGGCCGAAGACGATCGAGAAGCTCGAAGCGGCCGGCATCACTTCGATCGAAAAGCTCGCAGACATGACGCCGGAACAACTCGTTGAAATTCCGGGCATCGGCGAGAAAATGGTCGAGAAGATTCACCAGTCCGTCGCCGCGCACTTCGAGGCGATCGAGGCGCAGGCGTTAGCCCCCGTCGTGTCCTCGACCGAGAACGAAGCAGTGGCCCCCGTCGTAGCCTCGACGGAGGATGAGGCAGCGGCGGAAAGCATGGCGGTAACCGAGGAAGCAGCGCCCGAGGCCGCTAAGACCGTGGAGACCGCCGAAGTCGATCCGGCGGAAGTGGCAGAAGTGGCGGCGCCCGTGAGCGAAGACGCTGCTCCGGCCGCGGAAGAAAGCGCGAAGAGCCAAGGATCATCCGAGTAAGGTCTGAAGAAAAGAGGCTGATGCCAGATCCCAATCAAATCCGCATCAACGAGCTGGCCAGAGAGCTCGAGATCAAAGCCAAGGTGCTGATCGACTACCTGCCGGAAATCGGCGTCAAGGAAAAGAAGACGCACTCGAGCTCGATCGACGTCGAGCACGCCGTACTCGCGCGGAAGCATTTCCTCGATCTGGCTGCACAGGAAGCGGCGGCGGAAGCGGCGAAATCGGCAGCGGCCAAGGCGAAAGTTGCGCGGCCCGCTCCCGTTGCGGCACCTCCGAAAACGGCCGCGCCAGCTCCTTCGCCTCTGCGCGCCGCGCCCGCAGCTCCAGCTGTTCCCTTGCGTCCAGCTGCGGGACCGACGGTTGTGCTAGCGGCAGTTGCTCCCGGTGCCACGGCTCCGCGGCCGGCAGGCGCTCCGTCCGCTCCGGCAACACATCCTGTTGCTGCAAGACCCGGAGTCGCTCCGGCAACTGCGCCTCCGAAAACCACGGCTCCTCCTGCTCAACGCCCCGCGGCAGCCGGCGTGCCCGGTGCGCCTGCGGCTGCTCCCGGTGCGCCCAGACCGGCCGGCTCCCCTCCAGCAGGCCAAAGATTCCCATCTCGTCCGGGACAGACGGGATCATATCCAGCACGTCCAGGCGCGCCGCAAGGCATGCGCCCGGCTGCCGCGCCAGGGCAAGGCCGACCCAGTGGTCCGCCGCGGCCCGGCGGGCCTCCGTCCCGATTTCCGCAACGGCCCGGCGGACGGCCCGGAAATGAGCCAATTGGCAGCCAGAGGCCGGGCGCAGTAGGCGCCGGAATTCCCAAGGCTGAGCCCGGAAAGCCGCTGTACGCGCGCAAACCCCCCGCCTCGCGCGGGCGGCCGCTGATGGAAAAGCGATACGCCGAAGGCGAGCGCAGGCTTCATCCCGTGCGGACGCGCGCCGGTGCAGGAGCAGGTCGCGCGGCGCAGGTGGAACCCGTCGCGCCGGTCCAGCGCGAGCCGCGCCCCGTCATCGTGACGGAAGGCATCACCGTCCGCGAGCTTGCCGAAAAACTCGATATCCGCGCCAAGGACTTGCTGAAGACGTTGATGGACAAGGGCGTTTTCGCCAGCATCAACCAGGCGCTCGATGTCGCGACGGCAACCACTTTGGCCGAATCGTTCAACGGCATCGTGCAGGTAGTCACGTACGAAGAACAGCTCGTTCAGGAAGAAAAAATCAAGGAAGAGCGGACGGGAAATCTTCTGCCGCGCGCGCCTGTCGTCACCGTGATGGGCCATGTCGATCACGGCAAGACGAGCCTGCTCGACGCCGTTCGCGAAACCGAAGTCGCCGCAGGAGAAGCCGGCGGAATCACGCAGCACATCGGCGCATACGAAGCGCACGTGGGTGACCGCCGAATCGTATTCATCGACACGCCGGGCCACGAGGCGTTCACGCGCATGCGCGCGCGGGGCGCGAAAGTCACCGATATCGTCGTGCTCGTGGTGAGCGCGGACGATGGCGTGATGCCCCAGACCGAAGAGGCCATCGCGCACGCGAGGGCTGCCGGCGTGCCGATCGTCGTCGCGATCAATAAGATCGACAAGCCGGACGCGCAACCCGAGCGCGTCAAACGCCAGCTCTCCGACCGCGGCCTGATGCCGGAAGAGTGGGGCGGCGAAACCGTGATGGTCGAAGTCTCGGCCAAGACGAAAAAGAATCTGCCCCGGCTGCTCGAAATGATTCTTCTCGTGAGCGACCTGCGCGAGCCGAAGGCCGATCCCGACGCTCCGGCGAGCGGCGTGGTCCTCGAATCGCGCATGGACAAGGGCCGCGGGCCCGTGGCCACCGTGCTCGTGCAAAACGGCACGCTGCACGTCGGCGACGTCTTCATCGTTGGCGCGGTGTACGGCAAGGTCCGCGCGATGTTTGACGACCGCAGCCATCCAATTCAAAAAGCCGGGCCCTCCACTCCGGTCGAAGTTCTCGGTTTGCAGGGCGTGCCGGAAGCGGGCGACCAATTCCAGGTGGCGGACGAAGCCAAGGCGCGCCACATCGTCGAATACCGTCAGGGAAAACAGCGCGAGGCCGCGCTTGCGAAGACGGCTTCCTCCGGCCGCCTCACGCTCGACCAGTTGCACGAACAGCTTCGCGCCGGCGAGGTAAAGGAACTGCTGGTGGTGATTAAGGCCGACGTGCAGGGCTCCGTCGAAGTGCTCAACGAGATGCTGCCGAAGATTTCCACCGACCAGGTGACGCTCAAGGTCATTCAGGCCAGCGTCGGCGCGGTGACGGAATCGGACGTGATCCTCGCCTCCGCATCCAACGCGATCATCGTCGCCTTCAACGTGCGGCCGGAGCGCAAGGCTGCCGATCTCGCGCAGCGTGAGGGCGTGGATATCCGCCTGCACACGATCATCTACGAGCTGCTCGATGAGCTGAAGAAGGCTGCGGCCGGACTGCTCGCGCCGGTGATCAAGGAAACGTTCCTCGGACGTGCCGAAGTGCGCGACACATTCCGCGTGAAGGGCGTCGGGATGATCGCCGGATGCTCGGTGCAGGATGGCGTCCTGAAGCGCGATGCGGACGTGCGCGTGCTGCGCGACAACGTCGTGATCTATACGGGCAGGCTCATTTCCCTGCGCCGGTTCAAGGAAGATGTCAACGAAGTGCGCGCGGGATTCGAATGCGGCGCGGGAATTTCGAATTTCGCCGACATCAAGGTGGGCGACATCCTCGAATGCTTCAAGATGGAAAAGTCGTCGCCGCTGGAAATGGTCGGCGCGCCCGATCGCGGACGTCCGGCCGCCGCCGAGGCGCGCCGCAGTTAGCCGCAGCCCGCCTCTTTCGATTGTCATCCCGAGCGGAGCGAGGGATCTGCTGTTCCTTTGAATCGAGCGCTTGTTGAACTATGGAAGGGCGGGGTTTGAACCCCGCCGTGAGCGGAGTTTCTCAACAAGCTGTTGGATCGCCTGGCCATGCCAATCGGCCTCCTCACACTCGAAATTCACATTCCCGACGCGCGATCGCTGAAGGACAAGCGGCAGGTCCTCCGCAGTTTGAAGGACCGGCTGCGCGCCCACTTCAACGTGGCGGTCGCCGAGCTCGAGCACCAGGAACTTTGGCAGCGCGCGCGCGTCGGCGTGGTGAGCATTTCGGGCGACGGGAAACATCTGGAGGAATCGCTCCAGGCCATTGCGGAGGAATCGGAGCGCGTGCTGGGGCGCGATCTGGTTTCGCGCGAAATCGAATACTTCGAGGACTCGGAATGACGGTCCAGGGACACCGGGCGGAGCGGATCGCGGAAGAAATACGGAACGAAGTCAGCCTGATGCTCGCGGGCGAGCTCAAGGATCCGCGCCTGGCGCTGCCGCTGATCGTCACCGAAGTCCGCGTGGGGCCCGGCATGCGCACGGTGCGCGTGTTCGTGCAGCTCGAAGGCGACGCTACCGAACGCGCGGCGGCGCTCGCGGGGCTGAAGGCCGCATCGAAATTCGTCCGTCACGAGCTGGTCGAGCGGCTGCAACTGCGGCGGGCTCCAGAGATCATTTTTATGCCCGACGTATCGGAAGAATACGGTCACCGCATCGACGAGCTGCTGCGAAAAGTGAACCGCCCGGAGAAATCGTAGCGGGGCTCGAAGCCCTTGCAAGTTGCCGGCTCGAATCCGGCGCTACGAAACGAAATGCCACGGACCCCACAACCGCCTCCCATTGACGGAATCCTCGTCGTCGACAAGCCGCGCGGCAAAACGTCGCACGACGTGGTCGAAGCCGTGCGCCGTCTGGTCGGCTTCCGGCAGATCGGGCATCTGGGAACGCTCGATCCGCTGGCCACCGGCGTCCTGGTGCTGGCGCTCGGCCGCGCCACGCGTCTCGCGCGATTCTACAGCGGCCGGCGAAAGCGCTACACGTGCGCGGTCCGCTTCGGCTTCGCGACGGACACCTACGACGCCGACGGCGAAGCGCTTTCAGCGGATTCGGCTCCCGCGCTGGATGCCGCGCAGGTTCAGGCGCTCGCCGCGCAGTTCGTCGGCAAAATCCAGCAGACGCCTCCTTCGTTTTCCGCGAAGAAAATCCACGGGCGTCGCGCGCACGAGCTCGCGCGCAAGCACAAGCCCATGAAACTCGAGCCGGTGGACGTGGAAGTGTACGAATTCCGTCTCACGGGCGTCGAAGGCTCCGTCGCGCGGTTCACGGTGGAATGCGGCGCGGGCACCTATATTCGCTCGCTCGCGCACGATCTCGGCAAGCTGCACGGAGCCGGCGCGCACCTCGCGGAAATCGTCCGCACGGCCGTGGGGGAGTTCACGCTCGACCATGCCGTGCCGCTCGCGGAGCTCGCCGAGGATGCGAAGGCCGGAAAAATTGCCGCGCGCGTGATTCATCTCGAAAATCTTCTGCCGGAATTGCCCCGCGCCACCGTGCTGCCGATCGTCGAAAAGCGCGTCCGGCACGGCGCGAAGTTCAATCTTCCCATCGCGCAGATTCAGCCGGGTCAGGTGACCACGGCGCAGGGCGCTCCCGCGCAGCTCGATTCGGGCGAATGGCAGCCGTCGCGGTTGCGCGTCTTCAATCAGCAGGGTCAATTGATTGCGATTGCCGACCCCGTCGTCCCGCGCACTTATCAACCACTCGTCGTCCTCGAAGCCACGCACTAATCCAATCGTGAATCATCGCGCCGCTATCGCTGATCCGGTGGCGGAGCGGGAGTCGGCGGAGGGGCGACTTCGCCCGGAGGTGGCAGCGCGCCTTCTCCGCCGGGAGGCGCCGCAGGAGCTCTCTCACCCCTCGGCGTAGGTTCTCCGCGCGGAGCCGGCAGAGGCGCAGGGCCCGCAGCTCCGCCCTGCCCTTCGATGGAGCCTTGCCCGGCGTAGATGGCGTGGTCTTTGCGCGGTGCGAGGCGAACCATGCGCGGCGTCACCAGAATCATCAACTCGGTCTCCTGATTCTGCGTGTTTTGATTCTGATCGAAGAGGCCGATGGCCGGGACCGCCGCAATTCCCGGCGTGCCAACGATGGCGTTGGTCAGCTGCGTCCCGATAAATCCGGCGACCGCAGCCGTCTCGTTTTCCTTCAGGCGGACTGTCTGGTCCACCGTCTCGCTGCTGATGACGGGAATCGCGTTAAAGCTCTGACTGGTGAGGCTGCTGATGTCGAAGTTGAGTTGAAGCGTGACCTCGTCGTTCGCGTGGATCCGCGGCGTTGCTTTGATCTTCAGGCCGATGTCGAGGTACTGGGCGCCGGGAAACAGTGTCCCGGGAAGCCCGTTGCCGGTTCCAAACGACGACGTGTTCAGGATGACCGACACGTTGTTCGAGCCGCTGTTCGCCGTGACCACGTCCGGCTTGTTGTCGGTATTGAAATCAGCCGTGGCGATGGAAACGGGAGCGGTCCCCACGGGCAATTCGAAGTTCGGTCCGAAGAGCCCGCCGCCGAGGTTGAGCAGAATCGAGACGGCGCTGTCTCCCGAATCGGCGACCGCGAGGTCGGGACGCCCGTCGATGTTGTAGTCGGCCACGGCAATCGACCCGGGCCCGTTGCCGGCCGGGAAATCCCTTTCGGCGACGGGAGGAGCAAACGTGCCGGTGGGATTTCCGCTGGTGTCCGCCTGGCCGAGAAGAATCGACACGCTGTTCCCGAGATTCGTGGCTGTCGCCGGCCCATTATTCGCCGTGGCGATATCCAGAATGCCGTCGCCGTCTAAATCAGCGGCGGTCACGAAGACCGGAGAGTCGCCCACCGCAAAAGGCGATAGGGCTGGCTGCGTGAACGTGCCGTCTCCATTGCCGAGAAAGATCGAGACGATGCCAGTGTTATCGGTTTTGTTTGTGCTTGTGACTGCAAGGTCGACATGACCGCTGCTCGTGAAATGCACGGCGGCGAGCGCAGTGGGCTCAAATCCCGTTGGAAGTTGCAGGAGCGTGAAAGTCGGAAACGTGCCGTCGCCCTTGCCTTCGAAAATCGAAATGCTGTCGTCGCCCTGATTCGCGACCGCTAGGTCGAGCGGGTGCATCGGCGTCTTGTCATGAAAGTCGGCGGCGACGACAGACACGGGCGATGCCCCTGTCTTCACATCGGTGCCGGCCGTGAACGTGCCGTCGGCGTTGCCGAGCAGGATCGACACCGTGTTCGATCCCTTGTTCGCCACGGCGAGATCGAGCTTCGTGTCGTTGTTGAAATCGCCTGTGGCAATCCACACGGGATCGGCGCCGACTTGAGGAGGAATCTGCGCCGGCGGCGCGAAATTGCCGGCCCCGTCGCCGAGTAGAACCGTCACGGAGCCGGGGCTGTCTCCCGAATTCGCAACGACCAAATCGCTGATGCTGCTGTTGCGAAGCGGCGTGGCGGCAACGAACGCCGGCGTAGCGCCCGTGGCGAAAGTTGTGGTCGGGAAATTCACCGAGCTGACACCTTGAACGTTCGCGCCAGCCCCGGCGAAGCTGGAGGAGAACGTGGCGAGCGAAACCGGTATGCGGTCACCCACGAAAAACGTGGCGGGCTGGCCGTCCTGCGCGCGGAGCAGGACGCGCCGGCCGTGCCGGACGAGAGAAAGCATTTGGGCGAAGTTCGCAGCGGCGCCGGGCAGCGTGGCCAGAAAAGTCGTACGCCCGCCACCGAATGCGACCAGCGGCGGCAGCAGCGATCCCACACCGATCTGCCCCGAACTCAGCAGCGCGGCGATCTGGCTCGGCGTCAAGCCCGATAGCGCCGACGGCTGGCCGAACACCTGCGTAATTACGTTGACGAGGCCCTGGAACGATTGCTGCGCCTCCTGGATCTGTTGGGTGCTGAGCGTGAACGCCTTCGCCGTCTGCGGAGGCGTGATGCCGAGCTGCCGCGCGGAATTCCGATCGACTTCCAGAATTTCGATCTCGAGAATCAGCTCGCCCACCGGCTGCTCGATTTCATCGATCAAGTCCGTGGCCACGGCGATGGCCTGCGGCGAAGCCCGCAGGGTGAGCGTGCGGCTGGGCGTGTCGAGGTCCGAGCGCGTGATGCCGGCGATTTCGCGCACCAGGCGCAGGATTTCCGTCATCTGGTCCGGCGTCTCGGAGGCGGGAAGCACGACGCTGCGCACCACCGATGCATCGTAGTCGCGCCGTTTCTGCGGCGTGTCGTCGGTGACGAAAAACAGGCGGGGCGAGAGCGGCCGCCAGAAAGTATTCGTCATGTCTCCGAGCAGCCGCGCGGCCGTCGGAAAATCCACGTCGTCGAAGTGGAACCGCACCTGCCGCGAACGCAAATCCACGTCGAACGCGGCCTCGACGCCGAATTGACGCGCGAGTTCGTCGTACGCTCCTTGCGTGTCCCCGCGATAATCGAAGCTGTGTTTTTCCGGCTGATACGCGAGGTGGACCGGTCCGGCGACTTCAGACTCGGTCGCGCGCCGCACCTGCCCAGGCTCCACCGCCAGCAATTCCGCGAGCCGCTCGCGTACGACCTTATTCGATGGGTCGAGGTAGCTCGCGCCCATCAGCTCCCGGCGCGCGTCGTCAAGGCGGCCGGAAATAGCGTCGCGCTCGGCTGCATCCACCTTCGTTTGCACCAGCCGGCTCCGTGCGATCTCGCGGCGCAGCGCGTATTCGCGATCGTTCGGCCCCCAACTGACGGCATCGGAATAGGCGGAGTACGCTGCGTCCCAATCCTGCTGCTGCTCGGCGCGCGTTCCCTGCTCGTAAGCAGCCTTGGCCTTCTTGGCGTCGGGTTTCACCGTTGGAGAGGGCGAGGCGGCTGCCTGCGTCTGCGCGCGTGCTGGCGGCGCAAATGTACCGGCTAGTGCGAGCAATACGGCAAGAACGCTCGCGCAGAAGCGAGCCGAACGCGAATGACTAGGAACTTGCGCGGAGTGATGTCTGTGCGCCATCGCTATGTGAGATGCACATTGTACAGGGATTGCACACGCCAGACGGAATGGCTTGAATGTCCTTGCTTTTGAAGGATGTCGGAGATAGACTGAAATTCCAGTTGAGAATGGTTTGCAACTGGAAAACCCATGCTTTCAGCTCTGCTGGTCGCTCTTCGAGAAGGCGTCGAAGCCGCGCTTGTCGTCGGCATTGTACTCGTCTATCTGAATCGCAGCGGGCGGCGTGCCCTGAAAGTGTACGCCTGGGCTGGCGTCATCCTGGCCTGCGCCGCGAGTGTCGCCGCTGCCCTCCTCCTCCAGCGCTGGGCCATCAGCGAAGACGGCTTTGAAGGCCTGCTGATGCTGGTCGCCGCCGCCCTCGTGGTCACCGTGATCGTGTGGATGAACCGCGTGGCGCGGAGCCTCCGCAAACACATCGAGGAGCGCGTGGAGGGCTACGCGCAGCGAACCACTCGGGGGGCCGGCTGGGCCGTCGGCATCTTCGTATTCTTCATGGTGGTGCGCGAAGGTGCCGAGCTCGTGCTCATCCTGCGCGCCGTCGAGCTTTCGAGCACCGGCGTTCAAATCTGGCTCGGGACGCTGCTCGGCATCGCCATCGCCGTGGCGGTCGGCTTTTTCTTTTTCGAGGGGACGCTGCGCATCCCGTTGCACCGCTTTTTCGCCGCCACGAGCGTGATCTTGATGGTTGTCGCTTTCCAGTTGGCGCTCACGGGCGTGCACGAGCTCAGCGAAGCGACGTGGATTTGGTCGAGCAAGACGGAAATGGCGCTCGTCGGCCCGATCGTGCGCAACGAAGTTTTCTTTTTCGCCGTGATCCTGGGAGCGGCGGCGCTGGTGGTGCTGCGCGAATTCTTCAGCGCACGGCGTCCTGCACAGGAAGCCACGGCGAATCCTGCGGAGCGCCGCATGCAGGAATGGGAATTCCGCAGGCAGCGCCGATGGAGCTTCGCGGCCGCCATCTCGTGCGTGCTGGTCGTCGTGTCGCTGGCAGCCGAGTTCGCCTACGGGCGCGCGATGAATGCGCCGTCGCCGGCGCAGATGCTCGTCGCGCAGGAAAATCGGGTCCGCATTCCGCTCTCCGATCTCACCGATTCGAGCCTGCACTTCTACACAGCCGACGTGAACAACACCGTGATCCGCTTCCTCGTGATTCACAAGACCACCGGAGATTATGCGGTGGCGCTCGACGCCTGCCAGATCTGCGGCCGTGCGGGATATCGCCAGGAGGGACAGAACGTGATCTGCCGCAATTGCGGCGCCTCGATCTACGCCCCTTCGATCGGCAATCAGGGCGGCTGCAATCCGATTCCCGTGAAATCCAGCATCGCCGGGGGAGAGGTGATCGTCGATCTCTCGGCGCTGGCCGATGCCGCCGCGACGATCCACTCCTGAAATGTTCGCAAGAATCGTGGGCCAATCGTTCGCTCGCAATCCGCGCCGCAAGATGCTGACTGTGGCGGCGCTCGTCGTGGGCATGGCCGTGGCGACCGCGACGCTCACCATCGCGCTCGAGGTAGGCGACCGCATGGCGCGGGAATTCCGCAGCCTCGGCGCGAACCTGCTCGTCACTCCGCAATCGGATACGCTGCCGCTTGAAATCGGCGGCGTCGATTACCGACCGGTCGATGAGGGCGCATATCTGAATGAAGCGGACCTGGGCAAACTCAAGACCATCTTCTGGCGCCACAATATTCTTGGCTTCACTCCTTTCCTCGACGTTCCCTCACAGCTAGCCGGCGGTAGAGTTACGAACACCACGCTGATCGGCACGTGGTACGAACATGAAGTGCCCGTACCCGATGGCACGACTTTCAAAACCGGCCTGGGAGCAACGCATCCCTCGTGGCAGATTCGGGGCCGCTGGTTCCGCGATGGCGCGAACGAAGCTGTCGTCGGAGCCGCGCTCGCCGCGAAAGATCGTGAGGCGCTCGCGATCGGAAAGAAAATCCAGTTGACGCACGGTGACGGTGCGAACTCGGCCGCATCGCTGGACGTAACCGGAATAGTTTCGACGGGCGGCGCCGAAGACAACGCCATTCTCGTCCCACTTTCTGTCGCGCAGAACTATTCCGGGCATCCCGGAGAGTTCCGCCAACTTTACGTCAGCGCGCTCACAAAGCCCGCCGACGCGCTGGCCGACCGCGATCCGAAGTCGCTGACGCCGGCGGAATACGACCGCTGGTTCTGCTCGCCCTACATCTCTTCAATCAGCTATCAGATCCAGCAGGCGTTGCCGGGCGGGGACGTGCGCGCGATTCGCAAAGTGGCGGATTCGGAAGGCCGCATCCTCTCGCGCGTGAGCACGCTGCTTTGGATTGTCACGCTCGCGGCGCTCATCGCGGCGGGGCTTGCCGTCGCGGCCACTTCCGCTGCGGCCGTGCTCGAGAGGCGCATCGAGATCGGCGTCATGAAAGCGATCGGCGCGACAAACACGGCTGTCACGGCGCTTTTTTTGACGGAGCACTTGACGCTAGCACTCATAGGGGGCGCGATCGGATTCCTTCTTGGCGCGGGCCTCGCGCGCTTCTTGGGAGCGAGTGTCTTCGGCACGCCGGCATCTCCACGAATCATCCTATTGCCGGTCGTTCTCGGGCTGGCCGCCCTCGTGGCCCTGATTGGCGGCTTGATTCCCTTGTGGCGGGCGGCGCGTTTCGATCCTGCGCCGATCCTGCGAGGCGAGTGATGTTCGGCCGCCTGCTCTGGAAAATGCTCCGAAGCAATCGCGGCCGGCTCGCCGTGGCGCTCGTGGCCGTGGCTAGCGGCGCAACCGTGATTTCGGCGCTGCTGAATCTTCAGTTCGATATCGAGCGCAAGCTGACCCAGGAATTTCGCGCATTCGGCGCGAACGTCGTGATCTCGCGCGCGGGCAGCGCGGAGGGCGCCGATGCCAGCCAGTCCACGCCCGAAGTTCGCGGCTCGCCCGCGCTGATGGACCAGGCCGCCGTGCTCGGCCAGGTCGAGAAGATGCAGACTCCGGACGTTGTCGCCGCGGCGCCGTACCTTTATGTCGTCGCGCGCGTCGGCGACGTTCCCATCGTGGCCGTCGGGACATGGCTCGATCAGGCGCGCAAGCTTCAGCCGACGTGGAAGCTTACAGGAGGCTGGGATCCCTCGCGCGCGGACGAAGGGCGCTGCCTCGTGGGCCGCAACGTCGCGCGCCAATTCCAGCTTGCGCCGGGCAGCGAGATTGAATTGAAATACCTCGCCAATAGCGCCCACCTTCGCGTCGCGGACGTCGTCGACGCGGGCGGCGCCGAAGACAATCAAATCTTCGTGAATCTTCCCGTGGTGCAGAAGCTCGCGGCTCTCGATGGCCGCATCGAACTCGTGCAATTGAGCGTCAGCGGAACCGGTCCCGGCATCGGCAACTATGTTTCGCGCCTCGCGAGTTCCCTTCCCGGTTATGATGTTCGGCCGGTCCGGCAGGTCGCGGAAGCGGAAGGCAATCTTCTCGACCGCACGCGGCTGCTGATCCTGTCGATGGTCGTGCTAATCCTCGTGCTCACTGCGCTGTGCGTCCTTGCGACGATGGCTGCGCTCGCGATGGAGCGCCGAAAGAACGTCGGCCTGATGAAGGCGCTCGGCGGCTCGATCTCGCGCATCATGGAACTCTTTCTCGCCGAGGTGAGCGTGCTCGGCGCGGTCGGCGGGTTGATCGGCTGCATCGCCGGCGTGGCATTGGCAGAGTGGATGGGCCGGCGCGTCTTCGGAACTTCGATTACGCCGCGTTGGGACGTGTTTCCGCTGACGATTGCGATGATGGTGGGCGTGGCGCTGGCCGGTGCGTTGCCGCTGCGCTTGCTCGGGAAGATACGGCCGGCAGTGATTCTGCGGGGGGAATAGTGGCGGCGCTGGTCCAGATCGAAAATTTGCGCAAGGAGTTTGGCAACGTCCGCGCGCTCGACGGCGTCACGTTCACCGTCGAAGCAGGCGAGTGGATCGCCATCATGGGCCCGTCCGGCTCGGGCAAGACGACGCTGATCAATATCCTCGGCGGGCTCGACTCACCGACCTCGGGCAAGGCGGTCGTGGATGGCACCGATGTTGCGCGTTTGGACGAAGCGGGACTCACTCGCTTCCGCGCGGAAAAGATCGGCTTCGTCTTCCAGCAGTTCCATCTCGTGTCGTATCTGACCGCGCTCGAAAACGTAATGCTCGCCCAGTATTTTCACAGCACCACCGACGAAGGCGAGGCGCGCGCGGCGCTCGAACGCGTCGGACTCGCGGACCGCATCGATCACCTGCCGTCGGAGTTGTCCGGCGGCGAGCAGCAGCGCGTGGCCGTGGCGCGCGCCCTGATCAATCAGCCCAAGCTCATCCTGGCCGACGAGCCGACGGGAAATCTCGACGAAGCCAACGAAGAAATCGTTCTCCGCTTGTTCCGCGAACTCCACGCCGAAGGACACACCATCCTGATGGTCACGCACGCGCACTCGATCGGACAATTGGCCGACCGCCGCATCGATCTCGCCCACGGCCGCCTCGCGCAGGTCAAGTTACGCGTCTAGGAAACCGCACGCTCCGTTTGATCGAGTGACGAGTAAAACGTTCTCCGACTCGCCATTCTCACCTTCATGCGATAAGACTAGCAAATGATCGGCGAATGCAAGTGGGTAAATGCCTGTAGACTCTTGGAGATTGCCAGCAAGGAATCAATTCAACTTGGAATCAGGCTGCGGGTCCATTCTTCGTCGTCGATACATCTCAGCCTCGTCCTGCAGGCCCAGTTTGCGGGAGGTTGCTTCAAGCCATTCCCACACCCTAGTTTGGCCTAGGTATTCGGGACCCGCCGTTTGAACGCAGAGCTCAAATTGGGTCTTGGCCGCTTTGATGTCGGAAAGGTGGTATTCGACTATGCCTAGAACATAGCGAGCCTTCCCTTCCCAATGACCGACGAGGCCTAGATCAAGTGCTTCCACGAGCTTCATTCTGGCGCGTTCGTATTCATGTAACTCGTAGTAGCAATGACCGAGATAATAGCAAGTCACGCTCTTCCACACGTCGGGCGGAAATGCGTTTTCAAGGAAGGGCTTGGCCTCTCGCCATCGGCCCGCATCCGCTAAAAGATAGCCCCGCTGTACCTGTATGTCGCGTTCGATTCCCCAGCTATCGGGCATCGCCAAGTGCTTTGGATAGCGCGATACCAACTCCTCCAAGACTTGTAGGGCCAGAGGTTCATTCCGCTCCGCGAGGAGTATCAGTATTTCCGCGTATCGAGCCATCACAGTCAGACTTATTGGGTAGTTATTTTGATATGCGTCCGGAGGGGGATCCGTTAAAGAGGCCACCGCCCCCTTAAGTTCCTCAAGCCGGGACCTAGCCTGTGAGGTCTCAGCCATCTCTGCTAGAAATAAGGTCTCGTGATACAGCGAGAATGCCCTGTCCCAAGGATCGTCAAGCCTTCGAGCCAAATCCCGCAATTCTTGCAAGGCTTCGACACGTTCTCCGGCTTCGAACTTGGCGTACAGGTCATTGAAACATTGAATCTCGAATTCGGTCATGGTGCCAAGTCCGTCCAGCTAAGAGCCGGCTAGGAATTTGTATTGGGCCGTCGTGAGAGGCACTACGGAGAGCCGGCCCATTCGGACCAGCGGCGAATCGGCGAAAAGCTTGTTAGCCTTGATCTCCGCCAGCGTGACCGGCTTCGCGATCGCCGTCCCGGCCTTGATTTTCACTCGAGGATTTTTCGGATCCGAGGCGTTGACCGAAACGACGGTAGCCGTTCCCACGGCGCTTCTGCGCTCCCCGGTTTCGTAAATCACGAGCTTCGCTCCCGGCGTCATTTCCCGCAGATTTTTCGCCGCGGCTGGATTCGACACGCCGTCCCACACCGTGTTGCCGTCGCGCCGGAAATCCTCGAAGGAGTACTCGGAAGGCTCGGTTTTGAGCAGGTAGGCGTCGGACATCAGAACCCCCACATGAACCCGGCGCTACCGCCTACCACCCACCCATGAATATTCGAAAACCCAAGGCCAAGAATCCTGTTGCTGCAAGCACTCCGATCACTGAAAGGATTCCCCACCATATATCTGAGACCAGTTCCTGCCGCGTCGGCATCGAATCCTCCAGGCTGCGCGCACAGTATCCGCCGGCTGCTATTCTGGTGCAAGTGCCTCATCATTATTTTGCAGCCAGTGCGGCCATTCTCTGTGCCTCCGTGTCTCCGTGGCCAACGCTTCGTCTGTTAGAATGGAGGCGCCATGCCCCTGCCGATCGATTCGCGGAAGAAACCGGCGAGTGTGAAGGTTCACGTCACTACCGGCGAAGGCGTCGAGATTTCGTGGTCCGACGGCCACGCCAGCCGCTATGATTTTCCCTATCTGCGCGACCACTGCCCCTGCGCCACCTGCCGTGACGAGCGTGAAAAGAAGGACAGCGAGAAGCCGGGCGCCGCAGACCCATTCCCGATGTACAAGCCGCGCGTGACAGCCAAGTCCGCTTCGGCCGTGGGAAATTACGCGATCCAGATTCAGTTTTCCGACGGGCACGCGACCGGCATCTACAGCTTCGACTGCCTGCGCGAAATCTGCCCTTGCGAGGTCTGCACGAAAGAGTTTCGTCCCACCGCAGCAGAAACCACTGCGTAGTCCTCTCGCGATTCAAACCACTGTAGATGGCGATGCCGCCGAACTAGGCCGCGCCCAGCTCCGACGTGCAGCTGGGGCAGCGCGTCGCCTTCACCGCGATCGCGGAGAAACAATACGGACAATCCTTCGTCGTCGGAGCAGCAGCCGGCGCAGGCTTGTTCCATCGATTGATCTGCCGCACAATCAGGAAAATCACCAACGCGACGATCAGGAAATCGATCACCGCGTTCAGAAACAGTCCGTAATTGATCGTCGCCGCGCCAGCCGCCTTGGCTTGCGCCAGCGTCGCATACGATGTTCCGGAAATATTCACGAAGAGGCTTGAGAAATCGACCTTGCCGAGCGCGAGCCCGATCGGCGGCATGACGACGTCGCTCACGAGCGACGTGATGATTCTGCCGAACGCGGCGCCGATGATGATGCCCACCGCCATATCCAGCACGTTGCCGCGCATCGCGAATTCTTTGAACTCTTTCAGCATCGCTGTTCTCCTGAATTTCCACGCCTCGCCGTTGTCTTTCCGAGGCCAGCATTTGGCCGAGGAATCTGCTGTTGCAGTTGACTCAGCATCCGTGCGACGAAGCTTCGAGTTTTGGCCGGGCCGAATCTCGGCGAAACGCTCGCCCGAGTCTTCGAAGCTCTGGAGATTAGCGAGAACTGGGATTGCTGACAAGAATAAAGGGAGCCGGGGCGAGCCTGTTTAGGACCGGCGGGCGAAAAGGACGCCTCCGGCGAGGCCTCTCAGCACCAGCACAACGCCCGCGAGTCCGAGCAGATGTTCGGCGTAACGCACGGGCACGATCCGCACGCCGAGAACCAGGAGTCCCACCAAAACGAGCGAGCCGGCGCGGATGCGCGCGTGCGTGCGCTCCGATTCCGCTTGCCGCCGCGCCAGCGCGCGCACCCCCCAATAGATCAGCACGACGCCGAGCAGCACCAGAGCGGTCGGGCGCCCCGGAAGTCCCACCCGCCCGGTGATCGCCAGCAGAATCAGTAGCGCCCCGAGCAGCAGGACGATGAATTCGTTCAAGAGCCGGAAAAGTGTCGCGGTATTCAGCATGTGAGTTTCGAGTTTGCGCGGGATTATCGCGCGCGCCGCGCCCCCAGGCAAGCCCGGCAAGCCGCCCGGGCTCAAAACGTCGTCGAGACAAGAACTCCCGGGATGGCAGACATCGAGCGGAATGTTATACTGGTGTGCATTCGGAGTTGAAACCAGTTGCCCCATGCAGGTATCTAATCGCTGAGGAGAAATTCGTGCACAAAGTCATCATCATCGGCAGCGGGTGTGCGGGGCTGACAGCCGCCATCTATACCGCGCGAGCGGACCTGAAGCCTCTCGTGCTGGACGGCTACGAGCCGGGCGGGCAGCTCGCCCTCACCACCGAGGTCGAGAATTTCCCGGGCTTTCCCAATGGAATTCTCGGGCCGGAGCTGATCGAAAACACGCGCAAGCAGGCGCAGCGGTTCGGAGCCGAGTTCCGCGCGGGCGCCGTCTCCGCCGTGGATTTGAGCCGGCGGCCTTTCAAGATCACCGCCGGGAAAGAAACCTACGAGGCGGAGGCGCTGATCGTTGCCGCCGGAGCATCGGCGAGAATGCTCGGCATCGAGTCCGAGCGGCACCTGCTCGGCCACGGCGTTTCCACCTGCGCGACGTGCGACGGCGCGTTTTTCCGCAACCGCGAGATTCTCGTGGTCGGTGGCGGCGACACGGCGATGGAAGAAGCCACCTTCCTGACGAAGTTCGCCAAGAAAGTCACGCTGCTGCACCGCCGGAACGAGTTTCGCGCGTCGAAGATCATGCTCGATCGTGCCCGCGCGAACGAAAAGATCGTGTTCATGACCCCCTATGCGGTGGACGAAGTTCACGACGTGTCAAAGAAATCCGTCGAGCTCGTGACACTCAGGAATGTGGAAACCAACGAGCGCCGCAAGCTCGCCGTCGAAGGCGTATTCGTCGCCATCGGCCACGATCCGAACACCAAGGTCTTCAAGGGCCATCTCAAGATGGACGAAAATGGCTACATCATCACCCACGATGGGCCAAAGACGAGCGTCACCGGCGTCTTCGCGGCGGGCGATGTGCAGGACCACCACTATCGCCAGGCGATTACGGCGGCTGGCTCCGGCTGCATGGCTGCAATCGATGCGGAGCGTTTTCTCTCCGCCGAAAATGCCTGATTCTGCCGGCGATTGAGCGCTGCTGCGCTCAATCGCCGCGCTGACTGATACGGCGCTCCTTCAATCCACCCCGATTGAGTTAATTCCCCACCGGGACTAAAATAAATGCAGTCGTTCACCCAGCCTCCGATCCAATCTCATGCTGATACAGGGGGAAACATGCGAAATCGAGTGATCGTCCGATGGCTTGCGGCAGGCGTCCTGCTGGCCCTTTGCGGGTGCAGCAATTCTGGCACGTCTTCCGACGCCACAGGCTCCGGCTCCAATTCAAGTGCATCCAGGAGCGAAGCTCCGGCGCCGCCACCGCCGGTGGTAATCGATGCGGGCACCACTTTGACGGTGACGGTCGATCAGTCCATCAGCACGAAGACAAACAGCAGCGGCGATCGCTTCGCTGCATCCCTCGCGGAACCCGTCACGGTTGACGGCAAGGCCGTATTGCCGGCTGGCACCAAAGTTTCCGGCACCATAACGCGGTCCGCGTCCGCGGGACACTTGAAGGGTGGCGCCGCGTTGTCCTTGACGCTCGATTCCATCACCGTGAGCGGCGAGAAATACTCGATTGAATCCTCGAGCTTCGAACAGACCACAAAGGGGCGCGGCACCAGAACCGCGGTGGGCGGCGGAGGCGGAGCGGCCTTCGGCGCGATCGTCGGGGCACTTGCCGGCGGTGGGAAAGGTGCTGCAATCGGCGCGGTCGCTGGCGGCGGCGCTGGAACCGCAGGAGCCGCTTACACCGGAAAGCGCGATATCGACATCCCCGCGGAGACACGGGTCCACTTCAAACTCACCAAGTCCGTTTCGATCTCGCAATAGCACAGGGAATTAGAAGGACGATGGTTCGGAAAATACCCCGAGGCTCCCGCTCCGGGGCTTTCTTTTTGGCGAACCCACGAATCGATTCGGAGCGGGCTTCGCCCCGCTCTTTAGAACCTGTCTGCTTTTGTCGACATCCCCTGCGGTTGTCCCACAGGTCTCGGTGCTGCTTCTTGTTTTCTTTGCGGTGCAGCCCACCCGCTGTCATCCCGAGCGGAGTCCGCGCGTTTTTGCCTTTCCCCTCGCGGTTTGAGGGGCGCGGGACGCAGTCGGGGGATCTGCTTTTGACCTTCCGGAAATGCTTGCTGGCGTCGGAAAAATACGAGGTCAACAAAGCCAGATGGGTTCTACTGACCTGCGATTGGATTGTCGTTTGGAAGGAGCCGCGCGCCCGGCGTCACCAGGATCAGGCGAATCGCGTCCACGAAAGCTTCGTGCGACTTCTCGCCCACAAAGAAGCGGGCCAGATGGCCGTCGCGCCCGTAGAAGACCGTTTCCGGCATCGCGCCCCGCCATTCCGGATTCACTCCCTGATAAAACGCGTCCGCGTCGATGCCGGGCTTCTGTCGATAGTTGGGAAATCCCGGGTGACTTTGCGCGAGGAAATGGCGAACCAGATTCATGTCCGCGTCCTCATCCAGGCTCACTCCCACAACGGCCAGTCCCTGCGGACCGTATTCCTTGGCGAGTGAAATGATCATGGGATACTCGTTGCGGCACGGCTCGCACCACGTCGCCCAGAAGGTCACCAGCACCCCTTTGCCGCGATACCCCGCCACCATATCCCTGTAGCCGGCGAGGTCAAGAAGCTGCGGATCCCCGGCCTCGGCGTTCGGTGCGGGTTTGGCCGCAACGCTTCGCGGTCGCGGAAAGCCGAGTGTCCCAAGAAGAAGCGCAAGAGCAGCGATCGAGAGCGAACGACGCCCAAGCCTAGGCATGGCCTGTCCCCCTGAACGCCATTTTATCGGCTCCCGAACGGGGGCGGCAACCTGCGGACGTGCAGGCCAGTAACCGTTTCGCGTCTTTCCCGAGGCGCGCTCAGGCGCGTCTCGCGTGTGGAGTGACCGGCGAATCCGCGCCCGCCGCGCGTTTCCGAGTCAGCGGAGAGCCTTGTAACCTTCCCGAGTTTGATGATATAAAAAATGGTCTTAAGGATGTGCCAGCTATCGCCGTGCGATCAATTCTTCAGAACCGCGCTATCTTAGGAGAGAGCTAGATGGCTTACGTAATTGCAGAGCCGTGCATCGGGACAAAGGACAGCGCCTGCGTCGACGTCTGCCCCGTGGACTGCATCCACCCCCGAAAGGACGAGGCCGATTTCGAAGGCGCGCAGCAGCTCTTCATCAATCCGGACGAGTGCATCGACTGCGGCGCGTGCGTCCCGGTTTGCCCGGTAACGGCGATTTTCGCTCTCGAAGATCTTCCCGCGAAGTGGGCCCAATACACGAAAATCAACGCCGACTATTACAAGAAAGCGTGACCCAAGTTCCCTTCTCGCGCGATGCGGCGCGAGTCAGCTCTGAAAACAAGTCATTGCCGCGGCGGATCTCTTCATCCGCCGCGTTTCTTTTTTCGCATGAGCCGGATTCGCGGCGGTTTTTGCGCCTCGGGCTTGGTGCCTGCGCCCAGCAGCCTCGCCCAGCGCTTTGCTTCGTTGCGAAGGTCCGCGAGCGCAAGCCCCCGATGATCGCCGGGAAAGCGGTTGAGCTTCACGATCCCCGCCGCGAGAAGCGATTGCGCCCCGCGCGTATTCCCGCGACCGGAATGATGGAACGCGGCGGCGAGCTGGATCAACCCCTGCAAAAAGGACTTCTCCGGCCCGGGTTCGGCGAGCCAGAGTTCCTCCCAGACTTCGTGGGCCTCGAAGAACTTGCGTGCGTTAAACAGCGCCACGCCGCGCCGGAATTGATTCCTTTCCTTCATCGTGAGCCTGCTCGATTCCCGGTAGAATCCTCGTCGCGGCGAGCGACTTCCCGCCGGCGCAAGAATTCGCATCATAGCAGCTTCGGAATCGGCGGCACGTGATGGAAATCCGGATTGAACTGCCAGAAGTAAAGCTCGGCGTCGTCGAAGTCGATAACCTCACCGTGGCGCCGGCGGATGCCGGGCTCGCTCGCCTGATGGACGATATCTGCGAACGCAAGCGCCGCGAATTCACGGTCGAGAGCCTCGCCGGAGCGGAGCCGACTCGCGCCGTCCGCGCGATGCTCCGCGCTTGGGACATCGATCCGTCGAAATACCGCCCTTCTTCGGAGGCGCTGCTGCGCCGCGTCGTGCAAGGCAAGGGGCTCTACCGAGTCTCGAATGTGGTTGACGTCGGAAATCTCGGCTCGATCGAGACGGCTTGGCCGTACGGCTGCTACGACCGCTCGCGAATTCGTCCTCCCGTCGTCCTTCGGCACGGCGCCGCCGGCGAGCGCTACGAAGGCATCGGCAAACGCGTCTGGCATCTCGAAGGAAGACCTGTGCTCGCCGATGCGGACGGCCCCTTTGGCAGCCCCATTAGCGATTCCACGCGCAGCATGATCACCGAATCCGCGCGCGAGATTCTCGTGGTGATCTACGCGCCCTCCGCCGCCGCGGACGCGGCCCTTGAAAACGCGATGGTGCGGCTGTGTGAACGCCTCGCGCAATTCGCCGGTGCAGCCGCAACGCGCTCCGTCATCTGTCGCTGAGCTCGCCGCCTGAAATTCGCGCAATCGGGCGCAACTCTCCGTCTGTGCAGTTCGGCGAAATCAGGTTATCCTGTAAAGCGGTTCCGAGGCCCGCCGTTGCGGAAATTCGAGCTCGTCCTTCTGATTCACGCGCACCAGCCGGTCGGCAATTTCGACGACGTATTCGAACGCGCCTACGCCAGTTCCTATCTCCCGTTCGTGGAAGTTCTCTCGCGCCATTCGTCGATTCGCATGGGCCTGCATTATTCCGGGCCGCTCCTGGAATGGATCGAGCGCGCCCACCCCGAGTATTTTGACCGCCTGCGGACGCTCGCCGGCCGCGGCCAGGTGGAAATCGTCGGCGGCGGATTCTACGAGCCGATCCTCGTCGCGATTCCGCCGGAAGATCGCGAAGAACAGATCACCCGGCTCGCGGACTACGTCGAGGAGCATTTCAAATCGCGGCCCCGCGGCGCGTGGCTCGCGGAACGCGTGTGGGAGCCTCAGATTCCCTCGAGTCTCGCGACGGCGGGCGTGCGCTACACGCTCGTGGACGACAATCATTATCTTGGCGCCGGCTTCGAGCTGGAACAGCTTTACGGCTACTACATCTCCGAAGATCTGGGCCACTGCGTCAAGGTCCTTCCCGGCCTGAAATCGCTTCGATACCTCATCCCCTTCCGCGACGTCGGCGACACGATCGGCTTCCTGCGGGATGCCGCAGCCAAGCATCCGGGCGGGTTCGCGGCGATGGGCGACGACCTCGAAAAATTCGGCTCCTGGCCGTCCACGCACGACCATTGCTATCGCGACGGATGGCTCGAGCACTTTTTCTCTGCGCTCGAGCAGAATGCCGACTGGCTCGTCACCTCCACGCCCGGTGACGCCGTCGAATCCCACGCGCCGCTCGGCCGCGCGAACCTTCCCACCGCTTCGTATACCGAAATGATGGAGTGGGCGCTGCCGGCCGCCGCGCGAGATCGCTTTCACGGCCTCGTGCAGGAATTCGTTTCGCGCCCAGACGCACTGCCTTTCCTTCGCGGAGGAATCTGGCGCGGCTTTTTCACGAAATACCCCGAATCGAACCTGCTGCACAAAAAGATGCTGCACGTCTCCCAGAAAATCGCCCGCCTCGCGCGCAGCCGCCGCCGCGACAGGAGATTCCGGCGGGAGCGCGAGGAAGCCACAACTCTGTTGCTGCAAGGCCAGTGCAACGATCCTTACTGGCACGGCATTTTCGGCGGGCTCTATTCGCCTCACCTGCGCACGGCCGTCTGGCGATCTCTCGAACGCGCCGAAACGATTGCGGACGGGCTCTCTCACCGCGAGCGCCACTACGCCGAAGCGGCGCAACTCGATTTCGATGCCGATGGCCGCGACGAAATCTATCTCACGTCGGACCGCTACACAGCGCTGATCTCGCCGGATGACGGAGGCACCATCAGCGCGCTCGATTTCCGCCCGCCGAATGTAACGCTCATCAATTCCCTCGCTCGCAGGCCCGAGACCTACCACGCAAAGCTCCGGAACCTCCCGGCGGCTCAGTCCGGCGGCGTGCAATCGATCCACGAGCAGACGCGCGTGAAGGAAGAGGGCCTCGACCGCCTGCTGAACTACGATCGCTGGCCGCGAAACGCGTTCCGGCTGTTGCTCTTCGGCCAGAAAAAAACTCACGACGATTACGCAACGCTGCGCCTGGAGGAAGATGGGGCGATAGCGGGAGGGCGATATCGCGTGGCGGAAGTGTCCTCGGCTCGTGCTGCGCTTGCTTCCGAAGACAGCGCGGACTGGGCGGCGGAGAAGACATTTTCGCTGCGGCCGACGTCCGCCGGATTCGATATCACCTGTGACGTGACTCTGCGTCGCACGGGGCCAGGGACGGCTTCGGTCAACATCGGCATCGAAGTCGTGATCAATTTTCTCGCGCCTTCGGCGCCCGACCGCTACTTCGAATCCGATGGACGCCGATTTCCGCTGCGATGGTCGGCCGCGGTGCCCGGCGCGAATCTTCGCGTCGTGGACGAATGGCAGCGCGCCGCCGTGGCGTTTGAAGCACCAGCCGCTCGCCAATTCTGGATCTCGCCGATCGAGACGGTCTCGGAATCGGAGGACGGCTTCGAGCGGATTTATCAAGGATCGCAGGTGAGCGCCGTCTGGCCGGTGGAATTGGCGGCAGGCGCGGAGTGGAAGGGACAGTTGGTGCTCAAGGCCTCGCAGCTCCCCTGACGCAGGCGAGGCCGGCGTTGCGGCCGTCATGCCGTGCTAAAGTACCGGGGAGAGATTTAGCTTGGGAGGAAACGGATGGCCATCTCGAAAGAGCTTCTCGACATTCTCGTTTGCCCGTTATGCAAGACCCCGGTCAAGCCGACCTCCGACCAGCAGGGACTGAAATGCGCCACCTGCCGGCGCGTCTATCCCGTGCGAGGCGACATTCCAGTCATGCTCGTGGACGAAGCCCGGGTCGACCCTGAGTAAGTTTCGTTATGAGGACTGCTCGAATTGCGGCGGAGGAAACTGCACGGATAAGTCTTTGAACTGGACCCAGAGGCGGACTTCCTTCGTCTTGCTCTGCCGCAACGCGTCGTCCTTCTCCGGAAAGGTCTGGTAGGGGCTCACTTCCACGATCACCACGACGCCGGACGATCCGTTCGGCGGGCGATACGTGTCCTTGATGTTGAAGCTCTTCACCGGCCCGTAGTAGCCATCCGGTCCCCAATCGCTGACAAAATCCTTGAGCGAGTACGAGGGCGAGGGACTCCACATTCCGTACGCCTGCTCCATTTTTCCAGCTACCACGGTGTTTAGAAAATGATAGACCGCCGTTTTCTCCGCATGGTATCGGAGCAGCCACCAGAGGCCGCCGCCGCCGAGCACGATGAAGACGACTGTCGTGATCAGATAGCGCCGCAGCTTTGACGTCGGATGCTCTTCTGACGAATCCAAAAGTCCCACAAATCCTCCTGCGATTTACAGCTGGCGTTTGAACAGCAGCATGCAGCCCGTGATCATCAACGCCGAAAAGCCAGTCAAAATTAGCACGTCCAGGTAGATTCCCTCAAATCCGGTGCTCTTGAGGGTCAGGTTTCGCAGCGCATGTACGGTGTAAGTAAAAGGATCGATCACGGAGATCCAGCGCAGCCAGCCGGGAAACGCTTCCGTCGGATAGACGGCGCCGGACGGAAAGAAGAGCAGCATGTTGAGCACGCCGAAAATCGCGCGCGGCACCAGAGGATCGTCCACGCGCACCATCACCAAAAACATCAGGCTGATCATGGAAATCGACGCGACCAGCACCACGAGCGCCAGATACACGAGCCGCACCGGATCCCAAATCCGCGGAATCCCCGCAATCAGCCCTCCTATTACGATGAGCGACATTCCCGCCATGAACGCCTTCAGCGTGCCCGCGCCGATCAGACCGGCAACAAGTTCCGATTTGCGAATCGGCGTAAGCAGATAGCCCTCGTGAAGCCCGCGCGTCTTGTCGTCGATATACGTGATTCCGCCACCGATCATGGCTGTGATAAAAATTCCCATCGCGGTCGATCCCGCGAGTAAATACTTGATGTATTCGACGTAGCCATAAATCTCGACGACGTTGAGCTCCACTTGAGCGTTCAAGCGCGGGGAAACATCCGGCGTATTTAGCTGAGTCGTCATTTCCTGCACGCGCTCTAGGATGGAGCTCGAAATGAATTGGTCGCTGTTGTCCTCCGTGAAGACGATCCGCGGCCGGTCATTTCGGTAGTAGCGGCGCGAGAAATCGTGCGGGATGTCCACCACGCCGCGGACGAAACCCGCGTGCAGATCGTCCACCGCCTGCGGGAAGGAATTGTATTCGATGACCCGGAATGTTTGCGGGCCTGCGGACACTCCTGCGAACATCTCCTGCACGCGTCGCGATTCGACGGAATGATCTTCATCCACCACCGCGAGAGGCGCGTTCTTGATCTTTCCTCCAAACGCGTAGCCGAGCACCACCAGTTGCACCAGCGGGAAGATCAGGGAGCTCAGCATCAGCGCGGGACTGCGGAAGAATTTCCGCATGTCGCGTTCGATCAGCGCCGAAACGCGATACAGCTTCATGGCTGATCTCCCTTCCCGCCCGGCGGCAGCGGCATGAGCGTCCCGCGGCTATCGGGAAAACGGACTGGCTTCATGCGTGGCCTTCTGCGGCGCGTCGCGCAACGCACTGCCGGTGTAGTGCAGGAACACATCGTCGAGCGTCGTGCTCTGCACCGTGACTCTCTTGACCGTCACCTTGCGGGCGCGCGCCAAATCCATGAGCGCCGCCACCGTCGCCGGACCGTCGTGCGACGTGATGTGAACCACCTCATCGTGCTCGGTCGCGCCTGTGGCATGCGCCAGAGTCCGAAGCTGCTCGAGCCAGTCCGGCGGCGCGCCCTGGAATTCGGCTTCGACGATTTCCGTGCCCGGTATGCTGTCCTTCAGCCGCAGCGGCGTATCGAGCGCGGCGAGTTTTCCATGGTCCACGATGGCGATACGATCGCAGAGCTTGTCGGCCTCGTCCATGTAGTGCGTGGTCAGCAGAATGGTCAGTTCCGATTTCTCGCGCAGCGTCCGAATCATCTCCCACACGTGGGTGCGTGACACTGGATCGAGCCCCGTTGTCGGCTCGTCGAGGAACATGATTTTGGGCGAGTGGACCAGGCCGCGTGCGATCTCCAGGCGCCGGCGCATGCCGCCCGAAAACGTTCTCACCAGAGCATCGCGAAACTTCAGTAGCTCCACGGATTCGAGCAGTTGGTCGATCAGGGCGTCGCGCTTCTCCGCCGGCACGCCGTAGAGCTTTGCGTGGATGGCTATGTTCTCTTTGGCGGTCAATTCGGGATCGGAAGTGAACGCCTGCGGAATCACGCCGAGCACGGTGCGCACTCCGTTTGGATCGGTAACGATGTCGTGGCCGGCGATCCGAGCCGTGCCGGAGGTCGGCGGAGTGAGCGTGGTCATCACGCGGATCAGTGTGGTTTTCCCCGCGCCGTTGGGCCCGAGCAGCCCGAAAATCTCCTGCTGCGCCACGTGGAAGCTGACGTCGTCCACCGCCACGAAATCGCCGAACTTCTTCGTTATGTGATCGACTTCAATCGCATCCATGGAAGCCCGCTCTTCCCGGCTTAAAACCGGTCGTACCAGTGCGCCTTTTGCTGCGGCAGCAGCAATACGGTTGCCGTCATCCCAGTGAACAGCCTGCGGCCATGGCTCGGCAGCGAGACCTTGATCGCAAACGTCTTGATGTCGCGCTTCGTGCGGCTCACGTCGCGCTGCGTCGCGAAATCGTTTTCGACGCCCTTGAAAAACACCTGCCCCTGCAAAACATCACCGGACGGGAGCTTCACGCGCAGCGTCTGTCCGAACTGCACGGAATCGATGTAGCTCTCCTCCACGTCGGCGCGAGCCCAGAGATGATCCACATCCACCACGACGACGATGGGAGAGCCCGGAGAAACGACTTCGCCCTGCTTGGCGACGCGCACCGATACGATGCCGTCGATCGGCGCATAGATTTCGGTGTAGCCGAGCTGCGTTTCGGTCTGGGCCGCTGCGGCCCGCGCCTGCTCGAGCTGCGCGAGCGTCGTCGCAATCTCGCTGCCGCGCACATCCACCTGCTTGCGATTGGCCTGCGCGACGCCAAGCGCGGCTTCCTGCGCGGTCACCGAATCCTCAAGCGCTTTTACGTTGGCCTGCGAAGCCTTGAGCGTGGCATCCGCGTGGTCGCGGTCTTGCGCCGATTCCACGCCGCTGTCGAAAAGTTTCTGCATCCGATCGTAGTCGGTCTGATCACGCCAGAGCGTTGCGCGGGCCTGATCGAGCTGCGCCCGGGTCGAAGTCAGCGTGGCCCCCGCCTGTTTCAGCGAAGCGCCCGTCTGGTCATCCGTCCACGAATAGTTGTGATTGGCCTCGCGGACCTGCGCTTCGAGGCTCGCGACGTTGGCCTTCGCCGCCGCGAGACTCGCCTGAAGCTCCTTGGGATCGAGCTCCGCGATCAGCTCCCCCTTTTTCACCTCGTCGCCTTCGTCCACGGTGAGCTTGATCATTCGGCCCATGATCTGAGGGCTCACAATCACTTCATTGCCGTCGATGATGCCCGTCAGCGGAATCTCTTTTCCGTGCGGCGTGCTGAATAGGTAGAAGACGAGCGCAATCAGAAACACCACACCGATGATTCCGAACGATCTCTGGCTGCTGGTCATCGAGACTTCGCTCCGTCCTTATCCAATGCCTGGTGAAGGAAATCGAGCAGCGCTCGCTTCCGTTCCGCCACCGCCTGCGCCGCGAGAAGATTGTGTCCCACCATCTGGCTCACGATCGGTGCGGAGGCGAAGTACGAAGTCACCATTCCCATCGCAATGCTGGCCGTCTGCCCGGGATCGACCTTCCGAAATTCGCCTGCGGCGGTTCCTTCGATAATGGTTCTGGCCAGTTGCGCGTACACCGGGCGGAAATATTCGCGCGCCATGAAGTCGAAAGTGCCGCTCGCCTCCATGGCCTCGCGCTGCACCAGCAGCGGATAGTTCGGATGCGTCGCCAGGAAATCGAAATAGCCGCTCACGTAGTTGAAGAATTGCTCGCGCGGCCCGATGTTTTTCGTCGGCAGCGCGAGCACCCCGCTCCGGAATTGCCGCAAAAGATTTTCGAGGACCGCGCGGTGCAGGCGGCGCTTGTCGCCGAAATAGTAGTAGAGCATCGCTTTGTTCGCGTGGGCGGCCATGGCGATTTCTTCCGTGCGTGCCCCCGCGAGTCCCTGCGCGGCAAAATGCTGCTCGGCAGCGGCAAGAATTCGCCGCGCCGTTGCCGGGTCCTCCACTCTTCTACGTCCTCTGGCCATGATTGTTTCAGAGCCCCAGGCGGTTCATGTACTCGTCGGGATATCGCGCGCCCGCCGCCGCGCCGCGCGGCGCCACCTCGTCGATCCGCCGCAGCTCGGAAGGAGTGAGCGAAATATCCAGAGCCTTGAGATTTTGATCGAGGTAGGTGCGGCGCTTCGTCCCCGGAATCGGAACGATGTCCTCGCCCTGCGCCATTACCCACGCGAGCGCGAACTGCGCGGGAGTGCAATGCTTCTCCGCGGCGATCTGCTCGATGCGCGTCACCATTTGCAGGTTCTTCTGAAAGTTTTCGCCCTGGAACCGCGGAGACATCCGCCGGAAATCCTTCGGGCCAAATTCCGCGCTCTTCACCTGGCCGGTCAGAATGCCGCGGCCAAGCGGGCTGTACGGGACGAACCCGATGCCCAACTCGCGGCAGGTCGCAAGAATTCCGTCTTCCGGATCGCGCGTCCACAGGGAGTACTCGCTCTGGAGCGCCGCGATCGGATACGTCGCATGAGCGCGGCGAATCGTCTGCGACCCGGCTTCCGAGAGCCCGATGTAGCGGACCTTCCCCTGATCGATCAAGCGCGCCATCGCTCCGATGGTTTCCTCGATCGGCACATTCGTGTCGATGCGGTGCAGGTAGAAAAGATCGATCGTCGAAATCTTCAGGCGCTGCAAACTGGCCTCGCAGGCGCTCTGCACGTACTCGGGCCGCCCATTCACGCCGAGAAACCGGCCGTCCGGCATCCGCATGTTCCCGAATTTCGTCGCGACAATTACTTCGTTGCGGCGCTTCGCGATCGCTTTCGCGAGCAGCTCCTCATTCGTGCCCCCGCCGTACATGTCCGCCGTGTCGAGCATCGTGATGCCGCGGTCGATGGCATGGTGAATCGTTGCGGTCGATTCCTGATCGTCGGGTGTTCCGTAGGATTGCGACATTCCCATGCAGCCAAGCCCAATAGCGGAAACGACGAGAGAACTTTTTCCCAACCGGCGATATTGCATGTGCCCTCCAGCACCGTTTGTATTATTTAACCAAACGGTTAGTTTAATCAGGCCTCCGGGTCGTGTCAAGCAAGCAGGTTTGATTCGCGGGAAGGGCTCTCGCTCGGCGAACTGCGGTTGCAGTGCGCGAATTTGGCGAATTAAGCCACTTTAGGGGGCCAAAAGCGGTCAAAACTGCCACCACTTTGCGCGATGAAATGCTTCGACTCCGAAGCAATTCTTGGGCATTTCTATGCGCAAAGTGAAGGTCAGGCTTCGAGCGCGCCGCCGGCTCCGGCGGGAAGTTCGATCGAATATTTCGTGCGGGCCTTTTCGCGGTGCAGCTCGAGGGCCAGCTCGATCAGGCGATCGATGAGCTTGGGATACGGCAATCCGGAGGCTTCCCACATCTTCGGATACATGCTGATGGAGGTGAAGCCGGGGATGGTGTTGAGTTCGTTGACGAAAATCTTGCTCGTGCGGCGCTCGAGGAAAAAATCGCAGCGCGCCATTCCCGTGCCGTCGATCGAGCGAAAGGCGCGCACGGCGTAGTCCTGAAACGTGGCGACCTGCTTCTTCGTGAGCGGCGCGGGAATCAGCAGCCGAGTTCCCTCTTCGAGGTATTTCGCCGTGTAATCGTAGAATTCGCGGTGCGGCAAAATCTCACCGGGAATCGACGCGCGCACGTCGTGATTGCCGAGCACGGAGACTTCGATCTCGCGCGCGCTGACGGCCCGCTCGACGAGAATTTTCAGCGCGAACTCCGCAGCGGTATCGATCGCGGCGCCCAATTGATGCGCCGCCTTCACGCGCGTCATTCCCACCGATGACCCGAGGGTGGCGGGCTTCACGAAAACCGGGAACCGGAATTTCCTTTTCACGCGCCGGATGACGTTCGCGCGCTCGCGCTCCCATTCCTGGCGATGCACGGCGATGAACGGAACGATCGGCAGCCCTTCCTGCGCGAACAGCCGCTTCTGCACGTCCTTATCCATGCCCACAGCCGAAGCGAGCACGCCCGCGCCCACGTACGGCAAATTCGCAAGCTCGAGCAAGCCCTGCACCGTGCCGTCTTCGCCAAACGTGCCGTGCAACACGGGGAACACGACGTCCACCGTGATGCTCGGATGCCCGGCGCTCTGCGCGAGTGGGACGAGCGCGGCAACAGTCGGATCGGATGGAAGCGATACGCGTTCGCCCGATTTCAAAACGTCGGAAAGCATCTTCTGCCCGCCGGTACCGACGAGCCAGCGGCCATCTTTCGTGATGCCGATGGGAATGGCTTCATATTTTTCGGGATCGAGCGCGCGGATCACGGACGCAGCCGACGCGAGCGATACTTCGTGCTCGCCCGAACGCCCACCGAAAAGCACTCCGATGCGCAACCGCTTTTGAGAATTCATCGAACAGGTCCCCCAGAGTTCAGTGCATTTATCAGACGCGCAGCGGTCACAGGATTTTCTTTCCCAGCCCGGAGAGAATCAGCTCGACTCCCAGAAGCGCCGTCGTATTGTGCAGGTCGATCACCGGATTGATCTCGACCAGCTCAAAGGACACCATCTCGCGGCTATCGGCGATCATCTCCATCGCGAGATGCGCTTCGCGATACGTGGCGCCGCCGCGCACCGGCGTGCCGACGCCAGGCGCGTCCGACGGATCGACGAAGTCCATGTCGAGGCTGACGGCGATGCCGGCCGTGTCGTCTCCTGCGAAGCGCAGAGCTTCGGCCATCACTTCGCGCATGCCGCGCTCGTCGATATCGCGCATCGTGAAGATGTGAACGCCGGATTCCTTGGCGAAGCGCCGCTCCTTCGAATCGAGTTCGCGGATGCCCACGAGCGCGACGTTGCGCGGTTCGATCATGGGTTTCACGCCGGCGAGGCCGGTCAGTTCCGGCGGGCCGAAGCCCATGATGGAAGCGAGCGGCATTCCGTGCACGTTGCCGGACGGCGAAGTCTCCGGCGTGTTCAAATCGCCGTGCGCATCGAGCCAGATCATGCCGATGCGCTTCGACTGTTTGTGGAAATACGAGGCCACTCCGGCCGTGGTGCCGATGGCGATCGAGTGGTCGCCGCCGAGGACGAGCGGCAGCATGTCCTCCTCGAGCGTTTTGCGGACGGTTTCCGCGAGGCCCTTGCAAGTCTCGGAGATTTCTTCGAGATACTTCGCGTTCTTCTCGCCGTAGTGCTGCTCTTCAGGCTGGCGTACGGAAATGTTGCCGATGTCCTCGACCTGCCGGCCGAGCTGCTTGAGGCGCGTTTGCAGGCCCGCGACGCGCAGCGCCGAAGGTCCCATATCCACGCCTCGGCGGCTTGCGCCCAGGTCCATCGGCACACCGATGATGCGGATCTTATCGGCCATGTTGCGTTTTCTTTTCGCGCCCCGAAAGCTGCGGAGGGGCCACTAAGGATAGACGCGATAGAGCATTCGTGGGAAGGGGATGACTTCGCGGATGTGCTCCGTCCCGCAAATCCACGCGACGGTGCGTTCGAGGCCCAGGCCGAATCCGGCGTGGGGCACGCTGCCGTAGCGCCGCAGGTCGAGGTACCACTGAAAAGCTTCCTCCGGTAAATTGTGCTCGCGGATGCGCCGGACGAGCGTCTCGTAGTTCGATTGGCGCTCGCCGCCGCCGATGATTTCGCCGCCGCCCTCCGGGGCGATCATGTCGAAGCTGAGCGCGAGGTCGGGCCGCGCCGGATCGGTGGCCATGTAGAACGCCTTCATCGCCGCGGGATAGCGATGGATGATCACCGGCTTGTCGAACTCTTTCGAAAGCAGCGTTTCCTCGTCGCCTCCGAAATCGTCGCCCCACTTCGCTGGATTCCCGGCTTTCTGCAACACCTGGACCGCTTCGTCGTAGCTGATGCGCGGAAAGGGCGGCACGATTTTCGCGAGCTTGGCGGTGTCACGGCCAATCGTCGCGAGTTCGCGCGCGCGATTCTGCACAACGGACTGGACGATCGCGCTGACGAGCCCTTCGCCGAGCGCGATCATGTCGTCGAGATGCGCGTAGGAGGCCTCGGGCTCGAGCATCCAGAATTCGGTGAGGTGGCGGCGCGTCTTGGATTTTTCGGCGCGGAATGTGGGACCGAACGTGTACACCTTGCCGAGCGCGGCGGCTGTGGCTTCCACGTAGAGCTGGCCGGATTGCGTGAGATACGCCTTCTGATCGTCGATGTAGTTCACTTCGAAGAGCGTCGTGGTGCCTTCGCAGGCCGCGGGCGTGAAAATCGGCGCGTCGGTGAGCGTGTAGTCCTGGCCATCCATGTAATTGCGCGCGGCGCGAATGCACTCCGCGCGAATCCGCAAGATGGCGGCCTGACGCGGCGTGCGAATCCAAAGATGCCGCCGATCGAGAAGAAAATCGACGCCGTGCTCCTTGAGTTGAATGGGATACGGATCGGATTCCGGAACGCGCTGGATCACTTCGACCGCGCTGATCTGGATTTCAAAGCCGCCTGGCGCGCGCGGCTCGGACTGGATCTTGCCGGTGACGATGACGCTCGATTCCTGCGTCAGGCCCTTGAGAGCGGCGAACGCCTCGGGATGCTCCTTCAGCGAGACAACGCCCTGTATCACGCCGGTGCCATCGCGAAAAATCGGAAACAGCAGCTTGCCCGATTCGCGGAGGTTGTAGAGCCATCCGCGGATGGTGACCGTCCGCCCGGCGTGCTCGCCGGCGCGCTCAATCGTGACGATGGGAACCGGTGCTTGTGCTTCCTGGCTCATGGATTCAGTCGGGAGGGCGTCACGTCCGCGCGGGACGGATGCCTTTCTTGTCGAGGTGCTTTTCCAGTTTATCGAAGACGGCGCGAATCTGTTCAAGCGCCGGCGCACCGGCAGTCTGTTCCTTCAGTTCGAGCACGAGCGCGGGCATCTCAGGTGCGCTCGCAAGCGCGGTGAAAGCCGCATCCCAATCAATGCCGCCTTCATAGGGAAGCAAATGCTCGTCCTTTTCGCCGTGATTGTCGTGGACGTGCGTGGTGACCACCAGATCGCGCATTAGGCTGAAGTCCGCATCCACACCGCCATCCAGATGCGCGTGGCCGACGTCGAAACAAAATCGCAGGTCGCGCAGGTGCGTTTCCTTGACGAACTGCAAAAGCGACGCGGGCGCGCCAATTTCGCTCGGCGTGTTTTCGAGCGCGATCGTGACGCCGCGCTGCTTCGCGAAGGCCGCCAAATGCTCGAGCGAGCCAAAGGCTGCATCGCGGTTGCGCGAGTCGGCGGCCTGGCGGCTGCTGCCGAGATGTTGAACGAGGTAGCGGAACGGAATCGTTTCAGCCACGTCGAGCGCGCGCTTCACTTCGTCCACGGCCTCCTGCCGCCGGATGCGTTCCGGCTCGGAGATTGATACCGGAAGGCCGCTTCCCCTCCCCTGAGACGAATCGCGCTCGGTGGGCGCGTGGAGCGCGTGCAGGTGAAGGCCAAGCTCATTCAGCGTACCGGCAATCTCGCGCACCGACTGCGCCGAGCCGTAATTGAAATGGAACGAGCCGCAAAAGATCTCGACGCCTGAGATTCCCGCCCCCGCGATCTCAGCCAGCAAGGCGTGCGTCAGCGGCTGACTTACGTAGCGGTACGTCGAAAGAATGCGCTGCATCCCACCCCCATGTGCAAGGTCCTGCGCGAACATCTATGGTCGATGGAAACCGCCCCGGCGTCAATAGATCGAGGCGGGTGCGGCGACTGCGTCAGGCGGCTTCGGAGAGGAATTCCACCTGGAAAGACGCTGGCACGAGGCCCACAGCGGCCCCGCGAGCGAGGAGTTCGCGCACGGCGCGGCGGCCTTCCTCGCCGTAATCGAGCGTCCATTTGTTCACGTACATGCCGATGAATTTGTCGGCGAGCACCGGGTCCATGTCGCGGGCAAACTGCAAAGCGTATTCGACCGCCGCCTCGCGGTGCGCGAGCGCGTAGCTGACGCTTTCGCGAATGATGCGCGCCACCTGGCGGCCCAGCTCCGGTCCGAGGCTGCGGCGAACCGCGTTGGCACCGAGCGGGAGCGGAAGGCCGGTCGTTTCCTGCCACCATTGCCCGAGATCGACGACGCGATGAAGCCCGATCTGCGAGAAGAGAAGCTGGCCCTCGTGAATCAGCAGGCCCGCCTCGACTTCCTTGGCCTGGACGGCGTCGAGAATCTTGTCGAACGGCATGGTCACGGTTTCAACGTTAGGCTCGAAGAGCTTTAATGCGAGATACGAAGACGTCAGCGTGCCGGGGATGGCGATCTTGCGCCCGGCGAGGTCATTCTTTTTGATCGGGTGCGAGGAGACCACGATCGGGCCGTAGCCTTCGCCGAAGCTCGCGCCGCAATCGAGCAGGACGTACTTATCGGCTACGAACGTGTAGCCGTAGAAGCTCAACGCCGTGATGTCGTAGGTTTCCTGGTTCGCCGCGTGATTCAACGATTCGATATCGGACAGGATGTGAGTGAATTTCACTCCCGGGAGGCGGACCTTCTCCGTCGCCAAAGCATAGAACATGAAAGCGTCGTCGCTATCCGGCGAATGCGCCAGACGCAGGGATATCGGTTGGGCTGCCGTGGCTGGTGTGGGCATGTTCGTGACCGTCCTGGCACTCGAAGGAACCGTCATCCGCCGCGAAGTTTCAAAGACACATGAGGCAAGAGCTTCTTGCCCGCCACGGTGCCTTCGAAGAACGATCTGCTTCCGGTGTGAACGTCTTCCCGAGTGAGTGTCGTCCGAGAACGGCCAAGGATACCACAGGGTGTGGCGCGCGTATAGCTTTCGCCGGGGGCCGACTCAGTGTGCGGCGCGAGATGCTAGTCGGATTTCGCGAGAATCAGCGGCAGGAGATACTCCTGAAGCTTCTTGCTCTGCTGCGCACTGAGGTTCTCAAATTGCAAGCCCATGCAGTCGTCACCGGAAACGCGGAGGACGCGCGCGGAGAGCAGCAGCGCCGGGTCCGGCCTCATCTCCAGACCCACTTGAACGGCCGATCCCTCCGGAAACACCTGGGAAGATTGCACGAACATCCCGCCAATGCTGAGGTCGAGCGTCGAACCCTTCACACGCACCGATCCGGATTCGATGGAAACGTTCAATTGAACTTTCACGCGGCGAAAACGCCGCCGTTCCTGGTCGATGGAGTCCTGTGTGGCGCGGACGAGACGCAGAATGTCGTGGCGATCGATGGGTTTGTACAGAAAAAAGTTCGCACCGGCTCCAAACGCGCGCCCCAATAGGGCCCGGTCGTCTTCTCCCGTGATCACCATGATCGGCGTGCCGAGATTCAGGCCGCCCGAGCGGATTTTTCGAGTGAGTTCGATGCCATCGGGCGACGGCATGTGCACGTCGAGAAATACGGCGTCGAATTTTTCTTTGGCAAGGTGCGTGAGGGCCATCCCGCCGTGGGTCGCCGTCAGGGACTCGATATCGACCGAACGCAAGACTTCCTGAATCAGCTCGCAGATCGTTGGATCGTCATCGACGACGAGAATGCGGCCCGGCATGCTTACATCTCCTAGAGTGGACGCGGCAAAGAAGGCAGTAACTGCATGCGCTCAGGGCCGCGGCTGCAAATTAGGGGCCACATTCAGCCACCGCTCGAGCTGAACGCCGAGAACGCGAAAGTCGATGGGCTTCGATACGCACGCGTTGCAACCCGCCTGCAAGACGCGCTCGTGGTCCGTGACCATCGCATGGGCCGTCACTGCGATGATGGGAATCTCGCGCAGGGCCGGTTGCCGGCGCAGCCAACCGGCCAAGGCCAAACCGTCCTCCGAGCCGAGTTGCACGTCCAGCAAGACGGCGTGGGGCGGCTCGCCCTTGAGGGCGGCAAACGCCTGTTCCAAATTGGCGGCGGAAAGAACTTCGAAGCCTTCGGATTCCAGCCAGTCGCACAAGAGCTCGCGATTGGGCTGGTTGTCCTCGACCACGAGAATGCGATGGCTCATGATTTCCCCGCCAGCACGGGAGCCATCGCTCGTTGCAGTTGTTTGAACAAGGCGTCCTGCCACTGTTCTTGCTTGTGAAGAAGCACGGAGCTGTTCGCCTCGAGATAGAGCTTTTCGTCGTGAGACAGATCTTTGCTCGTCAGGATAAAGACGAGGAGATCGGCCGTCCGAGAGTTGGTTCGCCACTCGGCGAGCAATTGAAACCCGCTGACTTTCGGCAGGATCAGGTCGAGGATGACCAGCTTGGGCAGCGCCTTGGCCACCTTAGCGCGAGCTTCCTCGCCATCGGCAGCCGTATCCACGACGTATCCGCGCTGAGTGAGAGATTCGGCGATGAACTCGCGCGTGGGGGCGTGATCCTCGATCACCAAGATCGAATGCTTTTCGAAAGTACCGGTCCGCTGCACGCAGCGTTCGACGGCGGCCAGCAGCACCGGCTTCTCCACAGGCTTGACAATATATTCATCCGCACCGAGCAGCGCACCCGTGGGCCTTTGATCGACAATCGAAACCACGATTACGGGAATATGCGCCGTGCGCGGATCGGATTTCAGGTTTGTAAGGACTTCCCAACCATTGATCGGCTTCATGATGATGTCGATGGTGACGGCGGAAGGCTGGAGACTGGCTGCGATTTCGACGGCGAGCTTCGGATTGTCGCATAGCGTTACGTCATAGCCGCCGGAAACGAGCTGCGTCTCAATGAGGGTTGCAGCTGTATGGTCGTCCTCGATGACCAAGACTTTCGGGGCCTGGCCGCGGATCGGTTTCAGCGCGCTCTTCGGGTCGCGTGCAACGACGGTCGGAGCAAGCGGCAAAGTGAAGTAGAAGGAGCTGCCCGAGCCCAGCTCGCTTTCGATACCGAGCCGCCCACCGTGGAGTTCGACGAGCCGTTGCGTGATGGCCAGGCCTAAACCGGTGCCCTCCACGGCCTGGTCCGTGCGGCTGATTCTGTAGAAAGCATCGAAAATGCGCTTCTGTTCCTCAGGAGGAATGCCGGGACCCGAATCGCGAACCTCGATGCGCACGGAGTCACCGATGACTCTGGCTGCCAGCTCGATCTTCCCGCCTTCGGGAGTGAACTTGATCGCGTTTCCGAGCAGGTTCATCAAGATCTGCTCGTCATCGAGCGGAACTGATTGCGTAAACGCGCAGCGGGCGCCAGAGCCTGGCTCACGGGGCGTTCGTAAAGCGCCGCCCAGCCTAAGCGCGGGATCGGTGCAAATCCGACGAAGCTGCTCTGGCCGTCGATGGTGGCTTTATCGCTGCCTTCCGCACCCGTCAATGCCCGGCCCACCAAACCTGATGCGGAGACGCTCACAGGGCCGCTCTGCGACTGAATCTCGGGCGACGCGGCGACAACTCCGTGCTGGTCTACGATGACGAATCCTTCCCACCCGCCCTGCTCAAGCGTATTGAACTTGCCAGCCAGCTGGGCCAGGCTGTAGGTGGCCATGAGAATTCCCGCAGGGCTACCGTGGTCGTCGCGAATCGGTACGGCGACAGCCACCACCAGGGACTGTGAACCGGCCGCCGTGCGATAGACCTCCGAGACGTATGGCTGCCAGTGCGCGGTGACTCCGCGATACCAGTCCCGGTACGCAAAATTCCAGCCCACGATCCGATCGGAGGGCACGATTGCTCGAAGGGTGCCGTCCGTCTCATAGACGCTGGCAAACAGGAACGCAGGATCGAACTTGCGGGCTTCCTGAAGCTGGCCTTCGATAGAAGGGAGGTCGCGGCGGGCCCAGTCACGGCGCAGCGAGGAACGGTCGGCAATCGACGTGAGGGTCGTTTCGGCTGACGTTAGGTCCTGGTCCACCATCGCCGCAAGCGTGCGAGCACGGACGAGGTCGCCCAGCAATTCCCTCTTCTCGATTTCCTTCGCTGACTGTAGGTACATCCAGTAGGTTCCGCCCATCAGCGGCAAGACGAAAAGGAGGAGCAACAACACCAGAAGCCAGGCTTTGCGCCCGGAGGCGTGCGCGAACTTGTGGGAAGCCGCCTGAGGAGCCGCCGAACCGGACATCAAACCTCCTGATGGGACGCCGACGCAATCAGACGCAAGACGATGGCGGTGCCGGACAACCCCGGGCGGACCTTTGAAGGGTCCAATAACTACATTTTAGCGGCCGCATGGGCTGACCGGGGCTTTTGTGCTGGGCAATGCCACGATGAGTCAATACGCGCCAAATCCGGAGAAACGGATTCCAAGGTTCCTGCCAGGAACCGCTCCCGCCCGCGCGGATCAGATTGGCGCACGGCTTTTGTGGCGCGGGACGACGCAAGTCCGGTAGAATGCCGCAGGAGATTCCCAATGCCCTCATTCCCCGGTGTTGATTTCCTCGACTTCGATTCCCTGCTCAGCGACGAAGAAAAGCTTTCCCGGCAGACCGCGCGGCAGTTTGTGGACGAACAGGTGCTGCCGGTGATCGTCCGGCACGAGCGGGAGGGAACGTTCCCCATGGAGCTCGTGCCCGTGATGGGGGATCTGGGATTTTTCGGAGCGAGCCTTTCCGGATACGGCTGCGCCGGCATGTCGAATGTGGAATACGGATTCGTGATGCAGGAGCTCGAGCGGGGCGATTCGGGCGTGCGCAGTTTCGCGTCGGTGCAGTCGGCGCTGGTGATGTACCCGATCCATGCGTTCGGCTCGGACGCGCAGAAGGAGAAGTGGCTGCCCGCGCTCCAGCAAGGGAAAGCGATCGGCTGCTTTGGGCTGACGGAGCCGCAATTCGGATCGAACGCGGGCGGCATGCTCACGCGCGCGGTGAAGAAAGGCGGCAGCTACGTCCTCGATGGCGAGAAGATGTGGATCACGAACGGATCGATCGCGGATGTCTCCGTGGTCTGGGCGAAATGCGAGGACGAAAAGATTCGCGGCTTTCTGGTCGAGAAGGGCACGCCGGGATTCAAGGCCTGGACGGTGCACGGGAAACAGTCTCTGCGCGCTTCGGTGACCGCGGGCCTGGCGATGACCGACTGCAAAATCCCCGCGGAAAATATGCTGCCGGGCGTCGAAGGGCTGAAGGGGCCGCTTTCCTGCCTCAACCAGGCGCGCTATGGCATCGGATGGGGAGCGACCGGCGCGGCAATGGCGTGCTACGACACCGCGCTCAGCTACGCGAAGCAGCGCAAACAGTTTGCCAACCGGCCGATCGCCTCGCATCAGCTTGTGCAGGAAAAACTAGTCTGGATGATCACGGAGATCACGAAGGCGCAGTTCCTGGCGCTACAGGTGGGGCGACTGAAAGATCTGGGGCGCGTCCATCCCTCGCACATCTCGATGCTGAAGATGAACAACGTGTGGATGGCGCGCGAGACGGCGCGAACGGCGCGCGAAATCCTCGGCGCGAACGGAATCGTGGAGGACTACTGCATCATGCGCCACATGAACAACCTCGAATCGGTGTTCACCTACGAGGGGACGCACGACATCCACAAGCTCATCATCGGCGAGCGCATCACGGGAATTTCGGCCTTCGTGTAGAACTCATTCTTGAGGGCGTCAGTTCCCGATAAACCAGTCCACCAAGAGTTAGCCGAGTTGCCTTCCTCTTATCGATTGCCTCCGAGTACGCCGTCATCCGCCCGCAATCGGTAGCAAGCTCCAAATGGAGCTTCTGACTTCCTACAAGCGGACTTCGGGGACCGAACAATTTCCGGTTTGCTCGGCATGCATTTCTCAATGAGTGTAATCGCCTGTTAACAAGAGTTGACTCGGGGAATTGCTACCTGCTCGCAGCATCCAGTCCAGTCCACTGAGAACCGTCGCAGCGGGTGAATGAGTCCGAGAGCAGGCGAGAGGGACCCTCGGCAGGGAAACGGTCGAAGATGCGAACATCGTCGACCACGAATCGCCCATCTTCGGGTATCACGCGAGCCTCAACTTGCCAAGTGTACCCTCCGTGAAAGGCTCTACGTCCATGGCCGAGGTCGATGAGGGCATCTACCGGCTCCAGGTCCACGTATACCAAGAATGACCCATCGTTCTGCTTTTCTTTACGATGCACGACCGCGTCGACGGGTGAGGCGTGGGTGCCTTCGCCGGAGAAGAGGCCCGACTTCAACCAGCCAGGTTTTGAAATTCCGCTGGGTGTGGGGTGCTGACGGCTGTAGTCGTCCTGACAGGCTTGTGCCGTTTGAAGCTGCTCGGCCAATCGGTTGCTCAGAAAGGGCCGGATGACTGCCATCTCCGCACTCCTGGGGATGCCAATTGGGTGGTGGGCCACAATCTCCTCATACAACTTCTGCACGCCACCTGTGACGGCTGGTTGATCGAGAAGGGCGGGAAGGTCCGAGAGCCGCTCGGAGCCGCCCGTTAGGACAAAAACCCCTTCCCAAACGCCGACGCCGTTGTGGAGTTGAGGGCGTCCAACGATTCCCGAGCGGGACGTTCCGACCTGCGTTAGGAATTGTCCATTCTCACCGTCACGGCTAAAGGTCACCTCTGCGCAAAGGGGATAATCTACGTTTGGATCGTCTGGTTTGAGATCACACGTGTCCGCCACTCTCCAATTCCAGATATGAGCGTGCGGCGGCCCGGACTGGAGCCAATCTTCGAGGCGCTGGGAGGGCAGAGAGGGGTCGAGCATATGCACGTCGATGGACTTCGCGTAGGCGAGCACTTGCTTTTCCGTGTAGGGGAGCTGTGCAGAGGAGGAAGAAGCGACTAAAAGCGACAGTAGCGCCAGTAAACACGTTTTCATCAGCCCACCTCAGCACGTGATCACCGATACTGTTAGACACCACGACCAAGCAACCTGTTCCCGCAGACGTTCCCCCGCAACCCGTTCGGGGGCTCGTAGCTGACGTTAAATCCCCATTACACTCATTGACCGGGCGAGTTGTCCGCAAAGGCGAAAACTATCCATAAACGGGGTTGTGGGAAGTTTCGGTCCAGAGCCAATCGATTCTGGACGAGCGGTCGGCTACTCGGAAGTAAACTCACCACCAGCAACCAACATGTTAACGCCCGATTAGCGCGACTATCCGAAACTGGCCTAAGAGCACTCGTCTAGCAGGTGGCTCGTAGGATTCCCGCTCACGAAATTCCCGCCGCGGGCGGATTGATTGGATTATGATACCGCCCCGGCGGAGTTCTCCGCCCGGGATTACCCATACATACGAAGGAGCGGCCGTGGAGAAAGAGCTGAGCCTCGAATTCTTGCGGGTGGTGGAGCGGGCGGCGATCGCGTCGGCCCGAACCATGGGTCTGGGTGACCGCCACGGATCCGATCAAGCGGCCGTCGAGGCGATGCGGTCCGAAATGGATTCGGTCGGGATGGACGGCACGATCGTCATCGGCGAAGGCGAGCGCGACGAAGCCCCGATGCTCTACATCGGCGAGAAGGTCGGGGCCGCCGTGCGCGACAAAAGCCGCAAGTACCCAGAGGTGGATATTGCGGTCGATCCGCTGGAGGGTACGAATCTTTGCGCCACGGGCGAACCCAACGCCATCGTCGTGCTGGCGGCGAGCAATCGCGGGGGGCTGCTGCACGCTCCGGACCTGTACATGGAGAAGATCATCGTCGGGCCGGCGTGCAAAGGCGCGGTCGAACTCGACGCCCCGGTGAAAGACAACCTCAAGGCGATCGCCAAATGCCTGAGCCGCGACGTGGAGGACCTCGTCGTGATCGTGCTCGATCGCCCTCGCCATGAAAAGTTGATCCAGGATATCCGCAAGGCCGGGGCGCGCATTCGATTGATTTCGGACGGGGACCTTTCTGCCGGGATCACCGCGGCGGTCTCGAATACAGGCATCCACGCCGTGATGGGCACCGGCGGCGCACCGGAGGGCGTGCTGACGGCCGCCGCGCTGCGCTGCTTGAACGGCCAGATCCTCGCCCGACTCGTGGTTTCAAAACCTGAACATATCGGGCGTCTCGCGGAGATGGGTGTCAAGGACCCAAGGCGAATCTACGACACGCAGGATTTGGCGCCCGGAGACAAGATTATTTTTGCGTGTACCGGCGTGACGGGCGGGAACCTGCTTCGTGGCGTGCGCTTCTTCGGCGACGGCACGCGCACACAGTCGCTAGTGATGACCTACGACAACCGGCAGGTGCGATTCATCGATTCGGTGCACCTGGAAAAGGGTTCGGACGTGAGGGTGCAGTTCTACTAGACGTTGCGTTCATGCGGCATCGCAGCGCCCGGGGCGCCCGCCCCAGCATCCCATTCGATGCCAAAGGGCGGGGCGTCCCCGCAGGCGCGGCGAATTAGCCGTGCTTTCGTGTGTACCGCTCCAATATCAGCGGTTAATGGCCGCCGTGGCATGCCCGCCCGAAGTCTGGCGGCGAGGCACGTGGGGGATCCGTTCGGCGGGCTGCGGGGGGAGCGGGCGCACCTGATGACTCGTGCTGACGTGCTCGCTGATCGCCTGCAACCGCTTCAGAATTCCCTGCCATTGCGCCCAATCGAGCTGTCGCAAGAACGGCCGGAGACCCTGAATGAAAGGGTCCTCGAGAACCGTCTCGCCGTTCGTCTCCGGAACGAAGAAGCGGTTCAGGCCGACACCGAGGGCTTCGGCAATCTTTTCGAGCGTGCCGAGGCTGGGCGTCATCTGACCGCTTTCGATACGGGACAAATACGAACGGGAAACGCGAGAGCGCGCTTGAAGCTGGCTCTGCGTCATGCTGCGCGATTCACGCAATTGCCGGATGCGCTGGCCGATGTTTTCGACAGTTTCGCGATTCGGCCAGTTCTCGAACAGTTGGCGGTCGTCCCCCGGCAAATCCTGAGGAGACGGCGTCGGAATGACGAACGTCACCTTCGGGGGCAGCAAACGCAAACAGCGTCGGCAGTTACCCGTGCGTGTACGGTATTGGACTAATCCGCAAACTTGACAGCGGATTACTTCACGATCGAGTTCCATACTGGCCGTTATTGCATCTTTTTCCGCCACCGGTCTCCTCGCAGACTATTCCCGGCGATGCGAAAGGGGAGGAACATCACAACAGGGGAAGGCAGAAACGGCGCGCGACACATTCTCCATAGGGTGCCAATTCTTGTCAAGCCCTATTTGTTCCTCCCGCGAGTCTTTTATTCTAGCGCCGCCGAAGAGGGCATTACAAATCAAACAGATGGCGGCAAGGGGACGAGAGCGAGGGCGTCCTCGGGGACCGCATGACACGGTCCGTCCGCTGCGCGCTGCGATCCGCGGACATAATTTGCGTTCGATTTCAGCGCGCTATGATGACGTTCCCGTCTCCGCTATAATCAGGATTCAGTGGGGGAATGCTTGATCCGAAAAAGCGGTAGGATGGCGCCTGCCTTGTGGGCCGCAGTATTACTTGCGTGCGCGTGCGTTCCTGGCGCGGGCGGGCAGAACCGCAACCCGTGGACTCTGGAGAGCGTTCTCGCGCAGTTGGACGCAGGGGCGAAATCTTTCCACAGCCTCGCGGCGGATATCGAGCGCACCAAGGTGACGGTGGTGGTGAACGACCGCTCAACCGAAACCGGAACCATCTTCGTTCGCGGCGACAAGATGCTGCTCGAGCTGAAGGCGCCCAATCCGCGGACGATCCTGAGGACCGGCGACAGCCTATTCATCTACACGCCCGGATTGAAACGCGTCGAGGAATACAATCTGGGCAAGAACCGCACGCTCGTGGACCAGTTTCTCCTGCTGGGATTCGGCACGGAAGGCAAGGAGCTGCAAAAAGGCTACCTGGTCGCGCTGGTCAAGGAAGACAAGATCGACGACAGGAAAACGATCGAACTCGAACTCACGCCAAGATCCAACGCCGTCCGAGATCAGATCGCCAAAATTCAGATCTGGCTGGATGAATCGAGCTGGCTCCCCGTGCAACAAGAGTTCTACGAGGCCGGATCGGGCGATTATTCCATCGTTCACTACACGAAGATGGTCCGGAATCCGGGCCTGCCGGACTCGCAGTTCAAACCACACTGGCCCAAGGGCACCGAGAAGATCAAACCGCAGGGCTGAGCGGCCGGGACTGTAGTTGAGCTTCTGGCGCGCCGGACGTCAGTCTTTCCCCACTTTTGACTGGACCATAGCGGATTCGTTTTTGAGCAGGGCGCGCTTGCGCTCGATTCCCCAGCGATACCCCGCCAAGTTGCCGTCTCCGCGCACCACTCGATGGCAAGGCACGACCACCGACACGGGATTGGTGGCGCAGGCGCGAGCCACAGCGCGGATGGCGGCGGGACGCCCGATGGCGCGCGCCACTTCGCTGTACGTTCGCGTGGCACCGTAGGGAATCTTCCGCAGCTCCTCCCAGACGCGCCGCTGGAATGCCGTCGCCTGAACGTCGGTGGGCAACTCGAGGTGCGGCTCCTGCCCGCGCAGGTGTGCAAGAATCATTCCCACCCACTCCCTCAGGCTTCCGCGATCTCGATTGCGGTGTCCGTGGCCGTCGAGGAGAAGATCCGCGCGCGGATATTCCTTCCGCAACGCCGCACGAAGGGCGGCATCGGATTGGCCCAGATAGAGGGCGCTGATGCCGCGTTCGGTCGCGCCCACGAGGAGCCGCCCCAGAGGAGAGTTTGTGATCGTGTAGTGGATTTGCATGCCTGCGCCGCCATTGCGGTACGCCGCGGGCGTCATGCCGAGGTGCGAGGGGGCGCGTTCGTAAAGGCGGCTCGGTGAGCCGAATCCTGCTTCGTACAGTGCGGTTGTCACGTCGTCTCCTTTTTTCAAGCGCGATTTCAGCCGGCGCATTCGCCGCGAGTCGGCGTATTGCCGGGGCGTGATGCCCATCGCGCTCCGGAACGCGCGATCGAGCTGGTGTGGGCTCATCCGAGCGAGGCTGCTGAGCGCTGCGAGGGTCAGGCGCATCTCGTTTTCGACATCCGCGTCGGGATCGCCCTCGATGCGCGCGTCGATCTCGCGGCAGACGCGCGCGACGGTCTCGATCCTCGGATCGCGCAACGCGGCGGCGCGCGGCCGGCAGCGCCGGCATTCCCGGAAACCCTGCTGCTCGGCAGCCTCCGGAAGAGGAAAGAAGACCACCTGCTCGCGCCGGGGCTTGCGCGAAGGGCAGGACGGGCGGCAATAGATACCGGTCGAGCGCACGGCGTACACGAACGCGCCGTCCGCGCTACGGTCGCGCGCCTGCACCGCCTGCCAGAGTGCTCCAGATGGGATTCGCTTGTCGGCTCTGTGTCCCCGGCTTGCATTTCGAAGCATCGGCTGCGTCTCGTCTCCCAAGCCAATCTTGCGCGCTAACCTTAAAGGAGCGCGAAAACCGACACTATCCGATTTTCGCGGGCAAACCCGGCGCCGCCGATTGCGCTCGGAATTGCTCGGCTCGGGAGTCTCGGCGGAGTGTTACATCATACGGCACTTCGACCCGATGGCGCGTTGACGCTCGGCGCGTCGTCGAGCATATTCGTTCAACCTGACGGGGGTCATCTGACGGCAGGTCTTTGGGGGATGTGTCATGGGAGCTGCTCCGGAACGCGATGAGCGGCAGGCAGAAGTATCGCCGCTGCGTGAATTTGAAAGCCGTACGGAAACCGTTACAGCCATCTCAGGAAAGCCGGGACCGCGCCGCTTTGCGCGCGTGCCCACCCACGCCATCGGCGTGGCGTCGGAGCGCCGCCGCTATCCGCGGGCCTCGCTGACGCTCCCGCTGCGCCTGACGCGCATCGGCGAAGCCGTCGAGCCGATCCCGGTGACACTCGTGACGCGGAACATCAGTTCGAGCGGAGTCTTTTTCCTGGCGCCGCGCGAGATCGAACCCGGCGTGGCGATCGAGCTGGAAGTGGCGCTGGTTGACCGGCCGCTCGGCTTCGGCCGCGTGCAGATGTGCACCGCCGCTCATATCGTGCGCGCGGAAGAATCGGAAATGCCGGGCTGGCGCGGCTATGCTGCGAGCTTCGACGATTTCGCGTTGCAGCGCGACGACGCCCTTCCCATGCGCCATAAGCACAGGTAAGAAGACTAGCCCGATCCGATCCTTTCGCGGCTGATTGCGCCGAGCATCCCTGCCTACCCCTGCTTCTGCTACGATTGACCTGCTGTGAGTCACACCCCATTTCATGCGCGTGTCGTACTGCTCGATTGGGACGGCACTTTGCTCAATTCCTACGCCGCCGACAAGCGGGCATACCTCGCGATGTTTCGCGAGCTGCAAATCGAATGGGGCATCGCGGATCTCAAGCGGCACTACTCGCCCGATTGGTATCACGTCTACCGCAAGGCAGGAATTCCCCGCCCCAAATGGGCCCACGCCGACCGGTTGTGGCGGAGCGCCTACAGCACGGAGTGCCCTCCCCTATTGCCAGGAGCGCGAACGGTATTGCGCAGGCTCGAGCGGAGCTTTGTCCTCGGAATCGTGACGAGCGGGAGCCGCGGGCGCGTCCGGCAGCAGCTCCGCGAATTTGGCCTCGCGGATTGCTTTTCCACCTGCGTCTTCAGTGAAGACGCCCCGCGCAGGAAACCACATCCGGCGCCACTCCAACTGGCCCTCAAGCGCCTACGCGCAGCCCCGGAAGATTCCATCTACGTCGGAGACGCCCCTGAGGACATTGAAATGGCGCGGCGCGCCGGCTTGCGCGCAATCGGAGTTCTCGGTCCATTCCCCACCGCCGAGCGTATTCGCGCGGCGCAACCGGATCTGCTCCTGCGCTCGATTCGCGATCTGCCAAAGCATCTCCATCGGCGTGACTAGTCTCCCGCCGGATCTGCGGCGAACGCTACCTGGGCTGCGGCAATTCATGCAGGGGCGGGCCGGACGGCGCAGGAAGCGGGGCGGGCGCCGGCGCGGGCCCGGTATTCAGCTTGAAGTCGGTCGAGCGGACCACGAGGCGCAGGTGCAGCTGGTCCGCGCCCGGCGTGTCGATGTAGTCGTCGGAAGTCGTGTAGGTGGGCAGCCAGTATTTGTCCTGAAAATTTTCGCGATAGGTTTCATACAGGCTGAACGGCAGCTTGGTTGCGCCCTCCTCGGCCACCAGCTCGCTCACAAACTTGCCATAGGTCTCGACAATCGCGAGATCGTGATCGTCCACAAAGATCACGCCCTGAAACTGGAGCTGGGTGCGGCTGAGCTGCTTCGGCTTCACCTGAAAAACGTACGTGTTGAGCTCGTCAAGCTTCTGCTGACCGGCGTAGAGGAAATCGTAGTTTTCGATCCGGTCGGTGGTGAGAAAAAACAGAGGCATGCTCACGATCGTGCGGACGTCTTCGAGCGTGTAGCTCGTCAGCTTCAGGCTCGAGACGGGCTCTTTCTTGACCCGCCAGAAGCGCCCGCCATCGGGCCGCGTGTACATCTCGCCGGTGACGCTGAACTTTCCGCCGGGGTCGGTCAGCTCCTCGAGGCGAATCGTCTGCGTGAAGTTGTACGTGTCGTACGCTTTCTTCGCGGCGTCCTCATTCGCCGCGAATTTCCGGATGATTTCCTCCTGCGGAATCGGCGGCGGGCCGGGATGCGGCACCGAAGGGATGCGCTTGACCTCGAATTTCGGAGGAGGCGCCATCGGCCCCTGATTGTCCTGCGCGCGGGTGGGCGGCGCCGCGCCGAAAAGCAGAGTGAACGCGAGCAGAGCGCCGATGATTGGAAGTCGCTTCATAATCGATTTTGATTGGATGCGATATGCGCGCCGCGCGTTGAATGCAGTCGCATGCATCTTACGCGAAAAATAGCACGCCTTTCGCGCTTGGTGACGCAAAAGATTACAGATAGAATCGCTAGTTTACCGGCCCGGGCGGAACGGTCGTGAGCGAAGATCGAAGTACGAGGCGCTACTACGTCAGCGGAATGGTGCAGGGAGTGGGATACCGCCATTTCGTCGATCGCACGGCGCTGCGGCTCGGGGTGGCGGGATTCGCAAGGAACCTGCGCGACGGCCGCGTGGAGGTTTACGCGATCGGGACGGCGGAGTCGCTGGCGTCGCTGCGCGCGGAGCTGGAGCGCGGGCCGCGATCGGCTTCTGTCGAACGCGTGAGCGAGGAAGAGGCGGCGCTCGAAGCGCGCTGGGCCGAGGGATTTTCGATCGAGTTCGACGGCTAGACAAAGGGGAGTCGATGGACGACCTGAAAAAGCTGATCCGCGAGATTCCGGATTATCCGAAGCCGGGGATTCTGTTCTACGACGTCACGACGCTCCTGAAAGATAGCGGCGGCTTCCATTCCCTTGTGGACAAGCTCTGCGAACATTACCAGGGCAAGCACGTGGACATCGTGGCGGGCATCGAGGCGCGCGGCTTTATCTTCGCTCCTGCTCTCGCGTACCGCCTGGGCGCGGGCTTCGTTCCCGTGCGCAAGCCGAGGAAACTTCCCTGGAAGACGGCTTCGGTGACGTACCAGCTTGAATACGGCAGCGACACGCTCGAAATCCATCAGGACGCCATCGAAAAAGGCCAGCACGTGCTGGTCTGCGACGATCTGCTCGCGACGGGCGGCACGGCTGCGGCGGCCACGAGCCTCGTCCGCAAACTGGGCGGCAACGTGATCGGCGCGGCGTTTGCCGTGGAGCTGAATTTCCTCAAGGGGCGCGCCAAGCTCCCCGGCGTCGATGTGTTTTCCCTGCTGAAATACGACAGCTAGGAAGGGCGGAAATGGGAAAACCGAAAATGGGAAATGACCACCGGCTTCCCTTTTCTCTTTTCCAGTTTCTATTTTCCGTTTTCTGACTTGCGGCGCTGGCGGACAGCCTCAAAGAGCATCACTCCGGCGGCGACGGAAACGTTGAGTGACTTCACCGGGCCTGTCGTGGGAATCGAGACGAGAAAGTCGCAGCGCTTGCGTGTCAGCTCGTGCAGCCCTTCGCCTTCGCTGCCGAGCACGATGCCTACCGGCCCTTTCAAATCGACCTCGGTGAAGCTTTTTTCCGCGCGCTCATCGAGACCGACGAGCCAGTAGCCCGCTTCCTTGATTTCCTCCATCGCGCGAACCAGATTCTTCACGCGCGCGACCGGCAAATGCGCCAGCGCGCCCGCGGAAGCTCGCTCCACCGTGTCGCTCAGGCCGGCGGCGCGCCGCTCGGGGATCACAACGCCCTGCGCTCCGGCCGCGAGCGACGTGCGCACGATGGCGCCCAGATTGTGAGGGTCCTCGATGCCGTCGAGCAGGACCAGCAAACCCTGCGCGCTTTTCGCACGGAGCAAGTCTTCGAGCTCGATGGCGGGCTTCGCGGCAGCGAGCGCGGCGATGCCCTGATGCTCGCGCGTCCCGGCGAGGCGGTCGAGCTGCTGGCGGTCCTCAAAGCGCACTGGAACGCTGCGCGATTTCGCAAGACGGACGACGGCCTCGACGCGGTCGCCGTGGCGTCCGCGCGCGATCACAATTCGGTCGAGCGGGCGCCCCGCGGTGAGTGCTTCTTCGACTGCATGAAATCCTGTCATCCAGTTCATCTATTTTCGGGAACCCCCTAATCGAGCGCGGCGCAGAATTCGAGCATGCGCTGCCGCGCGCTTTTAGCCGGCACGGCAAAGGGGAGCTTCGCCGCGCCATCCAGCAGCAGAATCACGCGGTCAAGTTCGCCTTCGCCGGCGCGGCCCGCGAGCGCCACGCGAATCGGATGAAACATCGCCCGGCTGCGGTACGGCACCGCGGCTTTCATCCCTTCGATGATTTCCTTGAATCGCTCGGAATCGACGTCGCCACCATCGAGGATCCGATTGGCGAGCTCGCGGATCACGTCGCGCGCCCCTTCGCGCGCGAGCACGGCCTGGTTCGCCGCATCCTGCAAGGAAGCCGTGGCGTCATAGTTGAAGATCAGCGCGAGCAGCCCGGCGAGCGCGACGCGATCGGCGGCATGCGGCCCAAGAAGCTCCGCCGCACGCGCGAGCCAGATTTTCATCGCGGGTTCGGCATCCGTCTCGGGTGCCATTTCAAGCCAGCCATGTTCGCGCAGAATCGCGGCGACGTCCGCTTCGGCAAAACAATTCGCGGCTGAAATCGCTGCTTCCGCTCGAGTGTCGGGAGACATGCAGGGAGATTCTAGCGCAGTTGCGGGCGGAGCGAAGGCGCCCGCTTAGTGCTGGCGCACGGTGGCGATGGCGTGCGCGGCGATCGCTTCGCCGCGGCCGATTTCGCCGGTGCCTTCGTTGGTTTTTGCCTTCAGGTTGATGACATCCGTCGTAACACCAAGGGCTTTCGCGAGCGCCGCACGCATGGCCGGAAAATGCGGGCCGAGTTTGGGTCGTTCGCAGATCACGATCGCATCGAGGTGAACAATGCGCAGGCGGCGATCGGCCAGCAGCTTCGCAACGTGCTCGAGGAAAAGCAGGCTCGAAGCGCCTTTCCACCTCGGATCGGTATCCGGGAAGTGCGTGCCGATGTCGCCGAGGCTCGCGGCGCCAAGCAGCGCATCGCACAGCGCGTGGCTGAGCACGTCGCCATCGGAATGGCCCTGCGAGCCCTTCTCAAACGGCACTTCGACGCCGCCGATCATGAGTTTGCGCCCTTCGACCAGGCGATGGAGATCGTAGCCGATTCCGGAATGCGTCATTTTGCGCGGCGCTCCTGCTCGAGGTAGAAGCGGGCGAGGTCCATGTCCGAGGGGCGCGTGATCTTCAGGTTGCGCTCGGAGCCCAGCACGACGAACACGTCGTGGCCGAAGCGCTCGACGAGGGCGGCTTCGTCCGATGCGGTCACATCGTCCTGCTGGGCCTTGCGGAAGGCGTCGCGCAGGAGCGGATAGGTGAAGGCTTGGGGCGTCTGCGCCAGGACGATGCGCTCGCGCGGAATCGTCTCCGTGATCAGCGCCATGTCTTCCGGCAGGGTTGCGCGCTTCACTTCCTTCACCGTGTCGATGGCCGGGATGCCGAGGATGGCGGCGCCGCGCGCGCGCGTTTCGGCGATCAGGCGCTCGATCTGCTCGCGCGTGACGAACGGCCGCACCGCGTCGTGCACCAGAACGATTTCCGTGGACGGGTCCACCTGCGCCAAGGCGTTGGCGACCGATTGCTGGCGCGTGTCGCCTCCGTGGACCACGCGCGCGGGGCGGCCCAGCCCCGCCTTGGCAACTTTGTCCTGTAGCGAAACGACGTCATCTGCGCGCGTAGAGATGAAGAAATCGGTGATGGCGGGGCACGCAGCCAGCCGGCGCAAAGTGAAAATGATCAGCGGCACGCCGTCGAGCTCAAGAAACTGCTTCGGCAGGTCGGCGCCCATGCGGGTACCGAGCCCGGCAGCGGGGACAATGGCAGCGATTCGGCTCATAAGGGAGTAGAAGTCTATCGCAATCGAGGCATGCGGAGCGAGATAAAGGCATCAGGATGGTGAGTCAGCCTGATTTCTTCCGCAAAATGATGACTACGGCTCCGATCGCCGCGTAAAGTGCTGCGTTCAACATTCCAATTGTCGCGAAGATGTAGAATCCGCCCCATCCGATCACTTCGCAGTCAACGCAAGTGGCAAATAGGAGCGAAGGAGGACAAAGGATGAAGGATGCGATGCCCACAAGAAGGTCCACGCTGCTCATGGGCTTGGTGTAATCATGAACGGCGGACCATCCGTAAGTCGCCGCCGCAATCAACAGGCCAAGCACGGCAAAGCCGGAGATGACTTGCCAAGGCTTGCGCATCGTTACAACTACACGGTCGTTTCTTTGACTGCTTTCATGCGATCAAACCGACGCACGACCCGTTCTCGACCATTACTCACGACCGCCCGGATTCGGGATAGAGCGGGCGGGGCGGGCGCTCGCCGCCGCCTTCTGTAGGACGAGTTCCCGGCGCTTCCGCGCCTGCGGCGGACGCGATGCGCGGCTGTTGTTCGCCGCGTTCGTCGTAGCGGCCGAAGATCATCTTGCCGGCCGTGGTCTGATGTACCGACGTGACGCTGATATCGACCGTCTTGTTGATCATCTTGCGCGCGCCATCGACGACCACCATGGTGCCGTCGTCCAGGTAGGCGACGCCCTGGTTGTATTCCTTGCCTTCGCGCAGGATGAAGACGCGCATGATCTCGCCCGGCAGGACCACGGGCTTCAGCGCGTTCGCGAGCAGGTTGACGTTCATGATTTCGATCCCCTGAAGCGTGGCGACTTTGTTCAGGTTGAAATCGTTGGTCACGACCTTCGCATCGTAGCGCTTGGCCAGCTCGATCAGCTTCATATCCACGTCGGCGATGTGCGCGAAATCGTCGTCGGCGATCTGCACGTCAAGGTGCGGCATCTTCTGGATGCGCGCGAGCACTTCGAGCCCGCGCCGCCCACGCTGGCGCTTCAGCGGGTCGGCCGAATCGGCGACGAGCTGGAGCTCGCGCAGCACGAAGTGAGGAATGATGATGGTGCCGTCGAGAAACAGCGCGTCGGCGATGTCCGCCACGCGCCCATCGATAATGACGCTGGTATCGAGCAGCTTGACGGAATGCCTGTTGTTTCTCTCGCTGCCGAACACGCCTCCGAACGCTTGCAGGTTGAGCATGTCGCCTTTGTTCGCGCCGAGCACCAGGCCGATGTAGGTCATCACCAGAAAAATCCCCAGGCTGAAGAACGACCGCGTGCTTTCCGGAATCGTGGTGTGCGTGAAGATCAGCGAGATCAGGTAAGCGCCCAGAATTCCCAGAATCGATCCGATGGCGGCGCCGATCAAGCGGCGGAGGCTCGCCTTCCGGAGGCGCAGCTCAAAAAAGATCACCGAGATCGCGAACAAGAAGCCCGCGATGGCGCCATACTGGCTCGTCAGGTCGAAGGGGCGGAAATGAAAGCCGGCGCCCGTGCACACGACCGTGAAAATCATGCGGAAAGCCAGTATGTCCCAGAACGCGCCGGCGCTTTGCTGAGAAGGCCGCTGGGGAATGGCCAGTTTGGCGGGCGAATGGTCTGAAGTTGCGCCGGCTTGGGAACTGCCGGGAACGTTAGAAGTCCTTGGCATGGTGGCACCCTATGAAGCGTATGAAGTTATGAGTCAGCGATGACCCAGGTCCCTTTATGCCGGCTGTATGACGAGTATGTTGGTGCGCCGGATATGAATCGAAACCGCGTATAAGACAAAATCTATATGATGCAAACCAGTATAACACCGGAGGCAAATCGAGAGCGAACGTTGGTTGAGTGCGAGCGGTTAGAGGTAGTACCGCGGCACGCGGCGGCCGAGCGCGCAGAGGAGATCCGAAGTGACGGTGCCGATCTCGGCGGCCACGTCGGAGACCTTGATTTCGGCGTCTCCATCGCGGCCGTAGATCGTCACGATGTCGCCGAGCGCGGCTTCCGGCAGGTCGGTGACGTCGAGAGTCGTCAAATCCATCGAGATCGTCCCCACGAGAGGCACGCGACGCCCGCGCACGAGGACGCATCCGCGATTGGTCCGCTGGCGGAGGATGCCATCGGCATAGCCCGCGTTGATCACAGCAATGCGCGAGGGCCGCGCCGTCACGAACCTCGCGCCGTATCCCACCGGCTGGCCCGGCGGCAGGTCGCGAATCGTGATGATGCGCGCCCGGAGGGAAAGGCTCGGCTCGATCGGCAACCGCTCCCGCACTTCCTGGCCCTTCTGCGGCGGATCGAACGATTGATAGTAGCCGTAGAGAATCGCGCCGGGGCGGATCATGTCCGCGAACGTGTCCGGCCGGGCGCAGATCGCTCCGCTATTGGCCATGTGCACGATCCCGGGCGAAATTCCCAGCGCGCGCAACCGGTCCAGGCACCGGCGGAACATCTCTTCCTGATCGTCCGTCTGGCGGGCGCTGAAGTCCTCGGCCGAAGCGAAATGCGTGAACGTGCCTTCGAGCGCGATGTGGCGGCAATCGGCCAGCGCGCTCGCGAAGGCTTCGATGTCGGACGGCGAGATGCCGAGCCGGTTCATGCCCGTGTTGATCTTGAGATGGAAGCGCAGGCGCGATTTTCCGCGCGCGGCCTTCGCGGCGCGCTCGAGGTGGCGGACGTCATCGAGGCGCGTGACCGTCGGCGTCAGCCGATACTTGATGAACCGCTTCTCTTCCCCCGGCCAGAATCCCGTGAGTACCAGAATCGGCTTGCGGATGCCCGCTTCGCGCAGCTCGATGCCTTCGTTGCCGCAGGTGACGCCGAAGCGGTCCGCGCCGGCCTTTTGAAGCGCTTTGGCAACCGGCACGGCGCCCAGGCCGTAGGCGTTCGATTTCACGACGGCCAGAATCTCCGGCTTCGGCCCGATGTGGCGGCGGACGACTTTCAGGTTCCTCGCGATCGCTTTGAGCGAGATTTCGGCCCAGAGCGGCCGCCCTTCGAATTGGATGCGACTCGTCACGGTCTTTTAGAATGCCAGACTCTACCTCGACGGCGCGAAACATTCGCGCTCAGTAATTCGGCTCGCACCGTTTGGGTAAACATGCCGGTTGGGATCGTTGCAGCCGCGGGGCCATTCGTTTCCGGCGCGGGCTATCGCTGAAAATGGCTTAAGGCCAAGCAAAACGCAGAGGTTAGAGGGCGTGGCCGGAGTGGCTCAAACGAATCGCCGGAAACGCACGCGGGCAAAACGACACAACTGTGGCCGCCTGGCGACGCTGCCGGAGGCGCTATTCTTCGCCGCCGGAATTCCAGGTGTCCGGCGCAGCCTCTTCGAAGCGGGTGTGGCGGCTGAGGAAAACGAAGTTCAGGCTGCCGGTGGGGCCGTTGCGCTGCTTGGCGATGATGAGTTCCGCCTTGGCGCGATCTTCCTCGGGAATGTCCGTCTTGTAAAAATTCGGGCGGTTGATGAACAGCACGACGTCCGCATCCTGCTCGATTGCGCCCGACTCGCGCAAATCGGAGAGCTGCGGCTTGCGATCTTCGCGCTCGGGCGCGCGCGTGAGCTGGCTGAGCACGACGATGGGCACCTTCAATTCTTTCGCGAGGCCTTTCAGCGAGCGGGAGATGCTGGAGACCTCCTCCTGGCGGTTGGTGCCGCGTCCCGAGTGCGTGGGCACCACGAGCTGCAAGTAATCGACGATCATCAGCGAAAGCCCGCGATCGCGCTTGAGCCGCCTCGCCTTCGCGCCCATTTCCAGTACGGTCGAGGAAGCGGAGTCGTCGATCCAGATCGGCGCTTCACCAAGCTCCGCGAGAGACGCCGTCACCTTGGCCCAATCGTCGCGATTCATGTGCCCGGTGCGGAATTTGTGCGCGTCCACCCGCGCTTGCGACGCGAGCAAGCGCAGCAGCAGCGATTCCTTGGACATTTCCAGGCTAAACACGGCCACCGGCTGGCGCTGCCGCAGCGCCACGTTTTCGGCGATGTTGAGCGCGAGCGCCGTCTTCCCCATCGAAGGACGCGCAGCGAGGATGATCAGCTCCGAAGCCTGCAACCCCGCCGTCTCGTTGTCGAGCCCGGCGTACCCGGTCGCGAGGCCCGAAATGCGGCGGCCTTCGCTGAGAATTTTTTCCAGCCGGTCGTAACTTTCCTTGACGAGATCCTTGACGTTGATCAGTCCGGCCTTCACGCGATCTTCGGCGATCTGGAAAATCGTGGATTCCGCGCGATCGAGAATCACGTCCGCATCGTCGCCCCCGGCCAGCGCCTGCTCCTGAATCACCGACGTGGAGTAGATCAGGGTGCGCAGAATCGCTTTTTCCTTCACGATGCGCGCGTAGTGATCGACGTTGGTGACGCGCGGCAAGCCGTCGGCAAGCTGCGAGAGATACGCCACGCCGCCGGCAGCCTCGAGCGCGCCGCTCCGCGCGAGATCTTCCATCAGAGTGATCGTGTCGATCGCCTGCTGCTTTTCGCCGAGCTGCACCATGCGCTCGAAAATACGGCGGTGCTGCGGAAGGAAGAAATCCTCGGAGCGCAGGCGCTCCATGGCGGCATTGAGCGCGTGATTATCGAGCAGGACAGCGCCGAGAATGCTGCGCTCGGCTTCGAGATTGTGCGGTAGCGGACGTTCGAGGGTAGTGTCGCTGGCCATTCGTGATTCGCTTTATTTTCGCCTAACTTGCATTCGAGCGCAAGAGAGCATTTTTCGCCGCTCGCCGCGCGTTTTATTCGGGTCGTGTGGTGCCGATCGCATTCCCCAGGCGCGCACGATTGTGACACGCGGCGCGCGCGCGTCAACCGTATAGCCCTGTGGACATTTTCGGAAAAGTGGAAATCGCCGATCCGATCAGGATCGGCGTCCCGAGTTCCGCGCGTTTTGCGGAGCGAGGGACCTCTCTTCGTATCAGCGACTGAGCAACAAAAAAAGGGGCGCAGCAAGCAGCGCCCCTACGAACCGAATGAAATTGTCAAACGCTCGCTACTCTTCTTTTTTGACGGTGAGCTTCACGGTGGCGGTGACTTCGCGATGGAGCTTGATCGGAATTTCGAATTCGCCGACGAGCTTGATCGGATCGGCGAGCGTGATCTTGCGCTTGTCGATCGTGTAGCCCTTGGCGGCGAGCGCCTCGGAAACGTCCGCGGACGTGACCGAACCGAAAAGCTGCTCGTTTTCGCCCGACTTGCGCGAAACCTCGAGCGAAACGCCCGCAAGCAGCTCGGCGAGCTTTTGCGCCGCGTCCTTCTCGGTCGCTTCCTTCTTGGCAAACGTGGCGCGCATTCTCTCGAGCCGCTTCATGTTGCCGGCGCTCGCCTCGAGCGCGAGCTTCCGCGGAAGAAGAAAATTCCGCGCGTAGCCCTCGGCCACTTCCACCACCTGGCCGCGCGTGCCCAGCTTTTCGACGTCTTCCTGCAAAATGATCTGCATGACCTTTATCCTTGTCATCCCGAACCCAGCTGCGTCTTGCGCAGATGGTGGTGAGGGATCTGTTTTTGGTTTCGGTTCCGCCGGCGGTGCTCCGGAAGCGCCCGGTCGCTACAGCTCCGCGGCGAACGGAAGCAGGGCGATGTTCTGCGCCCTCTTGATCGCCACGGTGAGCCAGCGCTGATGGCGCGCGCATGTGCCGGTCATGCGCCGCGGAAGAATTTTCCCGCGCTCCTGCAAGAACGGCGCCAGAATCTCGGCCTTCTTGTAGTCGATGAAGTCCGACTTGTCCACGCAGAAGCGGCAAACCTTCTTCTTGCGAATAAAGCTTCGCTTGCCGCGCTTCGCGGGACCGCCCGGACGGCCTCCCTGCGGCCGCGGGCCTCCCGGCCCGCCGGGACCGGAGCGTCCCTGGTATCCGCCGCCAGACGGCGGCCCGGAATGCCCCGAAGGACCCGAAGGTGCCGAGGGTGCCGCCGGTGGCGCTGGCGGACGTGGTGCGTTTTCTTCTGCCATTCGATCTCTCCCTGACTACGATGTTGCAGCGGCCGGTTCGCCGCCACTCGCCGGTACCGGAGCAGATGGAGCAGCCGGCACGGCTGTCTTGCGCGGACGCCGTGCGGCGCGGCGTTCGCGGTGCTTCTTGAGCTTATCCTGCCGCTTCAATTCCTCGTCCACGCGCACGGTGAGATACTTCATCACCGCGTCGGCCACCTTCAACCGGCGTTCGAGTTCCTTCACCACTTCGCCGTGCGTCGAACGCACCACCATGTACACGTAGAATCCCTCGCGCAGCCGCTGCACGCGGTAGGCCATGCGCTTCCGGCCCCACTTCTCCGTCTTCTCGATCTTGCCGCCCTTTTCCGTCGCCGCGTGTTCGAGCGTCGCGATCACCTTGTCGACGTCTGGCTCGGGCGTGTCCGGCCGGCAGATGAAGATCAAATCGTACTGTCGCTCTTCCATTGTTCCTCTCGATTCCGTGCCTGCCCTGCGGCAGCAACCAGTCGCTTCCCTACTCCGTACTCTCCCCCGAGGGCGAAGCTTTGCGATTGAATCGCGACATCGCCTTCTCGAGGCCCTCGGTCAAAATCACTTCCACGGCGTCGGCCGCCTCGACGATTTCTTCCTGCGCGATCCGCCGCTCCTCGCGGCCCATCGTGCAGAGGACGTAATCCCTGCGATCGCCCCACTGCTGCTCCGGCTGGACGCCCATCCGCACCCGGATGAATTCGTCCGTGCCGATCGCGCCGAGGATCGACTTGAAGCCGTTGTGCGTGCTGTTGCGGCCCTTGTCCCGGATTCGCAACATTCCCCACGGCAGATCGGCCTCGTCGATCAGCACGATCAGGTCCGCCGGCTCGCATTCGTACCGCTCGAGCAGCATCCGCACGGCCACGCCGCTCAGATTCATCATCGTCTGCGGCTTCGCCAGCACCACTTCGTGCCCGGCGATCTGCCCGCGTCCCACGAGCGATTTCGATTCCGGCCGCGTCACTCGAATACTCGCCCGCTCCGCCAGCACATCCACGGCGAGGAAGCCCAGGTTGTGCGGCGTCCACTCGTAATCGGGACCAGGATTGCCGAGGCCGACGATCAATTTCATGTGCCGCGCTCCGCGGGGCGCATAAGCGCGCGCGATTCCGTTGCCGTCCGCCGCGCCGAGGCGCCCGGGCTACTTCTCCTTGCCCTTCTTCTCGGACTTCTCGGCCTTCTCGGCCTTCGGAGCTTCCGCCTCGCCTTCGGCCTCGCCCTCTTCTTCCTTCTTGCCCTTCTTGATGACCTCGGGCTCGGCCGGCGCGGTCTCTGAAGCCACCGCCGCTTCCGCCGCCGGCTCTTCTTCCTTCTTGAGCATCACGACGTGCGCCAGCACGCGCTGCGGGTCCGTGAGCAGCTTCATCTTGTTTGGATCGATCGGCAGATCGCTGGCGCGAAGCTGCTTGCCGATCATGAGGTCGGTGACGTCGACTTTGAATTCTTCCGGGATGTCGCTCGGCAGGCACTCGAGCTCGACCTCGCGCGTGACCATTTCAAAGATGCCGCCCTGCATCTTCACGCCCTGCGGCTCGCCGAACGTGTGCACCGGCACGCGGACGCGCATGCGCACGTCCATCGCGATGCGGAGCAGGTCCACGTGGAGCAGCGACCCGCTCACGGGATCGACTTGCCAATCCTTGAACATGGCTCTTTCTTCCGCGCCGCCTGCGACGCGAACGTTGAAGATCGTGTTGTGGCCGGTTTCCGAGCGCAGAATGCGCGCCACCTGCTTGGCGTTCACCGTAAGCGCGATCGAATCCTTCCGGTCGCCATAGAGAACCGCGGGGACCATTCCGGTGAGGCGCGTGCGCCGCGCGGCGTTCTTTCCGCGCTCTTCGCGAACTTTTCCTTCGATTGTAAACGTTTCCATTTTCCTTTTCCTTGACGCAGGCCTCAGGTCTGAAGGCCTGAGCTACCTTTCATCACATAAACAATTCGCTGATCGAAGTCTCTTCGTGAATCGACTGGATGCCGCGCGCCAGCAGCGGCGCGACGCTCAGCACCTTGATCTTCGGCAACGCCCGCGCGGCGTCATTGAGCGGAACGGAATCAGTCACCACCACTTCCTCGATCTGCGATTTCATGATGCGCTCGACGGCCGGTCCGGAAAGGACGGCGTGCGTCGATGCGGCAAACACCTTGGTCGCGCCGTTTGCGAGCAGCGCTTCGGCCGTCTTCACCAGCGTGCCGGCCGTGTCGATGATGTCGTCAACCACGAGAGCCGGGCGCCCGGCGACATCGCCGATCAGGTGCATGACCTCGCTCACGTTAATGTCGATGCGGCGCTTATCCACGATGGCCAGCGGCGCGTCGATCCTCTTGGCAAACAGGCGCGCCCGCTCGACGCCGCCCGCGTCGGGCGAGACCACTGTGATCGGCCCGAGCTTCTTCTTCTGAAAATATTCGACCATCACCGGCGCCGCGTACAAGTGGTCCACCGGGATATTGAAATACCCCTGAATCTGCGGCGCGTGCAGGTCGAGTGAAAGCACGCGGCTCGCGCCCGAAGTCTCCAGCAGGTCGGCCACGAGCTTCGCCGAAATCGCCACGCGAGGGCGGTCCTTGCGATCCTGCCGCGCGTACGGGTAATACGGAATCACCGGCGTAATCCGCCAGGCCGACGCGCGCTTGAATGCATCGATCATCAGCAACAATTGCATCAGGTGATGATCGACCGGGTTAGAACACGGCTGCACGACGAACACGTCGGCGCCGCGCACGTTTTCCTTGACCTGATAGCGCGTCTCGCCGTCCGAAAACTGGCCGTGCTCGGCCTGCCCCAGCGGCACGCCGAGATAACGGCAAATCGCGTCCGTCAAAGGCGCGTTCGCCGTGCCGCAAAACACCTTACACTTGTCAACGGCCAAGAACTCCCCCCGAACCGGTCGCAGTCCACCCTAACGCCCGGCCATACCTTTCCCTGGAAAGGGTTTCGACGACGAAAACTGAGTCTTCACGGAACGCACGAGCGGTTCGGCGCGCCTGCGCTGGGTTTCGGAAGACTCCGAACACCGCCGACCCGCTACCCGCCAGCGCGGCATCCGCGGCTCCTCGCTTGAGCAATCCGTCCCGAATCTCTTCGAGTCTCGGATGGCGGCTGAAGACGGGCCCCTCGAAATCGTTCGAGATGCCTGACTCCTGCCGGCTCCAGCACAGAGCGCAGAACCCCCAAATATTAGGGCGTTTCGCGCGTTTTGTCAATTCGGCCGAAAGCCACTGATAGGCGTCCTTCGTGCTGACGCCGATGTCTTTCGGCGAAACCACGACGATCGTGCGGCGCGGCGCGTCCGGGAGCGGGTAGATTTCGTCGCCGCGATTCACGGCCAGCGCCCGGCCGCCGAACAAAAAAAACGGCACGTCCGCGCCCAGGCCGGCGGCGATTTCCATCAGCCGCGCAAGCGGAAGCTTCTTTTTCGTCAGGCGCAGCATGCCGATGAGCGCCGCCGCTGCGTCGCCCGAGCCTCCGCCCAGGCCACGCGCCACGGGAATTTTCTTTTCCAGCCGCGCGCGAATGCCCCCGCGAAATCCGGTCTCGCAGGCGACCGCGTCAATCGCGCGATGGACGAGATTTCCCGGGCCCGCCGGCAACGAGGGATCGTCCGTCTCCAGAAAAATTCCGGGCTGCGAAGTGCGCGAAAGCTCGAGCGTGTCGTGCAACGAGATCGCCTGAAAGATCGTGCGCAGCTCGTGAAAGCCGTCCGGACGCTTTCCCAGGACATGCAGGCACAAATTGATCTTGGCAAACGCCGGCAGGCGCACCGATCTTTTCTTCGTGCCACTTTTCGCGACGGGCATGCGGGGGAGCTTACTGCGGTTTCGCCGTTTCCGGAGTGGATTTCTGCGCGAGGCGCCGCTTCAGGTTCTTGAGTTGCGCCTCGACCTCGTTCACCTTGTCGGGCTCGTAATCGGCGGGCAGGGCCTTCTGCCATTCGCTCAGCGAGCGCTCGAATAGCTCTGCGGCGCGCTCGTTCTGCCCGAGTTTCAGATAGACGCTGGCGAGATGGCTCAGAATCGTCGGATCCTGCCCTTCGTGATCGACGGCCTTGCGCAGATTTTCCTCGGCTTCGGCGAGCTTGTTCTGCTTGTAATACGCCCAGCCCAGGCTGTCGAGGTAAGCGCCGTTATTGGGCTCCTGCTTCAGGGCGCGCTGGATCAGAGAAGTCGCCTCTTCCACACGGATGCCGCGATCCGCCAGCATGTATCCGTAGTAGTTCAGGGCGGGAGCGTTGTTGGGATTCGCGTCCAGCACTTTGCGAAACTGCTGCTCGGCCTGGTCGAATTTCTTCTGCCGCTCGTAGATGGAGCCCAGCATGAACCACGCGGTTTCCTTGCCGCCGGCCTCGCGCGCCATCTGTTCGGCCTTTTGGGCGGATTGTTCGGCCTCCGCGTATTTTTTCCCGCGGGTCTCGACCTGCGCGATGTCGATATAGATTTCCTGGTCGGAGTCGTTTCCGTGCAGCAGCCCTTCGAGGAGCTGCTTGGCAGTGGCGGTGTCCGATTTTTCGCCGTAGAGCATCGCCAGGGTCACGGTGAGTTCCGAAGCGTCACTGGATTGCGCGAGCGCCTTCTTCGTTTCGGCGATCGCGCGGTCGATATCGCGGCTCTGGCGGTACGTGTCGATGATCAACACCTGGGCGCGCTTTTGCGAATCCGCGTTGAGCTTCGCCATCTCCTCAAATGTTTCGATCGCGGCGGAATAGTTGCGCTGTTCGCGGTACGCGCGGCCGAGTTGCTCGTAAAGAATCGCCAGCGCGCTGGGGCTCCCTTCGCCGCCGGCCTGGCTCTTGATTCCCGCGATCGCGTCGGCGAGCACCTTCACGGCGTCGTCGTAGCGGCCCTCGTCCTGATAGAGCAGCGCCTCGTTGTAGAGGATCTCGAGGCTGCCGGGCGCGAGCTGCTTCGCGCGCAACAGGCTCGATTCGGCCTGATCGAACTGGCCCAGCCGGCGATAGAGCTGCGCGGCGCGCAGATAGTTTTCCGAGGTGCCCGGCTCGAGTTCGGAAAGCTTCTTGTACTGTTCGAGCGCTTCCGCGTATTTGTTCTGCTCCATCAGCGCCTGCGCGAGCCCGTGTCGATGGCCCGGATCGTCCGGATCGCCTGCAATCGCTTTTTGGTACGCGTCCTCGGCCTTCGCGTAATCTTTAGCCTGCGAATACGCGTCGCCCAGCAGATCGTAAATATCGGGTGAGGCAGTGTCCCCGGCCGCGTGCGTAAGCAGGTCGATCGCCTCCTGCGAGCGTCCTTCATCGATGAGGAGCTGGCTGAGCTGCTCGAGCGCGGGCCCGTTTTCCGAATCGTGCGTGAGGACGCCGCGAAGCACTTTCTCCGCCTCGGCGTGCTGATTTTCAAAGCGGTAGAGCCGGGCGAGCCACAAAGACGAGTACGTGTCGCTTGGGTCGACCTTCAGGATGGCCTGAAACTGCTCGACGGCCTTTGTCAGATTTTCCTGCTGCACTTCTCCGGCGGTCATGTCGCCGAGCGTGCGCACGTAGATGCGGGCCAGCAGGCGGTGCGCGTCCACGTTATCCGGATCGATCTTGAGCGCGGCTTGTGCCTGAATCACCGCGTCGCGGATGTGCTGCGACTTCGCGTAAATTTCGGCGAGGCGTTCGAGAATTACGGCCGAGCCCGGCTCGAGCTCGAGCGCCTTCTTGTACGATTCGATCGATTCCGTCGCCGCGTCGCCGCTGCTCGTCAGCTCGAATTGCAGTTCCTGGAGATGGCCCATCGAGAAGTAGTAGTAGGCATCGGCGCTGGGAGCTGGATTCGCCGGCTTTCCGCTCGTGGACGATGGTGCCGGGACCTGGGCCTGCGCAGCCGGCTGCGGGCGAGCCGCGGCTCCCGTGGAGGCGATCGCCACCCCGAAGAGAATGGCCGAAATGGCGCTCGTAAGGATCCGTTTCATTGTGCGTGGTAAAATAGGATTATCGTATAGGGTCATAAAGGCGTCAAAGTATTCCCTGCCGGCGAGTTCCTGGCCGCCTCTCATTCTTGTAAGACGCAGGCGGGGATTTTGCGGTTGTGTTTGATTTGCATTCAAGCGAACATCGGCGATCCGGGGAGATTCAATGAAGCGCGCGACGCTACGCAGGGCCATTCTTGCGGCATTCGGCGCCTCGCTCCTGATTGCCGGGATTCCCGCACGAGCGGCGGGACAACAGCCGGCCGGCGCGGGGATGCAGGCGCCTCCCGATGCTGCGAAAGTTGCGGCTCCCGCGCCCGCGCCGAAAACGACGCTGGCGGACTTCGCGTGGCTTGCGGGAAGGTGGCAGGGAGCCTGGGGCCCGCGGATCGCGCAGCAAGTGTGGACGGCGCCGAGAGCCGGGGTAATGTTGGGCACATTCCAGCTCGCGGAAAACGATAAGACGCTCGTGCTCGAACTCTTCACGCTGGTCGAGGACACCGACGGAATCCAACTGCACCTGCGGCACTTCACGCCGTCGTTGGTGGCCTGGGAGAAGGCAAGTCCTGCGGTTCTGAAGCTGGCGAGCACCGATCCGAAAACCATCACGTTTGAGAACCCGGTCGATGGACAGCCGAAACGTGCCTCCTTCACACGGATTGACGCGGACACGTATGTCTTGCGTTCGGAAATCGTTCCCGAGAAGGGCGATCTGCAGGTGACCGAAATCACCTACCGCCGGCAGGTGGATGCGCCACCTTCAAAGCGCCATCGTAAGTCCACGGAATAGACCGAAGCCAACTTCAGAATTTTCGCAGGAACGTCTCAGGCGACGGGTTGCGGCTGTTTCTTCCGAGTCTGCTTTTGGGCGTAGAGTGCGTGGTCCGCGCGCTGGAGCAACTCTTCGGATGTTTCGCCTTGCTTGTAGTCCGTCCAGCCCGCCGAAAAATTGAAGGAAAACATCTTCGTCTCGAATTCCGCTTCGAGCGTGGACAGGCGTTCGAGCACGTGCTGCACGTCCTCGGGCGGGCATTCCGGCAGCAGCACCACGAACTCGTCTCCGCCGATTCGCACGGCCAGATCGGAGCCGCGAATCGCCTTGCTGAGGCGCTCGCCGAATGTCTTCAGGGCCAGATCGCCGGCCCCGTGCCCGTAGCGGTCATTGATGCGCTTGAGGTCGTCCACGTCCATCATCAGAACCGTCAAGGAAGTTTTCAGTCTTTGCGCGCGCGAAATCTCCGAGACCAGCCGCTCCTGCGCATACCTTCGGTTGTGGAGTCCGGTGAGCGGGTCGAGCATCGCGAGCTTAAGGTACTCTTCGGCCAGCATGTGTTCCCTGGCGGAGATATCGATCTGATCCGCAAGGCGGCGGCGCGTCCGCCGGAGCTGGACCTGCTGGTACAGCGTGTAAACGCTGAACAGCAATACGAGGCCGACCAGCGCGCGAACCGATTGGTTGATGTGGAACTGGTAGAACGGGTCGTTCGGGTCCGATATCACCTGCAACGACAGCGTCGCGACCGCGGTGGTGAGCGAGATGATTACGACGACGGCCAGGACCCACAACGACCAGTTGCGCCGTCCGAGCTCCTGCAAATCGCTCCGAATTGCCTGTGCGCGCTGCTCGACTCCGCTGTCGTGTAGCAAGATTTCGTCTGTGCTCACACGTGTTGGAGACGTTGCCATCGGGGGATCGCCTATTCTCAACGTAATCTTCTGTGTACGTGGTGGTCAAGGTCCGGTGGGACAGCGTTTCCAGGTAGGCACTACAATGCAAGCTTTGGGTGCGTCATCGCCGCTGCTGCGTCGAGCGCCTGCGCAAATCTGTTAGAATCGCCTCATTGATATGTTTCAGTGGGGCTGTAGCTCAGATGGATAGAGCAGCAGTTTCCTAAACTGCGTGTCGGGAGTTCGACTCTCCCCAGCCCCACCA
>Ga0209415_10000644_pt1 | contig 65207 bp, 54 predicted proteins | sample PeaSoiSIISIP2007_FD_187696 | JGI IMG/M metagenome (GOLD analysis project Ga0209415, IMG submission 187696) | Peat soil microbial communities from Weissenstadt, Germany - SII-SIP-2007 (SPAdes) (version 2) | ecosystem: Environmental > Terrestrial > Soil > Wetlands > Peat | place: Germany...
ATACATTATCGCCGAGCGGATCGCACGTGAGGGTCAGGTTGCCGATGCCGTCATGCTGAAAAGGTGGATCGGAGTCCAACAATTGAACTCCAATAATTCCCCTTCCTTGCGGGGTGTCTATTGGCTCGACTATCGCTTCAGCGTCGATGGCCAGACCCTTGCTGGTGAGAGCGAGGTCGTCCATGCCACCTGGGACCGGGGAAGTGGCGCACTGCATGAATCGCCTGAGCGCCCGAACATAATGCGCTGAGTCAAAAACGACACATAAGTGGAAATGGCCGTCGTGTGAGCAGCACGTGGGGATAACGAGTGACTTTCAGCGCCGGCAAGCCGATGGATACATAGGCCGGTGCGGCGGCCGACATGGCCGGAAGCCAGGCCGCTATTCCACAAATCCATCGACTTGACGGCGCCAGAGTTGGGCATAGCGGCCGTTCATTTCTAGCAACTCCGCGTGAGTGCCGTCTTCCAAGATCTGTCCGCTATCTAAGAACAATATGCGATCCATGTGGCTGATCGTGGAAAGACGGTGGGCGATGGCGATCACGGTGCGGCCTTCGAACAGCCGCCAAAGGGCATCGTGGATGTAATGTTCCGTTTCCGAATCGAGGGACGCCGTGGCCTCGTCCAAAATCAGGATGGGGGCGTCCTTTAACAGGGCCCGTGCAATGGCCACGCGCTGGCGCTCGCCCCCCGACAATTGAATACCCTGTTCACCGACCAGCGCGTCATAGCCCTTGGGCCGCTCGGAAATGAACTCTTCGGCATGGGCATTTTTTGCGGCCTGCACGATTTCAGCGGCGCTCGCGTCATCCTTCGCATAGCGTATGTTTTCGCGGATCGAGCGGTGGAATAAGCCGGGCTGCTGCGAAATCTCTGCGATGGCTTTATTGACCGAGACCTGGGTGACCAGGGAGATGTCTTGACCATCGATCAACACCCGGCCGGACTGCGGCTGATGATGGCGGCGCAGGAGCTTGATGAGAGTGCTCTTGCCAGATCCGCTGGGGCCTACCAACGCCACCTTTTGCGCGTGCGGTATGGATAACGACAGAGCGTGGAACACAACCTTGCCGTCTGTATGGGCGAAACTGAGCCCGTCGATTTCGATTGCGCCCCGAGTGGCGGCTAACGGTTTGGCATTGGGGACATCGGTAATGGCGTGGGGAACCAAAACGCTATCCAGCGCCGAGGTGAATTGCCCGACGTGTTCGAGCAACTCCAGCATACGGGAGGCTGCACCCCAGATATTGTTCATCAACAGGACCGACAGGGACACCATCTTGACGGTGTCGCCTACGACCATTTGACCTCGCATTGTCATGTAAAGCGTGGCGCCGATCAAAGCGATCTGAAACAGCTGCATGCCGGTATAAAGCACCAGATTCATGGCTGTTGCGAACCATCGGAGGCGCTTGGACGCGACACGCTCCTTTTTCACAGCTTGCGCGACGTTGCAGCTTTCCTTGTTGCTGTTCGCGAAGGACTTGACGAGATCGGCATTTGTGACCAGATCAACCAGAACACCCGTTGACGCCGAGACCTGGTCTTGAAACTCCTTGGACAATGCCTTGCGGCGCTTGGCCAGCAGGAGCGAGAAGCCGATGTAAACCGGAGTCCAAACCATCACCATGATGGCGAGGCCGAGATGATCAACACCGATGATCAAAACACTGATCACAACCGAGGCGATCACCCGCACGATGTCGTTTGTGACCAGGTTCAGAATAGTGATTGAACTGCTGCCGGCCTGCTTGATCTTGGTGGCCAGCCGTCCGGCGAAATTGCTGTGGAAGTAATCGGGAGAGTGATCGATCAGCCAGGAAAATAGGTAGACCTGTATCTCTTCGCGCAGTTGCGGGCTGGTCTGCAGATCGACGATTTCGCCCAAACGATTGAACATCGCAGAAGCGACCCACGCTCCGGTCACCAGCCAAAAAGGCAGCCAGACGACGGGCGACCATAGACCCTGGTAGGAGTTGAGCCGTAGCGCTTCGACCAAACGTCCTAGAAAGATGGGCTCCAGCGACATCAAGCCAATGCCGCCCAGGGTGCACAGAACGGCAGCGATCACTCGCCAGCGAAACCGCGTCCACAGAAATTTGGCCAGGAACGCCAATGGCGCCTTGGGGATCCTGGCGTAATTCAGATTTCGGTAATGGGTTTGCGGGAGATCAGCGAAAGGAGGGCGAGGGTCGAACATGTGCGTTTCATTGTCGGGCAACGCCGAATTGGGGGTAGTTCTTAAGGCACCGTTGCGTAGATTCACGTCCCAGCAAATTTTTCAAGCAACCCTTAGAGGGCACCCGTACTCGTAGCGCCAGTCCTATAGGAGAAGGCACCCAGCGGATCGACGGACCAGCGGCAATGTTAATGAAATCAATTCGTTAGGCGAGCCAGCATAGAAACGAACCAAGGGCCCGCAGGTCGAATGCAGAGTCTGTCGTGGACCGACGAGTTTTCATTCCCCCGAGGCGACCATGCGCAAATTGTGCCAAAGCCTGATTGAATTGGGTGTGCCATAAAGGTGCCGGAAAGGGGGTGGAAATCGAAGCTGCCGGGCCTTTTGTTCTCTAGCGTCGACCGTCCTGCCTGTACCCTTTGCGCCCTGCGGTCCGCACGCCAATGCCTCGTAGACGAACGCCGGGCGCTGCGCGCCGCAGCCTGTTTGACCTGTCTCAATTCCTCGGGCGTTACGTGAACGACCATCTAATCAAGCAGGACTCACAGCACAAGTTGTGTCTGTGTTACCAACGCGATGAGCTTGCCGTCCTTTGTTGTGACACGCGTCTGCCACACCATGGTGCGTCGCCCGAGATGCACCGCAGTCGATTCGCCGACAAGGCGCGCACCCAATGCGGCTGCACCCACGAAGTTGGTCTTGCTTTCAATCGTCGTAGTGCTGGCGCCGTCCTTCAGATTGGCCACCGCGCCTAGCGCACCCAGCGTGTCGGCGAAGGCCATGATGGCGCCGCCATGCATTACTGCCGGTCGAGTGCAAAGATCTTCGCGGACCGAAATCTCGGCGAGGATGCGCTCCGGCGCGGCGCTGGTGACCTCGATTCCGAGTAGGGCAGCGAAGGGCAACGGATTCTCTTTCAAACGCACGATGAGATCCATTCCAGTTTTCTCCATCAAATAAATGGCGGTAGAGCCAGGTGATATTCACGGCAGGTCCGAGATGGCAAACGCGCTCAGGCAGCGCAAACGGGCGTGTTGACAGGTAACCCTCGGCCCTGCTGGCAGGCCCGTACCGGCGGAGCAGTTGCTGCGCGTGGCTCCTGCCGGAGACTATATCTCCGAAGTCGCGTGCCTCTCGCAGTACAGCAAAAGATCCTGGCCAATGTATCGCGGAAATACGTCATTAGGGGCTGGCAGGCAATGCCGAAAGTAGATGTGCAATGGACACCGACGAGATTACCTTCAAAGACCTGCTGGCCGACGAGCCAGTTTGCGTGGCGCCGCCCAAGACCCTCGCACAGCTGCTTGCCGACGGATTCCCGCACAACGGCGGCCTGGCGGAACTTGCCGCGATTGCACAAATGGAGGATCCGCGCCCGCAGCTCGCTACGGTGCGGTACGGGTACTTGCAACTTCTTCAAATACAGAGGAGCGCAGCCAAGCCGACGACATAAAGCGCTACCGATCATCGTCCAGCGCACCATACGCGCGAAGATAGCGCGCGGCCCCGATCGCCTAGACCCTCGGCGGCGTGAATTGGACAATCTTCTGCACGTGCGTAGGCAGCCGTGGAGCCCTAGCGTGTTTGCTTTGGATCGCGCCCGCGCGTCCTGCTGTCCGGGACGGGTGCGATTGTGTCGTTCTTGGCATGCGATGCTTTCTTGCGGTCCAGCGTATTGCTCCGGTTGTCCCGGTTCGCGCTCGCTATCGATGCCGGGATTGCGGCCGATGTCCCGTCCGTGTGGCGCCCAATGCACCTCATGATGGCGTCGCTGCTCTTGACGGGCAGCCGGTTACCAAGCGGCGCCCACCGCCGCGCAAATGGATCGACGAGCGCGAGTCGATCGGGCAGAAGACCAATGCCGTCGATGGCGGCGCATGATCTGTTCCGAATTCGATGCAAGGATCCGGCAACGGAAGTCCGAGGGAAAATTACCAGTTCGGAATTCTCCGATCGCGAACGAAGCAAGCGAGCGCATTTTTTTTATCCACAAGGCCTGTTGAAAACCTTGTGGACAACCCTGCGCGACATCGCGCGACTAAGGGCAAATCCCTTAGTGGTCAATGACATGGCCCACATCTGCGCGAGATGCTCTTGAAAGCAGCGCAACAGGGTGTGACAAACGAGCCAAACTGTTTCCGTAAAACGTTTGACGAGACATTAGAGTGCGAATAGCCTTGCGCACTTGATTTGCTTGCGCGTGCAGACCACGATTATGGGCATCCCGGCGCCGATTTGCTCCCGGGTTTGCGAATTAGCTCACAGACACCATCTCCCGGGACTACCTGCAACTTCCAATGCGCCGCGCAGCCGTTTCGACACAACCTCCTCTTTCCGCCGGCGGCACGCGTGTTGCGTGAAACAACGCTTGTGCCCGAATCATCGAATGAAGCTTCGTCTAAACGACAATGTTCAGTGGACCCACCAGGCCGGGGGCCGGGTGTTCGTGCGTAGCGGTGTGGTTGTCGCCGTGGTTGCGCCCGGCGGACAGCCGGACCGCGTCCGTTTTCGGTCGCTGTACCGTGGCGCCGAGACGCTCCCCGCCCGAGACCACGATTCGTACATTGTTCTCGTCGGCGACAAGACTCCTTATTGGCCTCGCGTGCGCTTGCTGAGGCAAGATCGATCCAAAACGGACGGCAGCGAGGTGGCCAGGGCTGAGCGACGCTGGGCAGCAACTTGCACGGAACAAGGATGGTGCAGCGAAACGCAGATAGCGGTCTTGGAACATTTCATTCGGGAGCGCGGACTTATGCCGGAGCTCGCGGTTTTTGCGGCAAATCGAGCTCGGTTCGAACGCGAGGTCACACTAACGATAGAAGCCGTCGCTTGAGCCATCGGAGTTCCGCCATAACCGCAAAATGCTAGAGCACGTGACAGGGGACCTGATCTCGCGTATTCAAGATCCTTGGCGGCGCATTGCTCCGTTATTGGCTTGTCACGTTGTTTCGCCTTGGAGTCGACTGGAAACGCCGGGATCGGGCTGATAAGCGACATGCCGAATGCTTCGTTGGAGCGGACGAAAAGACGGATGCCAAAGATAACGTTGTTGTCGCCTTTGGCGCAGAACAGCGTCTTTGCGCTCGTCGGGCAAAGGCAAAATCTCGCCAAGGTTGATCAGAAGTTCCCGGAGGACGATCACCTTGGCTTCGATCGCCTCATCTTCGTCCGTTGGAAGCAGGGCGACTCAGTCAAGCTCGCGAGCTATGCACGGCGCACTCTCTTTCCATCTCGGCGCGATACTTTATTTGATTTTGGCGCTTGGCCAGCGCGGCGGCTTTGCTTCCGCACCTTCACGCGGCTTCTCGAGCCCATGCACGAACGACGCTCGGCAGACGGCGCGTTCCGTCAGGCCCGGGGGATCAAATCGATCAGCCGCAATGCGTCGTGCGGCGCGTTGCCGAACGCATCGTTGTCGAAGTATACGTGCACGTTGCGTCCCTCACGCATCCACCGCCGTACCCGCCTGGCCCAGTTTCGCAGCTCGGTCTCCGTGTAGCCGGAAGCATAGGTGACGTTGTGTCCATGCAGCCGCACGTACACGAGGTCGGTGGTCACCGCATCCCACAGCGGCCAGTCGGCAGCGTCCGACTGGCACACGGCAATGTGCCGCTTGCGCAGGCACGCGATAATCTCCTCGTCGAACCACGATTCGTGGCGGAACTCGATCGCATGACGTGCGCTGCGCCAATGCTGCAGCGCTCGCACAAAGCCCTCGAGTTTTTCGAGATTCCGATGCAAGCTGTGTGGGAGCTGCCACAGAACCGCGGCGAGCTTTCCGCCGAGACCGGCGGCGCGGCTGCGCTCTAGAACAATTGCGGGCAGCGGATCGAGGAGCTTCTTGTTATGAGTCAGGTAACGGTTGGCCTTGATGGCGAAGCGAAAGTTCGGCGGCGTCTCGTTGCGCCAGCGCCGAAAGGTCTCCCTGGTCTGCAGCCGGTAAAACGTCGCGTCCACCTCGATGGCAGAGAAGCGTTGCGCGCAAAACCCGAGCCATTCCCTCTTCGGCCGGCCCGCATAGAACGTAGCGCGCCAGCCGTCGTAGTTCCAGCCGCAGGTTCCCACAAAGGCGCGACCTAAGGTGACGCCAACGGACTTCGGAGACCAATCCTTCGCGACAGTCCTGTTCATCTCGACAAGACTCCGGTCACGGTTCGCGCCGCGACGCGACTAATTTTCTTCAAGGCGTCCGCCTCAACACGCAGCTGTCCCTACACACACTATCAAGCTGCTTCCGGGACAGCAACCGCATGGGCATGTAGGCATCGTGCTGGCTGCAGATTGGCCTCTTTCGGCATCACCAGTAAGGCGCCGGGACAATCCGATTTTTACCCGACTCCTTCGCGTCCGTCAGGGCTTTTGCGGCTTGGTCAACCAGGGCAGCGGCACTGTCGATGTCGTCCGTGAGCTGTGCGACCCCTATGCTCACCGTTACGGATATTGCCCCCTTGTCGACGCTATCGACAGTGCTCGATTCGAGCTGACTGCGGACTCGTTCCGCCACACTGCATCCCATCTGCAGGTCGGTATCCGGCATGACCAAAGAGAACGCCTCCCCGCCGTACCGTGCGAGCCAGTCGACCAGGCGAATGTTGTCGCGGGCAATCTCGGAAAAGTGCTGCAGGACCCGATCCCCCGTTGGCCAGCGAAAGGCCTTATTGATCGCGCCGAAATCGTCGAGATCCATTAGCGCAATGGTCAAGGCGCGACCGCCCTTGCGTGCGACTTCAATCTCGCGCGAGATGCGCGCCTCGAAATAGCGACGGTTCTTCAGGCCTGTGAGCGGATCTTCGTTTGCTTCGCGGCGTGCCGCTTCGGCCAATCGCCGTGCCATGTTGGTGATTTGACCCGATACGCGCTCTGTAATTACCCGCGTCACGTTTTCGAAGTGCCGAAGATATAGGTCCTCCTCGCGTTCCGTCGCCGCGTCCCGTGGTCTCTCAAAGACCACCAGCCTATTTCGGCCGCTGCTCTTGGCCTCGTACATCGCCGCATCTGCCTGGCGAAAGGCCTCTTCAAGACTGTTTGGCGATTGAAGGAAAACCAAGCCTGCACTCGCAGAAATTTCGGTCCGAGGTTCGAACGAGAATTCAAAGTCACGGATCCGCTCGAGAATTTTCATCGCATCTGCAGCAACGGTCTGCTCATCGTAGCGCGCTAGCAGGCAGGAAAACTCGTCGCCACCCGCGCGACCAAACCGGTCGTTTGGCGAAGCTTCGCGCTGCAACAATGCAGCCACCTCCCGCAGAACCATGTCGCCAGTCGGATGGCCCAGCAGATCATTGATCCGCTTGAAGTTATCGAGGTCCAGATACACCAGACCGGTAGCTTCCACGGGCAGATGGTCTTCCAGATATTTTCCGACTTCTTCCTTGAAGCCCTTGTGGTTTAGCAACCCCGTCAAGGGGTCGAGGTTCTGCATGACGCGCGATAGCTCGAAACTCATCGCGCGCTTGGCGAGGCGCGTGAGCCGCCACGCCAGCAGTTCTATCGCCTCCCCCGACTGCGCGACGTCGTCTGCTTCGCCAACAAATTCGCAGGCAGCAAACGCCTGCGCGGCCGAACTGGCCAAAATCATCGTCGGTGTCGTTTTCGCGTTGTACTCGGATCGAAGCTCATGCGGCTCCCGGAAGGCGTCAGCCGGCAAGACCCGCAGGTCTGTGGTCATTTGCGTCGCTCCGCCCGGCGAGCACGGAATTACGTGGAAGCCAAAGTCACGCAGCTCTCGCGCAATGGGTTCGATGTCAAAGCTGACATAGGGCACGACCCACGCAATCGAGCGAATGTCCACGATATCCTCCGCGCGGTCGTTATGCTGCGCCGACGTCGGCGCGCCGGGCCGCGTGCGAGGCCAGGATTCTGCCGTAACGATTGCCGGTGCTCAAAAATTGCTGCTCGTCTGGAACGCGATCGCCGGAGTTATCGACCATTTCCCCTAGGACTGGTCTCCGGAAATCTGCCCATCCCCCACTTAGGGCCGCGGCCGTGTGAAAAAGTGCCGGGATCATCGAGGTCCGATTCCTAAGCAGGCAACCGGCCCTGTCCGGGTAGCGACTCATCCAGACCGTCGCTGAGGCTCTTGCGGTTCGCCCGCGGCTAACCAGTGCGGCGGGTCGGTCTTCATGCCCGATGGGTCCTTTTTTTATATGGCCGCGAGCGGCATCGCCCGCATCATCTTGGCGATTCCCGGCGCGCCGGCTACCTGCTTGAAACATTAGGCATTTTACTGAGAGAACCGTCGAAATTGCCTTTGGCGGCCACTGATGCGAGACCGCGCCGATCAAGCTTTGTGAGTTGCGGCTCATTCGCGTGGAGCGAAGCAAAGCGCCATCAAGATGCATCGCCTCCGTGGAGCTTCTGAATCCGATCATCGAGCTCACCTATCGTCGCCGCAAGGGAGTTCGCGTTGTCGCGAATCTCGACGCGAAATGCATCCTGCATCTGCGCGATTCGATCGGCGAGACGTTCGAACTCATCGTGCAACACCACTCGCAATTCCGTGAAGCGCGACGCTTCCGCCTGATCGGCAAGCGATCGTTGTGCCACTAACTCCTTCGCTTGTCGGCGAGATTCAAGCAGTATCGCGCTGCGCCAAACAACTACATAGACCCCAAGCGCGAACACGATCAGGCTCAGGATCCCAAGCATCACCAGTCCAATCGACGCCTCGACCGTAGTGAATACAAAGCTGAATTTCTCTGACACCGTAAATACTGACCAGTTGGTTGCCACAAAGGCGGCGATCATCAGCAAGACGAGAACGACGAGCAGCGTCCGTGTTCGCATCGTAAGCCTCCATTTGGTTGCAGTTGGCGCAGGATTGATCGGAGCGTACCTGAACGCCGGATTCCGGGGAAATTTCCCAAGGACTCGCCCGGACGGTCTGCGGCGGTACGGTAAGGCGTGTAGCTAGACGAGATCGAAGGCGCCTGGCCTGCTGCTAACGCGCGCTCGCTCCGGCACTTGAAGCCCGATGCGGATTGCCCGAATTTCCTTCAGCTCGCGCGGACACGGGTGAGAAAGTCCTTGCCCGTTTCACGAAGATGTAACCTGAACGTGGAAGCTGTCCCGTGAACGACATCAGCGCGATTCTCGACAGTTCACGCGGTTCACGTACAAGGCGAATCTGCCGTGCTGTCCACGGAGCGCCAGCTTGGCGGTGCCACTCGCGGCAACAGCGTGGTAGCGGTAATCGTATCCAGGTGGAAGGATCGAAGAGCGAAAAACCAGCGCCGCGGCAGCCCCCTTGCTGTTACCGACCAGGCACCTGCTCTTTGGCGCTTGTGCGCAGTATTTTTCGCGACGTCGGCAGCCATGGCAGCTGCGCCCAGGTCCGATGATGCTTCCGGGCGCAGCGCCACGCAATCGGGTCGTCAAATCAGGTCAGTGCTTCCTTGCAGATTCGACGGCTAGGTGCAGTTCCCTTTCGGCATCGCGCAAAAGCTGCTCGGCCTTCGCGCCATGTCCGTCCATGTCGTAGTGGTTGGCTGCGCGGGCCCGATCCATCTCTTTGATCGATTCCTCGACATGTTTGTGAACCTGATCGAGGTCATGCCAGTCTCTGATTTCAGCAGCGTACGACAAGCCCGATACGAGCAATAAAGATGCAACCATCGGAACAATCTTCATAACGTCTCCTAAAGAACAAAACATGGGAAAGTTCACTCCGTGCCAGGCGGACGGGACGCCCGGCTTGAAGCGGTCCTAACGATCAATGAGCGCATCGCCGTTACGAAATTTCATGGCGACGCAGCTCGGGCATCGTCGTATGACAGGTCACCGATAGCCATCCCGGCCCGGTTGCTCTAAACGGATTGCCGTAGCGGTGCGTTGACACGGGAGCTGCTGGGCCGAGGTTCGGCTCGACGGACTATCTTGGCGGAGCATCGCGGATTTGGAGGCATCTCGCGAAGTCGATATTGTCGTTACCGGCCTAACGCCGGGGAGTCAGGATGGTCGATTCGTGGTCGCGCAAAAAAGGTGAATGTCGCGGACGGATCGGTAGCAGCAATTCGAAATCGATAGCCACCGATCCGGCGCGCGCGTGCGGTCAAGCTGGCACGGATGGCAATCCAGCCAGGGCCATCGCCAGTTCGGCCTCGTCGTAGGCCTGGTCGGTGAGTTTGCCGGCGAAGTACGTGCTGTAGGCACTCATGTCGAAATGGCCGTGACCACAGAGGTTGAAAAGTATCACTTTGCTCTTGCCCTCGGCCTTGCAGCGCAGCGCCTCGACGATGGCACCCTTGACGGCGTGGTTGGCCTCGGGTGCAGGAACAATGCCCTCCGAACGAGCGAACAGCACGCCGGCCTCGAAACAGGCGACCTGATCGTAAGCGACGGCCTCCAGCAAATTGAGCTCCTTGAGATGGCTGACCAGCGGTGCCATGCCGTGGTAGCGCAATCCGCCGGCATGAAAGCCCGGCGGCACGAACGTGCTGCCCAGCGTGTACATCTTGGCCAACGGCGTCAAATGTGCGGTGTCGCCAAAATCGTAGGCGTATTTGCCGCGCGTCAGCGAAGGACAGGCCGCGGGTTCGACCGCAACGATTCGACGCTTCTTGCCGCCACGCAACTGCTGACCGAGGAACGGAAATGCGATACCCGAAAAGTTGCTGCCGCCACCGGTGCAACCCACAATTACGTCCGGATCGTCGCCGGCCATTTCCATTTGCAGCATCGCCTCCTGGCCGATGATGGTTTGGTGCAGCAAAACGTGGTTGAGCACGGAGCCCAGAGCATATTTGGTGTCATCGCGCGTGGCCGCGATTTCCACCGCCTCGCTGATCGCCAGGCCCAGCGAGCCGGGATGGTCCGGGCGCTGCTCCAAGGCCGCGCGACCAACCCTGGTTTCTGCAGACGGGCTCGCGATACAGCGGGCGCCATAGGTTTCGATCAGCGCGCGGCGATACGGCTTTTGGTCGTAGGACACACGCACCTGGAACACGGTAACGTCGATGCCAAACACCGCACCGGCAAAGGCCAGGGCCGATCCCCACTGCCCCGCGCCGGTTTCCGTGGTCAGCTTCTTGATTCCGGCCTGGGCGTTGTACCAGGCTTGCGGCACGGCGGTGTTGGGCTTGTGGCTGCCAGCTGGGGATACGCCCTCATACTTGTAATAGATCCTTGCCGGAGTGCCGAGCACTTTTTCCAGTCGGTGGGCGCGGAACAGCGGCGAAGGACGCCACAGGCGGAACACTTCGCGCACCGGCTCGGGAATTGCTATCTCGCGCTCGGTCGACACCTCTTGCGCGATCAACTCCATCGGAAACAGCGGTGCCAGGTCGCTTGGACCTACTGGCTTCAGCGTGCCCGGGTGCAGCACCGGCGGCAAGGGCACCGGCAGGTCGGCAGCGATGTTGTACCAATGGGTGGGCATATGTTCGGCATCGAGCACGTATTGCGTGGCGCTGTGGGACATCGGTGTTCTCCTCCTGGTCGTTTGTGGTCGCTATCGTAAACAGCCGAAGCAAATCGGCCAATCCCGCTCTTGCCCGCATATCCGTGCCCGGCCGGAAGTCGAAAATCGCAGGGCGCATGGTGCGCAGGCTGAAAAAATACAAAAGGATAGGGGAGTCGCGCTAGACGGAATTAGCGGTTGCTGCGTCGATTCCCCAAAAAATGTACCGGCATCACACCCGGGCCAGTGCCTGCTGCAGATCCGCACGCAGATCGTTCACGTCCTCGATCCCGACGGAGAGCCGCACCAGCGAGTCTCCGATACCGAGCCGCTGGCGCGTTTGGGCCGGAATCGTCGCATGGGTCATGATCGCCGGGTGCTCGATAAGGCTCTCGACGCCACCTAGGCTCTCGGCGAGCGCGAAGATCTGTACCGCTTCGAGAAAACGCCTAGTGCCAGCGAGGTCGGTGCGTAGAGTGGCCGAGATCATGCCGCCGAAGCCGCCGCTCATCTGGCGCCGCGCGAGGTCGTGCTGCGGATGGGACGCCAGTCCTGGATAGTGCACGCGCCCGACCTGCGGTTGGGTTTCCAGCCAATGTGCAAGTTCGAGCGCGTTCGCGCAATGCCGCTGCATGCGAAGCGCCAGTGTCTTTACGCCGCGCAAAGCAAGAAAGCTGTCGAACGGACTCGCAATCGCGCCGACTGAGTTCTGCAGGAAGCCCATGCGTTCGCGCAGCGCGGCGAGACGAGGCTCCGGTCCGACTACCGCGATGCCGCCGATCACGTCGGAGTGTCCGTTGAGGTACTTTGTCACCGAATGCACGACGATGTCGAAGCCGAATTCCAGCGGGCGCTGTAAGAAAGGGCTCGCGAACGTGTTGTCGGCCACCGTGATGATGTCCCGTGCGCGGCACAGTTCAGCGACTGCGCGTAGGTCCGCCAAGCGCAGCAGGGGATTGGTCGGCGTCTCGACCCAAACAAGTTTCGTCTCGGTTTGTAGCGCCTTTTCCAGACCGTGGGGGTCGCTGAGGTCCGCGTAGCTAAAGCGCAATCCGGCGCTGCGCCGCCGCACCTTGTCAAAGAGCCGGAAGGTGCCGCCGTAGAGATCGTCGCTCGCGACGATGTGTGCACCAGCGTCGACGAGTTCCAGCACGGTAGAGATCGCCGCGAGGCCGGAGGCGAATGCGAACGCCTGGGCGCCGCCTTCGAGGTCGGCGACGCAGCGCTCGAAGGCCCAGCGCGTGGGGTTGTGCGAGCGGCCATAGTCCAGGCCCTGGTGCACGCCTGGGCTGCTTTGCACATAGGTCGAGGTCGCGAAGATCGGAGGCATGATCGCGCCGGTAGTCGGTTCGGGGGCCTGGCCTGCGTGGATCACTCGTGTTGCAAAGCCCAGGCGGGTGGGGTTTATGTCCTGGCTCATGCGAGCGTTCTCCTCAGGTAGTTGAGCAGATCCGTGCGAGTGATCAGCCCGTAGAAACCTCGTGCGTCGGCAATGATCGCGACCAGTCCGCGATCGAGCATGGCCCGCAGGTCTGCCAGGCTCGCCTGTGGCGGCAGTGTTGATGGTGCCGGGGTCATCGCGCTGGCGACCTGTGCCCGAAAGCGCTTGGCGTCGGCATTCACGGTCAACAACAGGTCCGACTCGTCGATTACGCCGACAAGCCGGGATCCGTCGAGCACCGGCAGTTGCGATATGTCGGCCAGGCGCATGCGGTGGAACGCGGTGAGGAGCGTGTCCTCGGACGCAACGCTGACCACGCTTCCGTCCTCGGCGCGGCGCGACACCAGGTCGCGCAGGTCGCCATATTCGCGTCGATGCAGTAATCCCTGGTCGACCATCCACGCGTCGTTGTAGACCTTGGAGAGATAACGCGTGCCGGTGTCACATACGAAGCTCAGGACGCGCTTCGGCGTCGTCTGCTCCTGACAGTAGCGTAGCGCCGAAGCGAGTAGCGTGCCGGTAGAAGACCCGCCCAGGATACCCTCGCGGCGTAGCAGCTCGCGGGCGGTGCCAAAACTCTCTTCATCGGGGATCGAGTACGCGGCGCGCACTGCGGAGAAGTCGGCGATCGGTGGCACGAAGTCCTCGCCGATGCCTTCGACCGCCCATGACCCGGCCTGGCCGACGACGCCGCTGCGCGTGTACTCGGCCAGGATCGAACCGACCGGATCGGCGAGCACGAACGCGAGCGCGGGCTGCACTTTTCGGAAATAGCGGGTCAGCCCGGTCAAGGTACCCGAAGAACCGACGCCGACGACGATCGCGTCGAGATCGTGGTTCATCTGCTCCCAGATCTCGGGTCCGGTGCCTTCCTCGTGCGCGCGCGGATTATCGGGATTCTCGAACTGATTCGCGTAGAACGCGCCGGGAATCTCGTGCCCTAACGCAGCGGCGCGCTCCTGGTAGTACTCGGGATGGCCTTTGCCGACATCGGAGCGAGTTGTGTGCACTTCGGCACCCATGGCCTTCAGATGAAGCACCTTTTCGGTTGACATCTTGTCGGGCACAACCAGAACCACGCGGTAGCCTTTGGCGCGCGCGACAAGCGCGAGGCCAAGACCAGTGTTTCCGGCCGTCGCCTCGACAACCGTGCCACCGGGCTTGAGGCGTCCGTCACGCTCGGCCGTTTCAATCATCGCCACGCCGATGCGATCCTTGATCGATCCGCCCGGGTTTTGCGACTCGAGCTTCAGGTACAGCGTACATAATCCGGTGTCGAAGCGGGTAACGCGCACCAGCGGCGTGTTGCCGATCAGCTTCAGTACCGCGGGGCCGGTATCGGTGGAGGGCGTGGTCATGGCATTTTCTCGTGGAACGACTCGCATGATGTAAATCCGTCGCGCTACCCCTGAGGCGCAGCGCGCGGCCCGAAATATGAAAAACCGTCCCGCGCCATTTTTCTGCCATCGTTCTTAATCACGAAGGCTCGTAGTGGACCGCGGCGACGATACCGAAGTTGCGGACCGCTCGACTGCAAGCCCGCCGGATTGACAGCGTTATGTCCATGTTCGCATAATGCCTGCGATATTCAAGCAGCCCCGCAGGGTGCTCCATTCTGTCTGAAATCGTCGCCACCAAGCGATCCGACCAATGAGTGACGATACAAAGGCCTGTCCGGTCTGTGGTGAAACCATCAAGGCTGCGGCCATCAAGTGCCGTTTCTGCAACACCGATCTGGTGGCTTTCGCCGCGTCACGCGAGGCCGAGGTGGAAAAGCCGCTGTTCACCGGCCACCCTGCTGTCATCCATAGTGCCTGGCAGTGGATCGCCGTGGTGGTCACGCTTGGCATCGCCCTGGTCCCCTACTGGCTCAAAAGCCTCGCGACGACCTACGAAATCACTTCGCAGCGTGTGCGGATCGAGCACGGCATCTTGTCCACAGTCAAAGACAGCATCGAGCTGTTTCGCATCGATCACTTCGACCTGCACAAGCCGCTAGGAATGAGGCTTGCAGGCTACTGCCTGCTGCACCTGCGTTCATCGGATGCGAGCTTCGAAACCGTGATCATCTACGGCATTCCGAACCTGGAACAGCTTGCCGATACGCTACGCGAGTGCTCGCTGCGCGAGCGCGCCAGACGACGCGTTACGACCTTCGTGCAGGGGTAGCGACCCATCCGGATGTGCCAGCGAGTCAAAACGTGCCGATCGGGACGCGACCACTCGGCCCAATGCTTTCAGCAGCTGCCCCGGCCCGAGTTGGTTGAGCGGCGGACCGGTCCTATGCGAGCCCGCGCGGGCATTGACCAGCGGGTTCGAAAGCGCGTCTTGTGTTGCGGTCGCGATGGGCACCGCGAAAATGAATCCTCGCTAGGTATCGTAGCTCAGTTTGGGATACCAGTCCGCGCCCCGCCCCTCCGGCGTGAAGTCGAAGAGATTCCATAAGGGCCAGATCAGATCGACGTGACGTCCGTTCTGGCCCTTTTCGGCGGGGGCGAAGAGCAGCTCCGTGCAGTAGCAATGACGAACCTCGCTTCCGCGTCGCGCAAAGACGTTCAGCGCTGGCCATTGTGAGCCGTCGCTATCTTCGGCGTGGTAGTCCGCGTTATACGAGTTTTTTGCCGATGAGAGAAGCCGCAAATTGCGCCAGCCGCGCTCACGCGCAAAGGACCGCAGACGCTCGACGGGGGACTTTGCCACGACAATCAGATTGATGCGCTGGGTGGCGTGCGGGGCGGTCCCGTTCAGGCTGTCGAGGATTGATGTACAGGAAGGACAGGCATGAGCCATCTTCGGTCCGTACATGAAACTGTAGACGACGAGGCTGGCGTTTGCGCGTTCGAAGAGCTCTGAGAATTTCACACGCCGAACGGTCCTCGTGTCATCGAGATCCGCGGCGCCCTCCTCGAATTCGTAGTCCTGCACTAGCGCTCCGCCAAACGGCAGTTGGCGCCGCAGCGCCGCAACCTCCTCGAGGCGACGGCGCAAATCGATTTCCGCCACGAGGAGTTCGTCTCGGGCCCGCCGGTAATCCGCACTTTCTCCGGGGAAGCGCTTGGAATGCAGTGAAGCCATCGACTCAGTGGTGCTCATGGTTGTCGCTCCATCGTTGACTTGTGCAATGCAAGGTAAAACCGATCGGCTCAGAACAGTCAAGCTATCCACGGCCGGAAACCAGATAATTGTCGAACCGCACCCGCCTTGTCAAAGCGCCTTCACGCGCCCCCTGGCCCGGATTCGCGGTTCATTCGATCGCACAAGACGTTGCGCGTGTCGCGCCCGGAGCCGGGAGTAACACGGCCTGTGGCCGCAAAAGCTCCTGGAACCAGGCGGCAGAGCCGATCCGGCTGTGGGTAAATGGCAGGTAGTACGGGTCGACCGGAATGATGCCGGTGATCGCCAGATTGGGACGCCATTTCTCGATGCCGAAATCGGCCAGTGGGAAGAACCCAATATCGACCTGCTGAACCGCAACGAAGCATGCGGTCAGGCTTGGTGATTTGTGCAGCACCTTGACGGCGAAGGCCGGCCCATAGTGTCCTTTGAACATCCCGCTTGCCCGCGTCAGCGCACCAGCGGCCCGCCCGCCTTCTTCCACGATGCGATGCCGCCTTCGATGTGGCGGGCCGCAGTAAGGCCTGCGTCCTGCGCGGCTTGTACCGCCATGGCCGAACGTTCGCCGAAGGCGCAGTAGAAGAGGAGCTTTTTGTTCGTCGATTTGCCTAACTCGTACAGTATGCCGCCGGGACGGATATTTTCCTGCAACGTGGGGTACGGCACGTGCAGCGAGCCCGGAATGATGCCGTGGCGCTTGCGTTCGCTGGGTTCGCGCAGGTCAATGAGCGCGACATCGGCTTGGCCGACGACGCTCCGGGCCTCCTGCGCTGTCACCGACCATCCACGGCGCGCGATCTCCTCCTGTGCCAGGCCAACTTTCATGTTGGCAGGCACGGCAACGTCCATCATCTTCGGGTTGGGCAGATTCAGGCTCTTCATCAGATCGACATATTCCTCGACCGACCTTACCTGTAGCCGCGGGTTGAACGCTTTCTCCTCCCCAATCGTGGAGACGGTGTCCCCCTTGTAGTCGTGTGCCGGATAAACCAGCGTTGCGTCCGGCAGCTTCAATAGCCGCCCGAAGATCGACTCATATTCCGCGCGGGGATTGCCATGCTGAAAATCGGTCCGGCCGGTGCCGCGAATGAGCAAGGTATCGCCGGTGAATACCCGGTCCGCCATGACGAAACTGTAGGAGTCGTCGGTGTGGCCGGGCGTATAGATGACGTCGAGCGCAATGCCCTCGATCGTGAGCTTGTCACCCTCGCCGATCCGCATCGAGACCACGTCGGTCTTGCTCTGTTCACCCATTACCGTGGTACAACGGGTGCGGTCGCGCAGCGCCCCAAGACCCGTGATGTGGTCGGCGTGCAGGTGCGTGTCAATCGCCTTGACCAGTTTCAGATCGAGCTCCTTGACGAGTTGCAAGTAGCGATCGACCTTCTCCAGCACAGGATCGATGATCAATGCCTCGCCGCCCGCCCGGCTGGCGAGCAGGTAGGTGTAGGTACCCGATACTTGGTCAAAGAGTTGCCGGAAGATCACGTCGTGCCCCTTCCTTCTACCGAACATGCCAAATTGCAATCGTCCGGGGGCCGAGCGCAACCGCAGCGTGCTGAGATCCGATCGCGCGTCAGCCGTGCATCGCCGCGCGCCTTTGCGCAGCGGCGCCGGCGCCCGAGAACGACGGCCACACAACTTTTATGACGCCATAATAATCAAATGGCCGAGTAGAGACGGTCGCGCGGCTTCGATCGGACGACCGGCGCCGGCACACCCGTTCTTCAACGATTTGGCGTCGATCCTGCCCGAAGGGTGCTAGCAGCAACCCGGTTTCGCATTCTGGTGGAGGGAGCCGCTTTTCAGGCTGAAAAGGTAAGACGCGCCCAAAATCAGGATCGCAACCAACATGAGCACGGTCGACTCAAGGCCTTGAACTATGATCTGCGCACGCTCTATGCTGTCGGGCGAGATCGTGAACGCATAGACGATGAGCAGATTCGGAGTGAATACGGCGCAGGCCATGAACACCAATTCAAAGACCAGCGCCGGCACGTGCGGGGGCGTCGAATCCGTCGCAAACAGGGCAGGGCTGAGCATGAGAACCTCCGTGACAGATGAAGAGTTGAGCAGGGCGCAACTCTGGCTCCCTAGCATGAACGGCGACTGAACCTGGCCGCAGGCAACGTTCATCGTCCGTATATCAACGCGGATTAGTGACGGGAAGTGCGCGATCTGCGGGGATAGCTTGCCATCTTTTAGCGATTCGGTAGGCCCGCGAAGTGCGTGCGCAGTGAAAACGTGAGTCCGTTCGGATGACGAATGCGCAACGTATGATTGCAAGCCGTGCACAGATCGCGTTGCTTGATGGAACCTCCGGAGAAATCTGCGATCGAATGGTTTTCACCACGGCGTGCGGATGCTACGCGGACAGGGAAGGGATGCGATGTACTGGGTGGAAACAGCACGTACCGGCTACGCCGACAGGGTTGTCGCAATCAGATCGTGGGTGTGCGAACTTGGCCGACAGATCGCGCATGATGCTCTCACGATCGAGATCGACAATGGATCAATGGCGCTCATCCGCACGAGTCACACGGTGAAGATGACGGGCAGGGCAGGCGAAGAAACGGTGGTACTGACGAAGGAGGAATTCTTGAACGAGTACGATCTATTCGAGCGCAACGCCGCACCGCGATTGCGGGCAGCGGTGGAAAGGCTGAGGATCAAGTAACAAGATCGTCTCCGGCCGACGCGCCAGATGCGACTAGCTGCTTGTCAGCCAGCCTTGTGGCCATTTAAAGCAACTGCTAGTCTCGCAGCGAATTCGCATCTCAAATCCACCCAACGAACCCGGAAGGCAAGTGTGAAGAAATCCGCTGCGGCAATCCTTATCGTCCTGAGCACTACGGCCTTTGCGCAGAGTCCCGGCATGAACCCGGGACTGTGGGAAATCAATGTGGTCCGCCAGGTCATGGACGGCCATGACGTGACTGCCCAGATGACCGCGGCCCAGACCAAATTGCAGCAGGCGATGGCCAATATGTCTCCGGAGCAGCGCAAGCGATTGGAGGCCATGATGGGCGGCCAGGGCCAACCCGTTCAGAGTACCGCAACGGGAGGCACGCGCGTATGCATCAGCGCCGCGATGGCGGCCAGGGACAGGCCGGTGGTGGATCCGAAAGGCCTTTGCGAACCGGCCAAGGTGAGCCGTAGTGGCAACAAAATCAGTTTCGAGTTCAATTGCACCGCCAACGGCGGCACCTCCGTTGGCAAGGGCGAAAGCACCATTGGCAGCGACATGGTGACCAACAGCGTGGATATGACCGTGACCGATGCTCGGGGGCAGCACACAATGCGAAACGAGTCACAGATGAAGTATCTCGGCCCGGACTGTCAGGGCATTAAGCCGCTCGACGAACTGGCAAAGAACGCCAAGGATCTCGCCCACTAGAAACAGACCTGGACGCACGCCGCATCAATGTCACGTTGTTCCGGCAAGGGCTTTGCCGGCCGCTCGTAGGTGGGCGATCTTGGCGCCTCATCCATGACAACCAAGATCTTGCATTTAGACCGTGCGATCATTGCGTGATTCAGGAAACTGCGGCAAGCCGTCTGCGAATTTCAACCACCCGACATCATGGCGCAGCCATGAATGATGTGTAGGAGGAAACGAATCTGGATCGTCGAGACTGCATGTCGTGATATCGACGAATTGCGGCGCGTCGGCGTGCGTGTATGTCAGCGGAGTTCCGCAGCATGCGCAGAACGTTCGTCGCACGGGTGCCGAGGACGAGTATTCCGTGACCTCACCCTTCACGAAACGGAAGCGCTCAATCGGGAACGTGACCCAAGCAACAACGGGCGCCGCTGCCGCGCGCCGGCAGGTCCGGCAATGGCAGATCATGCTGTTGATCGCGGCACCCTGTATGCGGTACCGAACCGATCCGCACAGACAACCACCATCAATGTTCGTCAATGCCATTTTGTCTCCCCCCGCGGGGCATCGAGCTTCATCCCGGCCCCGTCACCGACGAATTGACGCCCTCCATCTTGCTCAGTACGCTCCCCAAATGCTACTCGCCGACGCCCGATAGTTGGGAAATGCGAGGCCGTCATGCGCCTTGTCCTTCGAGAACCCACGGTCGATGACTACGCTACGGTCACGTCGTGGGTCGCCGATGCTTCGGCATGCGCGCTATGGGCCGGCGCGCGGTTTCCTTTCCCGTTTGCCGCGCGTGATCTCCCCGATCTGATTCGGGTTGCCAAAGGGGCGAGCTACGTTCTTTGCGACGAGAACGCGGCGACTCTCGCCTTTGGGCAATACCGCGTACCGAAGACCGGCGCAGTACACCTTTGCCGAATCATCGTCGCTCCTCACGCGCGCGGCGACGGTCTGGGCAAGGTGTTGTGCCGGATGCTCATTGACGAAGGGGTGCGTGCTACAGGGGCAACAGCGGTGACACTTCGCGTCTATCGGAATAACGTGGCGGCCCGCGCCGTCTATCGGTCACTGGGGTTCGTACCCGTCGAAGAGGGCTCGAATCCTGAGGTTCTTTGGATGAGAGCGCAAGCCACCTCTGCGCCGCTTGCAGAGGCAAAGGGCCGCGTTACGGCGTGAAGCGAGGCGGCGGTCATGCGCATTCGGGAGCGCGACGGCCATACCGGTTCCAGTGCGTGAGCTCGCCGATGCCACGCCGCACCCGCAAATAGCCCGCAGAGGCAGTCTCCGGGTAGCCGAGCCGGCAGGCGAACGCAATCTTCATGAACTGGGGGATCTTCAGGAAGCGGTGCAACTCGTCTTCCGCCTCCCCTTGGCTGAATGTGCTCAGGATCTGCATACCGATGCCGAGCGTCTCAGCCATGAGCCACATGTTCTGCATCACGCATCCCAGGCTCATCATGCCGAGCGCATCTGCTTCCGACGCCGGTGCCCGTTTGCGCGTGTCGTAGACGACGACCAACAGCATCGGGCACTTCGGCGCAGGGCGGCCGAGAAATGCATGCGGGCCGTCGGCGTCGCGCTCCGGCTTTGCGTCCGGTGTTTGCCACGACGGCGGGAACATGCTCGCCAACAACCCCGTCTTCTTGCGCAGCAGTTCCTCTTCCGAAAATGCCAGCTGCTGGTAGTTCTCCCGCAGGAAGGTCGAGGAAGGCTCCGACCGGATGGCGCCGATCACCGCCAAGTCTGCCTTGTCATCGATCACGATGACTTCAAAATTTTGCATGTTGTGCGCGGTAGGTGCCCAGCGCGCCGCCTCCAGAATTTGCTGCAGATCCTGTTCGGGAATCCGCTGTTTCGGGTCGAACGGCACCCGGGACGTATGCCTATCGCGAACGATGTCGAGGATGTCGCGCATGATGGGGACCTTACCCGCGGGGGTATCCCACCGTCTGCGCGAACGTCACGAACTGCTGCTCCGGGAGTTGCATGACCCGGGCGAGTTTCGCACCATCGACCGCCGCCCGAAAGACGGTGGCGAGGCCCTCAGAGGCGCAGAACAGATACACGTTTTGGCCAATGAACCCGGCATCGACGGAGGCAAAGAGTCGACGATCTTCGGCCGAGATATCCATCATGCGCTCGCCATGCGCGACGTAGACCAGGTTGAGCGGTGCGGTGGCGACGAAGTCCTGCAGGCCGGTGTGCGCGCGGATATCGTTCTTCATATGGGACAGCAGTGTGTGCGCCTTCGGCTCATACAGCCAGACGCCGTCTGCCATGGCGACATAGATGTCCATCACCATGACGTGGCGCCAGTAGGGGGCGGTCCGGTCCCCGCTTGGACGATTGACACCAAAGGCCGCCCACAGCAGATCGGACAGGACCTGCGGTGCAAGCGGGCGTTCGGAATATTCGCGCGTGGAGCGCCTGCGCTGGAGCGCGATCGTGAGCGGCTGGCCGCCTTCGCTTCGCGCTGCAGGCAAGTCGATGCGTCGGTTCTCCTGGGCAAGCGGGAATGTCGGAGCCGCGGCGAGCGCCGCGCCCGCAAGAATTCCAGCATTGGCCTGGCGTCGTGTAATCATCGTCACACCTTTTTCCTCCCGCAGTTGGGATGCCGGGCAGTCGAATCAATCGATCATTGACGGGCCGCCGCCTGGAGGATCGTGCGGCGGACCAGCGCCTCGAACATAGGCAGTTTGTAGGCGTTGTTGGAAAGCGGCGTGGCGCCGTCCAGCGCGGCGTGCGCTGCCTCCCTGGCGGCGATATCGTCAACGTGCCTGCCGGTAAGAACATCCTCGGCCGCCTTTGCCCGGCGCGGCACGGGTGCCGCCGCGCCGAGGATGATCGCGGCACGCTGGCAGTTTCCACCGGAAGAAAGCTCAAGCAACACGGCCACGTCGGCGAGCGGCCAATCGAAGGAATCTTTCTGGCCCTGCTTGCGGTGCGCCATGCGCGCGCCCACGGGCGGCGGCGGCACGTGGATCGCCGTCAGGATCTCTTGGGATCTGAGGTCATTTTCCCGCTGGATATCCCTGTCCGGCGAGACAAAGAAATCCTCGAGCAAGACCCGCCGCACGGCGCCCTGGGCACTGGTCAGCTCCACGCTCGCCCCCAAGGCCACCAGCACCGTCGCGGCGGTGGAGGGGTGGACGATGGCGCAGACCTGATTATCGAAGATCGCGTGGTATTGGTTCTCTCCCGGGATTGCGAAGCAGTGGCGGCCGCCCTTTCTAAGGCAGTGATATTCCTGTGCCCGGAAATACCAGCAGCGCGGCCGCTGCAGCAGATTGCCGCCCAGGGTCGCGACATTGCGTATTTGCGGGCTCGCCGAGCCACGCACCGCGTCGGTCAGGGCGGGGTACCGCTGCCGCGCGACGGGATGATCGCCGAGGCTGGCCAGAGTGACCATCGGTCCGATGCGCAGGCCGCCGGCGGGCTCCGCGACGATGCTGTCGAGCCCGGGGATCTCATTCAGGCTAACCACTTTTTTCGGTGACAGCAGATTTTCCTTCAGAAGGTCGAGCAAGTCGATGCCGCCGGCCTTCACGACGGACGTCTCGCGGCGGTCAATGGCATCCGGGGAGACCGTCATCGCGCTGGCGACCGTAGTCGATGCTGCTGCCGCTGCCTCCGAAACCGTACGTGCACTTGCCCAGGCAAAGCGGTTCACGTCCGTCCACTCCTCGAGGGAATCTTGCCCAGCGCCGCGAGGACTGCCGCCGGCGTCATGGGCGTTGAGCGAAGCCGAACGCCGATCGCGTTATAGACTGCATTGGCGATTGCCGGCGCGGTCGCGATATTCGAGGGCTCGGCGATGCCATAGGCGTCGGTAGCGCTATTTCCCAGATAGTTCTCCAGAAGCACGACTTCGATTGCCGGTGTATCGCCTGGGCCCGCCAGCTTGTACTGCTCGAGGTTCGGGTTCACCATGCGGCCGGTGGCTTGGTCGAGAACGCGTTCCTCGAACAAGGCGAAGGAAAGCCCCATCAGGACGCCACCCTGCACCTGGCTCTCGAGCTGCAGCGGATTGATTGGTCGGCCGCAATCCTGGACCGCAACCACGCGCTCGACCCGCACGACGCCCGTCTCGGTATCGACGGCAACCTCGGCAAACTGTACGCCGCCCAGATCCTGTTGCGCCACCGCGGCATCCCCCATCCGGCGGCGAAACCCGCCGTAATCGTCGCTGCGCGCAGCCACGGCGCTGATGCGATCCGTGCGCAGCAGCGCGCAGCCCTCGCCAAAGCGCAATCCGCGGCGCGGATCGTCGCGGACCAAGATACGTCCGTCGCGCGCGATCAGGTCCGTCGCGGGTACGTTCAAGGCGACCGCCGCTTCCCGGAAAAGCGATTGCAAAACACGCCAGGCGGCGGTGCGGGCCGGGGGCGTAACGGACGCAGTCGTTCGGCTGCCGTAGGAGGGCCCCCCCGCCGGAAATTCCGTGTCGCCGATGCGAACGGTGATATCTTCGGGGCGTAGTCCAAAAACTTCGGCCACGACCTGGGCGAGCACCGTGCCGATTCCGGTGCCGATGTCCTGCACGCTCGACAGTACCTCCACCGAGGCATCGCGCATCACACGTACTTCGCAGGCAGAGTTGATCTGCACATTGGCGCCCCAGAGCGATTGCGCCACGCCGAGACCGCGCTTTACCGGGCCGGGATCGGTGCCGGGCGCGTGCCGGCGCTGCCAGCCGATCCGTTCGGCGCCGATGCGCCGCTCTTCGCGCCGTACCGCGCTCGGGTCGATACGGTCGCGCAGCGCGAGCGGGTCGATAGAGAGCCGCTCGGCCAATTCGTCGATCGCCTGCTCCATTCCCCAGGCGCCCGGTGTGTTGCCCGGCGCACGCATCGCGCAGCCTGGCCCCGCATTGATGAACACATCGTATTGCGAGGCTTCGAAGTTAGGACATGTGTACAGCGCCTGCGCAAAATTGCCGATGCCCGCACCGAGGGCGATGCCGGCGGTGCCGTAGCTCAGCAGCGAAATCGCCGTGAGCGACCCGTCGTGCCGCGCGCCGATCCGCAGGCGCTGCCAAGTACCAGGGCGATTGCCCGAGTCCATCTGCTCTTCCTGGCGATCGAGGATTAGGCGTACCGGCGCCTGCGCCTGACGCGACAGGGCGACCGCCGCGCGGCCATGATTGCCAAGGGAGGACTTGGAGCCGAAACCACCGCCCATCCCGTCAACGACCACGCGTACACGGCTCAGCGGCAGGTCGAATGCCTCCGCCAGCTCATGGCGCACGCCGGCAGTAAATTGCGTGGACATATGGACGGTCAGGCCGTCCGCCCGCCAATCGGCAACGATCGCATGCGGCTCCAGGCAGCAGTGGGTCTGCACCCGGGTGCGGTACTCGCCCTCGACAACGACGTCGGCTTGTGCGAAGCCTTGCCCCGCGTCCCCCCGGATGTCGGTTGCCGGTCCGCGCACATTCCCGTTGAGCGGCAGCCCGCGTGGCGCCGGAAAACCCGAGGCAAAGCCTTCAGGCGCCGAAGCGGCGTCGTGGACCCGCGGCGCGGCGGTCTCGCGAGCCTTGTCTATATCCGCCACGAAGGGCAGCGGCTTGTAATCGACGCGAATCAGGCGCAGCGCCTCTTCGGCGGCAGCCATGGATACGGCTGCGACGGCGGCTACCGGCGCACCGATATAACGCACGACGGAGGCCACGGGATCGTCGGGATGGGCGATCAGCAGGACCGCGCGCACGCCCGGGTAACCCGTGGCGGCCGAAACATCGATGCTGCGAATCTGCGCGTGGGGCAGCGGCGCGCGCAGGATCCGGCCGTACAGCATGCCGGCGAGAGTGACATCCACCGTAAAGCGGGTTGCACCGGTGACTTTGGCGCGGCCATTGTAGCGGGGCACTGGCTTGCCGATCAGCGCGAGCGCGGCATTGGGAGGTAGCGGCGGTGGCTCGTCGAGCGGGACTTGGCGCTCCACCTCGCCGATTCCCACGCTCGCAATACCCGATGGGAACTTCGCGGTCCGCGTGGTCCCGTCCGTCGCCATGGTCAGGCCTTCCGCGCCTTGGCCGCGGCAAGAGTCGCTGCCACGACGTGCGGGTAGGTGCCGCAGCGACAGAAATGGCCGTTGATCGCTGTTTGCACGTCCGCCATCGTCGGATCGGGGTTACGCTCCAGCAGTGCCGCGCAGCTCATCACCAACCCGGGCGTGCAGAAACCGCATTGCAGGGCATCGTGTTCGATGAACGCGGCCTGCACCGGGTGAAGCTGAGTTCCGAGCGCCAGGCCCTCGATCGTCGTCACCGCGCGCGCGCCGACCTCGATTGCCAACTGCATGCAGGAGCAAACGGCTGCCCCGTCGAGCCAGACCGTGCACGCTGAACAAGCGCCGCGATTGCAGGCGATCTTGGTGCCCGTCAGGCCCAGGGGGCCGCGCAAGGCCTCGGCCAGCGTCATTCGCGGCTCGGCGGTAAACGTGCGCGCCGTGCCATTAATCTGGAGGGTAACCGGAACGGCCTCCGGCCCCGCCACTGGTGGGGCACTTCGTTCCCCCGCTTCTGGGGATCCAGTCAACGCTGACGCAGCCTCAATCATGCTCGCCCCGGCTGTCGTTAGCGCAGAGCCAAGAAGAAACGAACGACGCGATAGTTTAGGCTTCATACTGCCTCAAGCTCAAGGAATCGACCCCGCCTTGCTCTGGTCCCCCAACGCGCGCGAGCGCGCGCGAATGGACAGAGCATCGCACCCCGGCCGGACCGGTTACTTGACTTCGGTCAACACCGTATCCCTATTCAGCAGGCGAATATGGACGCGCATCGTGCGCCAGCGAGCGATTTCGGGGAGCTGGAATGGAGCGTATTGAAAACCGGACATTCGACGAACTGCAGCCGGGCGACACGGCGAGTCTCGTGCGCACGCTTATCTACAAAGATATCGAGGTGTTCGCGATCATGTCGGGGGACGTGAACCCGGCGTATCTCGACGAGGCTTTTGCCAAGAGCGACATGTTCCACAAGGTGGTAGCACACGGAATGTGGGGCGGGGCGCTCATCTCGACGGTCCTGGGCACGCAGCTTCCAGGGCCCGGGACCATTTACACCGATCTGACGCTTCATTTTCGCCAGCCGGTTGGACTGGGCGACACGATCACGGTGACAGTGAAAGTTGCGAAGAAGATCACCGATACCCATCAGGTCGAGTTCGATTGCCGGGCGTCGAATCAAAATGGCGAGGAGGTCATCACCGGCACCGCGACGGTCATTGCGCCAACCGAGAAGATTTCCCGTCCGCGCGTTGTGCTCCCGGAAATAGAACTACTAAAGCGGGGGCGGCGCTATGAGCGTCTGATCGAACTGACCCGTGGCCTCGACCCCATCCGCACTGCGGTGGTCCACCCGGTCGATACCCCGTCGCTGCTTGGCGCGGTGGAAGCGGCCCGCGCCCAACTCATCGTGCCGGTGCTGGTCGGTCCGGAGGCCAGGATCCGCGCCGCCGCCGCGCAGGGGCAAATCGATCTGGCACCGTACGAGATCGTATCGACCGAGCACAGCGCCGCTGCGGCGGCGCAGGCGGTCGCGATGGCGCGCGCCGGCAAAGTGGAAGCGCTGATGAAGGGCGCGTTGCATACCGATGAACTCATGCACGCAGTAGTCGACAGCGAGCATGGCCTACGTACCGACCGGCACATTAGTCATGTCTTTGCGATCGACGCTCCTCGCTACCCGAGGGCACTCTTTGTCACCGACGCCGCGATCAACGTTTACCCCACACTGGCCGAGAAGCGCAACATCATCCAGAACGCGATCGACCTGGTGCACGCCCTGGGCATCGCGGAGCCGCGCGTGGCGATCTTGTCTGCCGTCGAGACCGTCACCGAGCAGATCCGGTCTACCCTGGATGCGGCCGCGCTTTGCAAGATGGCAGATCGCCGCCAAATTACCGGCGGTATCCTCGATGGTCCGCTCGGCTTCGACAACGCGGTGTCGATGGAGGCGGCCAAGACGAAAGGAATTGTCTCGCCCGTCGCCGGCCGCGCGGATATCCTTGTGGTACCGGACCTCGAGGCGGGCAATATGCTGGCAAAGCAGCTCGAATATCTCGCCGATGCGGAAATGGCCGGTATCGTCCTGGGCGCGCGGGTTCCAATCGTTCTGACGAGCCGAGCCGACAAGACGCTCGCACGTCTCGGATCCTGCGCTATCGCGCTATTGCTGGCGCGCCACAGGAGGGAGGCAGCGCCGTGAAGGACGCGATACTCGTTCTGAACGCGGGGTCGTCGAGCATCAAATTCTCCGTCTTCCTGGCACAGGAGCGACCAAGCCGACAGGACCTCGTCTGTTCCGGTGAGTACGAGGGCTTGGGGCAGCGCGTGCATTTCACCGCAAACGACGGTGCCCGAGTGTCGGTGGGCGAAGAGTACCTGGCCGAAGGCACTACCCATGAGGATGCGCTCGCTGCGCTTTTTCCCTGGCTGGAGCACTCATTTCGGGATCTCCGGTTGGTGGCGGCCGGGCACAGGGTGGTGCACGGCGGATCGCGCTTCACCACGCCAGTGCGTATCGACGCGGCCGTGACCGCGGAGCTGCGCCGCCTCATACCGCTGGCACCGCTCCATCAGCCCCATCACCTCGCCGCTATCGACGCCCTTTCGAAGCTGTATCCGGCGCTGCCGCAAATCGCGTGCTTCGACACCGCCTTCCACCATACCCAGCCGGAGGTCGCGGCCGCCTTCGCGCTGCCGCGCAGGCTTGCGAAGGAGGGGATCCGGCGTTACGGGTTTCATGGCCTGTCCTATGAATATATCGCCAGCATCCTTCCGGAATTCCTTGGTCCGGCCGCCGCCAGTGGTCGCGTGATCGTGGCTCACCTCGGCAGCGGCGCCAGCATGTGCGCAATGCACGGGGGCAAGAGTATCGCGACGACCATGAGCTTCACCGCGCTCGATGGTCTTCCCATGAGCCGTCGCTGTGGCAACCTCGATCCGGGCGTCGTTCTGTACCTGATACAGGAAAAAGGCATGGCGGCGGCCGAGGTCAGCGATCTTTTGTATCGCGCATCCGGCCTCTTCGGTGTCTCCGGGATCAGCGACGACATGCGCACCTTGTTGGCCAGCGATGATCCGGCTGCGAAGGATGCGATCAATCTTTTTGTCTATCGCATCGCACGCGAGCTGGGCTCGCTGGCCGCCGCCCTTGGAGGTATCGACGCGTTGGTATTCACCGCAGGCATCGGCGAGCACGCGCCGGAGGTTCGACGCCGCGTTTGCGAGGACGCAGCCTGGATCGGCGTGGACCTCGACGAACGCGCGAACGCCAACGGCGGTCCGCGGATTACGCGCGCGGACAGCCGGGTGTCGGCGTGGGTGATTCCGACGGACGAGGACCTGATGATCGCGCGTCACGCCTGGACGGTCGTAGAAAAAGATACCCGGCCCGTTCCAAGGGCGCGCTCTGGCGACGGAACGGCCTAGTGGATAACCTAGCACTCGGCGCGGCGGTGTTCGCCGTATTCTGGGCCTCCACCGGCCGATCGGCAAACCGTATCGGCGACAATATCGATCGTCGGCAGCAAAGACCCCAGAGGGCGACTCCGGTGGCGGTGTGACGCGAGCGTTTCGTACGCGTGCATCCGCGGCGGCCTCTCAATGGTTCGTCGCAAGTTCCGGCTCGTGCTGTTCACTTTCCCGAATGATTCGCCGCAGCTTGCCCCCGGCTCCTCTGCACCGCGGTGGTCCCGTGTCCTGATCGATCCGAACGCCATCCAGTCCCTGGCAGTCGAGAAAGCCGCGAAGCGCGGACCGAGCCCGATCCGCCTTTGCGTGCTCGCGCACACCCACGTGCAGACGCAAGGCGCGTGGCCCGAGTTGCACGAGCTGAAAGTCATACAAGCCGGCGCCTTCCTCCAGGACGGTCGTCAGAGCCAGTGGCAGCAGTCGAACGGCAACGCCGCCTCGACCGTGAAGCTCCAGCAGATCGTCCCCGCGACCCTGGACATGAATGGCGGGCAACCGATTGCCGCACTCGCAGGGGCCGGCGCGCACGGTTATTGAATCGCCGAGGTCGTAGCGGATGAGCGGTTGCGCCCGGTTGGCAAGATTGGTCAAAAGCACGGTGTGCGAAGGCTGCCCCGGTGCCACCGGCTGGTACTGGTCATCTACCGGTTCGAGCACCACCCAATCGGCGTTGACATGCAGCCAGCCCGCGGGACACCCAACTGCGATCGAGGCAAATTCGGAGGCCCCGTACTCGTCGCGCACGTCGGCTCCGAAGGTCTCTTGCACAATTTGGCGAGTAGCCTCCGACAGGCACTCGCCCCCGGTCCACACTTGCGTCGGGTCGATTCTTAGCCGGCCTGCCTGCTGCTCCTGGGCGAGCAACGCCGCGGCGCTGGGGTACGTTGCAATCAGGCTCGGCTGATATTCGTTGAGTTCGGCCACGAGCATGTCCAGCGGTTGCATCAGCGTAATTACACGCAAGCGCTGCGCCATCCATGGAAACATACTGCGCAGTCGTTCGACACTCGCCACGCCGGCAAAGTGGCCACCCGTGGCCGCCACGAGCGCAAAACGGCCAAGCGCAAGGGACGAGACGCCCATTTCTATCGATGCCGCCGCGCCACGAAATCGATATAGCTGCAAGGCGTCGTACACGGCAAGCGCGCTCGCATCGTGAACAAAGATCCCGGGCTCGCCGCTGGTTCCGGACGAGGTCCACACGGCGAACCCGCCGGCAAACGGACGGCCCACCCGCTGCGGGTCAGCGATGAACGCTTCCAGGGTGCGACGCTGGAGCGCGGGACTCGTCACCAGCTTGTCGAAGCCGTTCATCATCATGGTCTTGGTGACGATCGGCAGCGCGGAGAGGCTCTCGAGATCCTGCTCGCGGACGCCGGCATACAATGCGCGGTACAAAGCCGAGCGATCGCGGGCAAACGAAACCAGGTTTTGCCATCGGCGCCGCACTAAGGTACGCAGATCCCTCGGCGGGAGCCAGGCCGCTTGGCATATGTCCCAAGCGCATGCGAAGGAACGCAGGTAATCAGGCCAAGGCCAGGAGTCGGTTCGCGTCGGCACCTGCGCCGTGGACGGCGCCCTGGCAGTTTGTCCCATCCCAGCCATGCCCACGCCTCCCAGTTCTCCCGCAATGCAAGCAAACTCCGCAATTTCTCGATCGCTGCAACCACGCAAGGTTGACATCGCGATGCAACGAATCTGTTGATCCGCAGCAAGAAATGGAAGATTGCGACAGAATATCTCGACCAGGAGGCATGCCGGCAGTCCCCTTGGGGCGGGAGGCGGGGCTGCTATCGGTTTAATCAAGGTCAAACCCGGTCGCACCCGCACGCGTAGCCTGCTACCGTGTAATAGTTATCCGGGATGCCGACCGGCGCCAGGGTCCGGGCCGCAAGATGGCCGCGCGTGGGCACTAGGCTTGTGCACGTCACTGATGAGGGATGCGATGAGAACACCGACGACTGCAATACGCGATTTGGCGATCCACAAGGTGGTCACCGTTGCTTCCGATACAAGCTTGCGCGATTGCGCGCAGGCAATGCGGGAAAAACATGTCGGCAGCTTGGTCCTCGTGGATCCCGGCAGCCGGCGCCCGCTCGGCATCGTTACCGACCGCGATATCGTGGTCGAGGCCGTTGCCGTTGGGCTGGATCCAACAACCATCACCGCCGGCGACATTGCCGCCAAGCCGGTGGTTACCGTGCGCGATGACGAAGATGTGCTCGAAGCGCTGGCACGCATGCGGGAAAACGGCGTCCGGCGCCTTCCCGTGACCGGACCCGGCGGTCAACTGGCCGGTGTGCTGTCGCTCGACGATCTGCTTGCGGCAATGTCGGAACAATTCGATTCGATCATGAGAGTCATGATCGCGGAAAGGACCAAGGAAGGCGCGACCCGCCGCTGAGCGCCGTGCCGGGGCCAAGGACAATGTTGCCGGCGGTATAGGATCTAGGCGCAATGGGCCACCAGGCCCTGGTTGCCGCTTCGCTTCCCGGACAGGATTTGGTGCAGAAGGCCGTATGCCTTGGACCAACGATAATTACCCGGTCTCGATGCGCCACCTGGCGCCGCCGGTACGGGAAAAGGCGATCGAGATCGCAAACGCGTTGCTCGCCGAACGCATGGACGAAGGCATGGCGATACGCGTGGCGATCGCAAAGGCAAAGCAATGGGCACGGGGTCGAGGTCTGCTGATTCGCGAGGACGATTACTGAGCGCACCGCTCCAGTGTGCGCGGCTACTGAACATGCGCGTAGCCTGGGCGCCTACCCTACTACAATTTGAAGCCAAGCGCCGTAAGGACTTGCGCGCGCACGTTGTGAAGTGCGCCGCCCATGGCCGTTCGTGCGTCAACGGAGGGACGCAAGCATGGCGAGCAAGCAGATCGTATTTCACGACGAGGCTAGGCAGCGACTCATCGCCGGACTGAACGTGCTGTCCAATGCCGTCAAGGTCACGCTGGGCCCGAAAGGGCGGACGGTGGTCCTGGGGCGCCCGTTTGGCGGTACCACGGTGATCAATTCTGGCGTCGCAGTGGCGCGCGAGATCGAGTTGGCAGATCCGGTCGAAAATCTGGGGGCGCAAATGGTGCGTGAGGTGGCCGCCCGCACGTCCGAGAAAGCCGGGGATGGGACGACCACGGCCACGGTGCTCGCGCAGGCGATCGTGCTCGAAGGTGCCAAGTTCGTTGTTGCGGGACACGATCCCATGGATATCAAGCGCGGCATCGACAGGGCGGTAGAGGCGATCGTCGCGGAACTTGAGAAAAATTCCCGCCCGTGCGTAAGCAAACAGGAGATCGCGCAGGTAGGCACGATCTCCGCCAATGGTGATGAGGCAATTGGCGCGCTCATCGCCGATGCGATGGAGCGTGTGGGACATGCGGGCGTAATCAAGGCCGAGGACGGCCGGGGCATGTCCAATGAGCTCGAGGTTGTCGAGGGCCTGCAGTTCGACCGTGGCTACCTTTCCCCATACTTCATCAACGAGGCGGAAAAGCAACGCGTGGCTCTGGAGGATGCGCGGGTACTTGTGCATGAGAAGCCAATTTCCTCCGTGCGCGAAATGCTTCCCTTGCTGGAAGAGGTCGCCAAGCTGAACCAGCCGCTGCTGATCATCGCCGAGGACGTCACGGGTGAGGCCTTCGCTATGCTGGTGGTAAATTCGATCCGAGGCATCCTGAAGACCTGTGCAGTAAAGGCGCCGGGCTTCGGCGACCGGCGAAAGGCACTGCTTCAGGATATCGCGACGGTCACAGGCGCAACGGTCATTGCCGAGGACGTCGGCCGAAGCTTGGAGAAGGCGCAAATCGAGGATCTGGGCCGGGTGCGCCGCATCGAAATCGACAATGAACACACTACGCTCATCGGTGGTGGCGGGGACAGTGCCCGAATCCAGGAGCGCGTCGCCGCGCTGCGCACTCAGCGCGATGCCGCCACGAGCACGTACGACCGCGAGCAACTCGACGAGCGCATTGCCAAACTCACCGGAGGCGTGGCCCTGATCAAGGTGGGCGCATCGACCGAGCTGGAGATGAAGGAAAAGAAATCGCGTGTTGAAGATGCCCTGCATGCCACTCGCGCCGCCGTCGAGGAAGGCATAGGCCCGGGCGGCGGAGTGGCGCTGATCCGCGCGGCAGCGGTACTGGTCGATTTGCCGCAAACCACGCTCGGGCAGGGTTCGGGCATCCGCATCGTGGAGCGCGCGGTGGAAGAACCCCTGCGCCAGATTGTCACAAATGCCGGCATTGATCCGGCACCTGTGCTCGACGCGGTGCGCTCCGGAAAAGGAAGCCTTGGATTTAATGCAGCCAGTGGGGAGTACGGAGACATGTTCGCGATGGGAGTGATCGATCCGACCAAGGTTACGCGCCTCGCGTTGCAAAATGCGGCATCGGTCGCCGGCTTGATCCTGACCACGGACTGCGTAATCGCCGATCGCCCCCCTGCGGCGGAAGGCGACACCGATTCCGGCGCGGTCGGCGCCTAGCGAAAATCTTTTGGTTGTCGCCGCCGTGGGCCGACACGCTCCCGCGCTGGAGCGAAGATGAGCGCAGGCGCGAACCAGGCGATTGCCGCGGCCTTCGAAAAAATCGCCGACCTGCTCTCGCTGCAAGACGCCAACCCGTTTCGGATCCGCGCGTATCGCAATGCGGCCCGGGTCGTCGGCGGCCTCCAGACTGACCTGGGCGCCCTCGTCGCGGCAGGAAAGCCGCTGCCCAAGCTGCCGGGCATAGGCGCCGACCTTTCCGCAAAGATTCGCGAGATCGCCAGCACCGGGCACAGTGCTCTGCTCGAGGAAATGCAGCGTCAGGTCCCGCCAGCCGTGGCGGATTTGCTGCAACTTCCCGGTCTTGGTCCGAAGAAGGCGCGCGCTTTGTACCAAGAATTGCACGTACAGACGCTGCCGCAACTACTACGCGCCGCAAAGGACGGCCGTGTCCGCACCGTCGGCGGCTTTGGCGCGCGCACTCAGCAGCGCCTGATCGAGGCCATCGAAAACCGTCTTTCCAAGGCCAAGCGCTACAAGCTCGCCGACGCCACCGCCATTGCGCAGAGCCTCGAGGCCTACTTGCGAGCGATGCCCCAAGTGCGCGAGGTCCTGGTTGCGGGAAGCCTGCGGCGCGCCCGCGATACGGTGGGCGACATCGATCTGCTCGCGGTGGCTGAGGATGGCAAAGGCGTCTGCGCCCGGTTTGCCCAGTACCCGGGAACCACCGAGCGGATCAGCGTCGGGGACACCCGCGCCTCCATCGTTTTGCAGAACGGCATGCAGGTCGATTTGCGGGTCGTGACAGCACAAAGCTCCGGCGCGGCCTTGCTGTATTTCACCGGTTCCAAATCGCATAACATCGCCCTGCGCAACCTGGCGCTTGCGCGCGGTTGCAAGCTCAACGAATATGGCCTTTTCCGCGGTTCGGAGCGTATCGCCGGTGAAACGGAGGAATCGGTGTACCGCGCGCTCGGCTTGCCGTGGATCGCGCCGGAGTTGCGCGAGGACCGCGGCGAAATCGAAGCCGCCCGCAATGGTCGCTTGCCGGTATTGATAGAGCTCTCGGATTTGGCCGGCGACCTGCACGTGCATTCGGACTGGAGCGATGGCACTGCCACGATTGCAGCGATGGCAGCTGCGGCGGCGCAGCGTGGCCTGCACTACATTGCCATCTGCGATCACAGCCAGCGCCTTGCCGTTGCCCACGGCCTGGATGCGCGGCGCCTGGCGCGCCAGCGCGCGGCAATCGCCGAAATCGAGCGCGACAAGCTACCGGTCGGCGTATTGCGCGGTATCGAGGTCGACATCCTGCCCGACGGTTCGCTGGACCTGCCGCCCGCTGCGCTGGGGTCCCTCGATTTGGTAGTTGCGGCCGTTCACTCCAGCTTTGCGCTGCCGCGCGCGCGCCAGACCGAACGCATCCTGCGCGCCTTGGAGCAACCGGACGTGGATGTGCTCGCGCACCCTCTGGGGCGATTGATCGATGAGCGCGAACCGTATGACGTCGATATGGGGGCAGTCATTCGCAAGTGTGCGGAGCGCCAGGTTGCGTTGGAGCTCAATGCACACCCCGAGCGGCTCGATCTTCTCGACACCTGGTGTCGCGTTGCCCGGGACGCAAGGGTGCCAATCGCGATCAACTCCGATTCCCACGCGCCGATCGACTTTGACAACCTGCGATTTGGTATCGGTCAGGCGCGGCGCGGATGGCTGGAAAAACGTGACGTGCTCAACACCAAGAGCCTGGCGCAATTGCGCCAATGGCTCAACCGCAGAACGCGGGCACCGCAACCCTCCGACTGATTGCGGGCGCTTTGCGCTTTAGTGATCCTCGAGCACTAGCCAAGGCTCCGGTCGTTTGGCCGCGATCGACAAAAGCCGCGTCTCGAGCCGTTCGAGGGTCGCGCGGGTGAGCACCACCAGGCTCGCATTCGGTAGGCCGGAGCGCAAGAAATTTGCCCCGCTCGTCGCCATGCCCGGTGGCGCAGTCAAGGCAACATTGATGGCGGAGCCGCGACCGAGCCAGAATGCGCTGCTGTGCTCCTGCACGGCATCGACCACTACCAGGCTGAGGTTCGCGTCCGCCGCAATCCTCGAAGCGAGGTCAACGCCAAGATCCTGCGCTGCGCCAGCCACCGCGACGATCGGCCCAGGCCGCGGCCGCGAATCGCGTGGCACGAACACGGTTCCGGCGACCTCGCCCGGCAATCGACGCGGCCAGGTCGCGATCGTTTCGAACAGTGCCACGATATCCGTTGGAGCCGTACCCGCCGCGACCATGGCGCCCGGTTCACCGCGAAAGACGGCGAATTCGGCTTGCACGCCGGAGGCTTCGGCGCTTTGCCGCAATCGCCGGCGCAGCGCTGCGGCAACGGCTGCGTAGTCCTCCAGCAGCCGGTCGTGCGACAAGGGTCCCCAGGCGCGCAGACTCGCGTCGAACTGGCGCGCAAACGGCAGGCTGGCAGCGGCGAGCAAGCGGGTGTCTTCGATGTACAGGCCGAGCAGACTAGCCCGGAGAAATCGCGCCAGCTGTGCGGCGGAATCGATCGCCGGCTGGGGTACTGCCATCGACGGGAACGCCAGAACGAGGCGCCGTCGCTCGCCGAGTGCTGCGGGAGCCATGTCACTTCCCCGACTCTGGCGCCTCGGGATTTTGCATCCTGCGCACCTTGGCAAAGGCGCGCAGGCGGGCTTCGACTTTCCCGTTGACGCTGTGCGGCGCGAACTCCCCGGATACCATGCGTTCCCCAGCCTCGACTCCGGTCAACAGCCCAATGCCCTGATCGATCGTTGCAATCGGATAGACCGCGAAACGCCCCTGATCACAGGCGTCGATCACGTCGGCACGCAGCATCAGATGCTGCACGTTCGACGCCGGAATCATCACGCCCTGGGTTCCGGTCAGTCCGCGCTCGCGACATAGGTCGAAGAAACCCTCGATCTTCTCGTTGACACCCCCAATCGCCTGGACCTGTCCGAATTGATTTACCGAACCGGTCACCGCAAGATCCTGGCGCAAGGCGATCTCGGCCAGGGCCGACAGCAATGCGTACAGCTCGGCCGATGAGGCGCTGTCTCCTTCCACCCCTGCGTAGGATTGCTCGAACACCAGGCTCGCCTGCATCGAGATCGGCGCGTCGAGCGCATAGCGGCCGGCCAGAAATCCGGACAGAATCAACACGCCCTTGGAGTGAATCGGACCGCCGAGCTCGACCTCGCGCTCGATGTCAATCAGCTTGCCGGCGCCCGGATGCACGCGCGCCGTAATCCGGGTCGGCCTGCCGAACGCATAATCGCCGAGCCCCAGAACGCTCAGTCCATTGATCTGGCCAACATTGCTACCCTGGGTGGTGATCAAGGACACATTCTTGAGCGTCGATTCCAGGAGCTGGTCACGCACGCGGCTCGCGCGGCGGATCTGCTCCCGGATCGCCCGTTCCACGCTTGACCGGGTTGTTACAGCGCTTCCCTCCTGTCCGGCCCAGAAGTCCGCTTCCGCCAGCAGGTCCCGAACCCGATCGACCTGCAACGTCAGCTTGGACGCATCGGCGGCCATCCGTGCGGCGTGCTCGATGACGCATTCGGCGCCGCCGCGATCTAGTGGCTTGAGATGCTCGCGACGCAGCAGGGAGCTTATGAGGCGCAGGAAGTTCGCTTCCGAATCGGGTGCGCGGTCCAGGGCGTCGTCGAAATCGGCGAGCACCTTGAAGTGCGTCGCAAGTTCCGGATCGAAGGCGGAGAGCAGGTAATACAACATGCGATCGCCGATCAGGATCACCTTGACATCGAGCGGGATCGGTTCGGGTTCGAGCGACTGCGTGCTGATCAATCCGATTATCTCGTCGACGCTGTCGATCTTGATGCGGCGTGTCTTGAGCGCGCGCTTGAGCGCAAGGTAGCTGAAGGGCTCGAGGAGCAGGCTGCGTGCATCCAGCACTAGATATCCGCCATCGGCCCGATGCAGCGCCCCGGCCTTGATACGCCGAAAGTCCGTACTCAGCACGCCTTGTTGCCATTGGTGTTCGATGCGACCGACCAGGTTACCGAGTGTCGGATGCAGTTCCTCGACCAGCGGAGCGCCCTGCGGCTGCCCGGCGCTGGTAACGAGGACGTTGACTTCGAAGAGATCGAAGCTTCCTGCCTGGCGGATGACCGACTTGCGTTCGCTGTCCTCGGCCGCGGCCGCCGCGATGAACGTTCCCGCGTTGTCGAGCAGATGTCTTTCGAGAAGATCAAGATGCTCGAGAACCTGCGGCAGATCTCGGAACGCCGTCTTAGTGTCCTCGATCGAATGGTTGACCGCGTTTCGAGCGGTATCCCGTACCAGGGCGCGAACGCCGTCGCGCCGTTCCTTGTCCCAACCGGGAACGGCGGCAAGTACACGTTCGAGCTTTTTCTCGAGCGTCTGCAAGGTCTCATGGATGCGATTTCGTTCGCCTTCGTCCAGCGCATTGAACTCGTCCGGCTTCAGGACCTGCCCGTCCTTCAGCGGAGCCACGCCAAAGCCGATCGGTGTTCGCACGATCGTCGCATTCGAGGCGGCCGCTTCCTGCGCCAGCGCCGAAAAGGCATCATCCTGCTTCTTTCGAAAGGCCTCGTCCAGTGCGCCCCGTCGGGCCTCGAAGTCGTGACCGTCGAAGGCCGCCGGCAGCGCCACCTCCAGATCGGCGATCAGGTCGTCGATGGCCTTACTCAGCAGGGGGGCACGCCCCGGTGGTAGCTGCAGCGCACGTGGGCGCCGCGGTGCAATGAAATTGTGGACGTACGCCCAATCGGAGGGCACCGGCGATGTCGCCGCCTTCCTTGCCAACAGCGCCCGAACAGCGCGCTCCAGGCCGGCCTCGGGCGGTCCGATGACGAACAGGTTAAAGCCAGCTGCAGCGATGCCGCTGCCAAAGCGCAGCGCATCGAGGGCGCGCTCCTGTCCGATCATGCCCTCGACAGGATCAATCTGCGCCGTCGTCTCGAAGGCGATGCCGGACAGGTCCGCACGGCGTGCAAGCTGCTCTTTGGTCAGTGGAACCATCGTTTTATTTGGACCTACCGGTCAATGGGCTTTCGGTTCACGTCCTGTCCCACCTGCCGGCTAAATAGGACTGCAATTCGCGCCGGGTGATCGCCGTGATGCTGACCGGCGCCAAAGTGGCCGACCGAGGCTGGACTTTGGACATTGGCATGCTGGCCAAGCGTTTTTTTGAGACAATGGACTGGAAATGCGGTGCCCCTGTGATCGTACCTATCTTGCCGCAGAATGGTTTGCCGAGCGCGTTGCTCGCCCGGAGGTGCGATGAAAAAGTCATTTTCCGACCGCTCCGAAGCGGGACGCGCATTGGCGCAACAACTGGCCAAGCTCGATCTGCGCGAACCGGTGGTGTTGGCGCTGCCCCGTGGCGGGGTCCCAGTGGCCGCCGAGATTGCACGCGAGCTCAAGGCGCCGCTCGACCTGGTGCTGGTACGCAAGATCGGGGTCCCGTGGCAACCCGAACTTGCCGTTGCCGCAATCGTCGACGGGGAGCACCCGGAAATGGTGATCGACACGGATGTTCAGCGCGCGGCGGGGGTCGATCGCGCCTATATCGAAGCGGAAGCAAAAAAACAGTTGCGGGAAATCGAGCGCCGCCGTCGCGCATACCTGGGAGGCCGCTCACCGATCCCCCTGGAGGGGCGCACCGTGATCGTGGTCGATGACGGCATCGCCACCGGCACCACGGTACGCGCGGCCCTCCAGGCGCTGCGTCGGCACAAGCCTGCCGCGCTGGTGCTCGCTGTGCCGGTGGCGCCGCGCGAAACAATCGCGGAATTGCGCCGTGAGGTCGACCGCATCGTGTGCTTGGCCGAGCCGGAGCCTTTTTATGCAATTGGACTGCATTACGGCGACTTTCACCAAGTCGAGGACGAGGAGGTTACCGCGGCATTGTCCTCCGTGTCCGGAACGTCGCAATCTGTGGGGCAAGATGCCGGCAAGCCCCAGCAATCCTGAAGAGGATCTTCCCGAGGCACCAAACTCCGGCGCGCTGCGATGCGCATGTCGGCCTGTCCAGGGAGTGTTGTCGACGCAGCGCTCAAAACGAAAAAACGCCGGCGCGGGGCCGGCGTGACGAATCGATGTGCTGGTGAAGCCATTCGCTTATTCCCCGACCGGGCCACCAGGGGGCGCCCGATTGCGGCCGCCTAGTCGATTGCGATCTTCTTGGTAGCTGTGGCCGCCTTTTTGGGCAAGACGAGTTCGAGCACCCCGTTCACATACTTGGCCGAGGTCTTCGAGTCGTCAACGGCCTGTGGCAGCGTGAAAGCGCGGTACTGTTTGCCGACGTAGCATTCGCGCACCACGACTTGGTCGCCCTTCTTTTCCTCCTTTTCCTTCTTTGTCTCGGCGCTGATCGAGACTTGATCGCCGTCGACGGAAACCTGGATTTCTTCCCTATTGAATCCAGGGAGTTCAGCGCGAACCTTGTAGTTCTTTTCGTCCTCGGTCACATCGATGGGGATCTGAGCGGTGGACAATTGGTTAAAGGGCACGGGTGTCAGGAAGAAGCCCTTGAACATGTCTTCCATCTCGCGGCCGAACGGGTCCAATCGCGCAAGTCCGCGGAACGGGTTAAAGCGTGCAATATCAGCCATGATGCATCTCCTTAGGATGGAAATCGCCGTATCGATACATCGTAAAGCAGTCGAATCCGAAAACGTCGATGCTCAGGTTTTAAAGACCGTCTCCGGACGCGGTTACGCGACCGCACGGCCTTGGCCGTCGGACCGCAGACAGATCATCCTAATACGCATCCGCATACCAGAATTGATCCAAGTCATCGCTGTTGCTGCTGTCGCACAGGGGCAACTTGCCACCGCTGTCCAGTACGACAAAGGTGACTGCCAGCGGAGAAGATTCGAAGATCCTGCAACAAAATGGATTTCGGCCGGATTCCTCGGCAAATTGGCGGAGTTCATTCCATCAAGGCAACGGTCTTGACCTGCACCCACACCCGCCGGCCGACGGCCAGGTCTAATTGGTGCTGTGAGCGGCGCGTGAGCCGGGCCAGAAGAGGAGTGCCAGCGGCATCGAGACGCACCATCACGTTGGCGGGGTTGTTCGTGCCGGCGAACTCCATCACAGTTGCTGGAAAACGGTTAAGAATGCTCGTGTCCTGGTGTTCCGCCAGGGCAAGGCTCACGTCGCGCGCTTGAATTCGAAGTCGCACGTCCTGGCCCAGCGCGAGCGCACTGTGTGCAACGTAGATTCCACCACCGGAAAAATCGAGCCGGGTGAGGTGGTAGCGCGTATCGTGCGCCGCCGCCCGGGCCTCGATGACTACGCCGGCGTCTTCATCCTGCGCGGTGGGTAGATCGAGGCGGGCCAAGGTTTCTGCCAGGGGCCCGCTGGCGATGATTCGGCCGGCATCGAGCAATACCAGCTGGTCCGCCAGTCTCGTGACCTCGTCGATTTGGTGGCTCACGTAAAGAACCGGGATCGCGAGTTCCTGGTGCAGGCGCTCGAGGAACGGCAGAATTTCGCGCTTGCGCAAGTTATCAAGGGCGGCCAGCGGCTCGTCCATCAGCAATAGCCCAGGACTGGCAAGGACCGCGCGGGCAATAGCGATACGCTGCCTTTCGCCGCCAGACAGACGGTCGGTCGCGCGCTGCAGCAGCGGCCCGATTTCCAGCAGGTCGACGGCGTGATTCCAGGCGACTTTGCGTTCCGCAGCCGGCGTGCGCGCATATCCATATTCGAGATTGCGTCGCACGCTCATGTGTGGAAACAGGCTTGCCTCTTGAAAGACATACCCGAGGGAACGCTGATGGGTGGGCAGAAATATGCTCTTGCTTTCGTCCTGCCAGGTTTCCCCGTTGACTTCCAGGTAGCCGTCGACCGGGTGCTCGAGTCCGGCGATACAGCGCAGCAGCATGGTCTTGCCGGAGCCGGACGGACCAAACAGCGCCGTAACGCCGCGCGCCGGGATATCCAGTGCAGCCTGCAGCGAGAAGCCCGGAAAGGAGAGTTCAAACTTCGCGCGGATCATTTCAGAACACCCGCCGCTTTGGGTCGAAGAGGAAGAGCGAGAGCAGCACCACGAAGGAAAAAGCCAGTAGGCCACCGGCCAACCAGTGAGCCTGGGTGTACTCGAGTGCTTCCACGTGGTTGTAGATCTGCATCGACAAGACACGGGTCTTGCCGGGAATGTTGCCGCCGATCATCAGCACCACGCCGAACTCGCCCAGGGTATGGGAAAAGCCCAGGATGGTCGCGATTAAAAGGCCGGGCCGCGCCAGCGGTAGCGCAACGCTGAAAAAGGCGTCCACGGGGCGGGCCCGCAGACAGAGCGCCACTTCCAGCGGACGCTCGCCGATGGCCTCAAAGGCGTTGCGAATTGGTTGGACCACGAATGGCATCGAGTACAGCACGGATGCCACGACGAGGCCGGAAAAGTGAAACGGCAATAGACCCAGCCCCAGCATCTGGCTCAAGTGGCCGACCGGGCCGTCTGGCCCCATGGCAACCAACAAGTAAAAGCCCAGTACCGTGGGTGGCAATACCAGGGGAAGTGAGACCACGGCACCGATTGGACCCCGCCACCGCGATTTGCTGCGCGCCAGCCACCAGGCGATCGGCGTGCCGACCAGCAGCAGCAGCGCAGTAACCAAGCTCGCCAAGATCAGCGTCAGCCTGATCGCGCTCCAATCGTCCGGCGTGAATGCCATCGCGTGGAGGTGATATCCATCAAGGCGGAGAAGGGACGATTGTAATCACCATGCCATCAGTGCGCCTTCGTGCGTCGGCGCGTCGTCACTCAAACGGCTGTTTTATCATTCAAAGGAACGTGGTGCCGATCCTGACGGGAGATCGCTGCATGCCGCAAGGGACCATTGCATTCTTCCCCGAGGCCGCTTACGGGCCGGCGCTCAATTCCGTCGCAATCGGGTTGCCACGCGCGCTTTCGTGCCCGCTTTCTGGAAGTCATCCGTCCGATTCACGAGGATTTCAACGCCTTCTTAGAGGCCAACGGCGAAGCCGCCTACCCGCGTGGCCAGTTCCAGCACGAAATCGCGGACTGGGGGATCATTCCGACCATGTTGGCAGGCCAGTCGCACACCTCGGGCAGGCTGCTGCACGTGGGTGCCGGCGGGCAGTTGGAGTGCGGGATATGGCGTTGCACCCCGGGCAAGTGGTCGTGCCACGTCACGCGCGACAAGTTTTGCCATTTCCTCGCGGGGCGCTGCACGTACGAGCACGAGAGCGGCGAGATCATAGAAATCGAGCCGGACACCGTGGCATTTTTTCAGCAGGACTGGAAGGGCGTTTGCACGGTGCATGAGACCGTGACCAAGATCTACATGATTCGATAGATCCGATCGAGAACGAGACGATGCCCAATCGCCTGGCGAAAGAAACCTCCCCGTATCTGCAGCAGCACGCGGACAACCCGGTCGACTGGTACCCGTGGGGCGAAGAGGCATTTGCCCGCGCCCAGGCGGAAAATAAGCCGGTCCATCTTTCGGTCGGGTACTTCGCCTGCCACTGGTGCCACGTGATGGCGCACGAGTGCTTTGAGAATCCGGAAATAGCACGCGTTCTGAATGAGAATTTCGTCAACATCAAGGTCGACCGACAGGAGCGACCGGACGTGGACGATCTGTATCAGCGGGTGATACAGATGATGGGGCAGTCCGGCGGTTGGCCGCTTACGGTCTTTCTGACGCCGGAGCAGGAGCCGTTTTTTGCCGGAACCTACTTTCCGCCGCAGGATCGGCACGGCCGCCCTGGCTTTCCCCGCCTGTTGCGCGGTCTGAGCCTGGCGTGGCAGAGCCGCCAAGAAGAGGTGCGCGAAAACTGCGCACAGTTCTTGCACGGCTTTCGGGCCCACGATGAGCAGTTGTTTTCCGGCTCCGGTTCATCCGATGCGGACTTGCCTGCCGAGGCTGCGCGCGCGTTTGCCCGAAATACGGATCCGGTGCACGGCGGCCTGGGTGGCGCGCCCAAGTTCCCCAATCCCAGTTGCCACGATCTAATGCTGCGCGTCTACCGGCGCACCCGTGAACCAGAGCTGCTGACGGCTCTCGGGTGCACCCTCGACCATATGGCGTCCGGCGGTATCTACGACCACCTGGGCGGAGGATTCGCACGCTATAGCGTTGATGAACGCTGGGCGGTCCCGCACTTTGAAAAAATGCTCTACGACAACGGACAACTGGTAAAGCTCTATGCCGATGCCTATCGGCTCACGCAACTGCCGTCGTGGCGCCGGGTATTCGAGGAGTCCGTTGCCTATGTTGTGCGCGATATGTCGCATCCGGAGGGCGGCTTTTACGCAAGTGAGGACGCTGACAGCGAAGGCGAAGAGGGGCGGTTCTACGCCTGGAGCCCGCAAGATGTTCGGGCAGTCATGGACGCCGACGATGCCGATTTTGCTTGCCGGGCCTACGGCATCCGTGAGAAGGGAAATTTCGAGCATGGTCGCTCCGTGCTGAACCGTGAAGTGGTTCTCGATGATGGGGAGCAGATCCGTCTCGAAGGTGTTCGGAAGCGGCTCTTTGCGGCACGTCTACGTCGGGTGCGGCCCGGCCGCGATGAAAATGTCCTGGCCGGCTGGAACGGCTTGATGATCCAGGGCTTATGCGCTGCCTACCAGGCCACGGGCACCGCTGCGCATCTGCTAGCGGCGCGGCGGGCAGCCGATTTTCTCGCGGCGAACCTGACCATGGCCGATGGAGGTATCTATCGGGCCTGGCGCGACGGTGTGGCCAAGGTGCCAGGATTTCTCGACGACTACAGTTTTCTCGCCAACGCGCTTTTCGACCTGTACGAATCGGATTTCGAAAAGCGCGATTTGAACCGTGCGTTGGAGCTGGTCGACCAGATCCGGGATAAATTCTGGGACGGTGGCCTCTTCTTTACCCCGCGCAACGGCGAGCCGATGATCCATCGGCCTTTGGCACCGTTCGACGGCGCCTGGCCCTCGGGCATTTCGGAGAGTGTTTTTGCCCTGCTCCGGGCCCATGAATTAAGCGGACGCAAGCATTACTTCGAATGCGTACAGCACGTGCTGGCGCAACTCGAAGCGGCTGCTGCGCGCAATGCGTTCGGATTTGCACACCTTCTTGCTGCCCAGGAGTTTTCCCGCGGCGGACCAATCACAATCGTCTTCGCCGGCGAGCGGGACGCTGCCGCAGCGTTGATCGAATCGGTGCACCGCGCATATCTTCCGGGACGGGTGCTGGCCTTGGCGGGGCACGTACCGATGGGCGAGGGTCGCGGGGCCATCAATGGCCAGGCGGCGGCATATGTGTGCCGCGAGCAGTCCTGTCTGCCGCCGGCCACCTCTGTCGGGGCATTGCGCGATTGTCTCGGTTGACGGTCGCTATCGCCGTGAGCGCCAAGCGAACGGCTTTGCGGTTGGCGGCGCAACTCGACACCGCGGTAACGCCGGCTCGACCGGCCTATATCGATAAAGGCTAGCCTACATGGGCAGCGGCACCGTCACGGAGGTCTTTCTTGCGTTTCTCCAGCTCGGCATGACGTGTTTTGGCGGTCCGGTCGCGCATTTGGTGCTATTTCGTCGTGAATTCGTCGAGCGCCGTAATTGGGTGAGCGAGCGCCAGTTTGGACAACTGCTTACGCTCTGCCAGTTCCTGCCCGGGCCCGGCAGCAGCAAGCTGGGCTTCGTTCTGGGTCTGCTGCGCGCGGGATGGACGGGGGCCATCGCCGCCTTCGTTGCGTTCACGCTGCCTTCGGCACTTTTGCTTTTCGGCTTTGCCGCGCTGTTGCCGAAACTGTCGGGTCCGATCGGCGAGGCAGCGCTGCATGGACTGAAACTCGTTGCCCTCGCCGTAGTCGCCTACGGTCTTGTCGGGATGAGTCGTTCGTTGTGCCCGGACATTTCGCGTCGATTGATCGCGCTGGTGACGGCGGCCATCGTGCTGGTCGTCGGGCAAGCGTGGGTGCAGCTGCTGGTTGTTGGCATGGGGGCGGTCGCCGGCCTCATACTGTGCCGTAGCGTGCGTCCTGACTTCGAAGGCAACTTTGCTCTGCGGTATGGGACGCGGACCGGCTGGCTCCTGCTGCTGGCCTTTGCAGTGCTTCTGGTGGGACTGCCGCTGGCGGCGCACGGTCACCACCGTGGTCTGCTCTTGTACGCCGAAGCGTTCTTTCGAACTGGGGCGCTGGCCTTTGGCGGCGGCCACGTGGTGTTGCCGCTCTTACAGGATGCGGTCGTCAAACCGGGATGGGTTTCTTCGGCCGATTTCCTCGCCGGATACGGCGCCGCGCAGGCCGTACCGGGGCCGATGTTTGCGCTCTCGGCATATCTCGGGGCGCGTCTTCCGGGCGATGATGGTGGTCTCCCCGGCGCGTCTGTGGCGCTCATTGCGACCTTTCTGCCCGGCTTTTTGCTGGTCGCGGGTGTGCTGCCCTTTTGGAGCGCGCTCGCCGCTCATCCGGCGGCTGCGCGCGCGATCGCGGGAATCGGCGCCGTCGTGGTCGGGTTGCTGGCCGCGGCGCTGTACGATCCGTTGTGGGTAAGCGCCGTGCGCGGTCCCGTCGACATTTTCATCGCGCTGCTGGGATGGTTAGTGCTTGCGCGCTGGCGTGCCTCCGCGCTGCTGGTAGTGTTGATCTGCATGAGCTCGAGCGTCATCGTCGCCTTGCTGTGATGTTTCATCGGCGCGCTACCGCGTTGCGAATTGCCGGCGAGGTGGTGCCCTAGCAACCGGATTCAGATGCGTGGTGGCTCCTGCCAGATCTGCTTCATGGCTTCTACAAATCGACTTGCAATGGCTTTTGCGCCGTCGGCAGTGTGATTGCGCGTCACCCAGCGTCCCGCCACTAGCACGTCGCGAAACGGACGGATGGGACTGCTGAAAACCAGGGCATCGAGCATGTGCGACGGGGGTATTCCCAGCAGGGCGGGAGTAGCGGTGTCGACCACGAGCAGGTCGGCGCGCGCGCCGACCTGCAGGCCCCAATGCGCGAATCCGGCGGCTGGTCCGCCTCCCTGCAGCACGCGTGACCATAGGCGCGCCGCCGTCGATGGCTCAGCGGCCTGCGGAGCGGCCGCCACGCAGCGCAGGCGCCGGGTAAGGCGCTGCGCGTACTCGAGCAGGCGTAGCTCCTCCATCGCCGAGCGCGTGATGTGACTGTCGGTGCCCAAGGAGATCGGCACGCCCTGTTTGAGCCACCCCGGCAAGTCGGTCACCCCATCGCCCAGATTGGCCTCGGTGCTGGGGCACAGAACGACCCCCGCGCCGCAGCGCCAGATCGCTTCGATTTCGCTTGGCGTGCTGTGGGTCGCGTGCACGAGGTGCCAGCGCCGATCTGGCGCTGCGTGGCGGCACAGCCATTCGATGGGACGCAGTCCCGTCTCGGAAAGACAGTCGTCGACTTCCTGGGTTTGCTCGGCGATATGGATGTGAATCGGCGCCTCGTCGCTGCCGGCAATCAGGCGTTCGATCGCAATTGGGGTCGCCGCGCGCAGGGAATGCAAAGCGACTCCGACCTGAACCGCCGGCCCGGTGACCGAATGCGCACCTTGGCCGACGGCGCAACGCAGCGCGTCACGCATCGCCAGGATCGTGTCCGCGTCGGCCTGGAAGCGCCGTTGGTCCTCGCGCAGTGTGGGCTGGGAAAAGCCTCCCCGCTCGTAGATGGTTGGCAGCAGCGTAAGGCCGATGCCCACGTCCTGGGCGGCCGCCATGATTGCGCGCGCCATCTGCACGGCATCATCCGGATAGGCGCTGCCATCGGCGGCGTTGTGCAAATAATGGAATTCGCATACCTGCGTATAGCCGCCGCGCAGAAGTTCGAGGAACAGCTGGGCGGCAATCGCACGTTGCTGCTCCGGGCTAATGCGCAAGGCGACCCGGTACATGCGGTCGCGCCAGGACCAGAAGTCGTCCTCGTCGACATCGCGCCGTTCGGCCAAACCCGCGAAGGCACGTTGAAAGGCATGGCTGTGGGCGTTCACCAGGCCCGGCAATGCCGGGCCATCGAGCACCGTGGCGCCCTGCACGGCGTCGACGCCGGTCTGCACGGAGGCCCAGTTTCCGTCTTCGCCGACGCGCATCAGTACTGCCTCGTGCCAGCGATTCTCAATCCAGGCGCGTTGCGCCCAGAGCATCCCGGCGCCATCTTGCGGCGGCGTCGCCGAGCTGCCCGTGACGGACGCGGTTCCGGTCTCAACCATGTTGTGATCCCCAGTGAAGCATCGTGGCAGCGATCTCGCGCAACACCGGACGCAGATAGACCGCGCGGGCCTCGTCCAGCAGGTAGGGCGGCGCCTCGTCCATGTAGCAGCTCCAGCACATCTCCAGTTGCACGGCATGAATGCCGGTTTCGGGCCGGCCGTAATGACGCGTGATATAGCCGCCGCGAAATCGGCCATCGACCACGTGGGAATAACGCGGCTCCTCCGCCAGGACTTTTGTCACCGCCTCGCGCAGTGCCGCTGCACAACTCTGCCCGTTGGCGGTGCCCAGGTTCAGGTCGGGCAGCTTGCCGGCAAATAGCCAGGGAAGCTGCGAACGAATGCTGTGCCCATCGAGCAGGAGCGCATGGCCGTGGGTGGCATGCAAACGGCCCAGCTCCGCGTTCAGGGCATCGTGGTACGGTTGCCAATATTCGTGCCGTCGGAACTCAATTTCCTCCGGGCTTGGTGAGCAGCCGTCGCGGTAGAGCGGCTCGCCGCTAAAAAAACGGGTCGGACAAAGCTCGGTGCTGTTGCTGCCGTCATAGAGCGGCGCATCCTGCGGCGGGCGATTGAGGTCGATCACGTAGCGGCTCAGATGCGGAACGATGAGGCTAGTGCCAAGTTCGCCGACAAAATCGTACAGGGCCTCCAGATGCCAGTCGGTGTCTTCGAGCGCCAGTGCGCGCGCCACATACAGCCCGCGCAAGGGGCCTGGAATGTGGGTTCCGACGTGCGGCAAGCTGACGATCAGTGGCATGCGGCCGCGACGCAAATGAAAGACTTTCTCGCTCATGGGTTTCCCCGGGTCCGACGTTCGCGCTCGACGCCGCTGCGAACGCTGCGTCGGCACGGGTTGCCACCGATGCAATACGCCAACTCTCTCGGATGTCCCGCATCCCAGACGACAAAGTCGGCGTGTTTCCCGGCCGCGAGCACGCCATGCGTGGCACCGATCCCCAGCGCTCGCGCGGCGTTTGCGGTAACGCCGAGCAGCGCCTCCCACGGCGTGAGCCCAAACAGTACGCATGCCATGTTAAGCATCAACAGCGGCGACAGGACCGGAGAGCTGCCGGGATTGTGGTCTGTCGCGATGGCGATGGGTACGCGGGCGGCACGCAACTGACGCACCGGCGGCAGCCGCGTCTCGCGCAGAAAATAGTAGGCGCCGGGCAGCAACACTGCGACCGTACCGGAGGCCGCAATGGCCTGGACGCCGGCCTCGTCCAGATGCTCCAGATGATCGCAGGAGAGCGCGCCGAATTGTGCCGCCAGGGCGGCGCCATGCTGGTTGCTCAATTGTTCGGCATGCAGTTTCACGGGCAGGCCCAGCGCCTGCGCGGCCTCGAATACACGTCGCGTTTGTTCGAGAGAAAAGCCCACGTTGTCGCAAAACGCGTCGACGGCGTCGACCAGTCCCTCGGCGTGGAGCCCCGGCAACCAGGCGCAGACCGCATCGATATAGGCATCAGCGCGACCCTCAAATTCCGGCGCCAGCGCATGCGCAGCCAGATAGCTCGTCCGAATGCCGACAGGGTGAGTGGTGGCGAGGCGGCGCGCGACCCGCAGCATGCGTGCCTCGTGGTCGCGGGACAGGCCATAGCCGGATTTGATTTCGATGGTCGTGATTCCCTGGGAAAGCATCGTTTGCAGGCGGCTCGATGCCTGCCCGTACAGGCGATCGTCGTCCGATGCACGCGTTGCCGCCACGGTGGCACGGATGCCTCCGCCGGCGCGCGCGATTTCCTCATAGTTCCAGCCCTGCAAACGCATTTCGAACTCGCGCGCGCGGTGATTTCCATATACCAGGTGCGTATGACAGTCAATCAGGCCCGGCGTCACCAGTGCGCCGGCTACGTCGATTTCGTCCGCGGCCGTGCGCCGCAACGCACTGGGCAGCTGCTCGATCGGCCCGACCCACCGCAGGCGATCCTGGTCGACCACAAGCGCACCACGCTCCACGACACGCTCGGGCGCGTTGTCGGCCATGGTCGCCAAAGTCGCGTTGTGCCAGATCGTCGTCATCGCACACCTCGTAGTAGAGTGTGCCTGTTCTGGAAATTTGGCGCCACTCGCCGAAGGATGGGGACGATGCAAGGTTCCTCTGCCGATTCGCCAACCAGCGGGCCGCGCACCGTGGCGGCGCCGCGCGGTCGTACCTTGACCTGTCGCAATTGGCAGATTGAAGCCGCGTACCGGATGATCCAAAACAACCTGGATCCGGAAGTGGCGGAAAACCCGGACGCACTGGTCGTCTACGGCGGGATCGGCAAGGCGGCGCGAAATTGGTCCTGTTTCGATGCGATTTTGCAATCTTTGCGCGAACTCGAGCCGGAGCAGACCCTGCTGATCCAATCGGGCAAGCCGGTTGGTGTCTTCCGCACGCATGCGCAGGCACCGCGCGTGTTGATCGCCAATTCCAATCTCGTTCCACGGTGGGCAACTTGGGAGCATTTTCACGAGCTCGATCGCAAGGGCCTGATGATGTTCGGCCAGATGACCGCCGGCTCCTGGATCTATATCGGCAGCCAGGGCATCGTGCAGGGTACCTATGAGACCTTCGTCGAGGCGGGCAAGCGCCACTATGGGGGTAGCCTTGCGGGCCGCTGGATTCTGACCGCCGGACTGGGCGGAATGGGTGGAGCCCAGCCGCTCGCGGCGACGTTTGCCGGTGCCAGTTCGTTGGTGATCGAGTGCCGCCAAAGTCGAATCGATTTTCGGCTCGCCACGCGCTACCTCGACGAGCAGGCGCGCGACCTGGAAGACGCGTTGCGGCGCATGGAACAATACGCGCGCGAGCGGCGCGCGGTGTCGGTTGCGCTGCTCGGTAATGCCGCGGAGGTCTTGCCCGAGCTTGCCCGGCGTGCCCAGGCCGGCGGCACGCGGCCGGACCTGCTGACCGATCAGACCTCGGCGCACGACCTGGTCAACGGCTACCTGCCTGCCGGGTGGAGCGTGGAGCGCTGGCACGCCGCCCAGGCGGACCCGGGGGCGCACGCGGAGCTCGTTCGCGCGGCCGCGCGCAGCTGTGCGGCGCATGTGCGTGCGATGTTGGAGTTTCAGCGCCTGGGCGTGCCGACGTTTGATTACGGCAACAATATTCGTCAGGTGGCGCGCGACGAGGGCGTTGACGATGCCTTTTGCTTTCCGGGGTTCGTGCCGGCGTACATCCGCCCGCTGTTTTGTCGCGGCAAGGGGCCGTTTCGCTGGGTGGCGCTTTCCGGCGATCCGGAGGATATTCGTCGCACCGACCGGAAGATGAAGGAACTCTTTGCGGGCGATGCGCACTTGCATCGATGGATCGACATGGCGGGCGAACGGATTGCATTTCAGGGATTGCCCGCCCGCATCTGCTGGCTCGGCTTGGGCGAGCGCCAGCGCGCGGGCCTGGCGTTCAACGAGATGGTCCGTAGTGGCGAGCTCAAGGCGCCGATCGTCATCGGCCGCGATCATCTCGATTCCGGATCGGTGGCATCGCCAAACCGCGAAACCGAAGCAATGCTCGACGGATCCGATGCGGTTTCGGATTGGCCATTGCTCAACGCCCTGCTCAATACCGCCAGCGGTGCGACCTGGGTCTCACTGCACCACGGCGGCGGAGTCGGCATGGGGTACTCGCAGCACGCAGGGGTGGTCATCGTGTGTGACGGCACCGACGAGGCCGCGCGGTGTATCGAGCGGGTGTTGTGGAATGATCCGGCCACGGGCGTCATGCGGCACGCGGATGCCGGGTACACGGATGCCATCAAGACGGCGCAAGAGCAGGGTTTGCAATTGCCGATGCTGGGCCGCAAATGACACAGGAACTGGAAATCCGCCCAGGCCAGCTGACGCTGGAACAGCTGCGCACGATTCGCGCAGGCAAGGTCCAACTGCAGCTATCGGCAGAGCCGCGCCGGAAGATCCGGGCCAGCGCCGCCCTGGTAGAGCGGGTCGCGCTGGGTACGGAGCCGGTCTACGGTATCAACACGGGTTTCGGCAAACTTGCCGACAGGCGCATCGGTGACTCGGAGCTGGAGGCTTTGCAGCTGAACTTGATCCGCTCGCATAGTGCCGGAGTCGGTGAGCCGCTTGCAGCCGAAGTGGTGCGACTCATGCTGGCGCTCAAGGCGGCAAGCCTGGCGCGCGGCTACTCCGGCGTGCGCGAAGAGGTGGTCGATGCTTTGCTGGCCGCGTACAACGCCGGCGTGGTTCCCTACGTGCCGTCGCAGGGTTCGGTTGGTGCTTCCGGCGACCTCGCGCCGCTCGCGCACATGACGCTTGCCCTGCTTGGAGAAGGGGAACTGTTGGTGCAAGGCGTGCGCCGGAGTGCACCGGACGCAATTGCGCAGAGCGGTCTGGCGCCGCTTCGTCTCCGGGCCAAGGAGGGTCTTGCCCTGATAAATGGGACCCAGACTTCGACCGCGCTGGCATTGAACGCCCTGTTTTGCTTTGAGCCGGTGCTGGAATCGGCGCTGGTCATCGGCGCCCTCACAGTTGACGCGGCTCGCGGCAGTGACGAGCCTTTCGATCCGCGCATCCACGATCTGCGCGGCCAGCCGGGCCAGATCGACGTGGCACACTGCTACCGCGCGCTGCTGCAGGGCAGTGCAATTCGCATGTCCCACCTTACCGGGGATGATCGAATACAAGATCCGTATTGCCTGCGCTGCCAGCCGCAAGTCGTCGGTGCCTGTCTGGACCAGCTGCGCCACGCGGCCGCGGTCTTATTGCGGGAATCGAACGCCGTTACCGACAATCCGCTCGTGTTCGCCGCGGACGAGGAGCTGGTTTCCGGTGGCAATTTCCACGCCGAGCCCGTCGCATTGGCGGCGGACGCGATGGCGGTGGCGATTGCCGAGGTCGGCGCCATATCCGAGCGGCGCATTGCAATGCTCATCGACGCCAGCGTATCCCGACTGCCGCCGTTTCTGAGCGCCGAACCCGGACTCAACAGCGGCTTCATGATTGCCCATGTCACGGCGGCATCGCTGGCGAGCGAAAACAAATCGCTTGCCCATCCGGCAAGCGTCGACAGCCTGCCGACGTCCGCCAATCAGGAGGACCATGTATCGATGGCAACGTTTGCCGCGCGCCGCCTCCAGCGGCTCATCGATAATACGGCCTACATTCTGGGAATCGAATTGCTGGCTGCGGGGCAGGCGCTGGAATTCCTTCGTCCTTTGCGCAGTTCCGCGCCGCTCGAGAAGACACATTCCCTGCTGCGCACCTGCTGCCCGGCGATGGAACGCGACCATTACCTTGCGCCGGACATCGAACGGGCCACGGCGCTGGTGCGCGACGGGGCGGTGGGCAATGTCCTGAAGACGCTCCCGAGCATGCCGCGCCTGTGGGTCCCGTCCTGATTGCGCGCCGCCTCGGACCCGGCTGTAATCGAGTACTATCGCGCGCGGGGGTTGTCCGCGGATCGTCATCCGCCGGTAGCACTTGAACTTCCCGCCGTTTGCCGCATCTAAAGCTTGCAGCGTGTGTGCTGCAAAGTTGTCCCGTATTTCTCTTTGCCAGGAATCCAGGTCCCATGAGCCCCATGAAACTGTTTGCCACTGTAGTAGTTGCCACCGCGGCGTTCGGGTTGATACCGATGGCGTGGGCGGACGATCCCAGTCTGCACGAGGTGTACCAGGCCGTGCACGAAGGTCGTTTGAACGATGCTCAGTCAATGATGACCAAGGTGTTGCACGATCACCCAGACAGCGCCAAGGCACACTACGTGGAAGCCGAGGTGCTGGCGCACCTTCAACGTTCGGACGATGCCGAAGCCGAATTGGAGCACGCAGATCGGCTGGCGCCGGGCCTGCCTTTTGCCAAGCCCGAGGCGGTGCGTGATTTGCGCGGACTCATCGCGGAGCGAGGCCGGGGTCGCGTGGTGGGAGTGGATAGGGCCGCCGGCTCGATGGGCGACGTTCGTACGGCGGAGTCGGCCTTTCCCTGGGGCGCGGTGCTGATAGTCCTCGGTGCCGGCTTGGTTCTCTTCCTGTTCTTGCGGGCCCGGCGCTCGGCGGTCGTTCCGATGTCCGGTGCTGGATCTGCGATCGGCCCCGCGGGGTCCGCCTACGGCGTCTCGCCGTACGGTGCCGCGCCGATGGGCGGAGGGGGCATAGGCTCGAGCATCGTCGGCGGCCTGGCGACGGGTGCGGCGGTCGGTGCCGGCATGGTGGCCGGCGAGGCACTGGCGCACGAGTTTATCGGCAACCATGATCGCGACCGGTCCGGCTCCGACGCTGGCTGGGGCGACGGTTCGCGCGTTGCCGATAACGACGGGGGCGGTCGCGACTTCGGTGTCAGCGATTCCGATTCCTGGGACAGCGGCAGCAACGACATCGCCGGCGGCGATGGCGGCGGCGGTGATTGGGGCTAAGTCTTTGCGGCGCTCATCCACTGCGTGAACTGCCGGCATTCATCCGGTGTGAGACGCAGGCCGATTTTGGTTCGGCGCCAGAGCACGTCCTGGGGCGTCAGTGCCCATTCCCGCTGCGTAAAGTGGTGCACCTCGCACTCGTAGAGGCCGGCGCCAAAATGTCGGCCCATTCCATCGAGGCGATGTATACCCGATAGGATTTGCCGGGCGATGGTGCCATGCCGATTGAATAGGGCGCGTGCATGGTTCGGCGGCAGGAATGTGGTGTCCTGCAGAAACTGCGCCTGCGCGCGGTCGAAGTCGGCGTCGGGAAAGTCTCCGCCGGGCAACGGGCTGCTTGCGGTCCAGGCTGGGCGCATCCCCGGAAAATGTTGCCGCAGCAGATCAAGCAAATGTTCGGCCAGACGGCGGTAGGTCGTGATCTTTCCGCCCAAAACGGTGAGGACGGGCGCATGTTGGTCGGAAGTTGCCACGTCGATTACATAGTCCCGCGACACTGACGTGGCATTGGCCTGGTCATCGTCGACCAGGCATCGAACCCCGGAGTACGCGTGTACAACATCCCGGGCGTCCAGCGTGCAGCGCAGCTGCCGGTTTACCGCTTCGCACAAGTACCGTGTCTCCTCGGCGGAGATCGTGACCTTGTCCGGTGAATCCGCATACGGGACGTCGGTCGTACCGATCAGTGCGAAGTCCTCCTCGTACGGTGTGACAAATATGGCGCGCCGATCGACGTTTTGCAGCAAGTAGGCGTGGTCGCCACTCCAGAATTTTGGCACCACCAGGTGACTGCCCTTTACCAGTCGTGCGCGGTGCCTGCGCGCCACCCCGGGAATGCGTGGGGCGACCTCTTCGACCCAGGGACCGGCAGCATTGATCAGGGTACGGACAAGCTGCGACGCGACCTTTCCGCTTTGCAGATCGCGCAGTTGGACGCGCCACAGCGCGCCCTGGGGCGACGCGTGCAGAAATTCGGTATGCGTGCGGACCTGCGCGCCCAGTTGCCGCGCCGCCATGGCGTTGTGCACGACCAAGCGGGCGTCATCGGTACGGCAGTCCGCGTAGGTGAATCCCCGCTTCAGTTCCGGACGCACCGCGATTCCCTCCGGTGCCGTGCCCAGCGATATCGCGCTCGATGCGGGAAGGCGCCTGCGACGCGCTAGATGGTCATAGAGGAATAGTCCGGCGCGCAGCACCCAGGCGGGCCGCATCTGGGCAACATGCGGCAGCACGAAGCGCATCGGGCGCACCAGGTGGGGAGCTACCGCCAGGAGGATTTCCCGCTCGCGCAGCGCCTCCCGCACCAGACGAAACTCGCCGTACTCGAGGTAGCGCAGACCGCCGTGAATCAAGCGGCTGCTGCGGGAGGACGTACCCTGCGCCAGATCGCCCTTTTCGCAAAGCAGGACGGTCATGCCGCGCCCGGCGGCATCGCGGGCAATCCCGGTGCCATTTATTCCACCGCCGACGACGAGCAGATCCAGGATCTCCCCAGAACCCTCGACGTCGGACGCCGCTTGCTGCACAGTCATTGACGGGCCTTGATTGCGAGGCCTGGATTATGCAGATCGTTCCGGCAATCTTGCGAAAGGCGCGTCGATTTTACGATTGCCGGTGCCGTTGTCCCCGGAACGGGGATTTCCTGCGCTAAAATGCGTGCCGTTCCGGTGCCGGAAATGGCTCTGGGACGACGCGCTGCCTTGCACATACGAACGAGGAAAAGATGCAAGGCACAGTTCACGGGGGTATAGCTCAGTTGGTAGAGCAGCGGACTCTTAATCCGTAGGTCGCAGGTTCGACCCCTGCTGCCCCTACCAGAACTCGTACCGTCGTTCCGGAAGTCGACAGACCTAACCGGAGCCAGCGCCACCGACGCGGGAGAATTTAGCTTGCACAGCATGCGTTTTCTTCGCAGTCTCTATGTTCAGGTCCTGATCGCCATCGCCATTGGCATATTGCTGGGATATTTCGTACCCGACTTTGCCGTGTCGCTCAAACCATTGGGTGATGCGTTCATCAAGCTCATCAAGATGATCATTGCACCGATCATCTTCTGCACCGTCGTTCTGGGCATTGCCGGCATGGAGAATCTCAAATCCGTCGGCCGGACGGGCGCCTATGCGCTCGTCTATTTCGAAGTCCTGAGCACGATCGCCCTGATGATCGGTCTGGTGGTGGTCAACGTCGTGCAGCCGGGTGGTGGCATGAACATCGATCCGGCCACACTGAATGCCGGCGCCGTGGCGCAGTTCGCCGGTCCCGGGAAGATGCAGACCGTCACGCAGTTTCTGCTCGACATCATTCCGGACACCATGGTCGGCGCTTTTGCGCACGTCGATATTCTTCCCGTGCTTTTTGTCGCGATCCTTAGCGGCTTTGCGCTGCATCTGGCCGGCGAGGTGGCCCGTCCGCTGTACGGTCTGGTCCAGCAGGTGAGCCAGGTACTGTTCCGCATTGTCGGCATGATAATGAAGGTAGCCCCGATCGGCGCGTTCGGTGCCATGGCGTTCACGATCGGCAAATACGGCGTCGGTGCCCTGGCGCAGCTCGGTGGTCTGATGCTGTGTTTTTACGCCACCTGCCTGCTTTTCATTTTTGGCGTCCTGGGCATCGTTGCGCGCCTGCACGGGTTTAGCATTTGGCGATTCGTGAAATACATCCGGGACGAATTGCTCATCGTTCTGGGAACTTCCTCGTCGGAGGCGGTACTGCCACGCATGATCGCCAAGCTCGAGACGCTCGGTGCCCAGAAATCCGTGGTCGGCCTGGTGATCCCCGCGGGCTATTCCTTCAATTTGGACGGCACCTCGATTTACCTGACGATGGCGACCCTATTCATCGCGCAGGCGACCAATACGCCATTGGATCTTTTCCAGCAGGTTACCGTTCTCGCGATCCTGCTGCTGACGTCCAAGGGGGCAGCGGGCGTGACGGGAAGCGGCTTTATCGTGTTGGCGGCAACCCTGTCGGCCGTCGGCACCGTTCCCGTCGCCGGAGTTGCACTGATACTGGGCATTGACCGTTTCATGTCCGAGGCCCGTGCGCTGACAAACCTGGTGGGAAATGGCGTCGCCACTCTCGTCGTGGCGCGCTGGTGCGGCGCACTGGACAGCACGCGGCTTCAGCAGCAACTCGAATCTGGCCCTCCGGAGGAGGTGGCCGCGACGTAGGCGCGGTACGCGTGCCTGGTACGGGTGATCCACACGCGTACCGGAAAGATCGCGTGCGCCGCACTCCATGAGTTACTGTGCACGCGACGCACGCTGCGTTGTCATGCGCCAACTCAACGGCGCGTCGAGACCTGTCCCAGCTTGTTGCGAAACAACTGCTTGCCGTTGAGTGCCGCGGCGATCGCCTGGTAGGCGGCACTCTTGAAGCGTGCCTTTTCCGAAGAAGGCAAGCCCTTGTCGTAGCCCTTGGTACTGGCCAGGCCGCGCACCAAGTCCGCCTGCGACATGGGCTGCGTGAGCAATTTCTTGGCGAGCTTGATCATTTCGCCGCGCTCGAACCATTTGCGCCGTGCCCCGCCTTTTTTTGCGGCTACGCTCGCGCGCCCGTTGCCCCGCGCGGCATGCCCAGAGACAATGATCGGCAGATTGCTGCCGTGATCAAGTGTGACGCGGATGATCTGAGCGTTGATCTCGCTCAGCTGCTTCAAGACCTCTTCGCGTCTTTGTAACAGGGAAATAATTTGATTGGAGGCCATGATGACTCATCTACAAGGAAGATAGACCGCTAACGATAGCAAAAATTTCTCACTTTTGCTCCGATACTGAGTGTTTGCTGTTTCTGATTTGAGTGATGGCACGTAGCAATGCGGGTTTTACGGTTCCCGGTGCCGGCGCCAGGAGGCCCGATCGATGACATGGATGTACGCGCATCGGAGCGAGCATCTTGCATTCGTTGGAATCTGGTCCCCAATGCAATACCCCGACGGTGCAAACTTCTTCCCCACCAAAGCGCAGTGTGCCGACAGTGACGGTTCTTGCCTGTGGTAGTAAGCAAGTTGCAAACGGGCCGCGCATAGTTCACCGATGACGGGATCAAACCGGCGGATGCCGTTACGCGAAATTTCAGCACGCCAATATCCTGGACCACGTAAGGGACGATGGCCCAAATTCGCGCCGTGCCCGCCGCTTGCTGTGGCAAAGTGACGATCGGTATCGCTGTGGACGATAGGGCGGCGGGAAGATGACGCTTCACGCGCCGGCATCGGCTCCGGCATAGGGGGTTCGAATCCGAGGGAAGCTACCCGACCGAGAGTGGGGATGAGTTTCATTTGACAATCGTTGACTAGGCAGATACATTCCTGCCTAGTCAATAACTGCCCATGCAATCATTTGCCCTGGTCGCTTGTCAGAATGGGCGCTTGCTCGACCAAACGTCGAGGAGCAGCCTTGCGGGTCGCAAAACGGTTGCAGGCGGATGCTGTACGCGTGGGAGAGGAGTCGTGTGTATGCGGGGTCGCAGCGCGCGGGTGCATGCGCCGTTAGTCTTGGCGTTTCTTATTGGTGCATGTGCCGTTGGCCCTGACTTCCAGCGACCGGGGGCGGCGAGCGCGGGCACCTACCTCGAATCGCCATTGCCTTTGCAAACCGTGGCGTCGACCCAAGATGTCGCAGGTGCGGCGCAAAACCTTCGTTCGGGAAACGATCTCGTCCAGGATTGGTGGACTCTATTTCACTCGGACGCCCTCAACCGGTTCGTCGCTGACGCGCTGCGTGACAACCCCAGTCTCGCTGCCGCGTCGGCCGCGCTGCGCCAGGCGCAGGAAATATTGATTGCGAACAAGGGCAACTTGCAGTTGCCGGGAGTCAACGGGCAGCTCGGTGCATCGCGCGAGCGCGCATCCGCCGCCCAGTTGGGTTTGCCGTTCGCCAGCACCTTTGCCCTCTATAACGCCCAGGTAAGTGTTTCCTACACGTTCGACCTGTTCGGATCGATACGTCGACAGCTCGAGGCACTGCAGGCGCAGGTTGACTACCAGGAAAATCAACTGCGCGGTGCACGGCTGGCGCTGACGGCAAATATCGTTACTGCGGTGATCCGCGAAGCGCAACTACGCGAGCAGATCCAGGCGTTGCGCGACGTCGAGACGCTGCAGCGAACCGGATTAGAGATCGTCGAGCGTCGCTTTGCGCTGGGCGCGGTTACGGCCAACGACGTTTTGGCGCAGCGGCTTGCCTTGGCGCAGACGGTTGCATCGATCTATCCGCTGGAGCGCCAGCGTGCGCAGACGCGCCATCTGCTTGCGGCGTACGCGGGCAAGGCGCCCTCCGAGCTGGATTTGGCGGCCTTTGAGATCTCGCACCTGGAGCTTCCGGTCGACCTGCCGGTGAGCGTGGCCAGCGATCTAGCGCGCCAGCGGCCCGATATCCTCGCGGCCGAGTCCCTGCTGCACGTGGCCAGCGCACAGGTCGGCGTGGCCACGGCAAACCTGTATCCGCAGCTGACGCTGGGCGCAAATTACGGATCGATGGCGCTCACCGCGCAGCAACTATTCGATGCGAACTCGATCGTTTGGGGCATTACTGCGGGCCTGGTCCAACCGATCTTTCATGGGGGGGCGCTCGTCGCCCAGCGGCGCGCGGCGATTGCGGCTTTCGACCAGGCGGCTGCGCTCTATCGCCAGACGGTCCTCACGGCGTTTGAAAATGTGGCCGACGCATTGCGAGCGCTGGAGCTTGATGCCCAGACCTTGGCGGCGCAGGCCGACGCCTTCGCGCAGGCGCGGGCGGCAGCTGAACTTGCGCAAAATCAGTTCGACAATGGGGCCGTCAGTTATTTGAGCCTGCTCAATGCCCAACAGCAGTTTGCGCTGGCCGCAGTTGCAGTGGTGCAGGCCCGGGGCGACCGATTTGCCGACACCGCCGCATTGTTCCAGGCGCTGGGCGGCGGATGGTGGAACGAATCTGCACCGCAGTCGCCGGCCAAGCCGCTGGCTAGCAAGGATTGACCGGGCGTATTGAGCCAGGCGGTAAAAAAGAAGAAGTCCCCGTGCGGTACCGGGATGTTTGACCAGCAAACCTAGCAGCTTGACCCAGAGATCGACGCAATGGCAAATCTTGGAAAGATCGACGACCCCGCTTCATCGCGTCCGTCGCTGTGGCGGCGGATGGTGCTCGCAATCATCGGCGTCTTGGTGCTCGTTGGGGCTATCGTCTATGGGAAGTACCTGCTCATCATGAAGCAGGTCGCTTCGTTCAAGCCACCGACGCCACCAATCGTCACGACCATGGCAGCACATGCGCAGGAATGGCGCAACCAGATCGAAACCGTCGGCAGCTTGCGCGCATGGCGGGGAACGGACCTGAGCACCGAGGTTGCCGGCCTAGTGCGCACCGTCAAGTTCCGATCGGGTCAGACCGTTGGGGCCGGGGATGTGCTCTTCGAGCTCAATGCGGATGCCGAGCGGGCGCAACTCGAGACCATGCAGGCCGCCGCGGACCTGGCGCGAACGACACTGGCGCGAGACCGGGATCAGCTCGCCGCGCACGCCGTAAGCCAGGCCACGATCGATTCCGACGAGGCCGATTTGAAGGGCAAACTCGCGCAAGTTGAGCAACAGCGCGCGGTCGTCGAGAAGAAGTTGATCCGCGCGCCGTTTGCCGGCCGCACCGGCATCACGACGGTCAACCCCGGTCAATACTTGAACGCGGGCGACAAAGTCGTGACCCTGCAGTCGATCGATACCCTGTATGTCGACTTTAACGTGCCCCAACGCGAACTCGGCCGCGTGGCCTTGGGCGCGGACATCACGATCCGTGTCGACGCCTGGCCGCAGCGCGATTTCGAAGGCAAGGTTACCGCGATCAACTCTGCAGTCGACACCGGTACACGCAATGTGCAAGTCGAGGCGACGGTGAAAAACCCCAAACACGAGTTGCTGCCCGGTATGTTCGCCCGAGTGGGGCTGTTGGTGGGATCCCGCGAGCGCTTCCTCACGGTGCCGCAGGCGGCCTTGGCGTTCAATCCGTACGGCGCGACGGTATTCGTGGCCGAGACCGGAAAAAATGACAAAGGCGTCTCGACCCTGACTGCCAAGCAGGTGTTCGTTACCACCGGCGCGACACGTGGCGACCAGGTTGCAATCCTCAAGGGGCTGCAGGAGGGCGATGTCGTCGTGACCAGCGGACAGCTCAAGCTCAAGAACGGCGGCCCATTGAGCGTCGACAACAAGGTCGTCCCGCTTGACGATGCCAATCCGACTCCGCAGGAACACTGATCCGGCAGCGTCCGCAACTTCACCGATGGCATTGACACCACAGTCATGAATATCACGGACATCTTTATTCGGCGGCCGGTGCTGGCAGCGGTGATCAGTCTGCTGATCCTCGTGCTGGGTCTGCGTGCTCTGGCGAGTTTGCCCGTGAACCAGTATCCGGCGACACAAAATGCCGTCGTAACGATCAGTACCTCCTACTACGGCGCGGACGCCGAGACGGTCGCGGGCTTCATTACGCAGCCAATGGAGGCGGCGATCGCGCAGGCCCAGGGAATCGACTACCTCTCCTCCAACAGCCTTACCGGCCAGTCGATCATCACGGCGACGCTGCGTCTGAACTACGACGCCAATCGCGCCCTGACCGAAATCAATACACAGGTGGCCTCCGTCAAGAACCAGTTGCCCCCTGCAGCGCAGCAGCCAGTGCTGACAGTGCAGGTCGGCCAGACCACGGACGCGATGTACATGGGTTTTTACAGTGACGTGCTGCCGACCAACAGCGTGACCGACTACCTGCTGCGCGTGGTAAAGCCCAAGCTCGATTCCGTCGAAGGCGTGCAGACGGCCGAAATTCTCGGCGGACGGCAGTTCGCATTGCGGGCATGGCTGGACGCCGACCGGCTGGCCGCACATGGCATCACTGCGACCGATGTCGTCAACGCCCTGGCGGCGAACAATTATCTTGCTACGCTCGGCTCGAGCAAGGGCCAGATGGTCACGGTCGATCTTCGCGGCGGCACCGATCTGCATAGTGTCGACGAGTTCAAGCAATTGGTGATCAAGCAGGGCAATGGTGCGCTGCTCCGTCTGGAGGACGTTGCCAACGTCAGCTTGGGGGCCGAAAACTACGACTTCAACGTCGCCTTCGGCGGGCGCGGCGCAGTGTTCATCGGGATCAAGGTGGCGCCGGAAGCCAATTTCCTCGAGGTCGCCGAGAAGGTGCGAACCATCTTTCCATCCATCCAGCAGCAGTTCCCGAACGGACTTACCGGAAAGATCGTCTACGACGCGACCAAGTTCGTGAACACCTCGATCCACGAGGTGATCAAGACCCTGATCGAATCGCTGCTTATCGTCACGGTCGTGATCTTCCTGTTTCTCGGCAGTTTGCGCGCGGTCATCGTCCCGGTAATTGCAATGCCGCTGTCGCTGGTTGGGACCTTCTTCGTGATGCTGGTGCTGGGATACTCGGTCAACCTGCTGACCTTGCTGGCGCTCGTGCTCGCGATCGGTCTGGTCGTCGACGACGCCATCATCGTCGTGGAAAACGTCTTTCGACACATGCACGGAGAAGGCCGCACGCCCTTCGATGCCTCGATCGTCGCCGCGCGCGAGCTCGGCGGCCCGATACTGGCAATGACGATCGTGCTGGTCGCGGTGTACGTTCCCATCGCCTTCCAGGGCGGTTTGACCGGAGCCCTGTTCACGGAATTCGCATTTTCGCTTGCGGGCGCAGTTACGGTCTCGGGGATCATCGCCCTGACGCTCTCGCCGATGATGTGCTCGCGCCTGTTCCAGGGCAGTGGTTCGCAATCGCGCTTTGCCGAATTCCTGGACCGCCATTTCGGGCGCCTGCATTCCGGCTATCAACGACTGCTGCGCGGACTTCTATCGACCTGGGCGGTCATGCTGGTGGTGGGTCTGCTGCTTTTCCTGGCGGCGATAGCGCTGTTCAAAACCGCCAAGACCGAGCTGGCACCGAGCGAAGATCAGGGCATCGTGCTGTACCAGGTCATCGGTCCACCCAATGCCACGGCCGAACAGATGCAGACCTACGCAGGCCAGTTGTACGAGGTTGCCAGCAAGATTCCCGAGTACGAGCAGATGTTTCAGCTCACAGGAGTCCCGACCATCAACCAGGGAATCGGCGGGGCATTGCTAAAGACCTGGGATACGCGCAGCCGCAGTGCGACCGAAATACAGCAGGATCTGCAGAACAAGTGGAACGACATCGCTGGCGCGCGGGTTGCGGCGTTCCAGTTTCCGCCGCTGCCGGGATCACAGGGCCTGCCGGTCCAGTTCGTCATCAACACGACGGAGCCCTTTGCCAATCTCAACGAGGTTGCGCAGGCCGTTTTGGAAAAGGCGCGGGCCAGCGGGAAGTTCTACTTCATCGATGGCGATCTGAAGATCGACAAGCCGCAAACCACCGTGATGGTGGATCGTGATTTGATCGGGTCCTTGGGCATGACCCAGGGCGATGTCGGAGCCGCGCTGGGCGGTGCCCTGGGTGGCAACTACGTGAATTACTTTTCGATTGCCGGGCGCTCCTACAAGGTGATTCCGCAGGTGCTGCAGGTTGACCGTCTCAATCCGTCGCGGGTTCTCGATTACGAAATTCGTACCCCGGGCGGGGTCAACATTCCGGTGTCGACGGTGGCACATCTGGACACCACGGTCGTGCCCGAGACCATTACCCATTTCCAGCAGCTCAATTCTGTAACTATCGGCGGCGTAAACGCGGCTCCCCAGGGGGTGTCACAGGGAGACGCGTTGCAATTCCTGCGCGATGCGGTTGCCGAGGTTGCCTCAGCGGCGTATTCCGTCGACTACTCGGGTCAATCGCGCCAATTCGTCAAGGAGACCGGCGGCTTTGCCGTAACGCTGGCTTTCTCGATCATCATCGTCTTCCTGGCGCTTGCCGCGCAGTTCGAAAGCTTTCGTGACCCCGTTGTCATACTGGTGTCCGTGCCGCTGGCCCTGTTCGGTGCGCTGATCTACATAAATCTGTTTTCCACCCTCAATATCTACTCGCAGGTCGGACTGGTTACCCTGATGGGACTGATCAGCAAGCACGGCATCTTGATTGTCCAGTTTGCCAACGAGCTGCAGCGCGCGGGCCACAGCAAGTTCGAAGCGGTGATCGAGGCTGCAGGGGTGCGTTTGCGACCGATACTGATGACCACCGCGGCGATGGTGCTGGGCGTGGTGCCCTTGGCAATCGCGTCCGGGGCGGGCGCTGCGGGCCGGCAGGCGATGGGCTGGGTCGTATTTAGCGGCCTTTCCGTCGGCACTTTGTTCACGCTGTTCGTCGTGCCGGCGATGTATCTCTTTCTCGGTGCGGACCACGCGCGCGCGGCCCGCGCACGTGGCGGTGCGCCTGGCGCCGGCATGACCGGCGAAGAGGGCTCCCGAGTTTCTCCAGCGTAGCGGCGGCGGCAGGAATGCCGCGCTAGGGGCTGAACCGTCGGACCTGGGTCCGTGCGCAAGCTGGGCGCGCGATCGGCGATATGATGCGCAGTTGCGCGCACCGTTTCATATCCGTTTCTGGATTGTGGAGAAGATCGGCACTCTTGATAGCATGGTTGCGCCCGGCAAGACAGGCGGGCGGGCCGGGGAATCCGCCGATTCCTCGTATGGTCCTGTGCGCCCGCTCACGGGATACCGGCCTTTTTGGGCCAAGCGCCTGGGCCCGGCAAAGTTCCTGCCAATGAGTCGTGCCGAGATGGACGCGCTTGGCTGGGACAGCTGCGACGTCATCATCGTTACCGGAGATGCCTACGTCGATCACCCGAGCTTCGGCATGGCGCTGATCGGCCGGTCCCTGGAAGCACAGGGCTTCCGTGTCGGAATCATCGCCCAGCCCGATTGGCAAAGTTCTGAACCCTTCAAGGCGCTAGGTCGGCCGAATCTGTTTTTCGGCGTGACGGCGGGCAATATGGATTCGATGATCAACCGCTATACGGCTGATCGCAAGATCCGTAGCGATGATGCGTATACGCCAGGTGGCATCGGTGGAAGGCGTCCGGACCGCTGCTCCCTGGTCTACGCGCAGCGCTGCCGTGAGGCGTATGGTGACGTGCCGCTGATCATAGGCGGGATCGAGGGTTCGCTGCGTCGGATTGCGCACTACGACTACTGGCAGGACAAGGTGCGGCGATCGATTGTGGTCGATGCCAAGTGTGATCTCCTGGTCTACGGCAACGGCGAGCGCGCGATCGTCGAGATTGCCCATCGGCTTTT
>Ga0209415_10000645_pt1 | contig 65158 bp, 55 predicted proteins | sample PeaSoiSIISIP2007_FD_187696 | JGI IMG/M metagenome (GOLD analysis project Ga0209415, IMG submission 187696) | Peat soil microbial communities from Weissenstadt, Germany - SII-SIP-2007 (SPAdes) (version 2) | ecosystem: Environmental > Terrestrial > Soil > Wetlands > Peat | place: Germany...
GGGAGCCGCATCAGGTTGAAGCTGCCGATCAGGTTGATGTCGATGACGCGCTTGAACTCGGCGAGCGCCATCGGCCCGTCGCGGCCGACGATGCGGCCCGCGACACCGATGCCGGCGCAGTTGATAAGGATGCGCGCGGGACCGTGCGCTGCGCGCGCCGCCGCCACCGCGGCCTCGGCGCTGGCCCCATCCGACACGTCGCATTTGATAGCGACGCCGCCGATCTCTGCCGCGACCGTCTTAGCCAGTGCTTCGTTTAGGTCGAGCAACGCCACCTTGGCGCCCTCTCGCGCCAGCGCCCGCGCCGTCGCCGCGCCCAGGCCCGACGCCCCGCCGGTGACGAGCGCCACGTGGTTTGCGATCTGCATCGCGGCTTCTCCTATTCCGGCAGCCCGGCCTTGCGCAGGCCGTCGAGGTAGATCGCCATGTTCTCGGCGCGTTTGAGCGGCATAAGACTCCGCAGCTTTGCAATTGATGCGTCCGGTTGCAGCGTCAACAGCATGCGCGTAGCTTCCCTGGCATCATCCATGCGGTCCAGCAAACCGCAGGCGGCCACCTTGCACCGCCATATGGTCCGATTATTCGGCTGCTCGTTCAAAACCATGTTAGCCCAGTTGACCGCCTCTTCGTAGCGTGCCTCGACGAAATGCGCCCATGCGATGCCCCCCTTGAACGTACTAAATGAGGGGTCGAGCGGGCTCAAGCGCATGGCGCGTTGCAAGTGATCGATCGCGGTAGTTCCGTCTCCGCAGTTCCAGTGCGCCCAACCGCTTGCGTTCCACGCGCGTGCGGAGTTGGGGTTAAGCGACAGCGAGCGATCGATCGCGTTCAGGCCACGATCGAAGTCGCGCGCCCCCAAAACCAGCGCCCATCCGGCCATCCAAAGTGCGGTCGGGTCATCGGCGCCGAATTGTATAGCTTGCCGAGCGAGAACAATTGCCTCGGCCCGTTCGCCTTCTACATTCAATGCCCACCCTTGAGCGATCCGATTGGCGAAACAAAAGCCCGCCAAACCATAGGCCGAAGAATATTGCGGATCGATCGCGATCGCCTTTCGGCATAACGCGATTGCGTCTTCCGACCCGGCAACGGTTGGCAACTGGAAAAATGTGAGAGCCCGCAGAAAACAGTCGTAGGCATCGAGCGACTCGGTTGGCTTCGATTGCGCCCGTTGCATCTCCGCTGTCCTGAGCGCCGGCTCGATCGCGCCGACGACGCTTGAGGTGATGCGGTCTTGCAGATCGAAGATGTCTTCGAGGCCGCCCTCGAACCGGTCGGCCCAGATATGCGTGCCGCTCGCCGCCTCGATGAGCTGGCCGGTGATCCGCACCCGGTTGCCGGCCTTGCGCACGCCGCCTTCGAGCACATAGCGCACGCCCAACTCGCGCCCGACCTGCTTTACGTCGACGGCTTTGCCCTTGTAGACAAAGCTCGAATTGCGGGCGATCACGAACAGCCACTTGGCGCGCGACAGGCCGGTGATGATGTCCTCGACCGTGCCGTCGGCGAAATACTCCTGCTCCGGATCGCCGCTCATGTTGGTGAACGGCAGGACCGCGATCGAGGGCTTGTCGGGTAGCGCGAGCGTTGGCCGCACCGGCGCTTGCGTTTCCTGCCCTTGCGTCGGCTCCGCGCGATAGACCCGCACCGGCCGCGCGATGTTCTTGAGCGCCTGCTCGCCGAGATCGGCGAAGGCGGCGGGGACCTTGCCGTCGACCTGGCGCCACGCATCCTCGGAGAGGCAGATGCCGCCCGGCGGCGCCACGCCTTCGAGCCGCGCCGCGATGTTGACGCCGTCGCCCATCAGGTCCGCGCCCTCGACCACGACATCGCCGACATGGACGCCGACGCGGAAGTCGATGCGCTCGTCGGGCTTCAAGCCGGCGTTGCGCGCAACCATGCCGCGCTGCACCTCGATGGCGCAGCGCATGGCGTCCACCGCGCTGGCGAACTCGATCAGGATGCCGTCGCCCGTGGTCTTGACGACGCGGCCGCGATTGGTCGAGATCGCCGGGTTGACCAGCTCGTAGCGCAGCGCCCGGAGCCGCGCGAGCGTGCCTTCCTCGTCCGCGCCCGTGAGCCGGCTGTAGCCGGCCACGTCGGCGGCCAGGATCGCGGCAAGACGGCGCGACATCTGCGGTTCGCTCAAGGCCCACTCCCCAGGCCAGACGCGGCCCGAGCATAGCACAAGCCCGGCCGCTGTGGCGTACGGTCGCCGCCCGTGCTATCTCCGGACCACTGGGAGGCTCGGGCAATGGCGAACAAGGTCTATGCAGACGCCGACGCCGCCTTGGCCGGCGTGCTGCGCGACGGCATGCTCATCATGGCGGGCGGATTCGGCCTGTGCGGCATTCCGGAGGCGCTGATCGAGACGATCCGCAAATCCGGCGTGGGCCGCCTCACCGTGGTCTCGAACAACGCAGGGGTCGACGGCGCGGGCCTGGGCGTGCTGCTCGAGACCAAGCAGATCACCAAGATGATCGCGTCCTATGTCGGCGAGAACAAGCTGTTCGCGCAGCAATATCTGGCGGGCGAGCTGGAGCTCGAGTTCAACCCGCAAGGCACCTTGGCCGAGCGCATCCGCGCCGGGGGCGCCGGCGTTCCCGCCTTCTTCACCAAGACCGGCGTCGGCACGATCATCGCCGACGGCAAGGAGGTGCGCGAGTTCGAGGGCGAGCGCTATGTCATGGAGCGCGGCATCGTCGCCGACCTCGCCATCGTCCATGCCTGGAAAGGCGACCGCGAGGGCAACCTCGTCTATCGCAAGACCGCGCGCAACTTCAACCCGATCATGGCGACCGCGGCGAAGCTCACCGTGGCCGAGGTCGAGCACCTGGTCGAGCCCGGCGAGATCGACCCGGACCACATCGTCACGCCCGGCATCTTTGTCCACCGCATCGTGGCGTTGACCAATCCGGCCAAGCGCATCGAGCAGCGCACCACGCGCAAGCGAGCCTGAGGAGGACCCCATGGCCTGGACCCGCGATCAGATGGCGGCGCGCGCGGCCAAGGAGCTGCGCGATGGGTACTATGTCAATCTCGGCATCGGCATCCCGACCCTCATCTCGAACTACATCCCCGCCGGCATGAGCGTGCAGCTCCAGAGCGAGAACGGCATGCTCGGCATCGGCCCCTTCCCCTACGAGGGCGAGGAAGACCCCGACCTCATCAATGCCGGCAAGCAGACCGTGACGGCGCTGCCGACCACCAGCTATTTCTCCAGCGCCGACAGTTTCGGCATGATCCGCGGCGGCCATATCGACCTCGCCATCCTGGGCGCGATGCAGGTGGCGGAGAACGGCGACCTCGCCAACTGGATGATCCCGGGCAAGCTGGTCAAGGGCATGGGCGGCGCCATGGACCTGGTCGCCGGCGTCAAGAAGGTGGTCGTGGTGATGGAGCACACCGCCAAGGACGAGAAGAAGCTGCTGCGGCGCTGCACCCTGCCGCTGACCGGCGCCGAAGTGGTCGACTTGGTGATCACCGATCTCGCCGTCTTCAGCATCGACAAGAAGGGCGGCGGCATGAAGCTCGTGGAACTCGCCGCCGGCGTCGATCTCGACGAAGTGCGCGCCAAGACCGAGGCCCATTTCACCACGGTGTGAAGGCAGGCTGTCTTGCGTCCTTCGACTACGCTTCGCTCCGCTCAGGATGAGGGGCGTTTTACAATCTTCCTCACCCTGAGCGGAGCCCGAAGGGCGTAGTCGAATGGGCGCAGGATGCCGCTACTTCCCTTTCAAAGTCGCCAGCGCGTCGCTCACCGTCTTGCGCTCGGGCGCGTCGGCGGGGAGTGCGGCGAGGAGGCGCTGCCAATAACTTGCCGCCTCGTCGGGCTTCTTGGCCTGCGCCGCGGCGAGGCCCAGATACCACAGCGCCTCGGGTTCGGCGGGCGACAGCGTCTCGACCTGGTGCAGGAGCATGACCACCTTGTCCGGCATCGGATGGTCGAGCGCCTGGTCGGACATGAGCGCGTCGATCTCGCCCAGCGGCAGCTCCGGATTCTTGGGATCGAGCGCGGCGGCGCGGTCGTAGGCCTCGGCCGCCTTGTCGCGCTCGCCGAGCACGGCATAGGCGCGCGCCAGCCGGGTCCAGCCGTCGAGATCGTCGGGCGCGGTCTGGAGCCGCGCCGCAAGCCGCTCCACCATCGAACGGATCATTGCCTGGCGATCCTCGGGCGCCATCTTGGCAGCGTCTCCCATCTGCGCCGCATTGGGCCCGGGCGCGCTTGAAGGCGCGGACGCGGAAGCGGCGGGCGGCGCCAGCGGCGGCGGCTTGATACCGGCCGCCTGCGCGGTCTCGTCGATGCGGCGCTTCAATTCGGCGCGGACCGGCGCGTTATCGGGCGCCTCGGCTGCCAGCGCCTGCCACGCCGCGATCGCCGCGTCGGTCTTGCCAGCCTGCGCGTCGGCCAGCGCCAGGTAATAGCGCGCCATGCCGCTGGTCGCGTCGCGCGCGAGGACGGCGCGGAACGCGTCCGCTGCGGCCGGCGTGACGATGCCGTCGGCCGCGAGCACCAGGACCTCGCCATAGGCGGCGCCGATGTCGGGACGGTCGGGCGCGAGCGCAACTGCACGGCGGTAGGCGTCCGCGCTCTTGGTCCAGTTGCCGAGCTCGGCCTCGGTGCGGGCGAGCTCGGTCCAGGCGGCGACGTCGCCGGGCTTGGCGGCGAGGCGGCGCTCGAGATCGGCGGCGCTCTTCTCGAGCGCGTCGCTACTCTCGCCTTGGGGCGATGCTGCGACGCGCGCATCGTGCGGCTGATCGGGCACGCCGGGCGAGCCGAGCGCGAGATAGAGCGCGCCCGCGCCGCCGGCGAGCGCCAGCGCCAGCGCCGCCGCCGCCAGCGGCACCGGGCGCGCCTCGTGCGGGCCGCCCACATCGGCGCGGTCGGCAGCCAACATGCGGCGTTCGATCTCGAGCCGCGCGGTCTCGGCCTCGGCGTCGCCGATGAGGCCGCGCGCGCGGTCGCGCTCCAGCTCCTCGACCTGGTCGCGATAGACCGCGCGGTCGAACTCGAGCCGGTCAGGCGGCCGACGCACCGATCGCATCAACGGCCCGATCACGACGATGAGCGCCATCGCCGTGACCAACGCCAGCGCCAGCGGCAGCATCATCTAGGCGTCGCCCTCGCCCAGGAGCTGGGCGATGCGTTGGCGCTCGGCCTCGTCGAGCGGCGCGGGCGCGCCCATGGCTTCGGGCCGGCGGCGGCGCAGGAACAGCACCGTGCCGAGCGCGGCCAGCGCCAGAAGCGCGGGCGGGCCGAACCACAAGGCCCAGGTCGCGGGCTCCACGGGCGGCTTCAGCAGCACGAACTGGCCGTAGCGGTTGACGATGTATTGGGTCGCCTGCGCGTCGCTGTCGCCCGCGGCGATGCGCTCACGCAGCAGCACGCGCAGATCGTGCGCCAAGCCGGCGCCCGAATCGTCGATCGATTCGTTCTGGCACACGAGGCAGCGCAGCTCCCTGCCGATCGCCCGCGCGCGCGCCTCGAGCTTGGGATCGCTCAGCATCTCGGCGGGCTCGACCGCGCGCGCGGTCAAGGGCGCCGCGAGCGCCGCGAGGAGGAATGCGCGCCGCCTCACGACCGGCCCAGCATCTTCACCAGCGGCGCCAGCTCGTTGCTCACCGCCTCGGCGGTGAGCGGGCCGACATGGCGCAGGCGGATGCGGCCCGCCTTGTCGATGACATAGGTCTCGGGCACGCCATAGACGCCGAAATCGATGCCGACCCGGCCGCTCTCGTCGAGACCGACGCGGCCATAGGGATCGCCGAGCTGGGCCAGGAACTGCTGCGCGTCCTCGGGCCGGTCCTTGTAGGCGATGCCGTAGACCGGCACCGACAAGGTCTCCGAGAGCCGCATCAGCAGCGGATGCTCGATCCGGCACGGGATGCACCACGAGGCGAAGAAATTGACGATCGCGACCTGACCGCCGAGCGATGCGCGCGCGAGGCCGGGCGTCCCGTCGAGTCCGGCGAGCGTGAACGCAGGCGCCGGCTTGTCGATCATCGCCGACGGCAGCTCGTGCGGATCGCGGCCCGAGGTCAGCGCCAGCCCGAAATACGCCGCAAGCACGAGGAAGAGCGCGACCGGCAACAAGAACAACGCGCGCCGCATGGGCTGTCTCACTCGGCAGGCGCCGCCACGGGGGGCGCGCGCCGCGCCCGCGCCGCGGCGCCGACGCGCCAGCGCCGGTCGCTGAGACTCATGAGGCCGCCCAGCGCCATCATCACCGCGCCGATCCAAATCCACGGCACCAGCGGCTTCCAATAGGCGCGCACCGCCCAGCCGCCCTTGCCGTCGGGATCGCCGAGCGCGAGGTAGAAGTCCGCAAGGAAATTCGTGTGGATCGCGGTCTTGGCGGTGGTCTGCTGGTGCAGCGGGAAGAAGCGGCGCTCGGGATGGAGCTCCGCGACGAGGGCGCCGTCGCGGCGCAGCAGGAAGCTGCCGCGGTCGGCGTTGAAGTTCGCGCCTTGCACCGGCTCGACGCCGGTGAATTCGAGGCTGAAGCCGGCGATCGGGATGGTGTCGCCGGCGCGCATGGTCTGGATGCTCTCCGTCTCGAAGGCCGAGGCGGCGAAGCCCGCGACCGCGACGGCGACGCCCAGATGCGCGATCGTCATGCCATAGGCCGAGCGCGGCAGGTTGACCACGCGGCGCAAGGTCTCGCCTGGCGGCGCGCGGAACAGGCGCACGCGCTCGGCCCATTCGGTGAGCGCGCCCATCGCCACCCATGCGGCAAGGCCGAAGCCCAGCACCGCCAGCACCGGCCCGCCCTTGGTCGCATAGAGCCCGCCCACGACCACGACCAGCACCACCGCGAAGGCCGCCCACATGCGCTGCAAGGCGCCGAGCAGGTCGCCGCGCTTCCACGCCATGAGCGGCCCCACCGCCACCGCCAGCAGCAGCGGCACCATCAGCGGGACGAAGGTGCGGTTGAAGAACGGGTAGCCGACCGAGACCTTCGGCCCTCCCACCGCGTCGAGGAAGAGCGGATAGAGCGTGCCGAGAAACACCGTCGCCACCGCGCAGGCGAGCAGCAGGTTGTTGAGCACCAGCGCGCCCTCGCGCGACAGGGGCGCGAACAGCCCGCCGCCCTTCAGCGCCGGCGCGCGCACGGCATAGAGCGTCAGCGGGCCGCCGATCGCGACCAGCAGCAGCAGCAGGATGAAGGTGCCGCGCGTCGGATCGACCGCGAAGGCGTGGACCGAGGTCAGCACGCCCGAGCGCACCAGGAACGTCCCCACCAGCGACAGCGAAAAGGTGACGATGGCGAGCAGGATGGTCCAGCTCTTGAGCGTGTCGCGCTTCTCGACCACGATCGCGGTGTGGAGCAGTGCGGTGCCGGCGAGCCACGGCATGAGCGAGGCGTTCTCGACCGGGTCCCAGAACCACCAGCCGCCCCAGCCCAACGTGTAGTAGGCCCACCAGCTTCCCATCGCGATGCCGATGGTGAGCGCGCACCACGCGGCCAAGGTCCAGGGCCTGACCCAGCGCGCCCAGGCGGCATCAACGCGTCCCTCGATCAGCGCCGCGACCGCGAACGAGAACGCGACCGAGAAGCCGACATAGCCCAGGTACAGAAACGGCGGATGGAACGCCAAGCCCGGGTCTTGCAGCACCGGGTTGAGCCCCTGGCCATTGGCGGGCGCCGGCAGCACGCGCAGGAACGGGTTCGAGGTGAACAGGATGAAAAGCAGGAACCCGGTGCCGATCATGCCCTGGACGGCCAGGACCCGCGCGCGCAGCTCGGGCGGCAGGTTGTCGCCGAACCACGCCACCGCCGCGCCGAACAGCGTCAGGATGAACACCCACAAGACCATCGAGCCCTCGTGGTTCCCCCACACGCCGGTGATCTTGTAGAGCAGCGGCTTGTCGGTGTGGCTGTTCTCGACCACGTTCGCGACCGAGAAGTCGGATGTGACATAGGCGTTGATCAGCACCGCGAAGGCGAGCGCGACCAGGACGAAGCTCGCCAGCGCGGCGCCGCGTCCCACTTCCATCAATCCCAGATGGCGGCGCGCCGCACCATAGAGCGGCAGGCTCGCCTGCGCGACCGACAGCAGCAGCGCCAGCACCAGCGCGAAATGGCCGAGCTCGACCATCATGGGCGCCGCCCCGCAATCGCTTCCTGGCTGCCGCCTTCCTGCCAATGGCCGGATTTCTTGAGCGCCTCGACCACCTCGCGCGGCATGTAGTTCTCGTCGTGCTTGGCCAGGACCTCGGCGGCGCGGAAGGTGCCGTTGCGGGCGAGCGCGCCCTCGATCACCACGCCCTGCCCCTCGCGAAAGAGATCGGGCAGCACGCCGACATAGGCGACCTCGACGTCTTCCTTGCCGTCGGTGACCCGGAACGCGATCGTGCGGCCGTCCGCTTGGTGCGCGACGCTGCCGGTCTCGACCAGGCCCCCGATCCGCACCAGCCGCCCGTCCGGCACGTTCTTGGCGCGCAGCTCGGTCGGGCTGTAGAAGAAGACGAGATCGTCGTTGAAGGCGGTCAGCACCAAGGCGCTCACCACGCCGAGCGCGCCAAGCCCGCCGAGCACGACATAGAGCCGGCGCCGCTTGCGTGTCATCGCGGCGCCCGCTGGCGCTCGAGCAACTCAAGCTCGCGCTGGCGGCGGCGATAGGCCACGACGCTGTCGACCAGCATCCAGCTAAGCACCAGCGCGGCCGCGCCATAAGCAGGCCACACGAAACGCGCATAGCCGCCCATGGCGAGGAAATCGGCGAGCGCCGTCATTGCCGCACCGAGCCCAGGCTGCCACGCGGCGTGCGCGGCGCCGGGCGCGCCTCCGCTTCGCTCGCCACCTGGCGCAGCGCGCGCACCTTGGCGGCGATCAGCGCGGTGCGCATCCGCACCATGAGCAGCGTGACGAAGAACACCGTGAAGCCCAGCGCCATGGCGAGGAGCGGCCACAGCATCGACGCGGCGATGGTGGGGCCGCCGAGCCGGAACACGCTCGCCGGCTGATGCAGCGTGTTCCACCAATCGACCGAGAACTTGATGATCGGCAGGTTGACGATACCGACGAGGGCGAGGATCGCGCCTGCGCGCGCGCCACGGGTCGGCTCGTCGAACGCGTTCACCAGTGCGATATAGCCGAGATAGAGGAAGAACAGCACCAGCACCGAGGTGAGCCGCGCGTCCCACACCCACCACGTGCCCCACATCGGCTCGCCCCAGAGCGAGCCGGTGATGAGGCAAATGGCGGTGAAACCCGCGCCCAAGGGCGCCGCCGCGCGCGCCGCGATGTCGGCCAGGGGATGGCGCCAGATGAGGCCCACCGCGCTCGCCGCCGCCATCACGGCATAGACGAAGCTCGCCATCCACGCCGCCGGCACATGCACATACATGATGCGCACCGCGTCGCCCTGCTGGTAGTCGGCTGGCGCAAGGACCAGCCCGAACACGAGGCCAGCCGCGATCAGGAGCGCGCCGAGCACCGCGCACCACGGCAACAGCGCGGCCGACAGCCGCATGAAGCGGGCGGGATTGGCGAAGCGATGAATCACGCGATCTTTCTAGCGCATATCGCCGGGTTATTCGAGCGCCTGGCGCAATCCCGCCGCGGCGGCGAACGGCGCCAGCGCCAGCGCCAGCACCAGGAGCGCCGCGAGCAGCAGCAGGTGCGGGCGCGCCGCAAAGCCCGCGCCAGCCGCCTCGCAAGCGGCGACGCCGAAGATCAGCACCGGGATGTAGAGCGGCAGCACCAGGAGCGACAACAGCACGCCGCCGCGCCGCGCGCCCAACGTCAGCGCCGCGCCCACCGCGCCGATGAGGCTGAGGCTGGGCGTGCCGAGTGCCATGCCGAGCACCAGCGCCGGATAGGATTCCGCGCGGAGATGGAGCAGTAGCGCCAGGACCGGCGCCATCACCGTGAGCGGCAGGCCCGTGACCAGCCAATGGGCGAGACATTTCGCCGCAACCTGCGCCTCGAGCGGCAAGCCCATCAGCGCCAGCGCCTCGAGGCTGCCGTCCTCGTAGTCGGCGAGAAAGAGGCGGTCGAGCGACAGGAGCGCGGCCAGGAGCGCCGTCACCCACACGATGCCGGCGGCGATCCGCTGCAGCAGCAGGGGCTCGGGCCCGACGCCAAACGGAAACAGGATGACGGTCAGGACGAAGAAGGCGATGACCGTCGCCGCGTCGCCGCCCTGGCGCAAAGCCAGGCGCAGATCGCGCGCGACGAGGCGGCGGAACGGGCTCACGGCGGCACGGCGAAGGGCCAGCGCGGCGCGAAATCGCCAAGCGCCAGCGTCACCGCGCCGTCGAGCGCGAGCGGCGCGTGGGTCGAGAGCACGATCCGGCCGCCCGCGTCGCGGTGGGCGGCGATGACCTCGTGGAGATCGGCGACCGAGTCATCGTCGAGGCCGGTGAGCGGCTCGTCGAGGAGCCACAGCGGAGCATGGCTAGCCACCAGCCGCGCTAGCGCCAAGCGCCTGCGCTGGCCGGCGGACAGCAGGCGGCACGGCGTCGCCGCCAGCGCGCCCAGGCGAAACCGGTCGAGCGCCGCCGCCCCGTCGGTGCCGCCGCGCATGCCGGCCCAGAACACCAGGTTCTCGGCGGCGGTCAGGACCGGCTTCAGCGCTTCGGCATGGCCGATGAAATGGAGCCGCGCGCGGTGCGCGGCGGGATCGTCCGAAATGGCGAGGCCGTCCCAGGCGAGACGCCCCGCCTCGGCCGGGGTCAGCCCCGTCATCACCCGCAGCAGGCTCGACTTGCCGCTGCCGTTGGCGCCGGTGAGCACCAGCACGCCGCCGGGCGGGACGGAGAACGCCAGCCCCTCGAACACCAAGCGCTCGCCGCGGCGGCAGGCGAGCGCGCTGCCGGTGAAGCCATTTTTCGCGGACGCGGGGGGGCTGGGCTCGAGCATGAAGGCCGGATCGCGGGGGCGGCGATCATGACACTTCTGCCGGCGGAAGAAAAACGGCCTCGGTGGGGGGACAACCGAGGCCGTTTCAGGAGCGGTCGGGGGAAGACCGCTGCGGAGATGGGAAGGCAGGGCAGGCCCGCCTCTCACCTGGGCGCCATTAAGCCAGGGGAATGCGACGCGAATTCGAGCGAATCGTGGCGAAAACAAGGTTTTCGATCACGCTTTCGAGGGGTGCGCGGCGCGCAGCCCGGATTTCGACGGCGCGCCCGGCACCCGAACGGGGTAGCGGTCGGGGAACCGGGGCGAAGCGCTGCGGTTGAATTGACGCGCGTGCCTCCGATAGAGTGATCGGCGGGGAGGCCTATCATGGCAAATGGTCGGAAATGGAGCGTGCCGCTTCCTGCAGCGGCGATGGTCGCGGGTTTGGCGCTGGCGATGTCGGGATGCGCCGGCGGCGGCGGCGTGTTCGGCAGCAGCTACACGATCGCGCCGGACGATGCGTGCGGAGCGCAGCGCCAGACGATGAAGTCCTTCCAGGACTATTTCTTCTCCTCGATGATCCAGGGCGCGGCGATCGGCGCCGCCGGCGGCGCGTTGGCCGGCTATCTCATCGGCGGCAACGCCCAGTCGGCCGCGATCGGCGCCGGCGTCGGCGCGGTCGCGGGCGGGGTCGGCGGCTACTACACGGCCAAGGCGAAGGCCAACAGCGACCCGGCCGCGCTGACCAATTCGGTCTACCAGGACGTCAGCCAGGAGAATTCCCAGATCGACAGCGTGAGTGCCGCCTTCGCGCGTCTCAAGGATTGCCGGCTGCGCTCCGCCAGCGCGGTCAAGGCCGACTATCGCGCCAAGAAGATCACGAACGACGACGCGCAGTCGAAGCTGCAGCACATCAAGGCGCTGTTCCTCGAGGATGTCACCTTCGCCGAGGGGCTGGGCAAGAAGATGAACGACCGCGGCGCGGAGTACGAGAACGCCTCGGGCCAGATCGTCAACATGAGCCCCGGCGCCAAGCAGACGGCTGCCCAGCGCGAGGCCGCCGGCGGGCCAGGTGTCGAGCCCATCACCGGCGAGGGCGTGATGGTCGCCAACGAGGCGGCCAGGATACGGGACGGCGCGTCGACCTCGAGCAAGCAGGTGGCCGCGCTGGCGCGGGGCGACACGGTCACGATGATTCCCGACGCCGAAGGCGCGACGCCGACGCCGACGGACTGGATGCACGTGCAGCTGCGCGACGGACGGGACGGCTATGTCGTGAGCCGGCTGCTGCGTCCGGCCGGCACCGCCGCGCCGGGGCGGGCCTCCGCGCCACCGCCGCCGCACGATGCCGCCGGGGTCGCGCAACTCACCGATTCGAACCAGTTGAAGCGCAAGGCGCTCAACAACGAGGTCGCCGAGGCCAAGAACCAGGCCAATGGCAGCGCCTTCGAGCTCCAGGGCGGGATCAGCCGCACGCCGGCGCTGCGCGACGCCGCATGAGGTGACGGCCCGCATGACGGCGCGAACGGTGCAGCTCTTCACGCGTCTCGCGGCGCTGATCGTGCTGGCGGCGGTGCCGGCATGGGGTGCACGCGCCGCCGACATTCCGACCACGCCGCAGCTGCGGATCGAGACCGGAATGCATGGCGGCGCCATCAACGCCATCGCCGTCGACGCCGCCGACAAGCAGATCGTGACGGTGAGCGACGACAAGACCGCGCGCATCTGGTCGGCGACGGACGGGGATCTTGTCACCACCTTGCGCGGCCCGATCGGTCCCGGCCCCGAGGGCGGTCTTTATGCCGTCGCGCTGTCGCCCTCGGGCAAGACCATCGCGGTCGGCGGCTATACCGGCATCGCGTGGGACAACAGCGCCGCGATCTATCTCTTCGGCCGCGCCGAGGGGAACTGGATCGGCCGCATCGCGCTCGGCGCCGGTGCCGATGTCATCACCCACCTCGCCTTCTCGCCCGACGGCCACTACCTCGCCGTCGCCACCAACGACGCCCACGGGCTGCGCGTCATCGACACGCGCGCGCTCACCGCCAAGATCGTCGACGCGGACTATGCCGACGCGATCGAATGGCTCGACTTCGCGCCCGACGGAAGGCTTGTCACCAGCTCGCTCGACGGCACGGTGCGGCTCTACGACGCCAATTTCGTGCGGGTGAAGAGCTTCCGCGTGCCCGACGACCGCAAGCCGCTTTCGGTCGCGTTCGCCATCGACGGCTCGGCGGTCGCGGTCGGCCTGCTCGACGGCAGCTCGGTCCTGGTGCTGGGCGGCCGCGACCTCAAGCAGGCGGCCGAGCTCAAGGGAGCGCCCGAGCGCAGCGGCACGCTCAGCATCGTCGCGTGGTCGGCCAACGGCAGGACGCTCTATGCCGGCGGCACCTATGGCGATCCGAGCGGCCAGAAGCTGCTCCGCACCTGGCCCTTGACCGACCTCTCCAAGGGCACGGACGTGGCCGTCAGCGACGATACCGTGACCGCGCTCATCGCGCTCGACGACGGCGTCGCCTTCGCCAGCGCCGAGCCCGGCTGGGGCAAGCTCGGCGGCGACGGCAAGATCAGCCTCGGCCACCACCGCGTCTATGCCGACTTCCGCGACGGCGACCGCAGTTTCGCGCTGTCGTCCGACGGCTCGGCGGTGGAGTTCGGCTTCGCGCGAGGCGGCAAGATCAAGGCGCGCTTCGACGTGCTGGCCGGCACGTTCGATCTCGATCCCAAACCCAGGGACGGCATGAAGCCGCCCGCGGCAAGCGCTGGCGGCGCCAGCCTCTCCGACTGGCGCAATGGCGACAAGCCGAGGCTCAACGATCGCATGCTGCCGCTCGACGCCAACGAGCGCGCGCGCAGCGCGTCGGCCGCGGGCGACATGGCGCTTCTCGGCACCGATTACTTCTTGCGCGCATATAAGGGCGGGCAGCCGGTGTGGCGGGCCGCGGTGCCGGCTCCGGTCTGGGTGGTGAACCAGTCGGCCGACGGCAGGCTCGCGGTCGCCGGGCTCGGCGACGGCACCATCCGCTGGTATCGCCTTGCCGACGGGGTCGAGATCCTGAGCCTCTTCGCCGAACCCGACGGCAAGCATTGGGTCGCCTGGACGCCGGAGGGATTCTTCGATCACGGCGACGGTGGCGAGCAGGTGATCGGCTATCACCTGAACCAGGTCGACCAGGGACGCCCCAAGGGCGCCGCCTTCGTGCGGGTCGAGCAGCTCTATGCGCTGTTCTTCCGCCGCGACCTGGTGGTGAAGAAGTTCCAGGGCCAGAGCGAGAGCGAGATCACCGATCAGCTCGCCCGCGTCGGCGACGTGCGCAGCGTGCTCGGCAAAGGCCTGCCGCCGGACATCCGCCTTACCGAGTATTGCCTCGGCACCAACTGCTTCCCAGTCGCGGCCGAGGAGCAGAGCCGCGGCGTCGGCAAGCTCCAGCTTCGCGACGCATCCGCACCCGAGGTCGTGCTGCACTTCGACGTGGTCGATCGCGGCGGCGGCGTCGGCCCGATCATCGTGCGCGACAAGGGCGCGACCGTCGCCTCCTCCGGCCAGACGCGCGGCATCAAGGACAACGTCCACAGCGAGGAACGCACCGTCCAGCTCGAGCCCGGCACCAACATCATCATGCTGTCGGCGTTCAACGGGGCGAAGGAGATCGAGACCGGGCCCAAGGAGCGCCCGCTCTTGGGCCTGCGCTTCGACAAGGCGGCGACGACGAAGCCGGTGATGCGGCTCCTCGCGGTCGGCATCGACAGCTACACCGGCAAGGGCATTCCCGCGCTGGCCAACGCCGCCGCCGACGCCAAGGGCGTGGCCGAGATCATGCGCGGCGACCCCAAGCACGACGTGTTCGGCGATGTCGACGCGATCGTGCTCGCCGATGCCGACGCCACGCTCGCCAACATCGACAAGGCATTCGAGGATCTGGCGGCCCGCACCAAGCCGGACGATCTCGTGTTCGTGTTCCTGGCCGGGCACGGCATCGCGCTCGATGGACGTTATTTCTATATCCCGGTGGACGTACCCGACACCCAGGACGAATCGATTCGCAAGCATGCCCTGACTTACGACGATCTCGGCGCGCGGCTGGGGCGCTTCCCGACGGCGCGAGCCATCGTCGTGCTCGACACCTGCTACAGCGGCGCCTTCGCAATCGACGACAGCATCCAACGCGACTCGCGCGACCAGACGGTCGGCAAGCAGATCAGCCACGCCACCGGCCGCTTCATCCTCGCCGGCTCGTCGAGCCAGCAGGAGGCGCTCGATGGCGTCAACGGCCACGGCGTGTTCACCGACGTGCTGCTGACCGGCTTGAAAGGCGACGCCGACACCCAGGCCGCCGGCAACCACGACGGCAAGGTCAGCATCTACGAGCTCGGCGAATACGCCAAGCTCAAGGTCCCCGAGCTCGCCGCCAAGATCGCCCGCGGCTACAGCCAGAAGCCGCGCTGGTTCTTCAACGGCGACGAGATGTTCGACCTGCGCGACGTCAACTGAGGCGGAGCTGCCTCATTTCGCCGACTTGGCGACGAGCGCGAGCAACAGCAGCGCCTGGTCGCGGCAGCCGGAAGCGGCCATCTGCGCCGCGGTGCGGACGTCGTCGGCCGCCGGCTCCAGCTTCAGCACGTGAACGATCGCGGTGGCCACGCTCGTCGCCTGCGCCTGCTCGAACAGGTAGAGTTCGCCGTCCGCGAGCGGCACCGCCCACGGCCAGGGCTGGCGCAGCACTCCCTTTTTCCATTCGACGGTCGCCTTGGGGCCGCTCTCCGACTGCACCATCATCGCCCCGGGACGGTCGGGATCGTGGATCAAGGCGGCGGCGCCTTGATCCAAGACGCACATGTCGCCGCCGTCGCTGGCGTCGATCGCCAGCACGTCGTCGCGGGTCTTGACCATCTCGGTTCGCCAGTCCATGCCGCGCGCGACATAGGGCTCGCCGCGCCGATCCGGGTTGCGGAAGAGACCGGCCATGGCGTCGACGATTTGGCTGCCGCCGGAGGGCGCCGAACCCGTTTCCGTCTTGGGGAGCGGCCCGTGGAACGGCCCGGCGATCAATTTGACGCCGCCGCTGGCCGTAATCAGAACGATTCGCCCGCCTTCGGGCACGTCGATGACGGCGCCGGAGACCAGGGTCGCGCCCGGCTTGACCGTGTCCACCGACGAGTCGATCACGACATAGTCCTGCGCCATCGCCGCGGCACACGCGCCTAGGGCGATGAAAAGCGCTAGGGCGAACTGGGCGAGGAGCCTGGACACGCGCGGGGTGACGGCGTGCGGCGCCCCGTCACTTCGCCGCTTTGGCGATGACGGCGAGCAGCAGCCGCGCCTGGCCGTCGCAGCCGGCGCGCGCCATCTGCAGCGCGCGTTGAACGTCGCCCGCGCCCGAGGGTGGCGGCGGCAAGAGGTGGATGGTCGCCACCGATGCCTGCTCTTCCCCCGCCCGCTCAAACGAGAACATGTCGCCGTCCTTGAGCGGAAGTGTGGACGGCCATGGCTGGCGCAGCGCGCCCCTGTCCCATTTGAGCGCCGCCTCGGCGCCGTCGGTCATCGACTGCACCTTCATCGTCCCGGGCTTGTCCGGGTTGTGAATGACCGCGACATGGCCCGGGTCGTAGATGCACTTATCGCCGCCGTCGCTGACATCGACCGCGAGCGCCTCGTCGACGGTCTTGATTGCGTCGCTGTGCCAGTCTAGGGCGCGAGCGACGCCAGGCGTCTGGCGCTCATCGGACTTGCCGAGGAGCGTCGGCACGATCTTGAGGACATCGCCCCCCGCGCCCTGCGGCGGGCCCGAGCCGGGAGCGGGTGGCGGACCCTGGAACGGTCCGTTAACGGCCACCACTTGGCCGCTCGCCGCCATGAGGACGACGCGCTGCTGCTGCGGCACGTCAAGCTTGGCGCCGGACGACAGGGTGGCGCCAACCGCGAGCGACTGCATCGACGACTCGATGACGACATAGTCCTCGGCAACGGCGGGCAGGGCGGCCATCCCCAGGATGATGACGGCCGCGGCGGGCAGGAAGCGCATCATGCGGGCCTCGCAGTCCTCGGTGAGCGAATGCACCACGCGTCGGCATTTCCGCACAAAAGCGCTGGCGACTCAAGCACGCCGCGCCCCGGCCGCACCAAAAAGACGTTATTCCCTTGATATCGCGGGCCGGAAGCGGTAGCAAAAAATGCTGCGGCGCAGCGCTGCCGCGCTGCCCTCCGCACCGGGAGATTTCCCATGTCCGTCATCGGCCATGATACGCTGAAATGCCGCCGTACGATCACGGCCGGCGGCAAACAGTACGATTATTTCAGCCTGGAGGCCGCCGCGTCCGCCGCCGGGCTGGGCGACATCACGCTTTTGCCCTATTCGCTAAAGGTCCTGCTCGAGAACCTGGTGCGGCTCGAGAACGGCCGGACAGTGACGGTCGACGACATCAAGGCGGTCGGCGCCTGGCTCAAGGCCAAGACCTCGGAGCGCGAGATCGCTTTCCGCCCGGCGCGTGTGCTCATGCAGGACCTGACCGGCGTCCCCGCCGTCGTCGACCTGGCGGCGATGCGCGAGGCGATGGCGACCTTGGGCGGCGACCCACAGCGCATCAACCCGCTGTCGCCGGTCGATCTCGTGATCGACCATTCGGTGATGGTCGACAATTTCGGCGCCAAGGATTCGTTCGCCAAGAACGTCAAGATCGAGTTCGAGCGCAACGGCGAACGCTATGCCTTCCTGCGCTGGGGCCAGGGCGCGTTCGACAATTTCCGGGTGGTGCCGCCCGGCACCGGCATTTGCCACCAGGTCAATCTCGAATACCTGGCGCAAGTGGTGTGGACCACGGACGAGGGCGGGCGCACCATCGCCTATCCGGACACGCTGGTCGGCACCGACAGCCACACCACCATGATCAACGGCCTGGCCGTGCTGGGCTGGGGCGTCGGCGGCATCGAGGCGGAGGCCGCCATGCTCGGCCAGCCGATCTCGATGGTGCTGCCCGAGGTGGTGGGCGTGCGCCTGAGCGGCGCGCTCAAGGAAGGCGCGACCGCGACCGATCTCGTGCTCACCGTGACGCAGTTACTGCGCAAGCGTGGCGTGGTGGGACGCTTCGTCGAGTTCTGCGGGCCGGGCATCGCCAGCCTCGCGCTCGCCGACCGCGCCACCATCGGCAACATGGCGCCGGAATACGGCGCCACCTGCGGCTTTTTCCCGATCGACGCCGAGACGCTGCGCTATCTCACGCTGACCGGGCGCGATCCCGAGCGCGTCAAGCTGGTCGAGGCCTATGCCAAGGCGCAGGGCCTGTGGCACGACGAGCGCTCGCCGGTGCCGAGCTTCACCGACCTGCTCGAGCTCGACCTCGCCACGGTCGAGCCGTCGCTCGCCGGTCCGCGCCGGCCGCAGGACCGCGTCGCGCTGTCGGGCGTCGCCAAGTCGTTCGCGGCCGAGCTGCCCAAGCTCGCGGCCTCGCGCGCCGCGGGCGCCAAGGGCGGGCCGGTCAAGGTGAAGGGCTCGAACTACGAATTGTCGGACGGCGCGGTGGTGATCGCCGCGATCACGTCCTGCACCAACACCTCGAACCCGAGCGTGATGCTGGCGGCGGGGCTTTTGGCGCGCAACGCGGTGAAGCGCGGCGTCACCGTGAAGCCGTGGGTCAAGACCTCGCTCGCGCCGGGCAGCCAGGTCGTGTCCGACTATTATGCGAAGGCGGGCCTGCAGGTCGATCTCGACGCGTTGGGATTTTCGCTCGCGGGCTATGGCTGCACCACATGCATCGGCAATTCGGGGCCGCTCCCCGATGCCGTGTCCGAGGCGATCGAGCAGGGCGACCTGGTGGCGGCGGCGGTGCTCTCGGGCAACCGCAATTTCGAGGGCCGCATCCACCCCCTGGTGCGCGCCAACTATCTTGCCTCGCCGCCGCTCGTGGTGGCCTATGCCATCGCTGGGTCGATGAACGTCGACATTAGCCGCGACGCGCTCGCCAATGACGGCGACGGCAAGCCGGTCTTTCTCCGCGACCTGTGGCCCAGCAATCACGAGATCGCCGCCACGGTGGCGCAGGCGGTCGATGCGCCGATGTTTCGCAAGCGCTATGCCAACGTGTTCGAGGGACCGGAGGAGTGGAAGAAGGTGAAGCGCCTCTCGGGCGTGACTTTCGCATGGGATTTGGGCTCCACATATCTCGCCAACCCGCCCTATTTCGACAACATGCCGAAGGAGCCCGGCCCGCTTTCGGACGTTGTCATGGCACGCGAGCTGGCGATCCTCGGCGACAGCATCACCACCGACCACATCTCGCCCGCGGGCTCGATCAAGAAGGAATCGCCGGCCGGCGAATATCTGCTCGAGCACCAGGTGCGGCCGGCGGAGTTCAACTCGTACGGCGCGCGGCGCGGGCATCACGACGTCATGGTGCGCGGCACCTTCGCCAATATCCGCATCAAGAACGAGATGGTGCCCGGCGTCGAAGGCGGCATGACCAAGCACATGCCGGACGGCAAGGTGATGCCGATTTACGACGCCTCGGTGCTGTACCAGCGCGAGGGCGTGCCCCTCGTCATCATCGCCGGCAAGGAATACGGCACCGGCTCGTCGCGCGACTGGGCGGCCAAGGGCACCAAGCTCCTGGGCGTCAAGGCAGTGATCGTCGAGAGCTTCGAGCGCATCCACCGCTCGAACCTGGTGGGCATGGGCGTGCTGCCGCTGCAGTTCAAGGACGGCACCAACCGCCAGAGCCTCAAGCTCGACGGCAGCGAGCGTTTCGACATTCTCGGCATCGCCGCCGGATTGAAGCCGCGCATCGAGCTCACCTGCCGCATCCACCGCGCCGACGGCAAGGTCGAGACCGTTCCGCTGCTGTGCCGCATCGACACGGTCGATGAACTCGAGTATTTCCGCCACGGCGGCATTCTGCCCTACGTGCTCAGGAGCATGATGAAGGCGGCGTAGGCCGGGATCCTCCGCGCGGGTCGCGCCGCTCACCCAGCCGTGATGTCGGGTGACTTGGCGAAAGCCGCATGACGCGTCAGGATGGCGCCATGGCTGCGTACCGCACGCTCGCTTTCGCCGTGGTGTTCGCGCTCGCGGGATCGGCGGCCGCCGAGGAACAGCGGCCGGTGGTGGTCGAGCTCTTCACCTCGCAAGGCTGCAACTCGTGCCCGCCGGCGGACGCGTTTCTCGGCGAGCTCGCGAACCGGCCGGAGCTGCTGACGCTCGCCTTCCATGTCGATTACTGGAACTATATCGGCTGGACCGATCCGTTCGCGCGGCCGTGGGCGACGACGCGCCAGCGCGCCTACCAGCAGAGCCTCAGGGAGCGCTTCGTCTATACGCCGCAAATGGTGGTTAACGGCGCGGCGCAGGGCATCGGCTCGGAACGCGAGACGATCGAGACGCTGATCCACGCCGCCAAGGACGAGGCAAAGCCGCCGCATCGTCCCGACGTGGCGCTACGCTGGCGCGAGGACGGTGCGCTGCTGGTCGAAGTCGGGGCCGGGGATTCGCCGCCGCGCTCGCCCGCCGACATATGGCTCGTGGGCTTCGACCGGCCGCACCGGACGCAAGTGCTGCGCGGCGAGAACGAGGGCCAGACCATCACCGACTACAACGTCGTGCGGAGCTATCGCCGCATCGGCGCCTGGCCGGGCTGGTCGCTCGAGCTGGTGGTGCCGGCCGATCAGATAGCGGCGCCGGGCGACGGCGGCGTCGCCGTGCTGGTCCAGACCGCCGGCGTCGGTCCGGTGCTGGCGGCCACCACCATCGCGCCGCACTGATCCTCGCGCGCTATTTCGTGGTCATGGTCCAGACGCCGTCCCAATGGTCGTCGGGCGGGTGGTCGCGGTAATAGAGGCAGCGGTCGGCGTAGATCCAGGATGGCCCGTCCTTGGGGCAAAGCGCCAGCGCCTGGGAGAATTTGACAATCGCGCCGGCCCAGTCGCGCTTGCGGTAGAGGCGGATGCCGTCCTCGTACCACGGCAGCATCTGGTCGAGGCCGGGCATCGTCTCGGCGGTGTGATGGCCGAGCGCCTCGAAAATCTCGGTCGGCTGCCGCTTGCCTTTGACGCGGATGAGATCGATGCGCCTGAGCCGCGCCGGCGCGGTGAGCCGCTCCACGGTCGACCCGGCGAGCAGCACGGTCGCGCCGTAATGCTTGGTCGCACCCTCGAGGCGCGAGGCGAGATTGACGCTGTCGCCGATGACGGTGTAGTCGGCGCGCGCGGCGCCCCCCAGCGGCCCCGCCGCCACCTCGCCGGTCGCGAGCCCGACGCCGATCTCGATGGGCCGCGCCCCGCGGCCCTCGCGCCGACGATTGAGCGCACGTAAGCTCCGAATCATCTCGTTTGCGGTGGCGACCGCGTTGTCGGTATCGGCGGCATGCGCCACCGGCGCGCCGAACACGGCCATCACCGCGTCGCCGATATACTTGTCGAGCGCGCCGCCATTCTTCAGCACGATCGCGGTCATCTCGGCGAAATACTCGTTGAGCATTTCGACCGTCGCCTGCGGCGTCAACGTCTCGGCGATGCTGGTGAAGCGGCGGATATCGGAGAACATCACCGTCGCGACCTCGGTCGTGGCCGCGGCGCGCGCGCCGTCGACGGTCAGCACGTGTTCGGAGAATTGCCGCGCCATGTAGCGGGTGACGACGGACTGGACCTTCTTCTGCCGGCTGATGTCCTGAAATACGATGGTGACGCCGGTGAAGCCGCCGCCCGCGCTGCGCACCGGCGCGACGGTGACGTTGACCGAGGCGATCCCGCCGCCGCCCAGCGCGAATTCGACATCGGGACGGTCGTCGGTGCCGCCGGTCGCGGTGACATAATCCAGCGCCTCGATGAGCCAGGGATTGGCCTTGCCCCACACCTCGGCGGCCGACCCCATCAGCATGACGCCGTCGGGGATGCGCAGGATGCGGCGCGCCGCCTCGTTGACCTTGGCGATGCCGAGCCGATGATCGAGCGTGACGACGCCATCGGAGAGCGTGCGCAGAATGCCGTCGGTATAGCTCTTGAGCGAGAGCACGTCGGTGAAGAGCTGGGCGTTCTGAACCGCCGTCGCCGCCTGGCTCGCGAACGAGCGCAGGCGGCGCTCGTCGCCGGCGGTGAAGGGACCGGCGCGCTTGTTGAGCACCTCGAGGACGCCGCAGGGCCGGCCGCTTTGATCGACCAGCGGCACGCAGACGAGGTTCCGGGTCGTGAATCCGGTCCTGGCATCGACCGCCGAATTGAAGCGCGGGTCGGCATAGGCGTCGGCCACGGCGACGGTTGCGCCGCTGGTCAGGCAGGCACCGGCGATGCCTTGCGTCGCGTCGAAGCGGATCTCGCCGACCTCGCCGCCCGCCGTCACCCGCGCCACCAGATCGCGCGCGGCGGGATCGAGCAGGAAGATAGTGGCGCGCTCGGCATCGAGCAGCTCGGATGACGCCTGGGTGATCTTCTCGAGCAGGCGATCGAGATCGAGCTCGAGTGCAATCGTCTCGGTCAGCTCGAGCAGCTTCTGGTTGAGCTGTCGCTCGCTGCGCTCCTCGGCGAAGACGCGGGCATGCTCGAGCGCAGTCGAGGCCTGCTCGGCGATGACCTGCAGCAGACCGAGATCGACCGCGTCGAACCCGCCCTTGCGCTTGTTGAGGATCTCGACGACCCCGATGACGCCGCCGTGCGGATCGTGCAGCGGAACGGCCAGGATCGAACGCGTGTGATAGCCAGTGATCTCGTCCACCGACGCCTCGAAGCGCGGATCGTCATAGGGCTTGCTGACGATCTCGGGACTGCCCGACCGGTATACGATGCCGGCAATGCCGCTCATGCGGGAGATGCGGATCTCCGCCAGCTCGCTGCCCAGCGCGACGCGCGAGTAAAGCTCGTCGCGCTTGGCGTCGTAGACGAAGATGCTGCCGCGCTCGGCATCGAGCGTGGCGACGGCGAGCGATACGAGGCGGCCCAGCAGCTCGTCGAGCGAAAGCGACTGGAGCGCGCTGTTGACCACCTCGACCAGCAGGAAGCGCGACAGGAGATCGCCGCCCTTGGTGCCGAACTTTCCCGGCTCGGCGAGCGCGCGCCGCAGCTCCCGCCGCTCGGCGGGACCCAAAGGTTCGATCGGCACGCGGGCCTGACGCGGCCTCGCTCGGGCCCGGGGCATCGGAGACCTCGAAGACACCTCACTCGCTCATTGATAGCACGGTTGCTTGCAGCCGCAACCGGGCCTTAGCTCACGCCGCCTCGCCCAGCCCCTTGGCGAGGAGGCTCGACATGCGGCGCGCGAAGGCGCCGGGGTCGGGCAGCGTCTCGCCTTCGAGGAGGCGCGCCTGGTCGAGCAGCAGCCAGGCGAAATCGCCGAGCGCGTCGCTGGCGCCGTCCTTGCCGGCGAGATCGCCGAGCCGCGCAATGAGCGTATGCTTGGGATTGATCTCGAGAATGCGCTTGGCTTCGGTCGAGAGCTGGCGGTGCTGCTTGAGGAGGCGCTCGAGATGGATGTCGAGATCGCCCTCGTCGGCGACGAGACAGACCGCGCTGTCGGTCAGACGCTTGGAGAGCCGCACGTCCTTCACCGCCGCGCCGAGCGACAGCTTGAAGAGGGCGATGAGGCTGGCGAGCGCGCCGTCCGCCTTGGCGTCGGGCGCAGGCGCCGTTTCGGCGCCGCCGAGCGCGTCGAGATCGGCTTGGCCGCGCGTCACCGACTTGAACGGGTGGGTCTTGTACTGGCCCAAGGCCGGCATCCAGAATTCGTCGACCGGATCGGTCATCAGCAGCACCTCGATGCCGCGCGCGCGGAAGCCTTCGAGCTGCGGACTCTTCTCCACCATCTCGAGGCGGTCGCCGGTGATGGCATAGATCGCGGTCTGCCCTTCCTTGATGCGCGAGACGTAATCATCGAGCGAGACGAGGCCGGCGGCGCCGGTCGAGCGGAAGCGCGCGAGTTCGAGAAGCTGGTCGCGGTGCTCCGGGTCCTCGTAAAGTCCCTCCTTGAGCACGGCGCCGAAATTGTCCCAGAAGGTCGCGTACTCCTCGGGCGCGTCCTTGGCCTTCTTGCCGAGCTCGGAGAGAACGCGCCGCGCGATCTGGGTGCGCATCTTCGCCAGCATCGGGTTCTTCTGCAGCATCTCGCGACTGACATTGAGCGGCAGGTCCTCGGAATCGACGACACCCTTGAGGAAACGCAGCCAAGACGGCAGCAGTTCCTGGCAATCGTCGGTGATGAAGACGCGCCGGACATAGAGCTTGACGCGGTTCTTGCGCGCCGGATCGAACAGGTCGAACGGCTTGGTCGCGGGCACGAACAGGAGGCTGGTGTATTCGTAGGTGCCCTCGGCCTTGGCGTGGAGCGTAAGCCAGGGCTCGTCGAAGGCGTGGCCGACATGATGATAGAACTCGCGGTACTGGTCGGCGGTGATCTCGCCGCGCGGCCGCATCCACAGCGCCGCGGCGCGGTTCAGCGTCTCCTTGCGGCCCATCGCCTCGAGCACGATCGGCAAGGCGATATGGTCGGAATAGGTGGTGACGATGTGCTTCAAGCGCTCGGCGTCGGCGTATTCGGCGTCGGCCTCGTGGAGGTGCAACGTAATGATCGTGCCGCGCCCGCTTTTCTCGGCCGGCTCGACCGCGAACTCGCCCTTGCCGTCGGACACCCAGCGCCACGCCTCGTCGGCGCCCGCCTTGCGCGAGACGACCTCGACCTCGCCCGCGACCATGAAGGCGGAATAGAAGCCGACGCCGAACTGCCCCACCAGCGCCACGTCCTTCTTGGCGTCGCCGGAGAGCTGGTCAAGGAAGGCGGCGGTGCCGGAGCGCGCGATGGTGCCGAGATTGTCGATCAGCTCCTGCCGGCTCATGCCGATGCCGTTGTCGCTGATCGTGATGGTGCCCTTGGCCTTATCGGGGACGATGGTGACGCGCAATTCCGGGTCGCCGGCGATGAGCGCGGGCTCGGTCAGCGCGGCATAGCGCAGCCGGTCGCACGCGTCCGACGCGTTCGAGATCAGCTCGCGCAGGAACACGTCCTTGTTGCTATAGAGCGAATGGGCGACGATTTCGAGAAGGCGGCTCACCTCCGCCTGGAAGCTTCGTTTTTCTGCCGGCATGTCCCCTACCCGGATGATGTGGGCGGCCACGCCTCGGCGCCCCCGCCGTCGCAGATATGTGTCAGCTCTCGGCCTCCTGCAAGGGCGCTCGGCGGCGCCAAACGGCGAAATTCCCTTGATTGCCTGCCGCAACCGATTACCCTGGAAAGCGGCCGGAAAGGCTGGGATTCGGAATGTCGGATCACCGGAATCCAGGGGAAACGCACATGGCCACACTGACAGACGCGACCGTGCTTTCTGCGGACGAGCATTCGCGGCAGCTTCGCCGCGCCGTCATTGCCGCCACGGTTGGCACCACCATCGAGTGGTACGATTTCTTCCTCTACAGCACCATGGCGGGACTGGTGTTCGGCAAGCTCTTTTTTCCGAACCAGGACCCGCTGACCGCGACCCTCAACGCCTTCGGCATCTATTTCATCGGCTTCGTCGCGCGTCCGATCGGGGCAGCGATCTTCGGTCATTACGGCGACCGCATCGGCCGCAAATCGACCCTGATCGCGACCTTGATGCTGATGGGCATCTCGACCTTCCTGGTGGCATTCTTGCCGGGCTACGCTTCGATCGGTATCTGGGGCGCGATCATCCTGACCGTGCTGCGCCTGCTGCAAGGGATTGGCGTCGGCGGCGAATGGGGCGGATCGGTGCTGCTGTCGATGGAATGGGCGCGCCACAACCGCAACCGCGGGCTGCTCGCCTCGTGGCCGCAGTTCGGCGTGCCGTCGGGCCTGTTCATCGCCAATCTCGCGGTTCTGGCCTTCAGCCAGATGTCGGGCGACGCCTTCCTCGCCTGGGGCTGGCGCATCCCGTTTTTCCTCAGCATCGTGCTGGTGGCGATCGGCCTGTGGATTCGGCTCGGTATCCTCGAAACGCCGGTGTTCCAGCGCCTCGTGGCTGAGCGTAAGATCGAGAAGGCGCCATTGCTCGAAGTGTGCAAGAAGCAGCCGGGGACGATCCTGCTGTCGGCGCTGGCGCGCCTTTCGGAGCAGGCGCCGTTCTACGTCTTCACCGCCTTCATCTTCGCCTACGGCACCGGAGCGCTTCACCAGTCGCGCGACCTGCTGCTGACCGCGGTTCTGGTCGCATCGTGCGTATCATTCATCACCATTCCGCTCGCGGGCCACATCTCGGACCTGATCGGACGCAAGCGGATGTATCTCATCGGCGCGGCCACGATGGGGGTGTTCGGCTTCGTCTATTTCGGCCTCTTGGACACAGGTTCGGCGGCGACGATCTTTCTCGCCATCGTGCTGTCGCTCGTCCCGCACGACATGCAGTACGGGCCGCAGGCGGCCTTGATCGCCGAGAGCTTCACGCCGAGGCTGCGTTATAGCGGCGCATCGATGGGCTATCAGTTGGCGTCGATCTTCGCCGGCGGACCGGCGCCGCTGATCGCGACGGCGCTCTTCGCCGCCTACAAGACGGGCTACGTGATCGCGCTCTACATCCTGTTCTGCGCGGTCGTGTCGATCATCGCGACCTTCTTCTTGAAGGACTATACCGGCCAGGACATCTCGGCCGAATACGACCGGTAGGGAGGGCCGCGCGGCGGACGCGGTGCGTCAGCCCCCCGCCTCGCCCATGATCGCCTGGGCCGGATCGACCGGCACGCCGACGCCGTCCAGCACCTGGGCGGCCTTGACCTCGTCGAGCTCGCCCATCCATTTGGCGACCACGACGGTGGCGAAGATGTTCGAGAACAGGTTGGTCACGGCGCGGATCTCGGACATGAAGCGCTCGACGCCCAAGAGCAGCGTGATGGCGCCCACCGGCAGGATGCCGATCGCCGGCATGGTCGCAGCGAGCGCGACGAAGCCGCCGCCCGCCACCCCGGCGGCGCCCTTCGAGGTGAACAGCATCACGAACAGCATGGCGAGCTGCGTTCCGACCGAGAGGTGGATGTCGGTCGCGTCAGACATGAACAGCACCGCCATCGACATGTAGATGGCGGTGCCGTCCATGTTGAACGAGAACCCGGCCGGGAGGACCAGGCCTACCACCTCTTCGGAGCAGCCCATCGCCTCGAGTTTGATCACCGCGCGCGGGATCATCGCCTCGCCCGAGGTAGCGCTGAACGCGATCAGCAGCTCGTCCTTGAAGTAGCGGATAAGCTTCCACACGCGAAGGCCGAAGAGCCGCGCGATCAGGCCGAAGCCGAACAGCACGAACAGGATGAGCGTGAGATAGACGCTGGCCAGCAGCTGCCCGAGGCTCGCAAGCGTGTGGAAGCCGAACCGGCCGACCGTGAAGGCCATGGCCGAGAAGGCCGCGAGCGGCGCCAGGTACATGATGATGCGCACCACGCCGAAGATTGCGTGCGTGAAATCGTCCATGAGCGCGACAACGCGGGCGCCGCGCTCGCCCATGCGGCAGAGAGCGAAGCCGAACAGCAGCGCCATGATCAGCACCGGCATGATGTCGCCCTTGGCGAGATCGCCGACGAGGTTGGTGGGCACCATCTTCATCAGGAAATCGACGATGGTCAGCGACTTCGCCCCGGTGACATAGGGCGCGACCGCCTTGTCGTCGAATGTCGCGGGATTGATGTGCATGCCGTCGCCGGGCCGGATCACGTTGCCGACCAAGAGCCCCACCAGTAGCGCGATGGTCGAAACCACCTCGAAATAGACGATCGCCTTCAGGCCCACGACGCCGACGCGGCGCATGTCGCCCATCTTGGCGATGCCGACCACCACAGTCGCGAAAATGATGATGGGAACGACGGCGCGAATGAGACTGATGAACGCGTCGCCCAGCGGCTTCATGTCGATGCCGGCTTGCGGCCAGACCCAGCCGACCAGGATGCCGAGCGCGATCGCCACCAGAACCTGGACATAGAGCGGCTTCAGCCACGACATCTCGTGCCCTCCCTTTAGGACTGACGCATCGTCACCACGACCTTGATCGCATCCTCGACCCGGTCCCGTGCGTAGCGAATCGCGGTCGGCACCTCGGCCAGCGGGAAGGTGTGGGTATGGATGAGCTTGGCGTCGAAGCGCTTCTGCGCCATCAGTGCCGCCGCGCGGTGAGTGGCACTCTTGCCCTCGCCGCGGATGCCGAACACATAGATGTTGTTGCGCACGATGTAGGCCAAATCGACCGGCACCGGATCGGCCGGGAAGGCGGCGAGGCAGACGCGCCCGCCGCGATTGACCATGCGCGCCGCCTCGTTCAAGGCGTTGGGCGCGCCCGAGCATTCGAGCGCGTATTGCACGCCCTTGCCGCCGGTGAGGCGCTGCACCGCGGCGACCGCGTCCTCCTTGGTCACGTCGACCACGGCGTCGGCGCCGAGGCGCTTGCCCATCTCGAGCCGGCGCTCGCGCGTGCCGGTGAGGATGACCGGCTGCGCGCCCAGCGCCTTGGCGACGCCGACGCCCATGAGGCCAATGGGTCCCGGTCCCACCACCACCACGCCCTCGCCGGCGATGATGCCGCCCATCACGTCGAGTCCGTACATCGCCGTGCCGGCAGTGACGATGAGGGTCGCTTCCGCATCCGGCATGTCGTCGGGCACATGCACCATGGTGTTGACGCTGTTCACCGCGTATTCGGCGAAGCCGCCGTCGGTGCTGAAGCCGTTAGCGCGGTGGCCCTTGGCGTGATAGCCGTAATTGAGGCACGAGGTGTACATACCCTCGCGGCAGCGCTGGCAGCGGCCGCAGCCGGCATGAACCTCGACGGCGATGCGGTCGCCCAGCCTGAACTCGTCGACCGAGGGGCCGAGCTTCACCACCGTGCCCATGTATTCATGGCCCGGCGTGAAATTGCGGTTGAAGGGCGAGCCGCCGTCGACGATCGCCGGCAGGCCGTGCTTGATGATCTCGATGTCGGTCGCGCACACGGCGATGGCGTCGATCCGCACCAGCACCTCGGCCGCGCCGGGCTCGGGCACCGGCTTGTCCACCAGGCGAAGCTGCTCGGGATCGTCGAGCACCCAAGCCTTCATGGTCTTGGGGATCTGATATTCGTTGGGGCGCGACGCCCCTGATGCAGGGCGGGCCGAGCTCATCTCAAGCGGCCTCCAAACCGGCGCGTTCGCAGGCGAACGGGTGCTGCAGCGTATCGGCCGTCTCCGGCCATTGCAAATGCCGGCGGCGTCCGCTCACTGGTCGATCCACACATCCGTCAAGTCCTGGCCGATGAAATGGCTGGGCGTGATGCTCCAGCCATGGAGCTTCGACGAGGTGACGACGATGCGGTTCCACCACAAGGTCGGCACGGTATATGCCTCGGTCAGGGCGTGGCGCTCGAATTCGCGCACGATCTTGGCGCGCTCGGCCGCGTCCGTGGTCAGCGCCTGGCCGATATAGAGCGCGTCGAGGAAGCGGTCGGTCGAGCGCGCGAAGTTCACGGGCGACAGGTCGTAGGACACGAACTTGGTGAGCTGAATGGTCGGATCGTCGAAGAAATCGCCCGAGAAATCCTGCGCCACGTCGAAATCGTCGGCATCGACCGCCTTTTGCCACTCGAAGATGTTGCGCTTGTCGATCACCGTGGTGACGCCGATCTCGCGCCAGCTCGCCGCCAGGAGCTCGGCGCCGGCGTAATGCGGCATCGGGATGTCGCGCACCAGGAGCGTCAGCTTGAGATCGTGGACCCCCGCCTCGTCGAGGAGGCGCTTGGCTTCGGCGCGCGAGGCGGCGATGTCATGCGAGAAGCCGGGGATCGTCTCGAGCTCCGATGCCGGGATCGCCATGCTCGAGCCAGGCCGCATCAGGCCGCCGACGAATTTGAGAAAGGTCGTGTCCTGCAGCTTTTCCGCCGCACCCCAGCGATCGATCGCCAGCGACAGCGCGCGCCGCACGCGGGCGTCGTCGAAGGGCGGCCGCTTGGCGTTGAACACCGCCAGCAGGACCGAGAGCCACGGGCTCTCGCTCGCGGTGACGCCGTCGCCCAAGGTCTCGATAAGGTCGTCGCGCTGCGGCGGCGTGACGCCGCGGAACTCGGCCATGATGCGCTTGCTCTTGTAGGCCGCCATGACCGCGCCCGCGCCCATGAAATCGGCCTGGTAGCCGTCGAGATAGGGCCGGCCGGGCTTGAAATACTTGTCCCAGCGCTTGCCCGTCCAGGTCTTGCCCTTGACGTGCTCGACGAAGACGAAGGGGCCGGTGCCGAGGATGTGAGTGCGCGGGAATTGCGGGTCCTCGGCGAGCTTCGCCGCGCTGTAGATGCAGTTCCACGGCGAGGCGAAATTCGCCAGCATCGCCGCGTCCGCCCATTGCAGGTGGAACACCACGGTCAGCGGATCGGGCGTATCGATCGACGAGATCGCGGCGTAATCGACGCGGCGCGACGACACCACGCCCGGCGGCGGGCGAACGATGCGCTCGTAGCTCGCCTTCACGTCCGCCGAGGTGAGCTTCGAGCCGTCGTGGAACAGAACCCCCGGCTGCAGCTTGAAGGTGTAGGTGCGGCCGTCGGGCGAGGCGCTCCAGGATTGCGCCAGGTCGCCGACGATCTGGGGATAGTTGGCGGCATCGAACTTCAAGAGCGTCGAGTAATGCGGCGCGATCGGATGCAGGAACGCGAACGAGGTGTTGTCGTGGCAATCGTAGTCGTCGGGCTCGACCGTGACGGCGAATTCGAGGATGCCGCCGCGCTTGGGCACAGGATCAGCGGCACGGGCGCCGGTCGCGACCAAGAGCAGCGCGGCGGCCGCGGCAAGGAGCGCCCGCCCGAAGCCTGCGCGCACCGCGCCCTCTTTACGTTCCAGCATTGTCACCGGATTCTCCTCGGCAAAAGTCAGCGCGACTGGCCGGTCTGCCACCGCTGGAACTGGGCGAAGAGATCGTCCTTCTGCTGCTGCGACATGTCGCCGCCGCTCGCGTGAAGGCGCTCGTCGAGGAAGCGCTCGAACATCACCCGCACGTCCTCGGGCGCGGCGCGTTTGGCAACCGGCGCGTTGCGCGCGAGCCATTGCTCGGCCGGCGCGAACCGCTTCCAGCCGGGAAATTCCGCCGCCAGGTTGACCTCGCGCCACTTCGCCTGGTGGCCCGGCTCAAGCAGGCTCGGGAACTGGGTGAAGAAGGCGTCGACGAAATTGACGAGGTTGCGATAGCGGTCGGTGCCGTACTGCAGGTTCGCCGCCGCCAGCACCGTGCCGACCGCGACCGTGTCGACCGTCTCGCCCTCCGCGATGAGGCGCGGATAGTCCTTAGCGGTGAGCCGCGTCGGCGCGTAGGCCGAGGTGATCGCGGGCTTCAGGGGAATGGAGAGGAAATGCAGACCCAGCGCCGGATCGAGATCGAGGAACACCGGCGCCGGCTTGCCGGTGACGAACGCGATCGCGGCGATGTCGCCCTTGGCGATCTTGAGGAGCGCCTGGTGGGTGGTATCGCTGGTCGGCTGGACCGCGACGCCGAGCACCGAGAAGATGCGCGCGGCCGTGACGCCGCTGCCACCGCCCTGCGCGTCGAAATTGACCTTCTTGCCGGCCAGATCGTCGACGCTCTTGATGTCGCGGCGCGCGAGCAGATGGAACTCCTCGTTGTAGAGTTTGGCGATGTAGGTGAGGGATTCGATGCCGGGCTGGAGCTTCTGCTGGCGTGCGTAGTCGAGCACGTCGGCCTGGATGATCGCGGCATCCACCCCCTTGAGGAATTTCAGGTCGGCGACGTTCTGCAGCGATCCCTGACCCAGCACCGTCACCACCCGGCGCGTCGCGCCGTCGTCGAGCAATTCCGCGATATCGGCGGCCATGCGCGGCGAGGCGCCGTTGGCGGTGCCGGTCTCGATCTCGACCACGCCGCGGTTGATGCGTTCGATCGGATTATCGGCGGCCAGCGACGGCGCGACCCACAGCGCCAATGCCGTGGCCAACGCGCCGGCACCGGCGCCGCGTCCCGCTATGTACGACCAGAGCATGGATGCCTCCTCGTTTCTCGTAGCGCCGGGTGGTTCTGAGTGCCGGCTTATCCTGTCCCGCGCGATTCGGCAAGATCGGGCGTCGCAGCCCGCGCGGTTATTTCGGCAGAGTATTCATCGCCGCGGCCGCCTCCGCGTCGCCGAGCTCGCCCGCGCGGCGGTACCAGGTCGCGGCCTCGACTGCGTCGCCGCGAAAGCCCAGCACGCCGAGACGCACGAGGAAGGCCGGGTTGTAGCTGTTGCCGAGCTCGAGCGCGGCGCGGCCATCGCCGGCATCGGCGGCGCGCTCGTAGAAAAGCCGCGCGGCGGTGACGTCGCCCTGGCTGAGCTTGTCGTCGCCCAAGGCGCGCAGGCTCTTCGCGTCAGGCGCATCGAGGGCCGGCGCGGCCACCACCGTGCGCGACGCCGCCGGAGCCGACGGCGTCTCGCGTGGCTTCGCCGGCGCCGTGGCAGCCTCGACGATGGGCGGCGCAGCCGGTGCCGCTTGCGGCACCCCGGAGGGCAGCGGGGCCGCGGTTCCACGGGCGGGCGGTTCCTGCAATGGCGGCGGCGGCGCGGCCGCGAGCAGGCGAACGGGCGGTGGGAGCGGGGCGGGCGCGGCCGGCGGCGGTGTCGGGACCGGAGGCGCGGCGGCAGCAGCCGAGGTCGCGGGCGGCGGCGCTGCAGGGGTGATCGCCGCGGCGCCGGACGGGGGCGCGGCCTCGTGTTGCGCCGGTCGCGCCGGCGCGGCGGCGCGGCGCGGCGGCACGGTGGCAAGCTCGGGCGCGGGGGATGCAACGCTGACCTCGGCTATGGTCGCTTCGGCCGGCGCCGCCTTCTTGGCGAGGAGAACGGCCATCCATGGCGGGTTCAGCGCACGGACAATGATCACGCCGCCGACGCCGATAATGACGAGCGAGGCCAACGCAGCGGCGGTACGGGCAGCGCGGCTCCCGCCCGAGCTTCGCGGCGCCGGAGCCGGGCGGCGATCCGGCACGACCTGAAGCGGCTTGGCGAGGATCGGCTTGGCGAGCAGCAATTCCGCACGACGCGTGGCGGGTCGCTCCGGCTCGACGTGCTCGGGCTCCGCGAGCGGTGGCGGCTCGAAAGGCGGAGGCCGGACGCGCGGAGGCTCGGCCGCGGCAGGCGCCATGGAGGGTGGCGCGGTGGGGGGCGGCCGCACCGGCTGAGGCTCGATCTTCAGTGCGGCTTCGGCGCTCGCAGGACGCGGTTCGGGCTTGGCGGTGGCGGGCGCAGCAGCGGCCGGCTTGGCGCGGGGCGGCTCCACAGGCGGAGGCTCGACCCTCGGTGCGGCTTCGGCGCTCGCAGGACGCGGCTCGAGCGGCCGGATGACGTGCTTTAAGACCGGATCGGGCGGCGACGGCGTCTCGGGCTTTGCGGTGACGGGCACTTTGGCCGCCGGCGTGGCGTCGGGCGGCACCCCTGGCGGAGGCTCGATCTTCGGTCCGGCTTCGGCGCTCGCGGGACGTGGCTCGAGCGGTGGCATGACGTGCTTGAACAGCGGGTCAGGTGGCGGCGCCACAGGATTGGCAGTGACGGGCGCTTTGGCCGCGGGCGTGGCGGGCGGCTGACCGATCGCGGTCGGTTTTCGCTCGCCCTCGCCGGCGCCCAGCTCGCGCAGGATTTCATTCAGCGATTCGAGAATCTTGGCGGGATCGCGGCGCGGCGCGGGCGTGCCGGGGGCGGTCGCGATCTTCCGATCCGGCTTTTGGCCCAACGGTGCCGCCATTAACACAGAGCGGCTTTCGCCGCGCTCTCCCGAACGGTCGATGCGTAAATGATGTAATATTCGTTCTATGGCGTCAAGCGAACACTTGAATAACGCAAGCACTCGCGGGCGCTTGGCTGGCCCGATTCGGCCGGCACGATTGGCGCGTCATTGCCCGAATTTTGTGCGTGGCGGCGACCATTTCGGGTCGAGCCGAGCATTATTGCGGAAGCGCGGCGAGATCGCGCTCGGCGTCGCTAGCACCCAGGACTCCAGCGCGGCGATACCAGCGCGCAGCTTCGGCGGGATCGCCGCGCATGCCGCGCACGCCCCAGCGCTCGAGAAAGGCGGGATCGAAGCTATTGCCGAGGAGATGCGCCGCGCGCGCATCGCCCAGCTCGGCCGCGCGTTCGTAATATAGTCGCGCGTTCGCGACATCGCCCTGGGCGAGATGCACGTCGCCGCGTCGGGCGAAGTCCAGAGCGGCGGCCGAGGGAGGCGGCGGGGTCGCGGCTTGCGGCGGCGCGACGCTCGCGGGCAGCGCGGCTTCCTGCTGTTCCGGCGGCGGCGGAACGGCGGGCTGCGCCTCGACCGGCGGCGCCGAGACGATGGCGGCGAGCGGCGCCTCGTCCTGCTGCGCTTCGACATTCGCAGTTGCGGGCGCGGCGATCGGCGTCGTGTCCAACGGTGCGGCGGCTTCCGCGGCCGATATCGGAGCGGATTCCACCGCCGGGACCGGCGCAGCAGGCGAAGCGGCGCGCGGCGACTCGGGCGCGGGCGCGGGCGCGGGCGAGACGATCGCATTTTCCGGCGTCGGCGTCGGCGCCGGCGCCGGTGCGGGCATAGCAGCAATGCGGGGCGTTTCGGGCATATCCGCGATCGTGGCGCGCGCGACTGGGCCGCGATCGCCCTTGGAATTCACCGCGCTCGAGATGAAGAACCCGGCGACGGCCAGCGTTCCGACATAGGCGAACGCGACGAGGATCCCGACGGCAATCCGAGTCGCGGGCCGGGGTGACGGCGCGCCCACGAGAACCGCGCGTTGCCCTTTGACGCGCGATGCAGAGTCCGCGCTCATCGACGTTCGATCGGCCGCGTGCGCAACGCCGCCCCGCAATGACACGAATCGATCACGCGGCATCGTGGCGGCTGGCGCTCGCCCACGTCAAGCGAAGGACGCGCCCGGGCCGTGTCTTTTTTCTGGGATTGCCCGCGCGCCTTCGGCGGAAGATCATCGCGCTCGCACGAGACCCGGGCGGGAGCCGGCCGATGGGGTATATCGAGAGCGTCCTGCAGCCGGACGAGACGGTAATCGAGACGACGCGAATCCACTGGTGGTTCGTATGGCGCCGGTCCGTCCTGATGCTGTTCGTGGCGGTTGGGCTCCTCGCGGTGGCGCCGGGCCAGGCGGGCGATCCGCGCAATGCCTGTCTTGCCGGCGCCGGGATCGCCGTGGTGCTGGCGCTGCTGCTCGCGGTCGCGCCGGCGATCGAGCGTGCGACCACCGAGCTCGCCGTCACCAACCGTCGCATCATTCATAAGCGCGGCCTCATTCGCCGCCATACCATCGAAATGAGCCGCACCCAGGTCGAGAGCGTCGATGTCGATCAGAGCGTCCTGGGGCGCATGCTGAATTTTGGCGACATCACCGTGCGCGGCACCGGCACTACGTTCGAGCCATTCCGCTGCGTCGCCTCGCCGCTGCGCTTCCGCAGCGCCATCACCGCCGCCTGAATCCTCGGCCTGGCCCGCCCGCGCCCCTTGCCTTTGGCGGCAAAACCGCCGATTCTTCCCCTCATGGCCGTCCTCTCCCGGGCTCGCGTCCTGGCCGTTCTTGGGCCGACCAATACCGGCAAGACTCATCTCGCCATCGAGCGTATGCTCGGCCATCGCACCGGCATGATCGGCTTCCCGCTGCGGCTCCTGGCGCGCGAGAATTACGACCGGGTGGTGAAGCTGAAGGGCGCACGCGCCGTCGCCCTCATCACCGGCGAGGAAAAGATCATCCCGCCGAACCCCGCCTATTTCGTGTGCACCGTCGAATCGATGCCGCTCGACCGGCCGGTCGATTTCCTCGCCGTCGACGAGATCCAGTTGTGCGGCGACCGCGAGCGCGGCCATGTCTTCACCGACCGGCTGCTGCACGCGCGCGGGCTGGCCGAGACGATGATGCTGGGCGCCGACACGATCCGGCCGCTGCTGCGCCGCCTGGTGCCCGAGGCCGAGTCCGTCAGCCGCCCGCGCTTCTCCACCCTGCGCTATGTCGGCGCGAAGAAGGCGACGCGGCTGCCGCCGCGCAGCGCCGTCGTCGCCTTCGCCGTCGCCGACGTGTTCGCGCTCGCCGAGCTGATGCGACGCCAGCGCGGCGGCACGGCCGTCGTGCTGGGCGCGCTGAGCCCGCGGGCGCGCAACGCGCAGGTGGGACTGTTCCAGTCCGGCGAGGTCGACTACCTGGTCGCGACCGACGCCATTGGCATGGGCCTCAACATGGATCTCGACCATGTCGCCTTCGCCCGCGTGGTGAAGTTTGACGGCCACGCGCCGCGCCGCCTGGGGCCCGCCGAGATCGCGCAGATCGCCGGCCGCGCCGGCCGCCACATGAGCGACGGCACGTTCGGCACCACCGCCGATCTCGACGCGCTCGATCCCGAGCTGGTCGAGGCGGTCGAGAACCACCGCTTCGACCCGCTTGAGTTCCTCTACTGGCGCAGCGCCAAGCTCGATTTCCGCTCGCCGCGCCAACTGCTCGCGAGCCTGGAGGCGCGGCCGGTGACGCGCGGGCTGGCGCTCGCGCCCGAGGCCGACGATCACCTCGCGTTGCGCACCTTGGCGCGCCTGCCCGACATCGAGGACGCCGCGCGCCATGCCGAGCGCGTGCGGCTCCTCTGGGAAGTGTGCCAGATCCCCGACTTCCGCAAGGTGATGAGCGAGACGCATGCGCGCCTGCTGGCGCGCATCTATCGCCACCTGACTTCGCCGGAGGCGCGCCTCCCGACCGACTGGGTCGCCGATCAGGTCGGACGGCTCGACCGCAGCGACGGCGACATCGACACCTTGATGAGCCGCATCGCGCATGTCCGCACCTGGACCTATATCGCGCACCGGCCGGACTGGCTGGCGCAGAGCGCCTACTGGCAGGAGCGCGCGCGGGCGATCGAGGACCGGCTGTCGGACGCGCTGCACGACCGCATCACCCAGCGCTTCGTCGATCGCCGCTCGGCGTTTCTGGTACGCAGATTAGCCACTTCGCAGGATCTGCTCGCGTCGGTGAGCCGCGCCGGCGAGGTCAAGGTCGAGGGCCATTATGTCGGGCGGCTCGACGGGTTCCGCTTCGTGCCCGACGAGGACGCGCAGCTCGGCGAGCGGCGGACCTTGCTCGCCGCCGCCAACCGGGTGCTGCGCGGCGAGATCGCGGCGCGCGCCCGCGCGTTGACGGAGGCCCCCGACGCCGAGTTCGAGCTCGGGCCTGACGGCGCGGTCGCGTGGCGCGGCGGCGCAGTGGGACGGCTTCTTTCCGGCGAGAGCGTGCTGGCGCCCAAGGTCGAGGCGCTGCCGGGCGACTTCCTCGAGGGCCATCTGCGCGACGGCGTGCGCCAGCGGCTCGCGTCCTTCGTCGGCGCGGCGGTGCGGCGCGGGCTTGCTTCGTTGTTCCGCGCGCGCGACGCCGATCTCGCCGGCCCGGCGCGCGGCTTGGTGTTCCAGCTCGCGGAGGCGCTGGGCAGCCTGCCGGCGCGCGAGGTGGGGCATCTGCGCGCCGCTCTCACCGCGTCCGACCGCAAGGCGCTGGCGCGCATGGGCGTGCGGCTGGGCACCGAGACCATCTATGTCGAACCGCTGCTGAAGCCCAAGGCGGCGCGGCTCACCGGCCTCTTATGGGCGGTGCGCAACGGTAGCGCCGTGCCCGAGCCGCCCAAGAGCACGTCCGCGGCGCGCGATCCCGCCATCGCCGACGGCGCCTACGCGGCGATGGGCTATCGCATGCTGGGCCCGTGGGTCGTGCGCGCCGATCGGCTCGAGCGCCTCGCCGCCGCGGCGCGCGCGCTGGCGCGGCAAGGCCCGTTCGCGGCAACGCCGGCGCTCGCCGGGATCGCGGGGGCGGCGCCGGCCGATCTCGCGCTCCTGCTGCCGCGCCTGGGCTACCGCGCGGTCCTTGACGGCGAGGACGGGAGCGTGCTGTTCCATGCGCGCTTGCGGCGCCAGCAGCGGCGGCGCGCTCTCGCCAGCCCGGCCGAGGGACCCTTCGCCAAGCTCAAGGACTTGCGGCTCGCGCGATGAGCGATGCGGGCGACAGCATCCGGATCGACAAGTGGCTGTGGCACGCGCGCATGGCGCGCACCCGTGGCCTCGCCGCGCGGCTGTGCGAGGCGGGCCAGGTGAGCGTCGGCGAGGCCAGCGTGGTGAAGCCGCATCACAAGGTGCGGATCGGCGATCGCGTCATGCTGGCCGACCGGCGCGCGCGGCGCAATCTCGTGGTTCTAGGATTGGGCGCGCGGCGCGGTCCGGCCGCCGAGGCGCGGCTGCTCTACCACGAGCCGGAGCCGCCCGTGTCGCTGCGCCAGGCAGAGCCGTGGACCCCGCTCCTCGACGAAGAAAACTGGGCCTAAGTCGCGTACTCCCAAAAAAACGGCGGTAGCGGCCCTCGGCGGCGGCTTAAAGCGATAGAATATCGCCCAGGACATGGTCGCGCAGCATGAGGCTGGCGTGCAGGAAGGCGTCGCCCGCTACTTCGAGATGATGCGCCATGCCACTCATGAGGTTGAACGGGCGCCACTCCAGCGCGGTCTTGAGAAGCGCGATCGTCACCTCGCGCTCCTTGGCGTCGGTCAAGTGTTCGATGGTCACGAGTTCGTCGGCGGCGGCGAGGAATTTCTCGATCGGCTCGCGTGCGGCGCCGCGATGGATGTCGGGCGCGAGCTTCAGGAACCGGCAGAACGCCTCGCCGGCGGCAACGACGAGGCCCGTCAGCTCCAAAAGCGGCGGCGGCAGCTCGCCCGTTGGGGCGATATCGGCGAGGAGCCCGGCGATAAAGGCCGCATCCTCGAGCGCATCCGCGGCATCGTCCGCCACCTCCAACGTCTGGCAGAAGATCGCCGTGCCGGCGATGCGCCGCACCGTCGCGCGCGTCGCCTTCACGATCTCGTCGGCGCGGCTCTCCAGCTCCTTGGCCCGCGTGGCGTTGCGGTGCAGTCGCTCGGCGTCCGGTAGGGCACCGTGCCGCAGCGCCGTCTCGAGGCCGCGCGCGAGCTGCAGGATGAGCGCGCCGTGCTCGGCGGCGTCGGCGAGGAGCCGCTGTTCGGCGGTTCGGAAGTGATTGAACAGCTCGACCCGGATGCGGTCGCGAATCAGCGTCTCCGAGCGGCCCTCACGCAGGCCGGTTGCGGTCGCTTCGAGCACGAAGCGCAGATAATCCCGCGCCGCATCGGTGCCGATCATCTCGTCCAGCGGCTCGCCATAGCGCAGTTGCGTCCGCACCGCGCCCGCAAGCACGTCGTAGATCAGCCGTTCTCCGCCGAGCTGCAAGAACGCGCGGTGGCCGATTTCGCGCTCGGACGCCCATCTGAGAAGCTCGACTGCAAGCGTGTTGGGAACGAACAGGCCTAGCCGCTTGCGCGCCCGGTTCCAATCGATGAGGAAGACGATGCGCGAACCCAAACGGTCGAGAAAACCGCACAGTGCTGCCTCGTCCGGCGCGGTGAAGGTTCCGACCGCCATGTAGAAAAGGTCGCTGTCGCCCAATCCCGCCGCCTGGCGCGAGCAGAGCTCCTCCCACGCGACACCGCTGCTGTCGAGCATGCTCTGCAGGAAGCGCAGGCGCTGTGCGTGGATGTCGGTATAAGTCAGTGTCACCGCGAGGCCGGCGACCCGGATGACGACGACATGGGCCTTGGTCTCGCCGATGTCGTTCTGGATGACGAGCGCGCCGTGCCCCCGCGCCGCCGTCGTGTCGAGGCCCGGATGATCGAACTTGAGCGGCGCGGTGCGTTGCAGCCCGGCCATGAAGGCTGCGATCCGCGGCCGGTCCGCGTCTTCGATGCCATAAGCATGGGCGCCCGCGATCGTTTCCTCGGCGATCGCCGCGATTAGCCGGTTCAGCTCCTTGTGGAGATCCATCACGAGAAGATGGACTCCGTCACCCGAGCGCGGACGGCCGGACGTCAGATCGGCGATCGTTTCGCCGCTGATCACGCCGTCGCCAAGCGGCGGCAGCGACTTCAGCAGCGCTTCGAGTCGACGCTTCTGCGCGTCGTAGAGATCCCGATCCTGTGGCGACGCGCGCGCGACAATGGCGAGCGGCGCGAGCAAGTCGTGAAGCGCGGCCGCGAGAATATCGAGCAGGCGTGGCATCTGTTCAATGAAATAGCCGCCCTTGCCGTCGGACTCGGCATGAGCGACGACGCCGTCGAGGGTGGGTTCGGCGATGCCGCAAGCCTCGCGCTCGGCGCGCAGGGACACCAGCGCCGCGTCGGGATTGTCGGCGTGGTTCGCCGCCACCTGCAGCAGCGACAGCACGTACTTGGCGCGTTCGTTGGCCGCAACGGCGCCGCCCACGACAGCGGGCAGTACCAGCGCCGTTTCCCCAAGAATATCGACGATGCGGGTCTTCGCGGTCACGTGCGCCCCCGAAATGCTGTGATGATGAAGCCGATATCGCTGCGGCGCACGGCGCTTCATCCTACTCAATGATGCCGCCGCAAACATGACGGATTCGTGACGGTAACGGGTCGCGCGCAACTGCGTCTCGAACAGCGGAGGAGGCATGTCTTGATGTGGCAAATTTCTGACGATCGGTCCCCGACATCATGCGCCCGCTTCGCCTCGAGAGCGGGCGCTCCCGCGGCCATTTATGGATTCACCGCCTGGCGCAGGGACCGCGGCGGTGGATTCGCGCAATCGCTCGGGCTTCGCCGCTTCGATGCACCGCGGTTCCGCCTGAACGGATGACGCACCAATCCTTCACACGTATCCGGTCACGCGCGCGAGCAGGCGGTCGCAATCGTCGGGGAGAGCGTTGCCGCGCCAGGCGACATGCTGGTCGGGCCGGATCAACGCGACGTCGCGCTCGTAAAGCGCCCGCGCCGCGGCGTCGGCGCGATGGAGCACGGCGAGATCGATCCCGCGGCGTGCGGCCGCGCCCGCGAGCGCGCGCGTGTCGGGTGGGCGCGCGCCGAGGCACAGGAGCGTGAAGCCCCGGCCCAGCTGGTCGAACAGCGAATCGCCGATGCCGCGACCGCGCCCGAGCCAGACATGCGGCGCGCGGCCGCCGGGGACGCTCGAGGGGCGATAGACGATCGGGTCGGCGGCGGGCGGCGCGCCGTCCTCGGCGACGATGCGCGAGCCGTCGTAGCGCGCGCCCAGCTGCACGCCGATCGAGGCGAATTCCTCGCCCAGCCGCGACGCGATGAATTCGCCGAAGCGGCGCCGCGCCGCCGCGCCTGCGTCGCTGTCGTCGTCGATCGTCGCCGCGACCGGCATCTCGCCCGCGGTGATGGCGAGCGTGCGCGCGGCGGTGGTGTTGCGGACGGCGATGGGGCGCCGCTCGGGCTCGTATGTGCCAAGGAGGTGCGGCCCGCCCCAGCCCTGCACCGTCGCCGCCAGCTTCCACGCGAGGTTGGCCGCGTCGTCGATGCCGGTGTTCATGCCGAAGCCGCCGGTGGGCGTGAAGAGGTGGACGGCATCGCCCGCCAGCAGCACGCGGCCTTGGCCGAAGCGCTCGGCGACGAGGGCGGCGCCCGCCGTCCACGGGTTGTGGCCCAGCACCTCGACCGGAAGATCGGCGCCGACGGCGCGCCGGACATGGGCGCGGATCGCATCGTCGTCGGGCGCGACGTTGGGATCGGGCGCGCGCGTGAACAGCAGGAATTCCTCCTTGCCGTCGAGCGAGACCAGCACCATGCGCCGCCCCGGCGTGATCGACACGTATTGCCAGGCGCGGCGCCCGCGCCCGATCACTTCGGCGAGCAGCGTCGGCAGGCGCAGATACGTGGCGATCATGCGCCCGCCCATGAATTCCTGCTCCAGCGTGTCGAAGCCGGAATAGCGGATGCCGAGGGTGCGGCGGATCACGCTCTGCCCGCCGTCGCAGCCGACGAGATACTGGAAGCGCCAATCCTCGCGCGCGCCGTCGCCGACGCGCTCGGCGGCGACATTGACGCCGTCCGCGTCCTGGCGCATGTCCGAGACGCGCCAGCCATAGCGGCGCGTGAGAAACGCGACGGCAACGCGGTCGAACAGGAACTTCTCGACATACATCTGGTTGGCGCGGTGAATGGGCTCGGGCACCTGGTCGGTGGCGGGTGAGGCCGCCACCGCCGCCATGCGCTGGGATTCGGTCGGCAGCGCGATCCGCGCCATCTCCCAGCCGGTGTAACGCGTGAAGTAGGCGACATCGGTCGGATGGTCCGGGGGCAGGCCCAATTTCCGCACCTCGGTCGAGAAGCCCAGCCGGCGGTAATGCTCCATGCTGCGCGAATTGTGGGTGCTGCCCTTGGGATGCCAGCGGCTGTGATCCTCGGTGTTGAAGAGGACCGCGCCGACGCCATGCCGCTCCAGGAACAGCGCCAGCATCATGCCGACGGGCCCGCCGCCGACGATGCCGACGGGCGCGGAGAGAGTGTCGTTCATAGCAGAAGCTGCTTGCATGAATACCGTGCGTCCTTCGACTGCGTGCTTCGCACTCCGCTCAGGATGAGGAAAATTGTGGATGGCATAAGGAACGGTTCCTCATCCTGAGCGGAGCGAAGCGTAGTCGAAGGACGCACTGCATCAACCCGATCGAATTTCTCCTACGCCCGCCGCGCGACGCTGCCGCGCTCGATGACGAAGGCGGCGTCGAACAGATCGCCCATGTGGGTGTCGTTCGATTCGGCCATCAGCACGCTGAGCCCTGTGCCGCGCAGGCGTGCCAGCACCTCGCCGATGCGGCGCGCCAAGGCCGGCGCCAGGCCTTCGGACGGCTCGTCGAGCAGCAGGAGCCGCGTTCCTGCCATCATGGCGCGCGCCAGCGCCACCATCTTCTGCTGGCCGCCGCTCAACTGGCTGGCGCGGCGCGTGCTCAGCAGCTCGAGCTCCGGCATGAGATCGTAGATCCAGCGCAGGCGCTCGCTGCCGCCCTGGCCCGCGGCCCACAGCGGCAGCATGATGTTGTCGCGCGCGGTGAAGCCGGGCACCAGTTTGCGGTCCTCCGGCATGTAGCCGATGCCGGCGCGCGCGCGGGCATGCGAAGGGGCGGCAGTGAAGTCGCGCTCCTCGAAGCGGATGGTGCCGCCTTGCGCCGGCAATATCCCCATGATGGCGCGCATTAGCGTGGTCTTGCCGGCGCCGTTGCGGCCGATCAAGCCGCACATCGTGCCCGCCGGAACCTCGAGCCGGGCGCCGCGGATGATGGCGGTAGCGCCGATCGCGACATCGAGCCCGTCGAGCGCGAGGATCATGTCGCCGTCCCGCGCGCAGGCATGGGCTCGCCGGTGATGGCGCGGCGCACCCGCGGATCGGCCAGCACGGTCTCGGGCGGCCCCCGCGCGACAATGGTGCCGTCGACGAAGGCCAGCACCCGGCCCGCATAACGCGCGATGATGTCCATGTCGTGCTCGATGAACATGACCGCGATGCGCTCGTTGCGCAGCGCGCCCATGATGAGGTCCATGATGGCGAACTTCTCCTCGACGCTGATGCCGCTGGTGGGCTCGTCGAGCAGGAGGAGCCGCGGCTGGCGCACCAGCGCCATGGCGATGTCGAGCAGCTTGCGCACGCCCTGGGGCAGGAGCTGCGCCGGCTGGTCGCGGTATTCGCCGATGCGGAAGCGCTCGACCAGGCGGTCGGCTTCGGCCAGGAGCTCTCTGCGGCGCAACGGCCGCCACAGCGGAAACCGCCCGCCGGCGGCGATGCCGCAGGCGATGAGGAGATTGTCGAAGACGGTCGCGCTCGCGAACACCTGCGGCACCTGGAACGAGCGCGAGATGCCGGCGGCGATGATGTCGCGCGGCGGCAGCGCGGTGATGTCGCGCCCCTCGAACGCGATCGTGCCGCTGGTCGGCTGGAGGTAGCCGGTGACCAGATTGACGAAGGTGGTCTTGCCGGCGCCGTTGGCGCCGATGATGCCGACCACCTCGCCGTCCTCGATTTCGACCTCGATTTGGCTCGCGGCGACGACCGAGCCGAACGACTTGTTGAGGCCACGCACGGCGAGCAGCGCGGTCATGGCGCCGCCCGCCGCCGCGCGCCGAACAGCGACCACACGCCGCGCGGCAGGAACAGGATGAGGAGCAGCAGGCAGATGCCCAGCACCATCTGCCAGCTATAGGGCGCGTAAGCGGTGGCGTATGTCCGCACCGCCTCGAAGATGGCGGCGCCCAGGAACGGCGCCAGCACGCTGCCGGGGCCCGCGAGGATGGTGATGAACACGAACTCGCCCGAGGTGGTCCAATAGGTCATGTCCGGATCGATGTGGCCGACCGCGAGCGCCACCAGCGCGCCCCCCGCGCCCGCGAGCATGGCCGCGAACACGTACTTGACGTGAATGGCGCGCCGCACCGGATAGCCCAGATACTCGACCCTGATCTCGTTGTCGCGAATGGCGGTGGTGAGATGGCCCATGGGCGACGCGAGATAGCGCGCGGCGAGAAACGATCCGAGCGAAGCCGCCGCCACCGTTAGCAGCAGGAGCGCGTGCATCGCCAGCGCCGGCCCCGGCGCCCAGCCGAGGAAATGCGGCGCCGGCACCGTGAAGCCGTCAGTGCTGCCCAGCACACGGCTCTTCACCAACGTCCCGTAGAGGATCATCGAGAAGGCGAGGCTCAGCATGGCGAAGTAGATGTCGCGGTACTGCCGCAGCAGCCAGCCCAGCACCAGGGCCATCGCTGCCGAGGCGGCGAGCGCCAGCGCCAGGAGCGCGAAAGCGTCGCGCAGGCCCCAGTATTTTTCGGCCAACCCCACGGCATAGGCGCCGACGCCGAAATAGAGCGCCTGCCCGAACGACATGAGCCCGGTGCGCCACAGGATCAGGAGGCCCAGCACCACCAGCCCGCGCGCCAGGATCACCGTCAGGAGATAAACCAGGAACGGCGTCAGCACGAGGCTCAGGAGCGCGAGCGCGCCGAACACCAGCGGCAGCAGCCATGGACCGCGCGCCAGAGCCCCCATCAGATTCGCCGCTGCCGCGCCGGCGCGAACAGGCCTTGCGGGCGCAGCACCAGGACCAGCGACATCACCGCGTAGATCGCGAACAGCTCGACCTGAGGCAAAAGATGCACCGCGGCGGCGCGCGCGAGCCCGACCAGGAGCGCGCCGACGATGGTGCCCGCGACCGAGCCGAGCCCGCCGATCACGACGACGGCGAAGGCGAGCACGATCACCTCGACGCCGATGCCGGGCGCCACCGAAATGATCGGCGCGGTGACGGCGCCGCCGAACGCGCCCAGCACCGCGCCGACGACGAAGGTCACGGTATAGACGCGGCCCACGTCGATGCCGAAGGACGACGCCATCTCGCGGTCGTGGATGACGGCGCGCACCAGCTTGCCGATGCGGGTGCGTGCCAAGATCCAGATCAGCGCCGCCCCGATCGCCGCCGCCAGCGGCACCAGCGCTAGCTCGTAGGTGCTGAACGGCAGTCCGGCGATCGTCATCGTGCCGAGGAGCGTCGCCGGCTGATAGGCGGGATAGGCCTCGACCCCCCAAATCTGCAGCACCAGGTTCTCAAGGATGAGGAAGGCGGCGTAGGTCACCAGCACGATCAGGATGTCGTCGCGGCCGTAGAACAGGCGCAGCAGCCCGCGCTCGAGCGCCAGCCCCACGACCCCGCCCACCGCGACCGACGCCAGGGCCAGGACCAGGAAGCTGCCGGCGGGCGCCAATCCTCGGTCGAAATAGAGCCCGACCGCCCAGGCGGCGGCATAGGCGCCCATCGAATAGAGCCCGCCATGGGCAACGTTCACCACCTTCATCACGCCATAGATGAGGGTGAGCCCCACCGCGACGATGAAGAGCCAGGCGGCGTAGTCGAGCCCGTCGACCAGGATGGCGGCCGCGGTCAGCACGGCGCGGCCCGCGAATTCAGGGGCAGTTCTTGGCGCCCTTCATGCCGTCCTTGATCCAATCGGTGCTCTTGGTGCCTTCGGGCGGGGACACGCACTCGGCGGGGTAGTAGACGATGTCGGTGATGGTCGGCGTGGTGGTCGCCTTGTCGTACTTGTAGGTGCCCTGGGCGATCTCGTGGATGCCCTGATGGCCCTTGCCCTGCGCCATCGCGATCTTGGTGCCAAAGACCTCGAATTCCAGGCCGGTGAAGGCCCTGACCACGTCCTCGACGCCGGGCTTGGGATTGGCCGCAGCGGCCTTGTCATAGGCGAGCTTGGTGCCGAGCAGCGACAGCGCCATCTGGTAGGACGGATAGACGGGCGGCGTGCCGAAACGGTCGGTGTAGGCGTGCCGGAACCAGCGGTTGAGCTCGGTGTCGTGGGAGTAGACGCCCCACGGCCCGCGCGCGCCCATGATGATGCCGTCGGCGAGCTTGGGGCCGAGCCGAAACATCGCGGTCTCGGCGGTGCTGATGTAGAAGCGTTCCTTCTGGAACAGGCCGCGCGGATCGGCCTGGAGGACGAAGCTCTCGAGATCGCCGCCCCAGAAGCTCGAATGCACCACGTCCGCATCCTTGGCGAGGAGCGTGGTGATCTCGGCGCTGTACTGGCCGGCAAAGAGCTTGGGGAAGAGCGGGTCTTCCTCCTTGAGGCCGGGCTTCAAATCCTTGATCGCGCCCTCGAAGTCGCTCCACGAATCCTGGCCCCAGGCATAGTTCTGGTTGATCCCGGTGAACGCCTTCATGTCCTTGTAGCGCGACACCATGTAGCGGGCGGCCGAGGTGCTGTCGATGGTCGAGGTCGCCGACGCGCGGAAGACGTAGTGGTGATCTTCGTCCTCGAAGATGCGCGGCGTGCCGCAATCGAAGAACACGGTCAGGGTCTTCAGCTCCTCGGCCACAGGCGCGACGCCGAGGCAGCTTCCCGACGAGACATAACCGACCACCGCGGTGGCACCGCGACGCTGCACCAGGTCGCGATAGTTCTGCACCACCTCGGTGGTGCTGCCGTTCTCGTCGATGATGATGGGCTCGAGCTTGGCGCCGGCGAAGCCCTTGCTGTTGTAAGGCGCGGGCAAGGTCCCAGCATTGATCGCCTCGACCACCAGCTCGGCCGCGTTGCGCGAGGGAATGCCGAAGGGCCCGGCCGCCGCCCCCGAGAGGAACGTCACCACGCCGAGCTTCACCGTCGCCGCGTCCTGCGCCGCCGCCTGTTGCACCGGCACGATGCCGGCAAGCGCCGCCGCGCCGAGCCACCAGCCCGCCTTCGCCGTGAACTTGGTCATGGGCCCGCCCCCTCCGGCCATGGTTGAACGAGCGCATGGTTCGGGGACCGGGTGCGAAAAGCAAGGGGGGTCGTGGCCGCGCCCGAGAACGCAACCGCGCCGCGCCCATGCTAGAATGGAATGCGTCGCCGGCGCGGCGACCGGGCGAAAAAACACTGCAAGGGAGGTTCACGATGGCGGACGGACTGCGGCGGCGCGATGTGCTCCTTTCTGCCGCCGCCGCGACGGCGCTGGCCGCCGCGCCGGCCTGGGCGGCGACGGAAGGCCAGGCGGCGAAGGCGCCGTTCCGGGTCGACTTCCACCACCACATCCTGCCGCCGAAATGGATCGAGGCGGCGCGCTCGCACAAGCCGGACAATACCTGGGGCCCCAATCTCATCGGCTGGACGCCGGCGATCGCGATCGAGCAGATGGACCGTCACCGCATCGCCTATGCCGTGACCGAGCTGGGACTGCCGGGCGTGTGGTGGGCGCCGCCCGATGAGGCCGCCGCGCTGGCGCGCCAGTGCAACGAATATGCGGCACAGATGGCGCGCGATTATCCCGGCCGCTTCGGCATGTTCGCGACGATCCCGCTGCCCCATGTCGACGAGACGCTCAAGGAGATCGCCTACGCCTATGACACGCTCAAGGCCGACGGCATCGGCTTTCTCACCAGCTATGGCACGCTGTGGCCGGGCGACCAGAGCTTCGCGCCGGTGTGGCAGGAACTGAACCGGCGCAAGGCGGTGTTGCATTTCCATCCGACCGTGGCGAATTGCTGCATCGGCCTCATCCCGGACGTGATGACCGCGGTCGAGGAGTATCTCTTCGACACGGCGCGGGCGATCACCAGCCTCCTCTACAGCGGCACGCTGTCGAAATATCCCGACGTGCGCTTCATCTTCTCGCACGCAGGCGGCGCCTTTCCGCCGCTCTCCGACCGCATCACCGGCAGCGCGAAGCGGACGGAGAAGATTCGCGCGCGGCTGCCGCACGGACCCGACGCCGAGCTCGCAAAGCTCTATTTCGACGTCGCCACCTCGGTCAATCCTGTCACCTTCGGTGCGCTGCGCCGTTGGACCACGACCGACCGCATCGTGCTCGGCACCGACCATCCTTACGTGGCGATGGACTACACCGTCGACGCCCTCGACCACACGGAGCTGAGCGCCAAGGACCGCCAGCGCATCAACACCGGCAACGCGCTGGCGCTCCTGCCCCACCTGCGCGAGCGGCTGAGCCACGCCGGATGAGCGATCGCCGGCCATCCTTGGGCAGTGCGGCGGCGCTTCTCGGCGCGCTGCTGCTCGCGAGTTGCGGCGCGCCGCAGAATGTGCCGCTGCCAAGCGGGGTTACCGCGCCCTACGATTCCGTGACGAATCCGTTCTGCGGCGCGCTCGGCAATTGCCAGGCGCCGAGCGGCAGATCCTATGGCATGCGCGGAAATCTCGGCGGCATGTGAGACGCCGGCTAGTCCCGCGGCGCCGCGTCCAGGCGGACGACGATGCATTCGAGCGCCGGGCGCGCGGCGGGATAGCGCCGCATCACCAGCGGATCGTGGCCCGGCACGATGTGGCGCTCGGAACTGGCGAGACGGCGCAGCGTGTCGTGGCCGGCGAGCATGTCGGCCACGTTGTAGACGACCGGAAACGCGCGGCGCTCGTCGAGATGCATGTAGAGATGCGCCGCGTCCGACGCGAGCACGACATGGCCGCGCGAGGTGAGCACGCGCACCGATTGCAGCCCCATCGTGTGGCCGCCGATGAAATGCAGGCTCAAGCCCGGCGCCAGCTCCACGTCGCCGTCATGGAACGCGACCCGGCCGGAATAGACGCGCCGCACCATGCCCTCGACATCGGCGAGCGCGAACGAGCCGCGCAGATGGGGATGGGTCATGCACCGCCCGGTGCAGTAGTTGAGCTCGCGGTCCTGGATGTGGAAATTGGCGTTGGGGAAGAGGTCGAGATTGCCGGCGTGGTCGTAATGCATGTGGGTCACGATCACATCGGCGACCGCGCCCGGATCGACGCCGACGGCGCGCAAGCCGTCCGCCGGCGAGCGCAGCAACTGGCGCCCGCGCGCCTTCGCCTCGACCTCGCCGAAACCGCTATCGACGACCCATGTCCGGCCCTCGCCGACGATCGCCCACACGAAATAGTCGAGCGGCATCGGTCCCTCGTGCGGGTCGCTGTCGAGGAAATTGTCGCGCGCCGGCCGGTCGTGGCGGGCATAGCGCACGGCATAGACTTCATAGCTCACGGCCGCCTCAGCTTTTGCCGCCGACTTCGACGCCGGCCCATTGCTCGATGCATTTGACGATCTCGGTGAGGTCGCTGTCGGGGCCCAAGCTCTGGCTCGCATATTGCCACAGCTGCTTGACCGCGCTCCCGACCCACATCGGCACCTGCTGCGCCTCGGCCTCCTCGAGGCAGAGCTTCACGTCCTTGACCATGAGGCCGGTGGTGAAGCCGAAATCGAAGCGGCGCGGCAGCACCGCGTTGGGGAACTTGTCCTGGGTCGCGGAATTGCGGCCGCTGCCGGCGTTGATGACTTCGATCATGGTGCGCGGGTCGAGCCCGGCCTTGACGCCCATCACCATCGCCTCCGACGCGATCGCCATCGCCGTGGCGGAGAGGAGATTGTTGGCGAGCTTCATCACCTGGCCCAAGCCAGCGCGCTCGCCGACATTGAAGACGCGGCCGAATGTGGCCAGCACCGGCTCGAAGCGGGCGAAGAGTGCCGGACTGCACGACGCCATCACCGCGAGCGTGCCCTTGCGTGCGCCGGCGACGCCGCCGCTCACCGGCGAGTCGACCGTCTCGATGCCGCGCGCGGCTAGCCCGGCCGCGACCTCGGCGGCGGTGCGCGGGCCGGTGGTCGAGAGATCGACATAGGTTTTGAGCGCGCTGCCGGCCACCAGCCCGTCAGGCCCGAGCGCCACCCCGCGCACGATGTCGGGCGTGGGCAAGCTCGCGAACACGGTCTCTACACGGGAGGCAAGCTCGCGCGGCGACCGCGCCCGCACGGCGCCCCGCGCGAGCAGCGGCGCCATGGCTGCTTCGCTGACATCGAATATCGCGAGGCCGTGGCCGCGGTCCATGAGGCGCCCCGCCATCGGCCCGCCCATCCGCCCGACGCCGACGAATCCGAAGGTTTCGGCCATGTCATGAGGCTCCCCAAAGATCGCTTGCGAGGCTAGAACGCTGCCGCATGCGTTGACAAGGACGGAGCCGGCGGCGATCCTTTGCGCCGACAAGAACCGGCCCGGAGGAAACGACGATGCGATCGAAGACCATGCTGCTCGCGGCCGCAACGGCGGCGATGATCGGGAGCGCGGCGCAAGCCGACCCGCTTCAGATCAGGCTGTCCTACATCGTGCCGGTGTCGAACTGGGCGACCATCCTCTTCGCCAAGCCCGAGATGGCGACGCATCTCGGCAAGACCTATTCGTTCGAGGCGGTCCACTTCCAGGGTACGCCGCAGCTCATCCAGGCGCTGGCCGCGGGCGAGCTCGAGATCGCCAATTTCGGCTTCACCACCATGCCGCTCGCGGTCGTCAACGCCGGCATGAGCGATCTGCGCATCATCCAGGACGAATTGCAGGACGGCGTGCCGACCTATTACAGCAACCAGTACATGGTGCTGAAGGACGGCCCGATCAAAACCATCGAAGATTTGAAGGGCAAGGTGCTTGGCGTCAACGCCTTCGGCAGCGGCACCGACATCCCGATGCGCATCATGCTGGCCAAGCACAATCTCGAGAACAAGCGCGACCTGACCGTGGTCGAGGCGCCGATCCCGAGCCTGCCGGCAATGCTGTCCGACCACAAGGTCGACATGATGGCGCTGCCGCTGCCGTTCACCGCCAACCCCCAGGTCAACGCCTTCGCGCGGACGCTGTTCACCCAGGGCGATGCCATGGGCATCACCCAGCTCGGCATGTGGGTGGCACGCGAGGGCTTCATCGCCAAGAACCGCGCCGCGATGGTCGACTTCATGGAGGACGCGCTGCGCGCCGAGCGCTGGTACTTCGACCCCAAGAACCACGCCGAGGCGGTGCAGATCGCCGTCAACGTCACCAAGATACCAGCCGCCCAGTGGGACGGCTGGCTGTTCAAGCATGACGGCCAGGCCGGCGACTATTACCGCAATCCCGACGGCAAGCCCGACATTCCGGCCTTGCAGAAGGCGATCGATTTGCAAAAGCAGTATGGCTGGCTCAAGGAGAGCTTCGACGTCACCAAATACGTCGATCTGAGCCTGGTGGAGGATGCGGCGAAGCGGCTCAAGTAGCGCGGACGCAAGCCGCATGGAGGGATGAGCGCGCGGCTCGGCATCGCGCTCGGCAGCGGCGGCGCGCGCGGCTGGGCCCATATTGGGGTGCTGCGCGCGTTGGACGCGGCGCATCTGCCGCCCGACATCGTGTGCGGCACCTCGATCGGCGCCGTCATCGGCGCGCTCCAGCTCACCGGCCACCTGCCGGACTTCGCGCATTATCTGCGCCGCCTCAATCGCATCCGCGTCGGCCCGTTCTTCGACGTCAAGCTCGGCGCCGGCGGCATGATCGGCGGGGCGCGCGTGCTCAAGGTGCTGCGTCCCATCTTCCGCGACACGAAGATCGAGGACCTGCCGCGCGGCTTTGCTTGCGTCGCGACCGACCTCGCGACCGGCGACGAGGCGTGGCTGCGCCAGGGCAGCGTGGTCGATGCGCTGCGCGCCTCCTATGCCATTCCCGGCCTGTTCCCGCCGGTCCTGCTCGGTGGGCGCTGGCTGTGCGACGGCGCGCTGGTCAATCCGGTCCCGGTGTCGCTCGCGCGCGCGCTCGGCGCCGACATCGTGGTCGCGGTCGACGTCAATGCGGGGATCATGGCGCCCCTGGGGTTCGAGGCGGACCAGCCCGGCCCGGCCGAGCGGCGCGGCCTCGGCCAGGGCCTGATCCGCACCTATTTCAACCGCCGCCGCGGCGGCCCCAGCGCCTTCGGTGTCGCCTCGCGCTCGCTGCAGATCGTGCAGACGCGGCTGAGCCGGCTGCGGCTTGCCGAGGACCCGCCGGCGGTGGTGGTGCGCCCGGAGGTGGGCCATATCGGCCCGCTCGAATTCCACCGCACGAGCGAGACGATCGATGCGGGCGCGGCGGCGATGCGCGCGGCGCTGCCGGCGCTCAGGGAGGCAATGCGGCAGGCGGGCGGGTGATCGTCCTCAGGCGACCGGCATCTTCGCGCTGGCCTTGGCGCGCCATTCCGACATCGGCTGAAAGCGCGGATTGTCGCGGTTCTGCTCGATGGTCCAGCGCTTGATCTCTTCCTCGGAGAGGCTGAGATCGACGGGCCGGGCAAAGGGCTGGCCGACATACCAGGGCAGGTCCCAGCGGAATTCGATGTTGCTGCCTTCGGGGTCGAGCGAATAGAGCGACAGCCACGAGCCGTGCGTCACGGTCCGGATGCCGCTGACGCCGAGATCGCCCAGCATCTTGTGGCGCGCCTGCAGCTCCTTGTAGGTCGCGAGGCGAAAGCAGACGTGGTTGAGCGGGCCGGCGCCCGGCTCCCCCTGGCGGCCGCTGGTCAGCGCGAGCTGATGATGCTCGGCCTCGGGATCGAGGGTCAGGAAGCAGATGTCGCTGGAGCCCAGCTTGCCGATGTCGGAGACGAAGAAGCCCAGCGTCTTGGTGTAGTAGTCCAGCATCTTCTGGAAGTCGAAGCAGTTGATGACGACGTGACTGATGGTTGCCCTGCCATTCGCCATGATCTGATCTTCCTTCCGCGGGAAAGTCCCCGAACTGCGCGTCCGTCGAAATGCTATCGAGCTGCGGCGATTTGGGCAAGCCTCGCAGCGGGGACGCGCAGCGCGGCACCGATCGCCAAGCGTAGACCTGCAACCCGAAGGAAATTTACGTGGCGCTGGCAAGGCCGTGGGCGCACAATCCCGATCGACGATCATGCAGCCGATCAACGGCGCGGCTATACTATGGGAGGACACCAATGATGATGCGAACTCTTCTTGCCGGTTCTGTTCTGGCGCTCGCAGTCATTGCGCCGGGGACCGCGCAGACCTCCAACGAAGCCGTGAAGCTCGGCGTCCTGACCGACATGTCGAGCCTCTATTCCGACATCAACGGTCAAGGCGCGGTCATCGCAACCCAGATGGCGATCGACGATTTCGGCGGTAGCGTCCTCGGCAAGAAGATCGAGCTGATCTCCGCCGACGTGCAGAACAAGCCGGATGTCGCGGTAGCCATCGCCAACCGCTGGTACGACGTCGACCATGTCGATGCGATCCTCGGCGCTGGGGCATCCTCCGCCTCGATTGCCGCCATCGGCGTCGCCGGTGAGAAGAAGCGCATGTTCTTCGCCACCGACCCGGCCTCCTCCGACATCACCGGCAAGCTGTGCAACGCCTACACCGCCCATTGGGTCTATGACACGGCGGCGCTGGCCAACGGCACCGGCTCGGCGGTGGTGAAAGCGGGCGGAAAATCATGGTTCTTCCTGACCGCCGACTATGCCTTTGGCTATGCGCTGGAGCGCGACGTCTCCGCCGTGGTGGTCGCCAATGGCGGCACGGTCGTTGGGAGCGTGAGGGTTCCGTTGAACACGCCGGACTTTTCGTCATTCCTGCTCCAGGCGCAAGGATCGAAGGCCCAGGTGATCGGTCTCGCCAATGCCGGTGGCGACACCATCAATTCGATCAAGCAGGCGGCGGAGTTCGGCATCACCAAGGGCGGGCAGAAATTGGCCGGGCTCCTGGTGTTCATTACCGACGTACACAGCATCGGCTTGCCGCTGGCGCAAGGCCTGCAGCTCACCGAGGCATTCTATTGGGATCTGAACGACGGCACTCGCGCCTTCTCCAAACGCTTTGCCGTGAAGTGGAATGGCAAGATGCCGACCAGCATTCAGGCGGGTTACTACTCCGCGACGATGCACTACCTCGAGACAGTGCAGAAAGTCGGCACGAAGAATGCGGAAACGGTGATGGCGGCATTGAAGGCCGCGCCGATCGACGATCCGCTCTTCGGCAAGGGCTATCTCCGCGCCGACGGTCGCAAGATACACAACATGTATTTGTTCGAGGTCAAAACGCCGGCGGAGTCCAAAGGCCCCTTCGACTACTACAAGCTCATCGGCACCATCCCGGGCGAGGAGGCGTTCCGGCCCATGGACAAGGGCGAATGCCCGCTGGTGAAGAAGAGCTGAGGTTCGCGTGCCGGGATTGCGGCCGACCGGACCGGCCGCTCCCGGCACAGTCGGCTAGCACCGGAAGTGCCGTACACGCTCGCCACCGCGCGCTCCCCGTCCGCGCATTGACCCCATCCCCGCCCTGCGATTAAATCCGCGCGGGCTTGCGCCGAAGGCCCATTCGCCCGCGGGAGACATACCATGCGTGGAGACGGTCCGAGCGATCTCGCCCAACTCGTGGAGCGCGACCGCGTTCATCGCACGGTCTACAACGACCCCGCCATCTTCGAGATGGAGATGGACCGCATCTTCGAGAAAGTGTGGCTCTATTGCGGCCATGAATCGCAGGTGCCCAACGCGGGCGATTATTGGACCATGCAACTGGGCCGCCAGCCGATGGTGATGGTGCGCCATTCCGACGGCGCGATTCACGTGCTCTACAATCGCTGCGCCCATCGCGGCGCGATGATCTGCGGCAACCGCCACGGCAATACCGGCAAGGTCTTCACCTGCTCCTACCATTCGTGGCAGTTCAACACCGACGGCTCGCTCGAGAGCTTCCCGCTGCCCAAGGGCTACGAGGGCACGCGGCTCACGCCCGACAATCCCGATTGCAGCCTGAAGCACGCGCCGCGGGTCGAATCCTATCGCGGCTTCGTGTTCGCGAGCCTAGCCAAGGACGGGCCCGGCTTGCGCGAGTTCCTGGGCGACGCGCGCATTGCGTTCGATGACATGTGCGACCGCGCGCCCGAGGGCGAGGTCGAGGTGGTGCTCAATTGCTTCCGCGTGGTGCAGCGCTCCAACTGGAAGATCTTCCTCGAGAACCAGCTCGACGCGCTTCATCCCTCGGTGACGCACGAATCGACCGGCCGCGCGGCGGAGGCGGTCGAGCACGAGATCGAGAAGCGCCACGGCAAGGCGCCGCTCGACTATCACTATCTCTCGGCCTTCACCCTGCCGTTCCACAAATGGGACCAGGTGCAGACGCTCAACTATCCGAGCGGGCATTGCATCCTGCAAGGCTATATGGGCCTCAGGCCGCAGGACCCGGACACGCTCGCCTACGAGAAGGTCATGCGCAAGCATTACGGCGCCGAGCGCACCGAAGAAATCCTCGGCGTCAACATCCACCACGTGCTGCTCTATCCCGGCCTCTCGGTGCAGCCGCCGCTGCAGCAGCTCCGCGCGGTGCGGCCCCTGTCGCAAGACCGCACGCTCACGGAGATCTGGCATTTCCGCTTGAAGGGCGCGCCCGAGGCGATCTATCGCCGTGCGCTGGGCTACTACAACCTGGTCAACTCGCCGGCGACCATGGTCAATGCCGACGATCTCGAGAATTTCTGGAAATGCCACCAGGGCCTCGCGTCGGAAGGCGGCGACTGGGTCAGCTTCCACCGCCATGCCGGCCAGGACGACATGGATGGCAACGTCATCAAGTCGCGCTTCGGCACCAGCGAGGCGCCGATGCGCAACCAGTTCCGCGCCTGGGTCGATCTGATGACACGGAGCTGAGACGTGGCGCGCGCGAAGAAGAAAAAGGCCGCCAAGAAGAAGGCTCCGCCGGTACGCCGCAAGGCCGCGCGGGTCGCCACGCCGCGCAAAAGCGGCAACGGCGCCGATGCGCTGCGCGAGATCGAGCAGTTCCTTTACCGCCAGGCCGAGCTACTGGACCGCCAGCGCTGGGACGATTTCATCGAGCTGTTCGCGCCCGGCGGCGTCTATTGGATGCCGGCCTCGCCCGAGCAGACCGCCGGCGAGGGCGTGCCGTCCATTTTCTACGAGGACCGCGACCTGATGCGGGTGCGCATGAAGCGCGTCACCCATCCGCACGCCTGGTCGCAGGCGCCCGACTGGGGCACCAACCACATCGTCTCCAACGTGATGATCGAAAGCGAGGACAAGCGCGCCGGCACGGCGGTGGTGCGCTCGCGCTTCCACATGATGGAGTTCCGCCGCGACGAGACGCGGCACTTTGCCGGCTCCTATGTCCATCACCTGAAGAAGACCCGCGCCGGCTGGCGCATCGCGCGGCAGCGGGTCGACATGGTGAACGGCCAAGGCGCCTACGACTACGTGCTGCAAATCTGGGTCTGACCCCCAGCGCGCGATGTCACGCGCCCAGCGCCTCCTCGACCTCGTCCAGATCCTGCGCCGCCACCGCCGGCCGGTGAGCGGACAGAGCCTCGCCAAAGAGCTTTCGATCAGCCTGCGCACCCTCTATCGCGACATCGACACATTGCGGGCGCAGGGCGCGCCGATCGAGGGCGAGGCCGGGCTCGGGTTCATCCTGCGTCCCGGCTTCCTGTTGCCGCCGTTGATGCTCGCCGAGGAGGAAATCGAGGCGCTGGTTCTGGGCTCGCGCTGGGTGGCCGAGCATGGCGATGCGCGGCTTGGGCTGGCGGCGCAGAACGCGCTCGCCAAGATCGAGGCGGTGCTGCCGCCCGACCTGCGAGACGGGATCGAGGCCTCGCCGTTGCTGGTGGGTCCGGGCGATCCGCTCCTGACCGAGGACGGCGCCCTCGCCACCATCCGGGAAGCGATCAGGCGCGAGCGAAAACTCGGCATCGCGTATATCGACCGCGATGAAAACGCGACCCTGCGTACCGTCTGGCCCTTCGCGCTGACCTTCTTCGAGCGCGCCCGGGTGTTCGTCGCCTGGTGCGAATTGCGCCAGGATTTCAGGCACTTCCGGACCGATAGGGTGGCCTCCTTGACGGTTTCGCCCGAGCGCTACCCGCGCCGCCGCCTCGCCCTCCTCAAGGAATGGCGCAAAACCCTGGACATTGCCTCCTGACAGAATTTGCCAGCAGCTCCGTTTATCCTTGGCGGATGATCGGAAATTGGCTCGCCGTCGCTTCCGCCGACCACGTCAGTCGCGGCCGCGCGGCAGGCTTCATGCAGGTCTGCCACGGCAACGCGCCGCCGCTGCGCCTCATCCAGCCGGGCGACCGCGTCGCCTTCTATTCGCCGACCGTTGCCTTCCGCGGCAAGGACCGGCTGCAGGCCTTTACTGCGATCGGCATCGTCGCCGGCGGCGATCCCTATGCAGTCGACATGGGCGGCGGATTCTGTCCCTTCCGGCGCGACGTGACCTGGCTTGCGGCCAAGGAGGCGCCGATCCAGCCGCTCCTCGACCGGCTCGAATTCACCGCGGGCGCACGCAATTGGGGCTACACGCTGCGCTTCGGGCTCGTCGCGATCAGCGACCGCGATCTGCGCCTCATCGCCGCGGCGATGGAGGCGCCATTGCCGCCATCATAAAATTCGAGCCACGCCGTGCCGATGGCACTATGATTTTTCGCATAGGGCCGGAACGGAAAAGAGGGTGGCCGTGGGCACATCAAGACAATTGCGCCTCGGCGCCTTCATGCGGCCGGTGAGCCTGCACACGGCGGCATGGCGCTATCCGGGCGCCTTCCCCGACGCGAACTTCAATTTCGGGCACATCAAACGCTTCGCGCAGACGCTGGAGCGCGGCCGGATCGACGGCTTCTTCATGGCCGACCACCTGGCTGTGCTCAACATGCCGATGGACGCCCTGAAGCGCAGCGCGACCGTCACTTCGTTCGAGCCGATGACGCTGCTGCCGGCGCTGGCGATGGTGACCGAGCATCTGGGATTGATCGCCACCGGCTCCACCACCTACGACGAGCCCTATCACGTGGCGCGGCGGTTCGCCTCGCTCGACCATATCAGCGGCGGGCGCGCGGGCTGGAACGTGGTCACCACCTCGAACCCCGATGCGTCGAAGAATTTCGGCCACGAGGATCACCTGCAGCACGACGAGCGCTATGCCCGTGCGCGCGAATTCGTCGACGTGGTCACCGGCCTGTGGGACAGTTGGGCGGACGACGCCTTCATCCGCGACGTGGACAAGGGAAGCTATTTCGACCCGGCCCGGCTGCACGTGCTCGATCACAAGGGGAAATATCTCTCCGTGCGCGGGCCGCTCAACATCGGCCGTCCGATCCAGGGCTGGCCGGTGATCGTGCAGGCCGGCGCGTCGGAGGCCGGGCGCCAGCTCGCGGCCGAGACGGCGGAGGCCGTCTTCACCGCGCAAAGCAACCTCGAGGCCGGGCGGAGCTTCTATGCCGACGTCAAGGGACGCATGAAAAAGGTCGGGCGCGACCCTGACCACATGAAGATTCTGCCCGGCTGCATGATCTATGTCGGCGACTCGCTCGACGAGGCGCGCGAGAAGCGCGCGAAGCTCGACTCGCTGGTGCATTACGACAGCGCCATCGCCGCGCTGTCGATCGCGCTCGGCCACGACGCGTCGAAATTCGATCCGGATGCGCCGCTCCCGGACATCCCCGAGAGCAACGCCAGCAAGAGCGGCCGCGAGCGCGCCATCGAGCTCGCCAGGCGCGAGCGCATGACCGTGCGCCAGCTCGCCCAGCGCCTCGGCGGCCATGGCGGCCTCGCCATGCTCGGCACGCCCAAGATGATCGCCGACCAGATGGAAGAATGGCTGGTCAACCGGGGCAGCGACGGCTTCACCTTGCAGTTCCCGTACCTGCCGGCCGGGCTCGACGACTTCGTCGACCGCGTGGTGCCGGAGCTGCAGCGGCGCGGGCTGTTCCGGCGCGAGTACGAAGGCAACACGCTGCGCGAGAATCTGGGCCTGCCGCGTCCGGAGAACCGCTTCTTCCCGAAGCGGGCCTAGCGATTTTCCGAGCCTTCTCTCTCGCCCTGGGCGATGCCTTCGCCGCCGAGCAGCGCAAGCCGCTGCTGCTCAGCATCTTGCTGGCGCTGGTGCTGCTGCTGGGGTTGTGGGCCGCCGCGTCGGCGCTGCTCGCGGGCACCCATGTCAGCGGCTTCGCGTGGCTCGACAGCGTCCTTCACGTGCTCGGCAGCCTGGCGGCGCTGTTCATCGCGTGGCTGCTCTTTCCCGCGATGACCATGCTGGTCCTCGGGTTCTTCCTCGACCGCGTGGTCGCGGCGATCGAGCGCGCGCATTATCCCGGCTCGTCTGAGGCGCGGCGGATCGGCATCGGCGAGACGCTGTGGAGCGGGATTCGCCTCGCGTTTCTCGCGCTCCTGCTCAATCTCGCGGCGCTGCCGCTCTACCTCGTTCCCGGGGTCAACCTGTTCGTCTATTACGGACTCAACGGCTTTCTCGTCGGGCGGGAATATTTCGTGGCGATCGCCCAGCGCCGCCTCGATCCGCGCGGCGCGCACGCGATGTGGCAGGAGTATCGCTTCAGGCTGGTCCTCGCCGGCGCAGTCATCGCCGTGCTGCTGTCGCTGCCGCTCGTCAATCTGGCCGCGCCGCTCATTGGCGTGGCCTTCATGCTGCATCTCTTCGAGGGCCTGCGCCGCCCCGCGGCCTGACGAGCGGCGCCTATTCGGCGGCCCGGGCGGCGGCGTGTTGCGCCAGGCGCGGCATCACTTCCTCGGCCATCCTCCGCATCGATGCGCGCTCCCAGGCCTCGTTCGGGCCGCTCCAATCGACGCCGGTGAACAGCAGGCTGCCGAATGGGCCGGCCTTGTCGCGGAGCGCGACCAGGCGGTCGAGCACGGTTTGCGGCGATCCGTAGATGAGGCGCGATTCGAGGATGCCCTCGACCGTGACCTCGTCGTCGCGCATGTCCGGGCGCGGCTTCAGCGCAATGAGCCGGCCGAGCCCGCCCAAGATCTCGCGGAAATACGCGAAATAGTGGCGATAGGAGGAGCGCGCATCCATCACGTGGTCGCGCGCTTCGGCGTCGCTCGACGCGACATGGATGCAGCGCGCCACCCGCCATTGCGCATCCGCAGGCGCGCGGCCCGCCTCTGCCGCGCCCTGGCGCAGCATTGCCCAATGGGTCGCGACGCCCTCCGCGGTCAGGAAGGCGCTCGAGATCGGGCCCCATCCGCGCTGCCCGGCGATGCGGACGGTCTGCGAGTTCGGGCTTGCCGCGGTGACGCAAATGGGCGGCCGCGGACGCTGATAGGGCTTCGGGATGAAGCCGATGCCCAGCGCCGGATTGACCGTGCGCGCGATCTGCGTCGTCCAGAATTCGCCCTTGATGTCATAGGGCGGGTCCTGTGACCAAATCCGCTCGATCATGTCGATCGATTCGACCAGCATGCGATTGCGCAGCGCCGGCTCGCCGTTGCCCAGGAGCTCGAAATCGGAAACCAAGCTGCCGGTGCCAATGCCGAAGATGAATCGGCCTCGGCTCATGTGATCGAACTGGGCCGCCTCGCCGGCGATCAGGGCCGGATGCCGGTTGGGCAGCGAGATCACGCCGGTGCCGAAATCCAGGTTCCTGGTGCGCTCGATAAGGCTCGCCATGAACATCAGCGGCGAAGGATACGGCTCGGACCAGGCGGAAAAATGTTCGCCCAGGAACATCTCGTCGAAGCCCAGCCGGTCGGCGAGCAGACATTTCTCCATGTCTTCCGCCAGGACCTCGTGCATCGCCCGGGTCGGCGGGTGAACCGGCATCATGAACAGCCCAAGCCGCATCGCATCGTCCCTTGGAGTTTGGCCTCGCCGCACGATGGCGTCCCCGGCCCGACTTGAACGGGCGACCTACGGTTTAGGAAACCGTTGCTCTATCCAGCTGAGCTACGGGGACGCTGGGACGGCGTATAGCACGGAGCGTCCGGGGCCTGAAGCCCGCCTGTCGGGCAGGCCACGGAGACGCTGGTTCTGCTGGTAGAAATCCTTCGCTGAGGCGCTCAGGCGCCCGCTTCCTTGAACGCCTCGCGCGCGGTGCGGAAGGCCTCGACCGCGGCCGGGACGCCGCAATAGATCGCGGTTTGCAGCAGCACTTCCATGATCTCGTCCTTGGTGCAGCCGTTCTTGAGCGCGCCCTTGACGTGGATCTTGAGCTCGTGCTGGCGATTGAGACCCGTCAGCATGGCGAGATTGATGATGCTGCGCGTCTTTTTCGGCAGGCCGGGCCGGCCCCACACGGCTCCCCAGCAATACTCGGTGATGAATTCCTGGAACGGCCGGCTGAAATCGTCCGCCCCCTTGATCGCCGCATCGACATACTCGGCGCCCAGCACCTCGCGGCGAATGGCCAGCCCTTGGTCGAACACGTCCTTGTTGTTCACGTCGGTCCCTCCTCATTGCGCGTTGCCATCGCCGCCATTCTAGTCGCGCGCACGGCATGCGCCAGGGCTAGGGGCCGGCGACGCGCGCATAGCGACAGATTGCGCCCCGATCCGCACCAGAGTAAATTTCTGCCCAGCACATCGCCCGGGGGATAAAGAGCGGTGTCGCGGGCCCACAGGAGCCAAAAGGGGAAACGTCCATGTCCGCATCAAGCCTCGCCGGCGGCCGACCTGCCTCAAGTACGACGCAGAGCCTTTCCTTCATCATCGGCGCGTCCTCGGTCGGTACGCTCATCGAATGGTACGATTTCTATCTCTATGGCGTGCTTGCGGTGTTCTTCAGCAAGCACTTCTTCTCGCCGGCCATGGACCCGACGCTGGCGCTCATCGCGAGCCTGTTCGTGTTCTGGACCGGGTTCCTGGTGCGGCCCTTCGGCGCGATCTTCTTCGGTCACCTCGGCGATCTGATCGGCCGAAAATTCACCTTCATGCTGACGCTGCTGCTGATGGGCGCGGCGACCTTCGTGGTTGGCTTGCTGCCCGGCTACGATTCGATCGGCAGTCTCGCACCGATCCTGCTCGTCACCATGCGCGTCCTGCAAGGCCTTGCGCTCGGCGGCGAATATGGGGGAGCGGCGACCTATATTGCCGAGCACTCTCCGGATGGACGGCGCGGCTTTTTCACCTCGTGGATCCAGACCACCGCGACGCTGGGCATCGTTCTCGCGCTCCTGGTCATCCTCCTGTGCCGGCTCGCCCTGGGCGACCAGGCGTTCGGCGACTGGGGCTGGCGCGTGCCGTTCCTGATTTCCGCCGTATTGGTCTGCCTCTCGATCTATATCCGGCTCAAGCTCGAGGAATCGCCGCTCTATGCGCGCCTCAAACAGCAAGGCAAGGCGTCATCCAATCCAGCCCTCGAAAGCTTCAGCAGCGGCAAGAATTGGGGCCTCATCCTGTTGGCGCTGTTCGGCGCCACCGCACCGGAGGGGGTCGTCTGGTATACGGGCCAGTTCTATGCCTTGTTCTACCTGACGACTGTGCTCAAGGTGAGTTACATCACCGTCTATATCATTCTGATGATCGCGCTGACCTTGGGAGCGCCATTCTTCATCGTGTTCGGGGCGCTTTCCGACCGCATCGGCCGGCGCAACATCATGACCGCCGGCTTCGCGCTCGCCGTCGTCAGCTATTGGCCGGTGTTCACCTGGCTGGGAACGTTCAAGGACAACCCAGTCATGCTCACCATCCTCGTGTTCTACATGGTGATCCTGGTCACAATGGTGTACGGGCCGATTGCTGCCTTCCTCGTCGAATTGTTCCCGGCACGCATCCGCTACACCTCGATGTCGCTGCCTTACCATGTCGGCAATGGCGTCTTCGGCGGTCTGGTGCCGGCGGCTGGCGCCTCGATCGCGGCGCTGACCGGCGTTCCCCTCGGTGGACTGTTCTATCCGATGGGGATCGCGGCGATCGGCGTCGTCGTCAGCCTGGCCGGAATCCGCTCGGGAACGAAGGATGTCAAGATCTGGGACGAGGTTGGCGGACAACCGCTGGTGCCCGACCAGCCCTAGCGGGCGGCGCTTGAACGGCGAAGCCGGGGGGACGAGACGGGATTGGTGCGGCTCGCTTTAGGTCATCGGCTTGCCGTCGTCGCGCTCGCGGTCATGGTCGCGGCGACGGCGTGGGGTGCGGAAGAGAAGGTCCCACGCTTTGCGAGCCTGCGCGCCGACGAGGTCAATCTCCGCGCCGGCCCCGGCGAGCGCTATCCCGTCGAGTGGGTCTATCACCGCAAGGGCCTGCCGGTCGAAGTGACGGCCCAGGTGGACGTGTGGCGCCGTGTGCGCGACAGCGACGGCACCGAAGGATGGGTGCATCAGCGCATGCTCGCGGCGAGCCGCAGCATCATCATCGTCAAGGGCAAGGACGGCACGCTGCGGCGCGATCCCGATGCCTCGGCACCGGGCGTGGCGCGCGCCGAGGCGGGCGTCGTAGCGCGGCTCCTCGAATGCAAGGGGCCGTGGTGCCGCATCGAAACCGGCGGCATCAAGGGCTGGCTCCAACGCACCGATCTTTGGGGGGTCTATCCCGACGAGACGGTGGAGTGAGCCGGCGCTGAGCGAGGTCTTCGGCGAGCGGGCTCATCGCGGCCGACGGCGGTCTCCTGTCTGCAAGGTTGGGCTTCGACAACCACAATCCTTCAGACAGGAGCGCTCTCATGCCGACAGCATGCTCGCATTACCGCGCGAGCCACCCTGGCCTTAAAAGCCTTCGACAACCTTTTGGCAGCGATCAAGCGAGGTCGAAGCGATCGGCGTTCATCACCTTGGTCCAGGCCGCTGCGAAGTCCTTCGCGAACTTCTCTTGCGCGTCGGCGGAGCCATAGACTTCGGCGAGGGCGCGCAACTCAGAGTTCGAACCGAAGACGAGATCGACACGCGTGCCGGTCCATTTCGGTTTGCCGCTCTTGCGGTCGTGCCCTTCGAACACGTTTTCGTCCGAGGTCGCTTTCCACTCGGTGCCCATGTCCAAGAGGTTCACGAAGAAGTCGTTGGTGAGCGTCTCCGGACGCTTGGTGAAGACGCCGTGCTGGGACTTGCCGTGGTTCGCACCCAAGACGCGCATGCCGCCAACGAGAACCGTCATTTCGGGCGCCGTCAGCGTCAACAGTTGCGCCTTGTCGACGAGAAGCTCTTCTGCCGATACGCTGAACTTGGCCTTGAGGTAGTTGCGGAAGCCGTCCGCGAGCGGCTCGAGATAGGCAACGGACTCCACGTCGGTTTGCCCCTGCGAGGCATCGGTGCGGCCCGGCGCGAAGGGAACCGTCACGTCGTGCCCCGCCTTTTTCGCAGCCTGCTCGACGGCGGCCGAGCCGCCGAGAACGATCAGATCGGCGAGCGACACTTTCTTGCCGCCGCTTGCCGCGCCGTTGAACGCCTTCTGGATGCCCTCCAGGGTTTTGAGCACCTTCGTCAGCTGGGCAGGCTGGTTGACCTCCCAATCCTTCTGGGGGCTGAGACGGATGCGCGCGCCGTTTGCCCCGCCGCGCTTGTCCGAGCCGCGGAAGCTGGCCGCCGAGGCCCAAGCGGTCGAGACAAGCTCGGAGATGGAAAGTCCCGATGCGAGGATCTTGGCCTTGAGGTCCGCGATGTCCTTCGCGTCGATCAGCTTGTGATCGACCGCCGGAACGGGGTCTTGCCAGATCAGCTCCTCCGCCGGGACTTCCGGACCGAGATAGCGTACGCGCGGACCCATGTCGCGGTGGGTGAGCTTGAACCACGCCCGGGCAAACGCATCCGCGAACTGATCCGGATGCGCCAGGAAGCGCCGGGAAATCTTCTCGTAGGCCGGATCCATCCGCAGCGAGAGATCCGTGACCAGCATGGTTGGCGCGTGTTTCTTCGCAGCGTCGAAGGCGTCCGGAATCGTCGCGACGTTGCCTTTCGCCTTGAACTGATTCGCGCCGGCCGGGCTCTTGGTCAGCTCCCATTCGTATTTGAACAGGTTCTCAAAAAAGCTGTTGCCCCACTTCGTCGGCGTCGTGGACCAGGTGACCTCCGGGCCGCCGGTGATCGCGTCTTTGCCTTTGCCCGTGCCGAACTTGCTGTGCCAGCCGAATCCCATCTCCTCAATCGGCGCGGCTTCCGGGTCTGGACCGACAAGCGCCCCATCGCCGGCGCCGTGGGCCTTGCCGAAGCTGTGTCCGCCGGCGATCAGCGCAACGGTCTCCTCATCGTTCATGGCCATGCGCTTGAAGGTCTCGCGAATGTCGATGGCGGCAGCGACGGGATCCGGCTTGCCGTTCGGCCCATTCGGATTCACATAGATGAGACCCATCTGCACGGCGGCGAGCGGATTCTCGAGCTGCCGGTCGCCGGTGTAGCGCTCGTCGCTTTTGGGATCAGGGAACCAAACCTTCTCCTTGCCCCAGTAGGCGGATTCGTCAGGCTCCCACACATCGGCGCGCCCGCCGCCGAAGCCGAATGTCTTGAAGCCCATCGACTCGAGCGCGACGTTGCCGGCGAGGATCAGGAGGTCGGCCCAGGAGATCTTCCGGCCGTATTTCTGCTTGATCGGCCACAAGAGCCGGCGCGCCTTGTCGAGGTTCGCATTGTCCGGCCAGGAGT
>Ga0209415_10000646_pt1 | contig 65098 bp, 54 predicted proteins | sample PeaSoiSIISIP2007_FD_187696 | JGI IMG/M metagenome (GOLD analysis project Ga0209415, IMG submission 187696) | Peat soil microbial communities from Weissenstadt, Germany - SII-SIP-2007 (SPAdes) (version 2) | ecosystem: Environmental > Terrestrial > Soil > Wetlands > Peat | place: Germany...
CTCCCCGCCATGCCCGCCAAGTGACCGTATTGCGAGATTCACTCCACCTGGCCGACTACCGGATGGAATTCTCGAGTCAGATCGAAGCCGGCGCGTTGGGTTGGGTGTTTCGCGCACGGGACAGTGTGACCTTTTACGTGGCCAAACTCGAAGTGGTGCGGCCCGGTCCCAATCCGACGTTGGCCGTGGCCCACTTTGCCGTGATCGGTGGAGAGGACCAGGCGGCAGTACGCCGTCCGCTCGCCATTACCGCCCAGCCGGACACCGTCTATAAGATCCGATTCCAGGCCCTGGGCAATCATTTCACCACGTGGATTCAGGACCAGCAGGTGGATGATTGGACCGACGATCAAATCGCGTCGGGCGCTGTGGGGTTATTTGCGGAGCTCGGGGAACGCTCCGTGCTTCAGGGAAAATTCAGCGTGGTTCCGCTGGCAGTGAAGAAATAGGGAGAAGGCAGGGAAATGGCGGAAAATAACGATCACGTTTTCTTCGTCGATGACGAACTGATCGAGCGCTTGATGCGCGGCGACGTGGACGACTCCGCCAAGAAGAAACGGCCCGCGTCTTCCACCAGTCTGGCGAAAGCCGTGTCGCTCGCCTCCGATGGAAAACTCGACGCCGCCGTTGGCGAACTGGAGCAGGCGGCGAAGCGAGGCGAGAACGCGGTCGAAGTACAGACAGGACTGGGGCACCTTCGTTTTGAGCAGCAGAAGTGGAGCGCGGCGGCTGCCTGCTACGCGAAAGTGGCCGAGCTCGAACCCAAGCATCGCACGGCCCATTACAATCTGGCGCTCTGCCTGGAACGAGAGGAGAAGTTCGAGGAGGCGGCGCGCCAATTCGAGATCGCTCTGTCCGTCGATCCGAAGCGCTGGCAGGCACAGCTCGGGCGGGGTTTGTGCCGGTTACAACTGGGCCAGCCGGAAGGGGCGCTCGAATCCCTCGATGCAGTTCTGAAGGAAAAGCCGGACCAGGATAAAGCGCGGTTTGGCAAAGCGGTCGCGCTGCATCAACTCGGACGCCTGGACGAGGCTGCCGATCTTTACGGCGCGCTACTCGCCGCCCATTCGAACTCGCCGGAATTGCTGGTGAACCTGATCGCGTCCTCGGTGGCCCGCAAGGACGACGCCAAGGTGAAGGAATACGCGGATCGTCTTCTCAAGCTCCAACCTCAGTCGCGCCAGGCGCTCGAAGGGCTGGCGGCCGTCGACCTTTCACGAGGCGATTACAGTTCGGCGGTGCAACACTGCTCCCAGCTCGTAAAGGTCGTGCCCGATTCGTATCAGGGCTGGTTCAATCTGGGGGTCGCTTACCAGAAGACCGGGCGCCTGGAACAAGCCGGCAACGCCTATCGCGAAGCCATCCGCGTCCGGCCGGAGGCGGTGGAGGCTCAAGCGAACCTGGGCACGGTGCTGCACGAACGCGGAGATCTGGCAGGCGCACGCGCGGCTTACCAGCATGTACTCGGCTCATCGCCCGATGTGGCGGGAGCCCTATGGAACCTGGCGCTGGCAACCGAGCGCGAGGGTAAGCTTGACGAAGCGGAGAAATTATTCGGGAAGCTTGTCGGTATCAAACCGGATTGGGAAGATGCCGCGTTCAGGCTGGGATTTCTCCAGCTCCAGCGGGGCGAATACGCCAGCGCGGTCGATAGCTTCGAACTGTGCCTCAAGAAGCGAAAGGATTGGGCGGAGGCCCTGCGCAACCTGGGACTCGCTTGCTGGAAGTTCGAGGATCTGGACGCGGCCACGGAAGCGTTCCACCGCGTGCTGAGCGTGCAGCCGGGCAGCACGGAAGCTCTGCGCGCGCTCGCCGCGATCGCGATCGAACGCAAGGATCACCGGCGAGCTCTCGAACTGCAACAGAAGCTCACGGCGCTGGGCGATCGCTCTATTGAGTTGCCCTACAATCTCGGTTTGCTGTTGCTATCGGCCGGAGAAAACGAATCGGCCGCGCAGTGCTTTCGGATGGCCGTGGACAGTAAGCCCGATTTCTCCGAAGCGCTGGTGAATCTGGGCCATGCATTGCACGCCATCGGCAAGGAAGACGAGGCGAAGCAGGTATGGAGCCAAGCCGTCACGGCCGATCCGGAGCTCGCCGGTAAATATTTTCACTAAGTCTCCCGCGCGGTCCGAATGGCAGCCGGGACGATCCATGCGAAACAAGACTTCGTCCAAAAAGCAAACCCGCGGTGCGGAAACTTTCTCGCGCTTCCTGGGTTTCTATCAACGGGATCGAACGCTCCGTTCTGGGCGGTTCACGATCCGAATTCCAAAATCCAAGGAGTGAATATATGTTCACGTCTTCACGCAGTATTTGTGTGTTCGCGTTGACGGCCACCGGGCTATTCGCGCAGACTTCGCCGGCCCCGCTAGTCCAGGAGACCGTGACTACCGGCATGATCGGAATCGCCGAAGGACAGACCGCGCGATTGAATACGCTGAATCCCGGCGTCACGCCTCCCACGCTCGGCGTGGTGTGCTCGGCTTTATTGACCTACGTCGACGGACAGGGGACGGTGCTCAAGAGTGCGGTTGTGAGCGTAAACCCGGGAAAGAGCGTTTGGCTCGACCTGTTCAGCAACGGGGACCTGGGGCTGGCGGCGGATCAGCGAAGACAGATTCGCGCGACCATCACCGTTCCGCCGATTCTGCCGCCTGCCGGGTCGACGACCCTTCCGGCGCCGTGTAGTCTGATTGGCACCCTTGAGATCTTCGACACGCTAAGCGGGAAAACGCAGGTGGTGCTCGGAGGAACACACCTGGTTCCGAATCCCGTGGCCGTGCCGACTCCCGTGACCGCATCGACCAACTAGGCGAGGCGAATCTGGCGAAACTCTTTAATCAGGTTGAAATCACTGCGGACGCTGCGAATCGCCTCGCCGCGTTGATCGATGCGGGATTCGTCGGTGACACCCAGGACATCCGCCGCCATCGAGAGGTATTCGACGCGGGCCGGATCGATGCCCATGATCCGGCAGCAAGTCGAATCCACCGCCGGCAGATCCGAGCCCATCACCAGCACGCCTACCGGCTTCGGAGTGCCCTGGATCGGTCCGTTGCCTTCCATCCCGACGACTCCATCCACGATCGCGAAACTGCGGCGGAACACTCGACTCAATTCGACGATGGACCGCGGTATGCCAATGTGATGCAGTTCGTTCTTGGGCCAGCCGTAGACCGATCCCGGGACCAGCCCGAAGTAGTTCTTCATCGAGAGCGTCGCGCCGGCCCAATGATGCGTCTTCATTTTGGCGAGCGAAACGATGAGATCCGCGCCAAGCGCGGTGTTGGGAAGGTAAATCTCCTTGCGATCCGCAAAACGTTGAATGGGGCTCACATCGTCGCGATTGAGATCCACGAACAGCGAATCGAATTTCGGGATTTCCGTTCGATAGCGAGCCATCTCGGCCAGCGCGTAGGTGTCGCGCCGATGGCCGGGCCCCTCGCCGATCCGCACTTCCGCCGCTCCCAAGGTCCTGAAGGTTTCGTAGGCGGCCGCGACCACGGACACCTCGGTATTGATACAAGTTGCCGGATCGAACTCCACCAGGTTGGGCTTGAGCAGCACTTTTTTGCCGCGAACGTCCAGGCCGCACTCTTTGATCCCCTCGAGCATGCGGCTCACCAGGTCGACGCTATAGGACGCCGCTTTCACCACGGCGACGGAAGATCGCCCGAGAGCCGCCTTGGGCGCGGGCCGCTCGTCAGTCCCTCCACGCCATCCGGCGTATCCCGCCACAACGGAGGCTCCGGCCACGGCGAGGAATTCGCGCCGGTCGCTTTTCATCTTTTCATCTCGCTTTTGAAGGACTCGCGCAAAACGGATTGCGGCGCGAAACAGTTCCTGATCTCCTGTGCGGTGCGCGCCGCACCCTTTGCGCTTGTCACGTCGCACTCTCCGTCTGCATCAGTCTGTAATTTCCCTCAGGAGCCGCCAGGGCCTCAAGCGCGGTGATCAGAACGTCCGGGGTCTCTGGACCTGTTAAAGCCGGCGACTGCACCCCGTGCAGGCGCAGAGCAACCGTGAGCCACGCCCGCGCCATGGGCGATACGCTGCCCTGGACCATCTTGAGCGCGAGGTCGATCGACTTTCCCGCTGCCTTCACGCCCTGCAAACCCAGCAGCGCGATGCCGGTAGTCTCCGGATAAGAGCGCAGGTCGTCATCGAGCACGGCCCGGCTACCGTAATTCCATCCGCCGTCGCTGCATCGGACGTCGAGCAATTGCGCTTCGCCGGACTGGATGCGCTCAGACAAGCTGCTGCCGCCGACGGCCGACTTGCTCGCCGTCACTTTCTTCAATGCCACGAGCGCATGCGACGTTGGTTCCACCCAGGAGGAAGTGCCCTCCTTCCAGGGCCAGCCCTTCAGACTGAGGTCGCGTCCGGCGTTGAGCAGCCCGACGCGAGCGGCCGCACGATTGATCCAGTTCGATTCGACACCCGCGGAGCCCAGCAACCAGGCGACGCCCTTCCTTAAAGGGTCGCCCCACTCGCCGCGGGCGATCGCGAGCGTGACGCAAAGTGACGTCCCCCAGTTCGCCAGTTGCACGTCGGCGGACGGCTTCCAACTGCCGTCGGACATTTGCCAGGATTGGAGCAGCGCCCACGCCTTGTCGGCCGCCGGTTCGCCCAGCAGGGCCATGGCGGCATATGCCGTCGGCTCCAGCCACGCCTGCTTGCCGGGAAAGTATCCCCAACCGCCGCCGGAGGCTTGCGCGCGTCGCAGCGCCTCCAGGCGCACGGCGAGATAGGAATCTGGCACGGGGGTACCATCGGCGGATTTCTCGGTAAACTTTAGAGCCGAAAGGTCCCATTCGGGCTCTAAGGCATTAACTAGGCCCGGAGTACTATTTACTCGCTAAGGCGTTCCGTCTAGAGTGAGTAGGGTAAGTCATCGAGGACTTTCGATCCGTGAATCAGCTCCTACTCCAATATTCGTATCTCCAGATCCTGGACTTTATGACCACCGTGGCGTTTCTGCTGAATGGGATCCGCGAAGGCAACCCCTTGGTGCGGTTTGCCTTGGAGTACGCGCCTCATCCCTTGGGTGGCCTTCTGGCCGTGAAGGTACTGGCGATCGCGCTCGGTTTCTACTGCTGGTACGGCGGACGCCATCGGCTGCTGGGGCGAATCAACATCCTCTTTGCAACCGTCGTCGCCTGGAACCTGGGCGCGCTGATCGTGGCTTCCTTAAGACTCAGGGTCCTTTAGGAGGTTCGCGCGTCGAACGAGCAGCTTCATTTTTTGTCGCGTGACGTCTGGCTTCGTTCGGATGGGTCGCTCAGCCGAAAATTGACTTCTATTGTCACCTTCTGTTCGACCGGCTCTGCAAAATAATTTGTCGCCGGACTGAAACGCCACTGTCGTAAGCATTCGACGGCCGCCTCATCCAGTCCCATTCCGAGGCCCCGAAGAACTTTAAGGTCCGACGGCAGCCCGTCGACGCCGACAATCAACGAGACGACCACATCGCCTTCCAACTTGGCGTCGATCGCTTCCTGGGTATACTGCGGTCGGACTGTGTGGACCACTTTGGGCGGGGTGGTGTGTGAGATCTCCTGAGCCTGGAGGGCGCCCGCAGCAATCACGAGAAAAAGAGCCACAAGTCTCATGTGTTTCCATTACACACCGTTGCGCTAACCCGAGCAACGGTCATTCCTCTGCCGAATTCCACCATCGCGTGTCGCGATCCTGCCGAATGCTAGAGTCGAATGAGCATGGCTACCGACCCCTCGCGGCCTTCCGGCTACGGTCCTCCCCCTGGCTACGGTCCACATTCTGGCTATGGACCCCGGTGGCACGCTCTGCTCGCCGAAACCGGTTGGTGGCATAGCTTCGAACTCCCGGATGGATCGCTGGTTCGCGGCGTGTGCGAAATTCAGGGCCTCAAGGACCGCCTGGCGCAGTTCCCCATTCCTCCCGATCTCCGGGGCAAGCGCGTGCTCGACGTCGGCGCGTGGGACGGCTGGTTCAGCTTCGAGCTCGAACGGCGCGGCGCGGAAGTCCTGGCCATCGACTGTTGGGATAATCCACGCTTTCACCAGATGCGGTCGATGCTCCACTCGAAGGTCGAGTATCGAGTTCTGGATGTTTACGACGTGTCGCCTGAGACCGTGGGACGCTTCGACATCGTGCTCTTCATGGGCGTGCTGTATCACATGAAACATCCTCTGCTCGCGCTCGAAAGGGTCTGCTCGGTGACCAGGGAAATGGCCGTGGTTGATTCCTACGTTCTGGCGGACGGTCTCGATCCGAATGCGAAGCCGGTTCTCGAGTTTTATGAGAGCGATGAGTTCGAAGGCAACGTCGATAACTGGGTCGCGCCGAACCTGGCGTGCCTGATGGCGATGTGCCGGACGGCCGGATTCGCGCGCGTGGAGCTCGCGCAGATTCTGCCTTATGGCGCGGGGCTCACGTGCTTCCGGCAGTGGACCCCCGAGATCCGGCCGGAATCTCCGGTGCCCGAACTCCTGGGCGCCATCCACAATCGCAACGGGGGGATCAACTTCACTGCGAAGGGAGATCAGTATCTAACCTGTTACATCAAGCTCAGCGCGGAAGTAACCGATCTTGCAACCTCGAACGTCCAGCCGCAGGTAGGACCGTACGGAGTCTATCCGGTCTGCGTGAAGCGTCTGAACGGGGAAACGTGGATGGTCAACTTCAGATTGCCTCCGGGATTACCGGCTGGGTGGCACGATGTGAGCATCCGCTTGGAGAACGGCGCGCCGAGCGTTGCTTCCTCCCAACCCGCGTTCAAGATCGCCGTGGATGTTCCTTTGCCCGAGGCAATTCCCACGATCAAAGATATCCGCGACGCTTCGACGTGGACACTCGGCGAGATCGATCTTTCCAAGGGCGACGCGCTTGCCATCTGGGCCTGCGGCCTACCGGAGAATGCGGACATGGCCAACGTCCGCGTGTTCTTGAACGGCGAAGCGTGCACGGTCCTGTTCGTGGCGGCGGGCGATGCGCACGCGGCGCGGCAGTTGAATGCGCGGGTTCCGGAGAACCTTCGTCCGGGGACGGCCAATGTGTCGCTTCAAGCCGGAAACGCGCCCCGCGGTCCGGCGGCTCGCCTGCGAGTGATCGTCGCTTCTGAGTAAAAGCCCGCAAAACCCGGAGCGAGTAAACTACGCACTGCGTCAGGACCGAAGTCGGCTGTTCCCTAGCGGTCGGCCCTTCGTTTAAATTTCCGCTCCCTGACGGTCACGGCTCGGTAAAACAACGGCGGCCGCTTGAGCTGAATAGGCGGTTCATTCCATGACCGTGACGGGCGCGGGCCGGAATCGACGTGGCGCAGTCTACGGCTGCTAAACCGAGCCGTGACCGTGAGGGAGCGGTGACTCAATTAATGTCATCGCCGGGACAGCTTGCCAGCCGCAAGAAACTGGTCTACGCAAATTCAAGAAATGGGCTCGCCACGCAGCTCGGCGGCGATCTCGCGGGCCGCGTTGCGGGCCTGTTCCACCGCGCCGATCTCAAAACTGATCGCCCCGACCTTGGGATGTCCGCCGCCGCCGTAGCGCTCGCAGATGCTCGCGAGATTAAACTTGAGCGTCTCCTTCGCCCACGGATTCGAGCCCACCGAAACTTTCGTCCGGAAACTCGAGGTGCTCACGGAAACGGTATAAACCGACTGCGGGAATAGGTAGTAGGGGATGAACTTGTTATAGCCTTCGATGCCGTCGCCCACGAGATCGAAGTAGACCACGCCATCGGTGCATTGGGACGCTTTGCGAATGATGTCGATCGAGCGGAGATGGCGCTCGTAGAGCGGCCGGTAAATCGCCTGAATCTCCGCGTCCTCGGCGATCTCCGGCAACGCTTGATGCCGCATCCGCCGGATGATCTTCTGGACCGTTTCGGATCCCTCACTGCCCTCGATCACCAGCGTCAGCTTGGTCGCCGGCTCGTGCAGATCCACGGCTTCCTGGGCGTTTGCGTACTGAGCGCCGTCGACGATGTCGGCCCACCGGACCAGGTCCGCCAGGTCCGGAGCATCGAAGCCGAAGCTGGCCTTGGCGACTGTAGCGATGTAATTGGTGCAGGAACGGAAGGTCGGATCGTACATCTTTCGTCCGCTCAAGTCCCGGCGAAAGTGCGCCGCATCCTCGGGCGTCAGGAACGCACTTTGATGGTGATCGAACCACCACGTCACCCGGGGGTCGGTCGAGTACTTGAAATCGACAATGGCATTCTCGTCGCCATCGAACATGCCGGGTTCGAAGAGCTGCGAGGCCTTATGCGCAAGTCCGGTGAAAGCGAATTCCGCATCCGGATGGAATTTGCCTTCGATGAAACGGCTGAAGAACGCGGCGGAGGCCGCGCCATCGAAGCAATGATCGTGATAAAGGATTCGAATTCGCATGAAAATGACAGACCGGGAAAACCTGTTAGTGTCTCTCAATTGGGGGGCGCGGCGCAACTGCACTGCGTCGCGTTGGGGCGGCGGAAGGCGGGACTGGCTTGTCTCCGAAGCCGGTTCTAGGAGGGTGCTGACAAAGTCTGGGACAAGGTTGGCCGCTGATGAATACGGATAAACGCCGATTGAAAACAAAGTTCTTGCCGCGCGCGAATCAGCGTCCATCTGCGTTTATCGGCGGCCAGAAGTCTTTCCTAGGCGCGATCGAAGGCGCTTTCCCGAATAACTTCCGCCACTTCGATTCGAAAATATTGGTACCATTTCGCGCGGCCTTGTTGTTGCGCGATGAGGTGGCGAGGGTGGCTCCGCCATTGGGCGAGCGTCTGCTGATCGTGCCATCGGACGATGGAGAGGCGTTCGCCGTCGGCGGCCTGGAACGTTTTGAAATCGATGAAGCCGGGCATGTCCTTCGCGGTCGAGAGCATCTCGCCGGCCATCTGCGCGTAATCGTCACCGGCGTCGGGAGTGAGCCGGGAGAGGAACAGAATGACAATCATGTTTCGATTCTCACACGCGTCGACAACTTCAAAAGCACCACTTCCCGATGGGTGTATCTGATACGCTGGCTTCGGAGCGATATTAAGAGCTAGTGCTTCGCTACGCCGCCGTTGACATCGGAAGTAACTCCACCCGCATGCTGGCGGCCGAGGTGCTGCCGGATAAGCCTCCCAGAGTTCTGGCCGCCGAGCGCGAAGTGACCCGCCTGGGCGCGAGCGTCTTCCGCGAAGGCCGCATCAGCGACGAAGCCATGGAGGCGGTGCTCCGGGTCCTGACCCGCATGGCCGAGACGTACAGGAGGCTGGACGTGGTCGGCGTCCGGGCGGTCGCGACCAGCGCGGTCCGCGATGCCGCCAACCAGGCGGAGTTCCTCTCGCGAGCCTCACTCGCTCTGGCGACGCCGGTCGAGATCATTTCCGGACGCGAGGAAGCCCGCCTGATTCACCAGGGAGTGATGAGCCTGTGGCGTCAGAACGGCAAGCGCGTTCTGCTGATCGACATCGGCGGCGGAAGCGCGGAACTGGTAACGAGCGAGGACGGTCTGCTGATCGACGCCGTTTCGAAACCGCTGGGCGCCGTACGATTGCAGGAAATCTTCCTCCACGCCGATCCTCCCGCCCCGCGCGAACTCCTGCAGATGACCGAGTTCATTTACGAGAAAATCGATTCGACCGTGGCGCGCATGGGCACGCGCTGGGACCGCGTGATCGCGACGTCTGCGACCGCGGCGGCGGTGGTGTGCGCGGTGAACCGCGTGGGGCGGTCGCGGCGCGAGGAAGCGGATCGCTTGCGAGCCTCCACGGCGCAGATCCGGCGCCTGTTTCAGACGCTCTCGACGGCCGACCTCGCCAGCCGGCGCAAAATTGCGGGAATCGGTCCCAAGCGCGCCGAGATTATCGTGGCGGGCTCGGGCACGCTGCTCAGGATCCTCGAACGGTTTCATGCGTCCGCCGTGTACTACTCCGCCGCTGGCGTGCGGGAAGGGATTCTGGTCGATCTCGCGGCACGTGGAGTGGGCGGGGAACTCACCCGGCTTAGCCGCGAGCAGCGCAAGGAAGTGGAGCGCGTGGCGACGAGATTCGGCATCGTTTTGAAGCATGCGCGGCAGGTTTCCGGCTTCGCGCTGACGCTGTTTGCGAAGCTACAGCCGCTCCATCAGTTGCCGGTCGCCTATAGCCGTCTGCTGGATGCCGCGAGTTACTTCTACGATGCCGGCCACTACATCAACGACGCCGCGCATCACAAGCATGCGTACTATGTGGTCGCGAATGTCGATTTCTCCGGCTTCACCGATCGCGAGCGCTCCTTCATCGCGTGTCTGTGCCGGTATCACCGCAAGGCTCTGCCTTCGGCCGCGCATCCCGAGTACCAGGCGCTTCCGAACGAGGACAAACGCGCGCTGATGCTGATGGTCCCGATCCTGCGCCTGGCCGACAATCTGGACCGCAGCCGCAATCAGGAAGTGGAACTGGTGGGTTGTGAGATTCAACCCACGCGGGTCACGGTGCGATTGCGATCGCCCCGGGAACCGGATCTGGCGGAATGGGCGGCCTCGCGCGTGTCCGACGTGTTCCGCCAAATCTTCGGCAAGAGCATCCTGATCGTCCACGAGAAGTGATCCCCCTTCAGAACCGCTCCAATCAGAAGGTCATTGAAGAATTTTGGAGGTGGGGCGGACCCCCTGGTCCGCGGCCGACGCCCTCGTCGGCCTCTGTTTCTCCTGTGATGGCAAAGCCGGACCAGGGGGTCCGGCGCGGACGAGGGCGTCCGCCCCACCACGAATTACATGACGAACTTCTTACTCAGGAGACTAGTCTCCTGTCCCAATGGTTCGTGCGATAAGTTCTCAGGGTTAGGAGCACCACACCTGCCCGGTCATTCCGAGCGGCAGCGAGGAATCTGCTTTTTGTTCGCGTGTTACCAATACTTAAAAAGCAGATCCCTCGCTGCCGCTCGGGATGACTGGCGTTGTAATTATGACTCCTGGGAAAACAATTATTCAATGAACTTCAGGGACGCTAGACTAGCGGTCCGCTAACGGAGCGGCTCTGCACGTGTCTTCACACGTCAGAGACCTATGCGATGTGCGCGCCCGTCGTGAGGACGTAAGCCGTATAGAGCGATTGGCTGGCGGCCATGAACAGCCGGTTGCGTTTCGTGCCCCCGAAGGAGACGTTCGCGCAGTTTTCCGGCAGCCGAATCACGCCGATCACATCGCCGCTCGGAGCGATGATCTGGACGCCCGGGCGCGCGCCGGCCCACATGTTGCCGTCCACGTCGCAACGCATGCCGTCGGCGGCCGCCGGCTCTCCGCTCCCGGGCACGGTCAATTGGACAAATCGCCGGCCGTTGCGAACGGTCTTGCCGTCCAGATCCCACACGCGGACCTCACGGCCTTTCCCCGTGTCGGCGACGTAGAGCCGCTTGTAGTCCGGCGAGAAGCAAACGCCGTTTGGTCCATCCATCTCGTCGGTGATCATGTCCATCCGCGCCGTTTGGGGATCGACGCGATACACCGCTTCCTTCAACTCCTTAGTGGCCTTGAAACCTTCATAGTTCCCGATAATGCCGTAGGGCGGATCGCTGAACCAGATGCCGCCGTCCGGATGCACCACAATGTCGTTCGGCGAGTTCAGGCGCTTGCCCTGAAATTTGTCGGCGATCACGGTGACAGTTCCATCCGGCTCGTAGCGCACCACGCGCCGGCCGCCGTGTTCGCAGGAGAGCTGCCGCCCTTGAAAATCGAAGGTATTTCCGTTGCTGTAGCCGGAGGGGTTGCGGAACACCGAGATGTGTCCGTCCTCCTCCATCCATCGCATCTGGACGTTGTTGGGGATGTCGCTCCAAACCAGATAGCGTCCCACGCCGTTCCAGGCCGGACCTTCGGCCCACAGCGTGCCGGTGTACAACCTCTTGATGCTGGTGTTGCCCACGATGTAGCGCCGGAACCGCGAATCGATGGCGACAAAGTCCGGGTCCGGATATTGGACCGGCTGCTGTCCCGACCAGTCGCGCGGGGTTGCGTTCGGAGAGATTGCTTGCCGCGGGGCCTGGCCAGCGGCGCTCGCCGCTAAAGCGCCACCGGCAAGAGCCGTAATAAAGGACCGGCGATTCCGTCCGGCGTTCGAAGGTCCGCGAACCGGGCTTTGATGAACTACGTCATAAGGCATACGTGTATCTATACCGCAACCGGAGCCCGGCTGCGACCCGCCGTCGCCCAAGGTTTGTGAAACTGACGCGTCAGCTTTGCGGCAGCCGGAACGCGACCAATTCTCCCGAATAATTGCCGCCGCTGATGGCGACCACGATATACTGCTGGCCGTTCAGCATGTACGTCATCGGCGAGCCGCTCTGCGGCGCCGGGATATAGACAGCCCCGACTTCCTTGCCGGTCGCCTTGTCGTAGGCGCGCAGCATCGCGCCTCTCACTCCCTGCGGGTTTGTGAAGAAGCCGGCCTCGCCGGCAATGACGAGAGTCTTCGTCGTCAGCGGGCCGATCAGGCCGGGACGTCCGGTGCGCGGAATGGTCAGTCCCTTCAGCGCCGGATGATTTCGAACCACGTCCGGCGTTTCGCCGTGCGCGATCTGCCATGCGATCTCGCCTTTATCGAGATTGATCGCGGTGATCCGTCCATAGGGAGGTTTCAGCAACGGGAGCCCGCGGACGTTCGGCCCGCCACCGCCTCTTCCCTCTCCGGAAGGGTTTGCAGCGCGAGGAGGCGGCGCCGCGCCCATGGCCGCGCCGGCCCGCGGCGCGGATCCAGCGATCCCCTGGACGTATTCCATATCCGAAACGGCCGCGCCGGGAGACGGCACCAGTCCCAGGACCGCGATGGCACTTTGCGAAAACACATACACCGTGTGGGTATCCGGATCGTACGATCCTCCCGGCCAGTTGGTGCCTCCTTGCGCTCCTGGGGAGATGAGCGCGGCCAGCGGGCCCTCCGCCTTGCTGAGCGCCGGGGGAGTGAAAATCGGTCCGATTCTATAGCGCGACACCACCTGGATGGCCTCGGCCCGCAACTCCGGCGTGAAGTCGATCAGGCTGTCGATGGACACGCCCTGGTTATCGTAGGGGGGCGGCTTGGTCGGGAACGGCTGCGTGGGCGAGTACCACTCGCCGGGCACGTCGCCTTTGGGCACGGGCCGCTCTTCCATCGGAAAGATCGGCTTGCCGTTGGTCCGGTCGAACATGTAAAGAAACGTCTGTTTGGTGGGCTGGGCCAGCGCCTTGACCGGCCGCCCGTTGACGACGATATCGGCGAGGATCGGGGCGCACGGGATGTCCATGTCCCACAGGCCGTGATGAACCAGTTGATAGTGCCACTTGCGTACGCCGGTTTCGAGGTCGACCGCCACGATGCTCTCCCCGAACAGACCGTTGCCCGGACGATCCCCTCCGAAGTAGTCGCCTGTCGGCAGTTCCACCGGCAGATACACCAGCCCGAGATTTTCATCGACAGACATTTGTCCCCACACACCGGTGTTTCCCGTGTAGGACCAGGAATCGTTCAGCCACGTGTCGATCCCGAATTCGCCCGGCCGCGGGATGGTGTGAAAGACCCACAGACGCTTGCCGGTTCGCACATCGAATCCGCGGACGTACCCCTTCACGTTTTTCCTGCTCTTGGGAACTCCGCCCGCCAGGTGCGCCGCGCCCACGATCACGACGTTCCTGGCGACGAGAGGCGTCGAATGGAGCCCGACCTCGCCGGTGACCAGATCGATCTCCTGATCGTCGTCGAGCTTCAGATCGACCACGCCATTCTTGCCGAAGCCTGGAACGGGTGCGCCGGTCGCGGCGTTGAGAGCGATCAGCCGGTAGCCGGGCGTGACATAGAGAATGCGCTCTTCCTTGCCATCGGTCCAATACGCGACTCCATGACCGGAAAGCTGCCGCGGCGCGTTGGTCCCGCGCGCGCCTTCATTCTCGCTGTGTACCCACAGCAGCTCGCCGGTAGCGGCATCCAGAGCCACCACCGCCCGCCGCGACCCGGCCGTCGAATACAGTTTGCCGTGCACCATCAGAGGCGTCGCTTCGAGCTGATACTCCTTGCGCGGACCCAGGCTATCGGTCTTGAAGCGCCAGGCGACTTCAAGTTGGTTGAAGTTTTGGGCGCTAATCTGATCGAGCGGCGAATAGCGGGTGCTGCCGAGATCCCCGCCATAGGTCCGCCACTCTCCATCTTTCGCTCCCGTCTGCGCGGCGGCGGGCCGGGCCATCCCCAGCCAGCAGACCACCGGAACCGTCAGCAGGAACCATCGCGAGAACTTTCGCATGAAATCTCCTCTCTGGCCATTTCTCACCCGAAATGGCGAAACCAAGATCGCCGGCACTCGACTCCAAAAGGACCACGCCCCCGGCAATGCCGATGACAAGGGTATCACTTAGCTCGCTCCCGGCGCAGCCGGGGTTAGGGAATCGAAAGGGACACACTTATCCGCACGGAAACAACGCGCGGTTTGTCCGGTTCGATTCCTTCAGGGAATTTACGAACTGGTCTAACGCCTGCGGTTCATGCGCAGCAGGATGTTCAGAATCGCGACGAACACATTGAACAAACCCGCGAACAGAATGAGCGCGCCGGGGATGGGGCTATCCGCCTCCGGGTTGTTGAGAACCTCGCTGGTGGCGTAGACCAAAATGCACACGCCCAGGATGCCGATGCCGGCGGCGATCAGGATCCCCAGCACGCCGATATTGAGAAATGCACTCAGGATCATCGCCGCGATGATGCTCACGAATATGCCGGTCATGAGTCCGCGCGGAGCGGAGAACGTTCGCCCCGACGACATCACATACAGCGTGACGGCGCCGAAGACGATCGCGGTCATCAACACCGCGATCTGAGTCGTGCCGGGAGCATACAGGCTCGCGAACCGAAGAATCGGCGCGAGCACCAGGCCGGAGACGAACCCGTCCGCCACTAATGCGCTCACTCCGAGCACCGGATTGTGCCGGGCCGCGATCGCGATGCGCGGAATGACGTTCAGCAGCACCATCGCCAGAATCCAGCCCAGCCAGCCGGTGAAGAGCATCGCCAGGGCGTCCGACTGGAGGCCGACGTAGCCGCCGCAAAAGCCGCTTCCCACGGCAAGACCCAGGAGCAAATAGGTCTTCTTGATCGTCTCGGCGCGCGTTCCGGTAAGGACCGTGGTCCCGAACATCTTGTCCATTGCCGTCATGTCCGAAGGATAGCACTTGTTCTCACGCCCACCGCCTAAGTAACAGCCCGGAAAACGGAGCGCGGGCTGCTTACTTGGATGCAATGAGGGCGCCCGCCCGCCCTTTGTGGGCTATCGCTATCAAAGGGAGGTTTTAGCGCCCGCGGGGCACGCTGGCTGCGTCCGAGTTCGCGATACCGTGTCCGCAGAAAGCGGGCCGTTTGAGCGGGAAACAGGCCCCGCCCCGCGATTGGCGCGCGAAAACAGTCGAAATGTGGCCGCCAAACGGAAATACAATCTCGATAAATACTCCCGCGTTCCGGCGGTTTCGATAGAGCGATCGACGCGCCCGCTGGGTGCCCAGGCTAACATGGAGGGAAAGTGGCCGTACTTTGGAAATCCTCTCATTTTGTGTACAATTTTGGAACTGCGCATCTAAGGTGTACTAGGGAGTAATTTGTGGATTTCTATTGCAATACATGGCTGTTCTTCCCACGAGAGCCATGTTAAATTCGCAACTGGATAGAAACGGTGTGCCCCATGCGGGAACTAGATCAGCGCGGCGAACAGGAAGCACGGACGTCCCGTGACCAGGCAGACAGACGGCGCGAGCCGCGAGTGCCTACCGACGAAGCGGCGTCGATGAGAGTGGTCGATTCGTGGTCGTCCCTCCGCGTTAATGTACGGGTTCTCGAGGTCTCGAGGAACGGGCTGAAGCTGTCCGTGCCCCGGTTCTTGAATCAAGGGACGGTGATCCAGATCCATAGGGAAGGCTCAATGGCCCTGGCCGAGGTGCGGCATTGCGCAAGCGCCGGAAGCGCCTGTCGTGCCGGCGTCCTGCTCCGCGACGTGTTCCCCGAGCCAGTCCTATAGGGATCTATTCCCGAGGTCACATCGCCCGGTCCGCACCCGCGAGCGCCCGCACTTTCCTCCGTGACGCGCGATCTTTCCAAGCGACCGGCCCCCATTTCAACTATCGAAGCCATGTAACCATGGGCGTATCTCCCGGTAAGGATACATGTGCAGACTCTGCTTGCCGACTTGAAATACGGCTTCCGGCTACTCTGCCACACTCCCGGATTCACCGCGGTCGCCATCTGCGCGTTGGCGCTCGGGATCGGGGCGAATACCGCTATCTTTTCCGCGGTGGACTCGGTCCTGCTTCGGCCGCTGCCCTACCAGGACCCGGACCAGCTGGTCCTGGTGTGGGAAGACGCCAGCTTTGCCAGCTTTCCCAAGAACACCCCGGCGCCCGGAAATTTCTTCGTCTGGAAGGAACGGAACCACGTGTTCACGGATATCGCCGCGGCACGCGGAGGTTCCGCGAATCTAACTGCCGACGGTCCGCCGGAACAGGTCTTCGGGCGCAGGGTCACCTCCAATTTCTTCGATGTGCTAGGCGTGCGGCCGCTCCTCGGACGGGCGTTCACGGCTGAGGAAGATAGTACGGCGGCTCCGGTGGTACTGCTCAGTTTCGGGTTATGGCAACGGCGTTACCTGGGCGATCCGGGCGTGATCGGAAAAACCATTCTCATGGACGGCGCGAAGTTCAGCGTCATCGGAGTGATGCCGCGCGATTTCGTGTTCCGGGATCGGGAGATGGACTATTGGACCCCGGCCGCTTTCACGGCCGTCGAGAAGCAAACTTACGGCTCTCACTATCTGAACGTGGTGGCGAGGCTAAAGCCGGGTGTCACCGTGAAACGCGCGCAGGAAGAAATGAATTCCATCGCGATTCAGCTCCAGCAGGAACATCCCGACAGCAACCGGCGCGTGGGCGTAGTGGTGGCGCCGATCAAAGACGAGCTGTTGGGCAATACCCGCCTCGCGCTCCTGGTCCTGATGAGCGCGGCCGGCTGTGTTCTGCTGATCGCCTGCGCGAACCTGGCGAGCCTGCTGCTGGCGCGGGCCGTCGCACGGCAACGGGAGATGGCGGTTCGCGCCGCGCTGGGAGCCGGGCGCGGACGGCTGATCCGGCAACTGGTGACCGAGGGCACTCTGCTATCGCTCGGCGGCGGCGCGCTGGGGCTCGCCGTCGCGTCGGCGGGAATGAAGCTGCTGACGCGCCTGGTACCGGTGGGCTTGCCCGGAACCGCCGCGCCCGGCATGGATACGCGTCTGCTGGGGTTCACGCTGGCGCTGTCGCTGGTCACTGGTCTGCTCTTCAGCATTGTCCCGGCGATCCAGGCGGCCCGCGCATCGCTCCACGATGCGCTCAAGGAAGGCGGACGCGGCGGCATAGGCGGACGGGGGAGCAGCCTTCGCGATGCGCTGGTGGTCCTGGAGGTCGCGGCGGCGCTGGTGCTCCTGGTAGGCGCTGGTCTCATGCTCCAGACGCTGGCCAGACTTCGGGCTATCGACATCGGCTTCCGTTCCGACCATATGCTCACGATCCGCACCGTTTTGCCGCAGTCGAAATACAAAGATCCCGCCAAGCGCCTCGCCTTCTACGATCGCGTGGTCGAACAGGTTCGCGTTCTGCCGGGCGTCGCGGGCGCGGCGTTCAGTTCCAACCTTCCGTTCACGGCGCAGGGTAACACGCAAGGGTACAGGATCGAAGGTCGCGCCCCGGAGCCCGGGATGGCCAACGACGCATTGCTCCGCGTGGGCACCAACGGCTATCTGAAGATGATGGGAGTCCGTGTGCTCGAAGGCCGGCTGATCGATGAATCCGATGGCGCGGCCGCGACGCCCGTAGTGGTCATCAATGAAACGTTCGCCCGCCGCCACTGGCCGCACGAAAGCTCCCTGGGACACCGCATATCGCTCAATTACCCGGCGCCGCTGTGGCGCACCATCGTCGGCGTGGTCGCCGATATCCGCGAACGCGGTTACGAGCTGGAGATGAAACCCGGCGCCTATCTGCCGTTCGTTCAGTTTCCGGATACTTGGGCGCGTCCGGACACTCTGGCGATCCGAACCAAATCCGATCCGCAAGGCCTCGCCTCGGCCGCGCGCGCGATCATCGCGAGCGCTGATCCCGAGCAACCGGTCGCCGCCGTGCGAACCATGGACGGCATCATCAGTCTGCAGGTGGCGGACCGCCAGCAACAAATGACGCTACTTGGCGCTTTCGCGGGGCTGGCCTTGCTGCTCGCCTCGATCGGCCTGTATGGCGTCCTGTCGTATGCCGTGATGCAGCGCAGCCGCGAAATCGGATTGCGGATCGCTCTGGGCGCGAGCACGTCGAATGTCACCTGGATGGTGGTCGGACGTGGACTCTCGCTTGCCGGAGTGGGTCTCGCGATCGGACTCGCGGGCGCATGGGCGGTGACTCGCGCGATGAAGAACTTGTTGTTCGGCGTGGGCGTGACGGATCCAGCGACGTTCGGTGCGGTAGTCGCTCTGCTGGGAATCATCGCTCTCGCGGCATGCTGGATCCCGGCGCGGCGCGCCGCGAGGTTGGACCCGATCATGATGCTCCGCCAGGAATAAAAGTGGCGGATGGAAAATGGGGACGGATTTCTCTGTCCCCATTCAAATGCGGGTGATTCCAGGAGCAACCATCGGAGTGGACAGAGCTGTCCGTCCCCTTGTCCACCTCCAGCTCATCTTTTTTCTACGTCATCCTTTTTCCACCTCCCCGGCGGCGACGTGAAATAATGCTGTCATGCCCGCGCCCGTCGAGTTCCGCGACGTCTGCTACGAGATCGACGGCAGAGAGATCCTTGCGGATCTGAACTTCGAGGTAGAAACCGGCGAGACTCTGGTCCTGCTGGGCCGCAGCGGATCCGGCAAAAGCACGACGCTGAGAATGACCAACGGGATGCTGTTTCCCACGCGCGGTCAAGTGCTGGTGGACGGCAAGCCGACCACCGAGTGGGACCCCATCCGCCTGAAGCGTCAGACCGGGTACGTGATCCAGGACGTCGGACTTTTTCCGCACTTCACCGTCGGGCAAAATGTCGGATTGGTACCGAAGCTCGAAGGGTGGACTCCCTCCGATATCGAACATCGATCCCGGGAACTACTGGCGAAAGTAGGCTTGCGCCCGGCGGATTTCATCGACCGTTATCCACGCCAGCTCTCCGGAGGCGAGCGGCAACGGGTGGGTGTGGCGCGAGCGCTGGCCGCCGATCCTCCGCTGCTCCTGTTTGACGAGCCGTTTGGAGCGCTCGATCCCGTGACGCGGCGGGAGCTGCAGGACGAATTTCTCGAACTGCGCCAGGATTTTCAGAAAACGTCGATCTTTGTGACCCACGACGTGCGCGAGGCGCTTCGCCTAGGGACGAGGATTGCCCTGCTTGCGCGCGGACGGCTCGAAGTTCTGACCGACACCGAAGATTTCCGCCGGACGCGAACCGCCGAGGCCCAGGCGTTGCTTGCCTGCGTGGACGACTAAGATGCGCCCCGGCCTCACGACCGACATCCTGCAGCTCACGCTGGAGCATCTGACGCTGGTGGTGAGCGCCATGGCCGCGGCCGTCGTGCTGGGCGTGCCCGCGGGCATTGTGCTCACGCGGCAGCCTTCATTGAGACGCTGGATGCTGGCGTTCGCCAGCATCGTTCAAACCATCCCCAGCCTGGCTCTCTTCGGGTTCCTGATTCCGATTCCCTTCATCGGCGGAATCGGCAAACGCACCGTGATTGTATCCCTGGTGTTGTATGCGCTGCTTCCCATCTTGCGAAATACCTTCGTGGGGATCGCGAACGTGGACGCGGCCGTGCGCGACTCCGCAATCGCCATGGGAATGTCGGACCGGCAACTGCTGCGTCAGGTGGAACTGCCCTTGGCCGCGCAAACGATTCTCGCCGGAGTACGGATTGCAACCGTCGCGACTATCGGCACGGCGACTATTGCTGCGGCGATCGGCGGCGGAGGGCTGGGCGTGTTTATCTTTCGCGGAGTCGCTTCCGTGGATACGACCCAGATCCTTGCAGGCGCGGTCCCCGCCGCACTGATGGCGCTGCTGGCGGACGGAGGATTGGGATGGATCGAGCGAAGACTCTCGCCTGCCTGACGGTATTCGTGGGGCTCGCTGGATGTTCGACGGGCGCGGGTCCGCGCGCGATCACGGTCGCGTCCAAGAACTTCACTGAACAAGTGGTCCTGGGCGAAATCATCGCGCAGCATTTGGAGCGCCGGTTGCACCAGCACGTGGAGCGTCGTCTGAATCTCGGAGGAACGCTACTGGCGCACCAGGCGCTGGTCAACGGCGAAATCGATCTTTATCCCGAATACACCGGGACGGCGCTTTCGGCGGTGCTGAAAGAGCCGATTCAGACAGATCCAACGGCCGTCCTCGATCGCGTACGAGCCGAATACATCCGCCGCTTCCAGATCGAATGGCTCAATCCGCTGGGCATCGACGACACCTTCGCGATGGTGATTCGCGGGGCGGATGCGAGAGAACGGCATTTAGAGACGCTCACGGAGGCGGCGAGCGTCACAAAACCGTGGACCCTCGGCATCGGCTACGAGTTTGAACAAAGGTCCGACGGCCTGCCGGCGCTTGAATCCACCTATCATCTGCGGCGGCAGGGCGCGCCCAGGACTATGGATCTGGGGTTGCTGTATCAAGCGCTCGGGCAAAATCAGGTCGACATGGTCGCCGCCAACTCGACCGACGGATTGCTTTCAAAGATGGATCTCAAGGTCCTGGCCGATGATCGCCACGCGTTCCCGCCTTACCAGGTGTGCATCGAAGCGCGCCAGGACCGGTTGCGCGACGTCGCCGGCTTACGCCAGGCTCTCGTACAATTGTCGGGGAAATTTACGAATCGCGCGATGCAGGAGCTCAACTACCAGGTGGACGGCCTGCATCAGCCGGTGGCGCAAGTGGCGTCGGCGTTCCTCAATGCAGCCGGCTTGTAACGGGCGTGCCAGCAGGCTGCTGAAAAGAGACCAAACTAAATTGGCCGCCGATGAACACAGATGAACGCCGATGGAAAATTGTGTTATCCGTGTTCATCCGTGTTTATCTGCGGCCAAGTAGTCTTTTCAACAAACCCCTGGTGCGGCATCATAAACAACAGAGGAATCGTTGTGAATGATTTGACCGCCGTAAGGAACAACCGATGCCACTGAGTCCGCTGGCCGGAAAACCCGCGCCCGCGTCCAGCCTGGTGAACGTCCCCCGTCTGATTACGGCTTATTATGCGGAGCGTCCGGACCCGCATGTCGCGGCGCAGCGGGTATCGTTTGGGACTTCCGGCCATCGCGGAAGTTCTCTCAATCGATCGTTCAACGAATGGCACATCCTCGCCACGTCGCAGGCGATTTGCGATTACCGCAAAGCCCAGGGCATCGACGGCCCGCTGTTTATCGGCATCGACACCCACGCGCTTTCCGAACCGGCCTTCGCGACCGCGCTTGAGGTGCTGGCCGCGAATGGCGTCGCTGTCCGCACGGCGGCTCATCGCGAATACACTCCGACGCCCGCAATTTCACACGCCATCCTCAAGTACAACCGGGGAAGGAGAGCGGGACTTGCCGACGGTATTGTGATCACGCCATCTCACAATCCTCCGAGCGACGGCGGATTCAAATACAACCCCCCGCATGGGGGACCGGCCGGCAGCCAGATCACGGCGTTCATAGAGAACCGGGCGAATGAACTTCTCGAAGCCAATCTGCTCGAAGGCAGCGCGACAGGAGTACGACGCATTCTCTTCGAGACGGCGCTCAAAGCATCGACCACGTCGGAACACGATTTTCTCGACGAGTACGTCGGCGATCTCGCAACCGTGCTGGATCTGGATGTGATCCGCGATTCCACGCTGCATCTGGGCGTCGATCCCTTGGGCGGAGCGGGAGTCCACTATTGGGGGCCCATCGCCGAACGTTACCGGCTGAAGCTGAAGGTGGTCAATGACGCGGTCGATCCGACGTTCCGCTTCATGACGCTCGACTGGGACGGCAAGATTCGAATGGACCCGTCGTCGCCGTATGCAATGCACAGCCTGATCGAGCTCAAGGACAAGTTCGACATCGCCTTCGCGTGCGACACGGACCACGACCGTCACGGAATCGTGACGCGCGGCGTGGGGCTGCTGCCTCCGAATCCCTATCTCGCGGTGTGCGTGCAGTATCTCTTCAACCACCGGCCCGGCTGGCGCAAGAATGCCGCGGTGGGAAAGACCGTGGTCAGCAGCGGCATGATCGATCGCGTTGCGGCGGGGTTGGGCCGCAGGCTCTATGAAACGCCGGTTGGGTTCAAGTATTTCGTCGACGGATTGCTCGATGGATCGTTGGGATTCGGAGGGGAGGAGAGCGCGGGCGCTTCCTTCCTGGCCCGCGACGGATCGCCCTGGTCGACGGATAAGGACGGCATCATCGCGGCCCTTCTGGCGGCGGAAATCACAGCACGCACGGGCAAAGATCCCGGACAGATCTACGACGATCTCTGCTTGCAGTATGGCCTGCCGGTGTATGAACGCATCGATGCCCCGGCGACCGCGCCCCAGCGTGCAGCGCTTCTGAAGCTATCGCCGCAGGATCTTTCCGCCTCCGAACTGGCTGGCGAGAAGATCGAACAAGTGCTCACCTCCGCGCCCGGCGACGGCAACGCCATCGGCGGCGTGAAAGTGATCGCGGCGAGCGGCTGGTTCGCCGCGCGTCCTTCCGGCACCGAGGATGTCTACAAGATCTACGCCGAGAGTTTCCGCGATCGCGAACACCTGGTGCGAATCCAGGAGGAAGCCCGAACCATCGTGGGCAAAGTTCTGACACGCTCCGAAAGGCAAGGGTGACCGCAATGGGAAGTCCCATTTACACGAGCCGTCCGTCCGAGACCGACGATCCGGTCGCTCAATTGGCGTTGGACTTGCGATGGTCCTGGAACCACTCCGCGGATACCCTTTGGCAGCACCTGGACCCCCAGCTCTGGGACCTTACCCACAATCCATGGGTGATCTTGCAGACCGTCTCGCGGCGGAAGTTGCAAGATGTGTACGGGGATCCGGCTTTTCAAGGAATGCTCGACAGAGTGACCCGGGGCCGGCTCGCGGAAAAGACCAGTCAGCGCTGGTTCGAACAGAAGCACCCGGATTCGCCGCTCAAAACGGTGGCGTATTTCAGCATGGAATACATGTTGAGCGAAGCTCTGCCCATCTACTCAGGGGGGCTCGGCAACGTCGCCGGCGATCAGCTCAAAGCGGCTCACGATCTGGGCGTACCGGTGATCGGCGTGGGATTGCTCTATCAGCAGGGCTATTTCCGCCAGGAGATCGATCCGAGCGGTGCCCAGCGCGCCATTTATCCGTATAACGATCCGGGGCAGTTGCCCATCAAGCCTCTGCGCGACACCGATGGCGACTGGCTTCGGCTGACGATCGGTCTGCCCGGCTTCCCGCTGTGGGTGCGCACTTGGGAAGTGGAGGTCGGCCATAGGAAGTTGTATCTACTCGACACCAACGATCCGGCGAATCTTCCGGAGTACCGGGGCATCACGAGTGAGCTTTACGGAGGTGGTCCCGAGCTGCGGCTGCGTCAGGAGCAGGTGCTGGGAATCGGAGGGTGGAGATTGCTCCGGGCACTGGGCATTGAGGCCCAGGTATGCCACCTGAACGAGGGCCACGCGGCTTTTGCCGTTCTCGAGCGAGCTCGCAGCTATATGGAAGATACCGGGCAGCCGTTCCCGGTGGCGCTGGCCGCGACGCGAGCGGGAAACCTGTTCACGACCCATACCCCGGTCGAGGCTGGCTTCGATCGTTTCTCCCCGGAACTCATGGAACCGTTCTTCGCGCGCTACGCGGAAGAGAAGCTTCAGATTTCGTTCCGCGACGTGATGGCTCTTGGCCGGCAGAACCCCGACGACAGCCGGGAACCGTTCAACATGGCCTATCTGGCGATCCGGGGCAGCCGCGCGGTCAACGGTGTAAGCCGCTTGCATGGCGAGGTGAGCCGCAGAATTTTTCAACCTCTGTTTCCCCAATGGCCCACCGGCGAAGTGCCCGTGGGGCACGTCACGAACGGCGTACACGTCCCTACTTGGGACTGTGCCTGCGCCGACGAGTTGTGGACGAAAACGTGCGGCGGCAAACAGTGGCGAGGGGAGCTCGATCACGTGGGAGGGCAGATTCGCGGCGTGGATGCCTCGCAGCTCTGGCACATGCGTAATGACGGGCGCAAATGCTTGATTGAATATGCCCGCCATCGGTATGCCCGTCAGATGGCGAGCCACGGCGCGCCCTCCGGGCAGATTGACGAAGCCGAGCAGGTTTTCGATTTCGCGACCTTGACGGTGGGTTTCGCACGCCGTTTCGCCGAATACAAGCGTCCCAACTTGCTGCTGCACGATCCGGAGCGCTTGGTGCGCATTCTCTGCGACCGGCAGCGGCCGATTCAACTGATCCTGGCCGGAAAGGCGCATCCCCAGGACGAAATCGGACAGAACCTGATCCGCGAATGGAGCACGTTCATCCGGCGCCCCGACGTCCGCTCCCGTGTGATCTTTCTGGCCGATTACGACATGTTGCTCACCGAATCCATGGTGGGCGGCGTCGACGTCTGGATCAATACGCCGCGGCGGCCGTGGGAGGCGAGCGGCACCAGCGGCATGAAAGTCCTGGCGAACGGCGGACTGAATGTTTCCGAACTCGACGGCTGGTGGGCCGAGGCGTATGCGAAGGAGGTCGGCTGGGCGATCGGAGACGGCCAGGAACATGACAGCGATCCGGCCTGGGATGCCGCCGACGCAGAGACCCTTTATACGCTGCTCGAACGCGAGATCATCCCCGAGTTCTACGATCGCAACAGCGACGGAATCCCGGAGAAATGGATTGACCGGATGCGTGAGAGCATGGCCCGGCTGACGCCCGCCTTTTCGGCCAACCGCAGTGTCCGCGAATATACAGAGGACCATTACCTACCGGCGGCGATCGCCTATCAGAGGCGCGCCGAACAGAATGGCAAATTGGCGCTCGACCTGATCGATTGGCGAGCGCGCCTCGCGCGGTTTTGGCAGCACGTCCGATTTGGGCCCCTACAGGTGAGGGCCGAGGGAGGTCAGATCGTCTTTGAAGTACCCGTGTACCTCGACGATCTCGATCCCAACGCCGTGCGAGTGGAGCTCTTCGCGGATGGGCTGAGCGGCGGGGAGCCATTTCGCCGGGCGATGGACCGCGGAAACCGCTTGGAAGGCGGCGGGAATGAATATATGTATTCCGCTCGAGTCCTGGCCACGCGCGACCCGAGCGACTTTACTCCGCGAGTGATTCCGTATCATCCGGATGCAATGGTGCCGATCGAGGCGAGTCAGATTCTCTGGCTGAAATAGCTCGCCGAACCCGATCGCATAACCGTTTCTTCGCCGTTTGATACCTTCAAGAAGAATGCTCAATCCGACCATCTTCCGTGAGTACGACATCCGCGGCGTCGCCGGGACGGAACTCACCAGCCCCGATGTGACGGAACTCGGACGCGCGCTTGGAACGCTGCTGCGGCGCAGGAGCGGGCCGCGCGTGAACCTGGCGCGCGACTGCCGGCTCAGCTCGCCGCGTCTTCACGAGGCTCTGTTAAGCGGCTTGATCGCGTCAGGATGCGAAGTGACCGATATCGGGGTGGTTCCGACGCCGCTCCTGTATTACTCGGCGGTGCATCTCAAGGCCGACGGCGCGGTGATGATCACTGGCAGCCATAACCCGGCCGAGTTTAACGGCTTCAAGACCGTTTGCGGATCCGGCACGATTCACGGCGAGGAGATCCAGGACGTCCGGCATCTGATCGAATCGCGCGACTTCGCGAGTGGATCGGGCTCGCATCATTCGATGGACGTGATCCCGTCTTATGTCGATGAGGTCGCGTCGCAGTTCCATTTCGACCGGCGCATTCGCGTGGTCGCGGACGCGGGCAACGGCACGGCCGGCCCCGTGATGCATCGCCTGTTCGAGCGGCTAAACTGCGACGCAACGCAACTGTTCTTCGAAATGGATGGGCGCTTTCCGAACCACCACCCCGATCCCACGGTTCCGGCGAATCTCAAAACTCTTCAGAGCGCCGTCAAAGAACGGAAGGCCGATCTGGGGATCGCCTTCGACGGCGATTCGGACCGCATCGGCGCGGTGGATGAAAACGGCCGCGTAATCTATGGCGACATGCTGCTCCTGATTTACGGGCGCGAAATTCTTACGCGCAAGCCCGGCGCCACCTTCATCGGCGAGGTGAAGTGTTCCCAGATACTCTACGACGAGCTGAAGCGCCTGGGCGGCAATCCCATCATGTACAAAACCGGCCATTCGCTGATCAAGGCAAAAATGAAGCAGGAGCGTGCCGAACTGGCGGGTGAAATGTCCGGCCACATGTTTTTCGCCGATCGCTATTTCGGCTACGACGACGCCCTGTATGCCGCCTGCCGGCTGATTGAGATCGTGGCGCGGAGCGGCAAGCCGCTCTCGGCACAGCTCGAAGGGCTTCCCCAGGCGGTGTCAACACCCGAGATTCGCGTCGACTGTCCGGACGAAAACAAGTTCGAGGTGGTGAGACGCGTCGCGGAGCACTTCCACAAGACCCATAAGGTGATCGATGTGGACGGCGTCCGCATCCTGTTCGATCAAGGCTGGGGGCTGGTGCGAGCCTCGAACACGCAACCAGTGCTCGTGATGCGTTTTGAAGCGGCGAATGAAAGCCTGCTCGAAAACTACCAAACCGAGGTTGCAGCAGTCGTCGAGCAGGTCAAGGAGAAGGTCACGGCCTGAGAGCTGCTAGGGAACAGCCCGCAAAACCCGGAGCGGGTAAACTCCGCGCGGCGGCATTGTTGCTTGGCTGAAACGAGGGTGCCCGCGCACCCTTTGCGGGCTGCTGGGGAACAACCTCGAAGGCCGCCCTCCGAACCGGCCCTCGATCCCCACGGCGGACTGAGCCCTTTACTTCTTCAGAATGTCACAATTCCGTGTACGGAACGACGCTGAAGGTACTAATTTTACAAAGACTTATGTACTACCACCCGAATATCCCTGACACGCCGGCCGGAATATGCCGGTTAGCCCGCACAAGGGTGCGGCGCACCCCCCTCAATACAAGTCGAGTAATGCCGCCGCCGCACTCCGTTTTGCGGGCTGTTACTCAGAAGGCCCCGCCAGGCGAGATAGCCCTCGCCAAGCGGCATAACCGAGGATGGGGAACAGGGCCGCCAATGAAAACGCCGTCTGGTAAGCGTGAAGATCGAAAAGCCTTCCCATTCCGGGCATCACCAGGGCCACGAGCGCGGACCAGCTACCCGCACCGATGCCGGCGATCAGCCCGGCGTGATGGGTCGAGTAATATGCCGTGGCGTAAGCGACTGAGCCGATAATAAAGCCCGCGGCAATGAACATTTCAAAAAACAGCAGCGCCATGATCCAGCCAAAAGAATCGATCCGCGGTACCACGGCCAACGGAAGACTCAACAGCGTCAGCAGCAGAAACTGGCGCCCGATTCCTCCGTGCCGATTTCCGCTCCGCGCGACGCGGTCCGTGATCCAACCCCAGAAGAAATATCCGGCCTCCCATCCGAACGGAGGGATCCACAACACGTGGCCGATCTGCTCCTGCGATTTATGCAGCACCGCGCTCAAGTACAGTGACGTTTCGTAGAGGACGAACCCGAGCGGCAGGGCGCCCAGCGCGTAAAGTGCGATGTAACCCCACAAGCGGGCGTCGGTCCACTGGGGGGCGCGTGACAGCGACGCCGGCGCAGGCTTTGGCATGATCTTTAGCGATGCCGAGTTCTCCGGGATTACGGCAACCGAGTCCTTGCGCGGAGCAAGCGCCATCCACGGAAGCAGCCACAGCGCGCCCACCGCGCCGGTAAACCAGAATGCACCGCGCCATCCGTAGGCCGCGGCAATGGGCGTCACCACGATCGGCGTAATCAGCGCGCCCAGGGAGCCGCCGCTGTAGGCCACGGCTACGCCGCGGGAATGCTGATGGGGAGGCAGCGTCTGCGTGACGGTACGCAGCCCGCCGGGAAACGTCGCTCCTTCGCCAAAGCCCAGAACGGCGCGGGCCGCGGCAAAACTTCGAAATCCTGCGGCGAAAGCGTGGCCCGCCGAAGCGAGCGTCCAAAGCGAAACCGCGGCGGTCATGCCGGCGCGAACTCCGGCGCGATCGAGGATTCGGCCCCACACGGGATTCCCCAGCATGTAAGCCACGGAAAACGCGGAGATGATAACCCCATACTGCTCGGCGTTGAGGCGCGTTTCGTGAAGAATGGTGGGCGCAAGCAGCGCCAGGGTGTTGCGGTCGATGTAGCTGATCATCGAAATCAGCATCATCGAAAACGCGGGATACCATGGACCTACGCCAGACCGTGCCGGAGCGGACTCCGCGACGCCGCGCGCCATCAGGCTTTGCGGAACGCCAATACGGCGTTGAGTCCGCCGAAGGCGAAAGAGTTCGAGAGCGCCCACTCCACCTGTGCCGTGCGCGGACAGTTCGGCACAATGTCCAGGTCGCAAGCCGGATCGCGTCCGGTGAAGTTCGCCGTGGGCGGGATCTTTCCCGCGTGAAGCGCCAGGAGGGTAGCGGCGGCCTCCAGGGCTCCGGCCGCTCCGAGGGCGTGGCCGTGCATGGATTTGGTGGAGCTGACCAACAGTCGGTCGGCGTGCGCGCCAAAGACGTTCCGGATGGCTTCCGTTTCGGTGGAGTCGTTGGCGGGAGTGCCGGTCCCATGCGCGTTGACGTATCCGAAGGACTCCGGGGCGCACTGAGGGTTCGTCAACCGGGCGTCGAGCAACGCAGTCTGCATCGCTCTTGCCGCGCCGGCGGAATGCGGCTGGGTGATGTGGTGGGCGTCGGACGACATGCCGAACCCGGCAATCTCGCCCCAGATGTGCGCGCCGCGAGCTTGCGCGCTCTCGAGCGGCTCCAGAATCAGCATGGCCGCGCCCTCGCCCAGAATCAGCCCGCGGCGCTCCTTCGAGAACGGCCGGCAGGTGTCGGGCGAGACGATCCGCATGGCTTCCCAGGCTTTGAGAAACCCCAGCGAGAAGGGCGCTTCGCAACCCCCGGCGATCGCGGCATCCACCGTCCCATTGCGGACCATCCAGAAGGCCTGGCCCAGGGCATGATTCGACGAGGAGCACGCGGTCGAAACGGTGTAGGAAGGGCCCGTGACGCCAAACTCCACCGCGATGCGGCTACAGCCGGCGTTGGCCATGATGCGCGGAATGGTCAACGGGTGGCAGCGGCTGAAGTTCGATCCGTATAGATTCTTGAACTCCTGGTCTTCCGTGGATTGGCCTCCGGCGCAACAACCGGTGACGATCGCCGTGCGCTCGCCCAGTTCGGACGTGAATTCGAGGCCGGAATCCGTCACTGCCTCCCGCGCGGCGATCAAGGCAAACTGTGCGACGCGGTCGAGGAAGGTGGCCTCCCGCTCGTCCATGTAATCCGACGATCGATAGTCCGCAACCTCGGCGCCGTTCGGGAAACGGAGGGAGCCCTCCGGAACCAGCGTCATGGGACGGATACCGCTTTGCCCGTGCGAGAGCGCATCCCAAAAGGCAGTGCGAGTGCGGCCCAGGGCGGAGATGACGCCGATGCCGGTTACGGCGACGCGCCGCATCATGCTCTATTTTCTTTGGCGGCCAGAAGTTTCTCGATGCCCTCGGCCATCTCGCGCACGGATCGAATCGATTTCGCTGCCTCGTCCGGGATATCCACGTTGAACTCGCTCTCGACCGCAAACAGGATGTTCATCCCGTCCAGGGAGTCGATCTTCAATTCCTCGAAGGTCTTGTCTATTGTCACGGACTCGGGCGGGATGTGCTGCGTCTTGGCGATCACATTCGTCACCCGTGCGATCAGTTCGTCGGACATAATATCTGGCTTACCGTTTCGAAGTGGAAGCCGCTCTCCTTTAAGAGGGGAATAACGTATTCTACAGCTTCAAGCGTCTCGCGGACATCGGGAGCGCGAGAGGTCCGCCTGCCGTCGTGAAGGCAAATGATGCATCCATTTCCGGCCCGCTTGAGAATCAGCCTCGATATCCGGGGCGCTTTCCACCGCCAATCGCGCCCGATCACGGTCCACATGACGCCGAGCAAATGGAGGCGATTCTGCGCGCTTCGCAAACCGAACCAGCGCACGCCGTAGGGCGCGCGGAACAACACGGGAGTCACGCCGGCCGTCTGGCGGATCGTTTCCTGCGCCAGCGCGAGTTCCCGATAGATGAATTCCTCCGGCTGGAAGTAGAAGCGAGGATGAGAATCGGTGTGATTGCCCACCTCATGCCCGGCGGCCACGACAGCGCGTGCAATCTCGGGCAGACGCCGGACGTTGCTCCCACACATGAAGAATGTAGCTCGAACGCCGTGGCCGGCCAGCAACTTGAGCAGCGCGGGAGTGGACTCGCTCGGACCATCGTCGAAGGTAAGCGCCAGCGCTGGGCGCGTTCGACACCCGTGGTAAACCGACGGCCCAAACCAGGTTGAGGCGCGGCCTCGCACGGCATGGGTGAACAAGCCGGTTGCCGCCATGACGCCGGCGGCGGCGCCGATCCACCCTCCTTCTGCCATGAAGATCATGATACCGCCCGCTTCACGGCCAACCATGAAATACATTTAATGAGAGGTCCTGGCCACATCGCCCGCTGAATCAGGCGGTTCAGGAGTCCGGGCCGAGATTGCGAAAGACTCCGCGACCCTCGTCGATCCCGCGGCGCCGCTCCGGCGCGGGGATTACATCTATCTGGGGGCGAACTTGAAATCTGAAATCCCAATCTCGTCGTTGCCCTGGATCACGAAACCGAACTTGCCGCTGGTAAAGTCGCGGCCGGGCTCGGTCCAGGTATCGAGGGTGATCCACTTGCTGTCGGAAAGTAATTTGTGGACCACGTGCTCCGGCGTCACTTCGATCTGCACGGTGAAGCTTTTGTCCTTATCCTCGGGATGCTCCGCCTTGGGACGCTCGAGAGTCTTGCCTTTGACGATGACCTTGGACCAGAAGTTCTTCTTGTCCAGTTCGAACAGGTCGTAATTCTTGGCATCGGCATACTGCAAGCCCCAGCGTATCCGCCCGCCCCGAAATATGTTTCCGCCCTTCAGCAGTTCCACGGTGAAGGTGAAAACGCCATTGGGCTTCAATTTGTACGGAACGAAACCAGCGCCGGCGTGGGCCCATAACCCGTTCTGCTGCTTCCAGGCCTCCGGGTCCACAAAATCGTCCATGCCGGCGGCCTGCGCGGCCACCGGAGCCGCCTTTTCGCGGGTCAAGGCGATTTCGATCGACCGGGTCTCGCCGGCTGCCACCTGCACGCGCTGGGTATGTTCCGTATAGCCTGGCGCGCGCGCGGTGATGATGTAGCTTCCCGGCCCCAGGTCCAGTTGATTGCCCCGCGCTTCGTGATTTTGTGTTTCATCGGCCCGGCGATAGAAAACCGCGGCGTCCGCCGGTGTGCGCGCCAGCTTGAGCGTGGCGGTGGCGGCGCCCAACACGGAATCGGCCCCCGAAATCATCAGCACCTGGCCCGCGCGGAAGGACCGCTGCAGTCTCTTGGGCAGGAACTGATCGCGGCGCAGTTCGATGGTATGGTCGCCCGGCGTCACGGTGCTGTAACTGAACGCGCCGTCGTCCCCGGCCACGCCGACACTCTTCTGATCGATGAGAATTTCGGCGCCGGCGGCCGTTCCCCGGATCAGCAGAATACTCATCTGTGGCAGCGGCTGCATCTTGAATTCCAGGCGCACTTCGGCGCCCTTCTTCACTTCCGCGACTTGCGGCGGGTCGCTCTGAAAACCGTCCTTGGCGACGCGCACCGTCACCTTGCCGATGGTGGGGATACGCACCTGCCCGCGCTGGGTCTTGCGCCGGTACTCCTTGTCGTTCAGAAACACGCGGACGTCCTCTTCGCCGGTGGAGACGATCAGAGTCCCGATGTTCAGGTCGGATTTGAGAAACGCGGTCAACATGGGCGCCGGACCGAAGTTCTCCTTCACATTGCGCTGATCCTTGCCGTCGCCCAGGACCAGCTCATCGACACCCTCCTGGAAGTTGTTCACGTCGACACCGGCGGGACTGGCGTCCGCCTGCGGCTGTCCATTCACCGCGAGTTTCATCGGACCGGAATTGGTGACGATATGCGCCTGGCTTCCGAAACTCGAGACCAGCATCGCAACCAGGTTGCGCGCGGTGACCGCTCCCGTCACGGCCGGCGGTCTTCCGGGCTGGAGCTCGAAGGTGAAGGAGGCGTCGCCGCTCCGGCCGGCGATCTTCACCGAGTGCGGCCCGGGCGTCATGTTGTCGAGGATGAGTTGGCCCTCCTGCAAGTCCGCCGGCGGCAGATCGTCAACCGTCACCTTGCCTTGATCGAGGTCGCTAAGGATGCGAACCGACTGCGGCTGCGGCGCGAGCGTCAAGGCGACCGAAGCGGGCTGGCCCGCGGCAACCGTCACAGCGCTCGACGCGGGCTCGTAGCCATCCAGGGACGCCGTCACCTGGTAGTTGCCCGGCGCCAGCGGGACTTTGCAGTCGGACATACATTTGGTCTCCGCCGCGTTGGCGGCGGAGGAAATGAGCACGGCCGCGCCGGGCGGCGCGGTGGTGATCTCAAGCGCCACGGCCGCGCTGCCGGATGCGCCCAAATTCGGGTTGTGTTTGCGCGCCTGGTTCACCAGGAACACAATCAGCAGGATCGAAAGGACCGAGCCCGCCGCCGCCCCCAACAGAAGAGCCCGTTTCCAAGGGACCGGCGATGGCCGCGGTTGGGAAGGCGGCTGCGACGCAAAGTGCCCCGTTGGCTGCCCGGCCCCGGGCTGCTGCGGCAGCGTCGCCCTCATCGGAGGAGGCTGCGGCGGCGCTGCTCCGGGCGGCAAACCGATTCCCGGAGGAATCGCGGGTGGCACGTGCCCGCCGGTTGCCAAAGGTGTTGAGGAAGGTGTTGCGATCGGCCCCTGCGGAGGCTGGCCCAACACCGGAGCAGAAGGCAGGGGCGGCGGACCAGATGGCGGCGAAGCGACCGGAGGCTCCGGCGGCCTGGGTGGCGGCGATACTGTCTTCGGGATGACCGGCGCGGCGGGCGGCGAGGGTGGCGCGGCACGCGGAGGAGCGGGCGGAGCATTGGGTGCAACGTTCGGGGGTGCAACGTTCGGGGGTGCAACGTTCGACAGTCCCCCCGGCTTATCGAATTGGCCGGAGGACATCAGCCTCGGATGTTTCAAGTCTGGGGGAAGCTGCGGCGGACGCGCCGAAGGCGTGGACGCTGTCGGGAGCCCCGCCGAAGGCGCGGGCGCGGTTGGGAGCCCCGCCGAAGGCGCGGGCGCGGTTGGGAGCCCCTCCGAAGGCGCGGGCGCGGTCGGGAGCCCCGCCGAAGGGGCGGGCGCGGTCGGGAGCCCCGCCGAAGGCGTGGACGCTGTCGGGAGCCCCGCCGAAGGCGTGGACGCAGTTGGGAGCCCCGCCGAAGGCGCGGGCGCGGTTGGGAGCCCCGCCGAAGCCGCGGGCGCGGTCGGGGGCCCCGCCGAAGGCGCGGGCGCCGTTGGAGCAGTCATGGGCCCCGAAGGCCGTGGCGCTCGTGGCGGCAGGACCACAGTCGGTGGGAGCGCCGAGGATGCTGCCCTGGGCGGGGGCAACGGCGGCGGACCAGCCGCCGGCGGAAGCGGGGGAGGAGCGGCCTGCCCCCCCTTTTGCATCTCCCTGATCCGATTGCCGCGGTTCACCACCTGCTGTTTGAGATCGCCGACGGTCAGTTGCACTTCGAAATCGCGGGGATTCTCCGTTGCGATTTCGCCGAGGCGTTCGAAAAACGGCTTGAGGCTCGCCAGATCGGTCACTTGATCGATCTGCAGGCCTAGCGCCTTCAACTCTTCGAACGGATCCAAGTTCTGCGGGCCCACGATGTTATCCTACACTAGCCGGACAGAGGCGGGCGGCAGCCTCATTGCCTTTCGGAAACAGCCGCCCGCCTTCGTTGTCCGGCTGTTACTCAGGAGCCCGCATGTAGCGCAACTGCGCCCCCGGGTAATGCTCAGGAGTCCAGTGATCGTCGCCCTTGACGCCACACCGCTTACGGTCCCGACCGGTGGTGTGACTCGCTATACCCTGTCCTTGGCGCTGGCCCTGGCGGAGAACTACCCGGACGACCGGTACTGGCTGCTGTCGGATCAGCTCTTCCCTGCGCCCGGGAACGCTCCCGCCAATCTACACTCCTTTTCAGCCGCGTCTTCATCGACGCCGGCATCCGCGAAACTCAAAGGGAGCCTATCGCATGTAGCCGGAGGGCGCTGGTGGCTCTGGGGTCTGCCGCGCAAACTCGCCGAGCTCGGTGTTGAGATATTCCACGGCACGGATTTCTCGGTCCCGTACCTGCCTCTGCGGCCGAGCGTCATGACGCTGCATGACCTCTCGCCGTGGCTCGATCCGGCGTGGCAGCCGGACGCCGGCCGCATCCGCCGAAGGACGCCTTTCCTGATGCGCAGCGGCGTTTGCGCCATGGTAATCACCCCCAGCGAAGCCATCCGGCGCGCCGCGATCGACCGTTTCCATCTCGCCTCCGATCGCGTCGTAGCCATTCCGTTGGCCGCTTCGGCGAATTTCCGGCCCGTGCATCCCGTGCCGGCGTTCGCTGGACTCGCGTCAAACGACACCCCCTACTTCCTGTTTGCCGGGACGCTCGAGCCGCGCAAGAACATTGGACGGTTGATCGAAGCCTGGAGAGAAGTCCGCAAGACGGCGGCCGTGGATCTGATCCTCGCCGGGCGTGTTCGACCGGATTTCATGCCGCCCGGTCCGGAGCCCGGATTGCGTCTGCCCGGTCCGGTAGAGGAGCAGGATTTGCCGGCGCTCTACTCGGGCGCGACAGCCTGCGTATATCCGTCCCTTTACGAAGGTTTTGGATTGCCAGTCCTCGAAGCCATGCAATGCGGCGCGTTGGCGATCGCCTCGCGCGATCCGGCGATCCAGGAAGTCACCGGAGGAACCGGGCGCGGGGCCGCCATCCATGTGGATGCGACCGATACCAAGGCTCTGGCGGAGGCGCTCGGCGCGGCGCTTCGAGCGCCCCAGGATTTCCGCGGCATGCGCGAACGCGCGATCGCGCGCGCGGCGGATTTCTCGTGGAAGCGCACGGCGGAGCGAACCAGGGAGGCGTATGGGGCAGCCCGGCGAGCCCGCGCATAGCAGTGCGAATCGCGCAGGCGGCGGAGCCGCGAGTCCGCGGGCCTTCTTCCTGTCGCCCGAAGGGGCGACTCCCGGCTGCGGCGGAGGGTCCCTGCGATCCGCGTGTCTGGCCGAATATCTGCGCCGGAAATACACCGTCGACGTCGCCGGCTTTGAGCTCCCCCCTCACTCGAAAGCGACAGGCGCCCGGATATGGCGCAACGGCTTGCGGCTGCTGCGCGGACGGCCGCCGCTATTCGATCGCTACTCTGGTTTCGAGGACCAGATTGCCGCCCAGATCCGGGGACGTTACACAGTTGCGGTGATCGAACACTTCTGGTGCGCCGCGTATGCGGAAGTGCTGCGCCCGCATGCCGATCTTCTGGTGCTCGATCTGCACAATATCGAGAGCGAGCTTGCGTGGTCCCACGCGAACGCGACCCGTGGTTTGGAATCGCTGGCGTTTCGGCGCTTTGCGGCGGCCTACCGGCGGCTCGATCAAGATTGGCTGCGGCGTTTCGATCTCATCCTCGCCGTCTCCGCCGAGGACGCCCGCCGCGTGAAAAACGCCGTGAATCATCCCAACGTGCAGGTTTTTCCAAACGCTCTCCCGGAGATTCCGCGGCCCGATGTGGCGGAAACCAACTCGATGGTCTTCAGCGGGAATCTGGAATATCATCCGAACGTCGAGGCGGTGCGCTGGTTCCGGTCGCGCGTCTGGCCGCTGGTGCGCGAGAGTTGCCCCACGCTCGAATGGCAATTGATAGGCCGCCACCCCGAAGCGATCCGGCGGCTGGTCGACGGCGACGAACGGATTCGCGTGATCGGTCCGGTGGAAAATGCGGTGGAGACGTTGGCATCCGCGAAAATCTGCATCGTGCCGCTGCGTTCGGGAAGCGGCACCAGATTCAAGATCCTGGAAGCCTGGGCGGCGGCGCGAGCGGTGGTCTCGACCAGCATCGGAGCGGAAGGTCTCGGCGCGGAGCCGGGCCGGCATGTGCTGCTGGCGGATCGCCCGGAAGCATTTGCGGAAGCGATCGCTAGTCTGAACGCGGAGCCGGCGCTCCGAGCGCGGTTGGGTGCGGCAGGCCGGGAGCTATACCTGGATCGGTACGTCTGGTCGAAAGCGTGGCAGGCGCTTGAGCGTGCCGGTTTGTAGAATCGCAAGCTAGGGGCACAGGACGTCGCTCCCCGCTCCCGGCGGAGGAGGGAACAACCTGAGGTCGATCGCTTCGCTCGCTAGCTGCAACGCAGCCTCGAACGCCGCAAGTTTCGCCTTCTGAACGTCATCGAGGACAGAGAGAGCCACGTCCCGTGGCGGCCTCCCAGGTGTTCCTGGTTTGGAGTGCTCCTGAGCAAGCCGCTGTAATCGTTCGAACTGCTGTACTTGAAAATCGCTGAGATCAAGTTGGGATGAATCGGAGCGGATCGTGCCGTAACACAACGCCCGGCCAGGCCATTGATGGACGTCAATGAGTCCGAGAACGATGCCGAGGGATGCCATGTCCGAACGCTCCAATACCTTTTCGATCAGAGCGAGCTTCTCTCGTTGATCGCCGTCCAGCATTTGAGCGCGAAGAGCGTCCCGCGCCTGGGTCACCGCCAGGATCGGATCGCGATATTGGCCCGCGCTCGGAGGGTCCAACCGCAGTCTGCCGGCCGAGCGCGCTTGCCCGGGGCCGGCGGGTTGGACACCCAGCGGTTCGTAAAGTCCCGCAGGTCTGGTTTGTTCGAGTTGCGCGAGTTGAGAATTGCTCAGGCCAAGCGCCTGTTTCAGCGCACCGTACTTGCCATCAGGGACTTGTCCCAGGACGCTCAGTCCCGCCCTGAGGAACAATACACCGCAAACCAGTTTCGTCATTGATTGCCTCTTGGCGAAGCCGCGCCGAATGGGTCCGCCCGCCTCGATATCCAACGGTCCGTTTGACTCACACATCTTAAAGACGCCGCGCGAGCAACAGCGTCATATCGTCCTGCAACTCTTCCGAAGCGGTCCACTCATGCACGCTTTCGAGCACGGCTTCAATGATCTGATCGTCGCCGCGATGCGCGTTGCGCACCACCAGCTCGGTCAGACGGTCTTCCCCGAACATTTCTCCGTATTCGTTTTCGGGCTCGCTGATCCCGTCGGTGAAGCACACCAGCAGGTCGCCGCTTTTGAGCTCGATCCGGCTCTCGCTGTACTTCGAAAATGGAAACGCTCCGACCACCGTGCCGTTCACGTCCAGACGTTCGGTTGCGCCATCGCGGACCAGAATCGGAGGCAGGTGCCCGGCGTTGGTATAGGTCAGAATTCCCGACGGTTCGTCGAAAATGCCCAGGCACAGCGTCGCATACTTTTCCGCGGACGTGTAGGAATACAACTGCGCGTTCATGCGCGACACCAGCAGCGACGTGGGCACGGTGAGAGCGCTCGAAGCGGCGTCCCCTGCCGCGGCCCCCATTTCGAGTGAGCTTTGCAACTGGGCTCGGAACGAACTCTGCAACGTGGCCATCAAGAGAGCCGCCGAGATTCCCTTTCCGGCCACATCGGCGATGGCCAGCGCCACTTGCGATGCGCGCAACAGTTCGTAATCGTAGTAGTCGCCGGACACGGTGCGAGCCGGCTGGCAGATCGCGGTCAAACGTAAGGAACGGGTGTGCGGCGCCACCCGCGGATACAGGCGGTTCTGGACCTCGCTCGCGATCTCCATCTCCGACTGAAGCCGCTCCTTTTCTTTCGCCACCACCAGCAGCCGCTCCAGATTCTCCGTCATGCGGTTGAAGGACTGGCTCAACTCGGCGAGCTGGTCGTTCCCGCGCACTTCGATGCGATGCGAGAAATCTCCTTCGATCACTTTACGAGTGCCTTCGTACAGGCGATGCACGGCCCCGGTGATGGTGCGGGTGGTGGTAAATCCGATCAGCAGGGACACGACGCCGAAGCCCAGGAAGAGCACCGGCCCGGCGATCAGCGTGGTTTGCAGCAGCCCCTGGAACAGATCGGCCTTCCGGCTGAATACCGTCGCGAGCACGGCGGAGATCCGGGAGCGGACCACCAGATAGCAGGTCTCCGACGGTTTCCCCGGATGGTCCCAGTCCGCAGTGGGGATCGCGGCAAACCAGGCCACGTCCGTATCCAGGCGATTCATTTGCGGGGGCATCGCGCGGGAGGAGGGAGCGGTGCTCGAGGCGCGTACCACGCGGGTTCCGCGGCCGCGCGGCAGTTCGCGAAATTCCACCACGCCGAGATTCGGCACTAACCCGGCAAGCAATTCGGGCGTCAAGGGCGCAGTGACGGTCACGTCGCCGGTCTGGGTGGGGGCATGGCTCCACAGATAGAAAGCGCCGTCGCGCAGGAGCACGCCCTTGTTCTTGGGCCATCCGGGAAGCGGCGCGGGCAGCGTGCTCTCCTCGGGATAGAGGATGGAGCGTCCGGATTCGCGCAGCAGGATTTCGATGCCCGGATACCGGTCGCGGTAAATCAGATCGATCATGCGCTCCATTACCGACGGGCGCATGGCGGGATCGGTGCGGATCACGCTATCGGTGGCGATCTCGAGTGTATCGATGCGGCGATCGAGCTCGCTTGTCACCAGATAGATGGCGAGCTGATTGGCGAGCGCCACGCTGCCCACCGCCGCCAACGTGACAATCAACAGAATCGGAACGCCGGCGATGAACAGGTAGGTGACCAGCAACCGGTTGCGGAGACGCCACACGGCCTGGCCGAGGACCATTCGCAGCAGCCGCACGGCCAGCCAGATGCCGCTGACCAGGACTCCCAGGCCGCAGATCACCCGCAGCAGGCTGCCCGGTGCCACCACCCAACCCAGCGCCACATAGGCGGCCAGCAGGAGCAGGAACGCCAGACCTACGCGGCCCAGCCACCGAACCACCGTTAAAACATTCGGGGTCTGAACACGGGGCTGCACCGTCGGCTATACCCTCGACTTGGCGATGGCGGGCATTTCCCGGTCGGCCTCGAGATAGTACGCGGTCAGGCCGCTTGAGAGCAATTGGAAGGCGGTGTCCACGTCGTCGGCGAAGCTGAACAGCTCCAGGTCCTTCTCCGCGATCATGCCGTGTTTCACCAGGGCGTCGAAGTTGAGGATCTCCTTCCAGAACGTCGTGCCGTACAGAATCACCACCATTTTCTTGACCAGTTTCTGGGTCTGGACCAGCGTCAGAATCTCGGTGAGTTCATCGAGCGTGCCGAAGCCGCCGGGGAACACGATCAGGGCCTTGGCCAGATACGCGAACCAGAACTTCCGCATGAAAAAGTAGTGGAACTCGAAGTTCAACTCGGGCGTGACGAAAGGATTCGGGCGCTGCTCCATGGGGAGTCCGATATTGAGACCGATGGTCTTGCCGCCGGCATCTTGGGCGCCGCGGTTGGCTGCTTCCATGATGCCCGGCCCGCCTCCGCTGCAGACCACGAAGCGCCGCGTGGAATTCTCCAGACCGTTCGACCATTCCGTAATGCGCCGGGCCAGCTCCCGCGCCTCGTTGTAGTAGCGGCCGGTCGCTCCCATCTCCAGCGTCCGGGCGGAACCGAAGAAGACCACGGTGTCGTGGATGCGCTCCCTGCGGAAGTGCGAGAGCGGATAGAGATATTCGCTCACGATGCGCAGCGGACGGGCGTCGGGCGCATCTAGAAATTCCTTGTTGCGGTACGCCAAGGGAAGGCGGCCTTCGTAATCGTGGTCAGTCATGAGGGTTTGTTAGGCGGATTCGAAGCTGCCTCGAGCGCCGCCAGCCGTTTCTGCAATTGTCGCATTGTCCGTGCGAGCTCCGGCAGTTTCTGAAACGCCGTGATCGCGCGCAGCCATTCGCGGGCTTCAAACGCCGGCGAGCCGCTCATCACGGCGCCCGCCGGGACATCGCCCCCGATGCCGCTCTGTGCGTAGATCACCGCGTTGTCGTGGATGGTCAAATGGCCGGAGATCCCCACCTGCCCGGCGAGCAGCACGTTCTTGCCCAGCACACTCGATCCCGCAAGACCGGTCTGCGCGCAGATGATATTGTCCTCGCCCACCACGGATGCGTGGCCCACCTGCACCAGGCTGTCGATTTTCGCGCCGCGGCGCACGCGCGTTTCACCCACGGTCGCGCGATCGATCGAGGTCAGGGTCTGGATCTCGACGTCGTCCTCGATCACGACAATTCCGCTCTGGACGATCTTGAAATGGGCGCCGTCGGCGCGCTTGGCAAAACCGAAGCCGTCGCCCCCGATGACCACCCCGTTCTGGAGAATCACGCGATGGCCCACGCGGCAATATTCCCGCACCACGCTGTGAGCATGCGCCAGGAAGTCGTCGCCGATCTGGGCGCCTTCGTAGATCACCACGTGAGGATGGAGCACCGCGCGCCGTCCGATGACGGCGTTCTCTCCGACCACCGCGAAGGGGCCGATGGACGCATCTTCTCCGACGCGCGCCGAAGCCGCGACCGACGCGAGCGGGTGAATCCCCGGGCGTGGACGCGGCGGCTGGTAGAACAGGCCCAGCGCGCGCGCGAAATCAAGATACGGGTTCGCCGAGACCAGCTGCGCGAGCGCCGGCTGGCCCGTCCGTTCGATGTCCGGAAGCGGCTCGGTCACCAGGATCGCGCCGGCCCGGGTGCGTTTCGCTTTTGCCGTGTACTTCGGATTCGCCAGGAAGGTGAGTTGATCCGGCGCGGCATTCTCCACGCCGGCGACACCGGAGATGTCGAGAGCGTCATCGCCGCGCAGCTCGCATCCAAGCGCCGCCGCAAGATCGGAAAGCTTCATTCTTCTAGGGTAATCCGGCCAGGCAGGGACGCGAGCGAGTGCCGGTGGAATCAGTTCCCCCAGTTTTCCCGCGGAAACACGCGGGCGCCCGCGTGTTTCCATTTACTCATTGTCAAACAATCCGACCTGAGCGGAGGAGCCCACGGCAGCAGCCATCCGTTTCTTCGGCGGCCGACCACCGGGCTGCGCCTCCAACCGCCGGCCGAGTTGGGATTCGGCCCACGCCACGAACTCCGGCGACCCGGCCGGCCTTCCGGTATAGGTACTCTTTCGTAACTCCATCTCCGCTTCGCCGATGCTCGCCGACTGCAGATACATCCGCCATTGCTCTGGCGTGAATACGGATCGCATGGGCTCGGTCCCCAGCCATTCCGGCCCTGAATCAATCCCGACGTGCGCGGCGGCGCTCGACCAGGCGTATTCCCCTGCCTGCTCCACCATTCGGGCACGCACCGGATTGCGCTCCACGTAGCGCAGAGCGGCCCACAAGTGGCTCTGGTCCAGAGCGCACGAGAAGAACCGGTTCTGCCAGAAATGCCCGCTGCGGGAAACTCGCGCGTTGGCGTACGTGGCGAAGCGGCCATGCGCCTCACCGAACGTCTTGGCGAGCGCGAGCGGTTGCCTCGGCACAGCGACCCAATGGACATGGTTGGTCATCAAGGCATAGCCGAGCAGGTCCACGCCGAACCGTGACGCGCTCAGACTCACCAGTCGCAAATAGACTTCATAGTCGAGTTCGGAAAAGAAAATCCTGTGCCGGTCTAACCCGCGCTGTGTTAAGTGGTGCGGCACTCCCACCAGCACCGCCCTGGCCATCCTGGGCATCGCTCAGGTGGTGCGGGAATGCTTCAAAACCTCTCGCGGAAACACGCGGACTGTCCCCGGTTTCGCCCCGGTTTCGCCCGGTTTTGACTTAGCGCATTCACCCGGTTCATTCGATGGAATGGGCGTACACTGATGGGGAATGCAACTGCACGTGCTCAGCCATCTCAGCCCGACCGGGACGGGAACGCTTTCCCTCCGCTGTCCCGCTTGCAAGCAGAACGGCACGTTCAACCCGATCGGTCAGGACTTCCAATTCGGCGACAAGGGCTCGACGAATACGAAGACGGGTACGATTGCGAAGATGACTCAGGTCGGCCACCGAGTTTGCCCCAACCCATCGTGCCATGCACATTTGTTCGTCGTTATGCGGGACGGCAAACTAATGGCGTTCGTATCCTCCGGAGCGCATCGACTGCGATTCGACCAACGTTCCTGCGCCGATCATCGACAGCCTGGAGGAGGCGATCACGTGTCACGCGAATCAGTGCTTCATCGCAGCCGCGATCATGGTGAGGAAGACGCTGGATCTGCTCTGCTCGGCGCAGGCGGCAGAGGGCAGCAACCTGAAGGCGCGCATAGCATCGCTCAGTTCGAAGGTCACACTGCCACCGGATCTTATGCGCGGCCTCGACGACCTGCGCCTGCTGGGCAACGACGCGGCCCACATCGAGTCCCAGGCCTACGCGACCGTGAGCCAGGAAGAAGTCGAGGTCGCGATCGAATTCACCAAGGAAGTTCTGAAGGCGATCTACCAGTACTCAGCGCTGTTGACCCGCCTACAAAAGTTGAAACGCAAACCGGCTTCATTCACTTAGGCGCTGGACCGCCTGCAGATTTGCGGTATGACTCCGAAACTCGGGACAGTACACTCGAATACCGACAAAACCCAAGCTGAGGCAGCGCTCTTGGAGCCGGACTCCATTACGCTGGGCTAAGGACGCAAATGGTATTTGAGTGTACTGTCCCGAGTTTCCCGAGTTTCCCCCGAGTTTCCCCCCCGAGTTTCCCCCCCCGAGTTTCCCCCGAGTTTCCCCCTGTTTCCACCTGTTTCCTCCGCCCGGCGGAAACGTCTCGTCCGTCACCTGTTTCCGTCATCACCTGTTTCCGTCACCTGTTTCCATCACCTGTTTCCACCTGTTTCCCCCAGCGCTGCAGAGACCTGGAGCGCGGCCAGCGCTCCGGTTGAATCCGAACCTGACAGCTAGGGCTCGGGCCGTTCTACCTTGCGAGCACCCGGTGGCGGAGTGAAGACAAAAAGCTCTTCGGGTACGGGTTCGTCTAGCTTGACGGTCTGATAGACCGTGATCGATTCGTCGCTGCCTCTCGGTGCAACTCTCCTTCTATCTTCCCGGAGCAGCTTGTTGCTGCCTTTTTCAACCCACCAGGTGTACGACTGAGGGTATATGCCAGGTTCCTTTTCCTCAGGAATCTCGATCACGTAGCAGGTCGTCGGGCCAGCGTCCGTTGCAATGGACGCCTCGCGCAGAAGTCTGGCATTTTCCGTTTCAAGCTTAGCGCCATGCGGGGGTAAAACCGCGTTGCGCATGGAATCAAAAACTGAGCTTGAGTCTTCGGCATTGTCCATCACGTACTGGTTCAATTGCGGAAAGTAGGCCGCGGAGTTTCTTCCATTGGACACCGACACCATTTCGGTTTCTAGACCGAGGCCGAACATCGCCGCAGATGCGGCATCAGCCTCCATTCGTAGTTTGTCGGGCGATTTCGCAGCAAGCTTAAACTTTAGGACGATCTCGTTAGTGACTTGCTGATCAGCTATCGACCTACGGGTAGTCGTCACGGACAAGCTGAAAGACGAGGCCTGTTTATAGACGTCTATAACCTTTCGCACAATGTCGGGTGCGGCAGGTTGGGTCTGAGCCAGAGCTCCACGCACGGTTAAAGCAATCAAACCGAACCGAATCGCAGCCCGCATTTACCGAAGAGAGTAGCACACTATTCCTCGGTCGCCCGGCTGCTGCACTCGCGGGAAACTGGGGACAGCCCGGGGAAACTGGGGAAACTGGGGGGAAACTGGGGGGGAAACTGGGGACAGCCCGCGTGTTTCCATTTACTCATTGTCAAACAATCCGACCTGCGCGGATGAGCTCACGGCAGCAGCCATCCGTTTCTTCGGCGGCCGACCACCTGGCTGCGCCTCCAACCGCCGGCCGAGTTGGGATTCGGCCCACGCCACGAACTCCGGCGATCCGGCAGGCCTTCCGGTATAGGTGCTCTTTCGTAACCCCATCTCCGCCTCGCCGATGCTCGCCGACTGCGAGAGAGACCAGGTACGGACGAGATGTTTCCACGTCAACGTGTGCTCCTACGCCCATCCGGGTTTGACGCTCGCGATCACGTCTCTGGGGAAACTGGGAAACTGGGGACAGCCCGCGTGTTTCCATTTACTCATTGTCAAACAATCCGACCTGAGCGGAGGAGCCCACGGCAGTAAGAGGGGCCGGCGACACTTACTCTGTCCCAAACCGGATCGAGGCCCAACGCCCGACGATGAATCGATTTTGCGGCGCGTGGACAGAGCAAGGCCGTGCGCGGGAAAACCTGGGACGGTCCGCGCGTTGTTTGCGTCCGTTCCGGACTCTGTCCACACGCCGCCGACGTTTCAGCCTCTCATCTGGGAGAGCGCCCGGTTGGGACAGAGAGGACCGTCCCGGTTTTCGCTACGTCCCCGGCATCGCCGCTACGATGATGGGCGGCGTGGACGGTCCCGTCGACCCTGCCTGCGGTTCGAGTGTTACTTCGATCGCGCCTACCGCCGCCGGGTCCACTGGACCCGAGAGAATGTGCATCGCCGTGCCGGATGCGCCGGATTGGAACAGGCCCGCCGGACGCGGCGAGCCGACTTTCGGGATCAGCCACATCTCGTAGATCTTGCCTTCCCGCGCCGGCGGCAGGTTGGACGCGCTCAACAGAACGCCGAGGCGCGGATGCACCAGCACGTTCCCCTGGGGCGAAGCCGGGCGTCCCTTGGCGAATCCAATCAGAATGCTTTCGGGATCGTCCAGGAACCGGATCGCCTGTTGCAGCCGGTCGCGCTCGCTACTCACTTGGATGATGGTCCGCCGCGCGTCGGCCAATTCGCCGGTGCGTTGGCGCTCCTGGACGCCGAGCCAAAGAGCCAGAACCAGCATGCAGGCGGCGGCAAGAGCGGCTGCCCATCCCCAGCCTTTGTGCTCCGCGCCGACGCTCGCGAGCAACCTTCGCTTGAGCCTGGACGGAGGAGCCACTTCGGCGACCAGGGTCAACACCGCCGCGTTCACGGCGAGAGCGTCCCGTAATCGGGCGAGGCAGGCATCGCAACCGCGCGCCAGGTGAGCGTCGATTTCGTCCCGCTCCGAGGGATCGAGCACACCCAGCGAGTAGAGCTCGTACATCTCTCTCAAATCCGCGCAGGTCACGCTGTAAACGCCGCCTCCGTGGGTTCGTCCCGCAGGATCTTCAAGGCGCTTCGGACCCACGCCTTCACGGTCCCGAGGGGCTGCTTCAGCCGCTCCGCCATCTCAGTCTGCGATAACCCCTCAAAATAGGCGAGCTCGATCACTTCCCGCTGATTCGCATTAAGCTTCGTGAACGCTTCCTTCACCGCGCGGACCCGGTGCATCGCGAGCGCACGTTCGTCGAGGCCGGAGAATGCGGCCGGGTGCTCCAAACGGTCTAACTCGGGCGAACCTGCCATGCGCCCGCCGGCCGACCGCAAATAATCGATCGCCCGATTGCGCGCCACCGTGAGCACCCAGGGTCCCAGCGCACTCCGCTCATGATCGAAAGACTGGACCCGATTCCACACTCGCAGGAAGGTCTCCTGCACCAGATCTTCCGCCGCCGAAGGGTTTCGCACTACCCGGTAGATCAGCGAGTAGACCAGCCGTCCGTAACGGTCATAAAAGTCCGGCACAGCGTGTGGGTCCCGAGCCTTCAGACGCCGCGCCAGGTCGCTGTCGTCCTTGAATCGCAAGGCCACCTGCAGGATGCCGTACGCGAGACCAATCGGAAAATACTCGAAAACAGTCATCGCGAACGGGTACGCCGGTTCCCTCCGAGCGGATCTCTCTGCACCTTAATCATGATACGCCGCGGCGGCCGGGTTCGGATGCGCGGGTAATGGGCCAAAGGCGAAACTCCTCTCCAAGATACCCCGGCACCGCTAATCCTGGGATAATAGAGCCGGTGTCCCGCACAAAAGAACTGGAGTTGCAGCTGGAACGCACCGAACAGCAGCTTCGCCTCCTACAAAAGATCAGCCGGTTCATGGTGCGCGAGATGAGTCTGGCCGATGCTATTACGGGCGTCGTGTCGTTGGTGGTGGAGTTCATGGAATGCGACTCCTGCCTCATTTATCTGCTCGACGGGCGAGAGTTGGTGCTATGCTCTTCGAACAACCCCCGGCCGGAAGTCATCGGCAAGCTGCGCTTGAAGCTCGGCGAAGGACTCACCGGATGGGTGGCGCGCGAGCGGCGGCTGCTTTCCTTGTCGCGCGAGGCCTATCTCGACCCTCGCTTCAAGCTGTTCACCGATCTCCCGGAAGATACCTACGAGGCGTTTCTCTCCGCGCCGATCATCTTGCGCAACCGGGTGGCGGGCGTGATTAACGTGCAGCATCGCGATCCGCACGCCCACACCGGCGGTGAGATGGAACTGCTCACCACGGTCGGCGAACAAGTGGGGTGTCTGGTCGCGCTCGCTTCGGTCGACCCGACGGCGCTGGCCCCGGCCAGCGTTCTCGATCTGGCCATGGCCCCGGCCCAGCGAGGATGAAATGCGCGGCCGCATACTGTGCCTGCTGCTCGTCGCGTCCTGGCTGCCCATCGCGATAGCGTTCGGCCAGAAATGGAACGTCCAATATTTTTATGATGAATCCCACGCCCGTTTGGAGTTGACCGGCCTCGCGTTCCCATCCGCCGAACGCGGCATCGCGATCGGCGCGATCCACGAGGAAGGGGAGGGGAAAAAGCCGCAAAACGTCGCGCTGGTCACGAGCGACGGCGGTACCCACTGGTCGCTGGTGCCTCTGAAGGAATACCCCCGCTCCGTTTTTTTTCTGAACGATTCGCTCGGATGGATGGTGACCGCCAATGGGATCTGGTTCACCGAGGAATCCGGCCGCAGCTGGCAGAAGATCGGAGATCAGATCAAGCCCAATAAGAAGTTGGGCTCGCAGCTCGCGGGCGGGTTGATTCTGCGGGTCTGGTTTCTCGATCCCAAGCATGGCTTCGCCGCGGGATTTCAGAAGAGCGCCTTCGAAACGCACGACGGAGGCCACACCTGGGCCCCTCTCGAAGAAGCCGCGAAGCCCCCTTCGAATCCGGCCTACAGTCTCTATACGCAGATCGGATTCGCCGACGGGAGATTTGGAATGATGGTGGGCGGGTACGCGCCTCCGCGCGGCGGCGGGGAAGCCGACCTGCCCGCCTGGATGGAGCCCGAACGCGCCCTCCGCCGGCGGGAAGTACCCAGCCTCACGTTGTTGATGCAGACACGCGACTCGGGGGCGCACTGGACTTCGTCCACCGCTCCGCTGCTGGGCACGCTGATGAGTCTCAGCCTCAACGGCATGCATGGTCTCTCCGTCTTCGGTTACGCCGATTCTTTCGAGGTGCCCTCCGAGGTGTACCATCTCGATCTCTCGACTGGAGGGAGCGCGTCTTCCTTCAAGCAGAAAGACCGGCGCGTCACTGACAGCGCATTATTTCCCGGTCCTCGGGCGTTTCTGGCCGCGGTGGAACCGCCCGGGCGGCTGTACTCCACTCCGGTTCCCGGAAAGGTGCGGATACTCACCAGCACCGATTTCAAAACATGGATCGAGATGAATGTGGACTACAAGGCCGTGGCCTCGTCGGTGGTTCTGGCGGGACCCGATGCCGATCATTTGTGGGCGGCCACGGACACCGGCATGATCCTGCAATTGGCGCCGGGCGGCATCGGACCGTAGCCCGCAAAGGGTGCGGCGCACCCCCCTTCATTACAAGCCAGTAACGCGGGTGCGCCGAGCTCCGTTTTGCGGGCTGTTACTTAGGAGCTGAAACATTCTTCTGAAGCTACGTGCGTCGCGTTTCCTGTGCGTTAAAAACAGGTCACGGTTTTACTGTTTTATCCACAACGTGTCCACTGCCCCAAATGCCTAACATCATGAATACGAAGGATATATTTGTTGAGGAAACCGCGCGTTTTTCGCTTGACCCCCGGCGCGTCCAGGAGCATCATGGCTATGGTTCCAAGAGGTTCGAAGGACAGCGAGCCAGGCGGGAAGTAGCGGATCCGGAACGATGATCCGACGCACGGGCATAAGAGATTATTTTCGGTGCGGCGGGGAGCGATGGGAGATCGGGCGACTCGCAATGGCAAGCTTCTTCAGTTGAAGTTGGGTCGAGTGCTATGAGCCCGAAGGATCGAGAGATCCTGGAGGGGAGCAAAAGCTCTACGGCAACTGGGGAATTCAGGTTTCGGACTTGGCAACGGGTGACGCGCGATGATCGCGCCTCGCCGGGCAATAAAAAGCCGGGCGCGGGCGGGAGCGCGAAACCGAACGGGCCAGGTGGAGATTCTTGAATCGCTTCGAAGATGTAGGCCGGGAGCGTTGACCCGGCCGCGGAGGCTCATTGCAAAGTGAGCCGTCGCTGCCGGAGAGTAAAAGGCCGCATCGAGAGGCAGGCTTCTACCGGAAGGGGACAGCGGACGCGCACCGGCGCATCGATCCGCGGCCAGGTAAAATCGGCTGCGGGGAGTTAAGGGCCTACGTCACGCCGTTTCTGGATGCCAGGTTCTGACCGTGCATGCCGGTCGGGGAACAAGTTGGCTGACGGGTCACTTGGAACCATTTTTATTTCCCCAGCCCCCGCTTCGGCGCGGCGGCAGCGTTCCTTGGCTTGTAATGGGGGTGCGCCGCACCCTTTTGCGGGCCATTAAAGAGATTTCACAAATTCACAAAAGGACGATTCCCGTTTCTAGGGCCCTAGCGGGCTCTAGGATCGATTTGCGCGTTTTCTGACCCTTTTACTATGGGGACGTCGTCGAGTTTTTTGAGTCTAAACGCCAAGTGAATGATTCTCCGTGGCTTGCCGGAAAGCCGGTCTCGCGTTCCGCGGACCGATATTTTGACCCAAAAGGCGCGGACAAAACCAGCCTCGGTTAGCTAGTGTGGTGAGTCAGAAAAGCGCGAGTCTCTGGCTTACAAAAAAGCCCGGGTCATTCCGAGCGCAGCGAGGAATCTGCTGTCTGCTCGTTTAAAAGCAGATCCCTCGCTGCCGCTCGGGATGACTAGCGTTGTAATTATGACTCCGCGGGAGAGCTACTATTCAATGAACTTCAGGGACGCTAGACTAGCTTAGTTAAGCTAGCGCTTGATCGCCGTGCTCGAATCCATTTGCTCCCGCACGGGCCGTTCCTGAACCGGTTGTTCCGTCACCGGGTTCTCCGGCACGGACCCTTCCGGTCCCGCCGAACGATCTTTGTGCCGCCAGGTGAATTTCTCCTTGCATTTGCGGAAGCTGGCGAAATTGTACCGGCAGGCGGGGCAGCGGTACGGTGTGGCGCCCATCCGCATCATTGCAACGGTCCAGCGGCCAGGACGATAATACTGTTCGCTCCAGGTGGTCAGCTCCTGGCGGTAGCAGCGCGGGCATCGAGCGAACTTCCAGTCCCCGGACTCCCAAACGCTGGTTTCCCAACGGGTCCGGCAACGGCGGCAGCGCAAGGGGTAAATGCCAACAAGACTGCGGAGTTGTTCGCCGAAACCCATTCGATGGGAAACCCGAACATCGCGCGTACCGCATTTGGGACAGGAAAGCTGCATTACCCGGGCCTGGGTCAATTATAGCGGAAAACCGTCATGACTCATATCGCCGCGACCGGTCTGCGTCGAGCTGCGACGTACTCCTGGATATACGTGGAAAAGGCCTGCTGCAGGTGGTTTCGCGCGGTTGCCCCGTGGTTGATTTTCAAGCCAGTGATCGATAGGACGGGCAGTAGTTGCCGCGTGGTGGAGGTGATGAAAACCTCGTCGGCAGCCTCCAGGTCACGCGGAAACAGTATCTTTTCAGAAACATGAATGCCGCTGGGTACCGGGATCTCCAGCAGCAGGGCGCGCGTGACCCCCGGCAGACAGCCCGAAGCGAGCGGCGGCGTCCAGACGCTGCCGCCTTTGGCCGCGAAGATGCTGGCGGAAGTGCACTCGCAGACCTCGCCCCGTTCGTTGAGGAGCGCGACTTCGTCGAACCCGAGTTCATGAGCGCGCTCATAGCGCGTGAGATTTTCCGACCAGGAGAGATATTTAGTGCCTGCGAACTCGCTCGCCGCATGCCGGCCGTTGGGAATCAGGTCGAGTTTGACGCCGTTGCCCCACGGATTCGAATCCGCCGTGAAGGCGACCATGTCGAACTCGCGCGTCGCGGCCGGCCCTTCCCACATGCCTCCACGATTGCGCACGACGGCGACTCGCAGCGTCGCGTTCGAGGCGCGATTTGCGTCCACCAGACGATACAGGCGCTCCTCCAGCCACTTTGGATCGGCTGGAAACGGGACCCGCATCCGCGCCGCGTCGTGCTGCATTCGAGACCAGTGCCGCTCTAGAGCGAACAACACACCGTCGCAAACGCTCAGCGTGGAGAACACGCCCCAGCCGTTGAGCAAGCCCACTTGACCGGGCGAGAGGAAGAGGTCATGGGCGTCGCGAATTTCATCGTTATGAAGGAGAAAGCGATGCATCCTCTTCATTCTAGCGCGGCCGTTTCGAGCGCCTACTCAGTAACAGCCCGCAAAACCCGGAGCGCGTAAACTCCGCGCGACGGCAGCGTTTCTTGGCTTGTAGTGACGGTGCCGCCGCACCCTTTGCGGGCTACTGGGCGCGTTCGACGAATTCGTTGGTGTAGGTTTTGCCGAGGTCGATGGCCGCGGTGCGGACACTATCGAGGGATACTCCGAGGACCACCCTCACCGCTTCGGCCGACTCCGGAGTCAGTTTGCCATCGAGAGAAAGCATGGCCTGCGTCGCTTGCAGCACCTCGATGTCACTGTCTTCGTCGTCGGTGCGGAACTCCTGGGGCATTTGGGCGCGCACGGCGCCCGGCGAGTGACTGCGCATCCACGCGACGGTGCGCACGATGGCCCTGGTCAGCCGCCGGACCTGGTCGGGATGAGCCTCGATCCAGGAACTGGTCGAGTACAGAACCGTGGACGGGTAGCTATCCACGCCGAACACTTCGCGGACCCCTTCTCCGGTGCGGGTGTCGGCCAAAATGCGCAGGCCGGGCATCTGCTTCAGGACCATATGAAAGGCGGGGTCGGTCATGATCGCCGCGTCCACCGTGCCGTGGGTGACAGCTCCCACCGCCGTCGCGCTCATCCCGATGGACGCCGAGCTTGCGTCCCCCGGTTTGAGTCCGTGCTTGGCCAGCAGGTAATTCAGAAATAACTGCGTGGCCGAACCGGCGGCCGATATGCCCACGGTCTTGCCTTTGAGATCCTCCACGCGATTGATCCCTTTAGCCGCGGCCACGGCGACCAGACCTGGGTAGCGCAGCATGGCGACGAAGGCGCGCAGCTCGCGGCCCTGGGCGGCCATCTGGACGGTATGTTCGTAGAATCCGCACACCACGTCGGTGCTGCCGCCGAGCAGCGACTCGAGCGACTTCGCTCCGCCGGGGAAGTCCTGAATGCTGACGTCCAGCCCTTCATCGTTGTAGTAGCCCAAGTCCTGTGCCAGGGTCGCCGGTAAATAGATGAGCTGAGCTTGTCCGCCGACCGCCATCCGTATCGGGATCCGCTTTGCTTCGGGGCGGCGAAAGTTGCATCCGCCGCACCCCAAAACCAGCCCAAGGGCGCAGAGAAACACCGCCGCTCGAATCGCCTTGCTGCGTAGCGTATTCCGGTGAAGGACCGGGAACCCCATGTTTGCTACGATACACCCTCCCTCGACCGCGTGCGCACTTGCAATCAATTTCTCATCTCTTGTTCATGGACAAGTCATGATCGGTTGCTACCATCGCAACGTCTCGTCGAAAAATCTCACACGAACTGGAGCTACGTATGCGTTCTCGCAACTACTGGTGCATCTTATTAGTTTTAGTAATGGCCGTCGCGCTGATGGCGCAATCGAATGCCGGCACCGCGACCCTCACTGGAACGGTCCTGGATCCGGACGGAAAAGCGCTTCCGCACGCTGCCCTGGTAGTAAAGAACGACGCCGGCGTTTCGAAAACGGCGACAGCAGGTGACGATGGACGGTTTTCAATCGAGGGGCTGCCCGCCGGCACCTACACCGTGGAAGCTTCGGCGCAGGGATTCGGGGTGGCCAACATTTCGGGAGTGCAGCTCGCCTCCGGCGGATCGCAGGACATTTCAATCGCGCTACAAGTCGCGAGCTTGAGCCAAACCGTAAACGTCGAAGCGGTGGTCTCGATGGCTGTGCAGACGGCGCCTGCCGGAAATACGCTCGAAGCGACGTCCGCCAAGACAGAGATCTCCGGGGCGTTCATCCGAAACTTCGAAACCCCGGTGGCGGATTACGGCGAAGTGGTGAACTATTCGCCGGGAACGTTTACGCTTAGTCCCAATGGCGTCGGACTCGGCCAGGGCAAGACGTATTTCCGCGGTCTTTCGGACGGTCTCTATAACGTCACTTTCGACGGCATTCCGTTTACCGACACCAATAGCGTTTCGCATCATACGTGGGCGAATTTTCCCGCCCAATGGTTAGGGGGGACGGACTTCGATCGCAGCCCTGGCCAGGCTTCGACCGTTGGACAATCCACTTTCGGCGGATCGATCAATCTGCTATCACAGGACCTGCAATCGAGTCAGGATATCCGCGCGAGCGTATCTTACGGCTCGTGGAATACCCGTCTTTACAGGATGAACTACGACTCCGGGCTGTTTGGTCCCGGCAACCGGAACAGTCTTTGGCTGGATGTTCACCAAATGGATTCGGACGGATACCAGACGTTTAACTACCAGAATCGCGACGCGGGTTCGGCCAAGTATCAATACAGAGTTTCCCCCCGGACCAGCATCACGCTATTCAGCGGAGTCGTCGATCTTTCGAACAACACCCCGGGCACTACCAGTCCGACGCGCGCTCAGATCGCACTCTATGGAAACAATTACCTGTTGAGCAACGATCCGGGGACGCCTACCGCACCGAACGCTTATTACTACGGCTACAACAGTTACCATATCCAGACGGACTTCGAATATATCGGTTTCAACACCGATCTGGGCAGCGGATGGAGGTTCGACACCAAGGCGTATACCTACAGATATTGGAACGACGAGCCCTTCACCAACGCACCGGCCAGCGTCAGCACCAGCGCTCCCAGCGGAGTGGACAAACTCAACGGCTACCGCCAGGCAGGCGACTACGCGAACCTGAGTCATGAAGACAAGTGGGGCATCCTGACTGCCGGGGCGTGGTACAACTGGGCCTACACCGACCGCTTTCAGAACCCGATGAATCCCATCACGCATGTGGATACACCGCTGCCCAATTTTCATGAGCATTTCATCACGCAATCGTTCCAGCCGTTTATTCAATACCAATGGAGAGCGACGCAGAAGCTCTCCATTATGGTTGGCGTCAAAGACAGCGAGCACAATCTGGCTCTGAATCAGTACCAGGACAACGGCAGCACGGTGGGATGCCTGGGCGGCGCGGCAAGCACCGATCCCGTGTCGGGCGCACCCATCTGCATTGGCGGTGCGGCCTTCACCTCGCACACCTATAGCTGGAACAATTGGCTTCCCACCGGCACCGCCCGTTACCAAGTGAACCGGTACTGGTCAACCTACGCACAATTCGCCGAGGGCTCCGAAGCGCCACCCACCAACGTCTTTGACGTGGCTAACGGAACCGTCACGACGCCCGCCAAAGCCACGCTGGCCAAGACCTACCAGACCGGCTCCGTGATCAAGCGTAACCGGTGGACGCTCGATGCCGACTTCTACTACATTCATTACCAGAACGCCTACGCGAGCTACACGGACCTGGCGACGAACGAGGCGGTCTTTACGGCGACCGGCCCGTCGAACACGAAGGGCCTCGAAGGGGAGAGCAATATTGTGATCGGCCACGGTTTCAACTTATACCTGAACGCCTCTAAAGGCGCCGCGAGATACCAGACCGGTCCGAACTACCCCAACGGCGGCGAGTGGGTGCAGAATGCGCCGAGCGACGTTGAATCCCTGGCCCTGTTTTATCAACACAAGAACTTTGACGTCGGTTTCCTCCATAAGCGGGTTGGCACGATGTACAACGATAACGGAAGTTTGGCGTACAAGAATGCTAGTGGAATATCGCTCAAGTTCCCGGTCAACCAGGCGATCCAGATTAACCCCTTCGATCTCACGAACTTCTTCTTCAACTACACGATGAAGAATGAGGGATGGCTCCGGGGCAGTAAGATCGGCTTCGCGGCCAACAACCTTTTCAACAACCAAAACATTACCGGCATCTCGGCAGCGACCAAGGCGACTGCAACCGTGCCCTTCGCTCCGTCGCCGAACGACGTGATCACCACGCTGCCGGGCCGCAGCGTCATGGTTACGTTGACGGTCGGTTGGGCGCCGAGGAAATAACCCTTTACAGCCGAAGGAAGTCTCCCGCTCCGGGACCTTGGCGAACGCGCCGATAGGTTCCGGAGCGGTTTCATTTTGTCCAGCGCCGCTGCATCACACTCTAGCGGCGGGCGCCGGCTGCGGCTTGCGCACTGCGCGAGGCTTCTGCGACCACATCCACAACCGGTACAGCATCAGGACGGCGAAGATCGCGCCGTACAGCAGCGGCAGCCGGACGTCGGATTTCACCAGCCAGTAGTAGTGGATCACGCCCGCGAGCGCGGCGAAATACACGGCGCGGTGCAGCGTCTGCCAGCGTTTTCCAATCCTGCGCTGCCAGCCGTCGGTCGAGGTGATCGCCAGCGGCACGAGCAGCACGAACGCCGTGAATCCGACCGTGATGAACGGGCGTTTCACAATGTCCTTCATGATTTCGTGGAAATCGAAAAATTTATCGAACCACAGGTACGTAATGACGAAATGCAGAAAGACATAGAAGAACGCGAACAGGCCCAGCATGCGCCGGAACCGGAGCAGCACCGGTTGATGCAACAGCAGGCGCAGCGGCGTCACGCTCAACGTGATCATCAGGAACCGGATGGTCCAGTCCCCGGTACTGTGCGTGATGAACTCGATCGGGTTGGGGCCGAGGGTCCCCGCATAGGCCCGCCAGGCCAGCCTGAAGAGAGGAATCAGGCACAGCAGGAACAGAACAGGTTTCGACCAGCGGCTCTGGAGGATTCTCTTCATGGATTGCGAATAGGGTTGCTCTTGGGTGCCGTGATAAAGAAGCGGGCGTAGGAACGGCGCGCTAATAGTTCCGCCGAAGATCCAAGCCGGCGTAGAGGCTTGCGACCTGATCGCCGTAGCCGTTGAACATCAGCGTCGGGCGCTTCCGGAATTCTCCCAGGCGCCGTTCCGAACCCTGGCTCCATCGCGGATGGTCCACCTGCGGGTTCACGTTCGCATAGAAGCCATATTCGTTGGGAACCGAGAGGGCCCAGGTGGTCTGCGGCTGCTTCTCGACCAAGGTGATCTTCACCAGCGATTTGATGCTCTTGAATCCGTACTTCCAGGGCAGCGTCAGCCGGATCGGCGCGCCGTCCTGGGGGGGCAGCGTCTCGCCGTACATGCCGACAGTCAGCATCGCCAGCGGATTCATGGCCTCGTCCAGACGCAAGCCTTCCACGTAGGGCAGTTGCAAACCCGAGTACCGGGCCGAGGGCTGCTGCTTGAGATCGTAGAAGGATTCGAATGCAACGTACTTCGCTTTTGACGTCGGCTGCACCTGCTTCAACAGTTCATTCAAAGAAAAACCTATCCATGGGACGACAATCGACCAGGCTTCGACGCAGCGGTGCCGGTAAATGCGCTCTTCGAGCGGCGCGATCTTATAGAGCGCATCGAGATCCAAGGTCTTAGGCTTGGCCACTTCGCCGCCCACCTTGAGCGTCCAGGGCGAGGTCCTGAAGTTCTTCGCCAGGTCCGCCGGCTGTTCCTTCGCCGTGCCGAACTCATAGTAATTGTTGTAGTGAGTGACGTCGTCGCGGCTGTTGGGCTTTTCGGTGGTACTGAGCGGGCTCTTGCCGACATTGTCGAGCTTGGTGGTGGCGGCGTGTGCGGCAAACGGACTGGCCAGCGCTCCCAGGCCGGCCGAACCGGCGGCCAGAAAACTGCGCCGGTTCAGGTACGTTTCCTTGGGAGTGATATCGGAATAGCGGAGATCGGGTGCTTGACGAATCAGCATGGGGCCCTCTGACTCAAATAATAACTCTTCGCCGGGAGAGCAACCAGGGGTTCACCAGAGCGGGCGAATCGCCCTATGCTCACCCAACGGTCAGATCCCGCGAGCCTATAAATCCTATCCCGGTCGAAAAACGGGACAGACTTTCTGCTCCCAATCAGGGATCAACTCGAGCCCCTAAGGCACGCATTTGCGGACCGGGTTGCCGGTCCCAGTCTTCACACAGTCGCTACCGTTCGCGGCCTCTGTCGTGCCCTTCCGGACGGCGCTCCTCCGGCCGGTACCGTCGCGGTCCCTCGTAGGGATGAACGTAGGTGTTCCGGTTGATGACCGTGCGGCCCCACTCGTGATCGTTGATGATCACGCGGCGACCGCCCCAGTCGAAGCGATTGTTTCCCCAACCCCACGGGCGGAATGCGACTCCGAGTGACACGAACGGTCCGAACGAGATGGCTGCTCCGACCCGGAAACCAGGCCGCGGACGGAAGAACACGATGCCCGGATCATACACCGGCACGTACAGCATCTCGGGATTCACCGGAGCGATCTCGATATAAGGGCCCGGCCGTACGACGATCCGGTCGTTGCCGCGAAGGTATCCGTAATCGTAGGCATAGTGGCGCAAGCGCTGTACCGAGTCCATCACGGCTTCACGCTCGGCCAGGAAGGCCTCGCCCAGCGCTCTGGTCCAGCCCGGATCTCGCGCCATCATGTCGAGCACGGACGGGAACGGCAGCAGAGCCTGCACGCTGGGATCCCACGGCAGCCGGTCTTCCTCGATACCTCTTGCCAGCGCCTCGCCGTGCAGGAAGCTGTGGCGGTTGGCCCATTCGGCGGCCGGGCGGATCTCGTCGGAGTAAGTCGCGGCCGCAAGAACCTGGCTCAGCAGCGGATCGGGATACAGAGCGATGCGCTGGACCAGGCGATCCAGTTCGGGCGGACTCTGCGCGAACGCGGGGCACACGAGGCCTACGAAGGCAAACATGACCAATGCCACGGACGCGGGGGCAATGGGTCTCTTTACGGTGTTCACATTTTCTCCTTGGGCTTTCTTCAGGCCGAGGGTCTGAAATCACCCTCTTTATAAGTAACACCCCGCAAAACGGAGCACGGCGGCAGCGTTATTGGCTTGAACTGAGGGCGCCGCCGCACCCTTTGCGGGCTTCAAAGCACAAGACGTTCCCGGGCAGATAAATGTTTCCGAATGCGACACCTGTAAGCTGCTGAAAAAAGATCAACAACTGGCTAGCCGCTGATGAACACAGATGAACGCCGATGGAAGCAAATGTGTTATCCGTGTTCATCGGTGTTTATCCGCGGCTCAAAATCGCTTGTCCGGACTTTTTCAGCACCCTGCTAGGGATATCAAAAATAGGATCGTTAATCCGTCACACGGATCACCGTGCGGCCGCGGATTTTACCCCGCAATATCCGCTCACCCAGTTCGAACACCTGGTCGAGCGGTTCCACCTGAATCATCTGGTCCAGCAGGTTCAAAGGGAGATCGCGCCTCAGCCGGGTCCACACTTCGTGCCGCTCGGCCCCCGGTGTGCGGCTCGAGTCGATCCCCAGGAGGTTCACACCCCGCAAGATGAACGGGAAAACCGTCGTGTTCAGGGCCGCGCTGCCGGCGAGGCCACAGGCAGCCACGCTGCCTCCGTGCGCCACCGATCGCAGGATTCCAGCGAGCGTGTCGCCGCCCACGCTGTCGATAGCGCCGGCCCATCGCGCGCTCCCTAGCGGCCGCTTAGAAGCCCGCACAGGGCCAGCGAGGCCCTCCAAACTAGCAGGAGCCCTGGGCGTCTCCCCCGAGCGAGGCTCCGTTGCGCGGGCGAGTTCCTCAAAAGGCCCCGACAGCACGGCGCGATCCAGAATCTCAGCCGCTCCGAGGCCGCGCAGATACGCGTGCAGTTCCGCGCGTCCGGTGGAGGCCACCACGCGGTATCCGAGCTTCGCCAGGATCGCGATCGACACGCTGCCCACGCCGCCGGCGGCGCCCGTCACCAGGACGTCGCGGATTCCGGGTTTGGACCCATGGGGTTTCGCGGCGTCCGGCTTCCACCCATCCGGCGTTAACCCATGCCGTTCGAGCGCCATCACGGACTGCATCGCCGTGAATCCCGCCGTGCCGATGCCCATCGCCTGTCGGAGCGTCATGCCGTCCGGCAAGGGCACGATATATTCGGCGTCCAAGCGCGCCAGCTCCGCATATCCGCCCCACATGGTTTCGGACGTTCCGCAGCCGGTGACGACCACCGGGTCGCCCGGTTTGAATTCACCCGCGCTCGATTCCTCCACCGTCCCGGCGAAATCGATTCCCGGAACCATGGGGTACTTCCGAATCACTCCCGGTTTGCCCGTCACGGCCAGACCGTCTTTATAGTTCAGGCTCGAATGGGCCACCTTCACCAGGACGTCTCCCGGTGGCAGCGCCGCGCGGTCCAACTGCTCGAAGGATGCGGCAATCTTCCCCTCGTGGTTGGTAATAAGAAGGGCTTTGAAAGTGGGCATGCCCGTCAAATTAGATACACCCCTCAAGGATATTGGATTTACCGCCGATGGAACCAGCGTGACCTGCCCCAGTTGCGGCGCTCCCATGCGTCTAGAGCCGGACAAAGAGTGTTTGGTCTGCGCATATTGCGGGAACATTCATTACCCCGAAATCAATTCCGACGGGGTCCGGGTTTTGGACGAAGGATCGTCCGAGCCGTGCCCGGTATGCGCGATTCCCCTGGTAAACGCCGCCATCAGCGGCCAGCGGATTCTCTACTGCAATCGATGTCATGGGATGCTGATCGGCATGGACGTGTTCCTGGCCGTGGTGGAGGACCTTCGCTCGCGCCGCGATACGACGGCCGATGCCGCGCGGCAGCCCGATTGGAAGGACCTCGATCGCAAGCTCCGTTGTCCGAAGTGCGGCCAGGAGATGGACACCCACCCCTACTACGGACCCGGTAACGTGATCATCGACGATTGCGAGAACTGTTCCGTGAACTGGCTGGATTACGGCGAGTTGCAGAGAATCGTTAGGGCGCCGGACCGTCAATATACAATGCCGGTCGACGAGGACGAACAGCCTGAAGAAAACTGGCGGCGGCTCGCGGAAACCCAGTAGGACGTCTGACAGGCTGCTCAAGAAAGACCAAAACTAACGTTGGCCGCCGATGAACACAGATGAACGCCGATGGAAAATTGTGTGATCCGTGTTCATCCGCGTTTATCTGCGGCCACGAAGTCCTTTTCAACAAACCCTTTCCAATAAGCCTCTAGAGAGAGACACGTTGCCTGGCGCGTTGCCTGACACGTCAGCGTACGACGCCCGCCATCGGGCTGCTGGCCGAGGCATATAGCTTCTTCGGCATCCTGCCCGCCAGGAACGCGTACCGGCCGGCCTCTACTCCCAACTTCATCGCGGTCGCCATGGCCACCGCATCCTCGGCCTCGGCGATCGCGGTGTTCATGAGAACTCCCTCGTAGCCGAGCTCCATCGCGACCGCGGCATCGGAAGCCGTCCCCACGCCCGCATCGACGATCAACGGCACTTCCGTAATCATCTCCCGCAGGATTCGCAAGTTGGTCAGGTTCTGAATCCCGAGGCCGCTTCCGATGGGCGCCGCCAGGGGCATCACGGCGGCGGCGCCCGCGTCAATCAGCCGGCGGGCGTTCACCAGGTCGTCATTGGTGTAGGGCAGCACAACGAAGCCTTCCTTCACCAGCACGCGCGTCGCTTCGAGCAGCCCCTGATTGTCGGGAAACAACGTGCGCTGGTCGCCGATCACTTCGAGCTTCACCCAGTTCGACAACCCCACCTCGCGCCCCAGGCGGGCCGCCCGGATCGCTTCATCGGCGTTATAACATCCGGCCGTATTCGGCAGGAGAAAATATTTGGTGCGATCGACGTGATCGAGCAGCGATTCCTTGGACCGGTCGGTCAAGTTTACGCGCCGGACCGCTACCGTGACCACTTCAGCCCCGGAAGCTTGGTGACAGCGTACCATTTCGGGAAAACTGCGATACTTTCCGGTCCCCACGAATAGCCGGGACCGAAATTCGCGATCCCCAATCTTTAGTTTGCCGCCGCTCAGCATATCCATATCTTCATTCTAAGGCTTCAGCCGTAGCCGAGAGCCGGCTGGATGCGAACGGCCCACGCCATCAACCTGGAACCGATCGCCCCTTCGATCCATGCGGTTCAACCACTGTAGTAAATCGAAATGCTGGCCGATCTAAGGTCTGGAGCAACCATGAAGAAAAACAACTTGGTGAAGCTGTTGGGGATCGCATTCGTGGTCGCCATCCTGTCGACAGGGATCTTTTACGGCCTGTTTGTGAACAAGCTGAGCAGCAGCACGGGCAGCGGCAAGACGCTGGTAGTGGCCGGCCGGGCGCTCATGCCGGGGACCATCCTGCAGCCGGCCGACGTAAAAACCATTCCCTGGCCGGTGGACCGCCTACCGAAGGGCTCTTACGGAACCGTCGATCAGGTGGTTGGAAACACGGTTTTCGATGCCATCGGCGAAGACGAGCCGGTATTGACGGCGCGTCTCGCTTCCTCGAAGACGGGCGGCAACTCGGGCGTGCCGGCCGGAATGCGCGCCGTCTCGGTGCACGTCACCGATTCGACCGGCGTGATGGCGCTTCTTCGCGCGGGCCAAAGAGTGGACGTACAAGTAGTGATCGGCCGCGGGAACGGCAGCGAAACGGAGGTCCGGACCGCGCTCGAAAGCCTTTCCGTGCTGTCGGTGAACCCCCAGCCGGAGCAGGGCTCGCAGGGACAGAATCTGCCGGTGGTGACGCTGCTCGCGAAACCGCCGGAAGCCGATGTTCTGGCACTGGCCGATTCGGGGGCGCGCGTGCGGCTGACGCTGCGAAATCCGCTCGATCAGGACATCCGAACACGCAGTCCTCTTTCGCTCAGCTCGTTGATGCGCACAAGCGGCGGCGCGAAGGAGCCCGACCGTGTCGAGTCCGCTCATCAGGCCGAAGCGGTTCATCAGTAAGCTCGTTCCGAGGCACGCATGCTGATTGTCTCCATCCTGGCTTTCTTTGTCGTCATCTTCCTGCTCGCGTGTATCACGGTGGCTGTCGCCTGGATGAGTTTTCTCAAGGCCCGGGCCGAGGAATCCGACGCCACGCGGCGCGACCGCGAACTGGCCGCGGAGCTCGAAGAGGCAGCCGGCGCACCCGGGATTCCGGGCGAAGGTTCCACGCTATTTCGCAGTGAACGTTTGAGCACGATCACCTTCTGGGACAGTCTGCTCACCCGGTTCGATTTTCTGAACATTATGAAAGAGCGGATCGAGCAGGCCGATCTCGCTTGGTCGGTGGGCCGGGTGACCATCTCCATGCTGCTGTGCTGCGCCGTCACGCTGGCCATTCTGCTGCGCTTCCTGGCTCCGCTCGCGGCGCTCGCCGGGGCGCTCGGCGTGGCCCTCGCGCCCTACGGTTACATTCTGCACCGCCGCAACCACCGTTTCGAAAAATTCCGTGAGCTCTTTCCCGACGTGCTCGATTCGCTGGCGCGGGCTCTGCGCGCGGGATATCCACTGTCCGCAGCCATGGAAATGATTTCGAGCGAAGTTTCCCCGCTGGTTTCGATGGAGATCCGCCGCACCTCCGCGGAGGCGAATCTCGGCCGGGGATGGCCGCACGCTCTGGAGAATCTGGGCAAGCGGGTTCCGTTGCTCGAAGTGAATCTTTTCATCGCCGCGGTACAGCTTCACGCGCGCACCGGCGGACGGCTCAGCGAAGTGATGGGCGGCCTGGCGGAAAACATGCGCGAGTCGATTGCGCTGCAAGGCGAGGTTCGCTCGCTGGCGGCTTACGGCAAACTCACCGGCATGATCCTCACCATCCTGCCGATCGGCATCGCGATCATGATGATCTTCGTAAGTCCGGGGTACATGCAGGTCCTGTTCAACCATCCCATGGGAAAGAATCTGATCACGACGGCGGTCATCTGCCTGGTGCTCGCGCACTTCGTGATCCGAAAGATCGTGGACATCAAAGTATGACCCTCGGATTGCTCACGGGCCTGTTCTTCTTCATCTTGGCGGCGGTCAGCGTCGCCGGATACGTGTTCGTCCTGCGGCCGTCGCGCGCCGAGGGAAACGACATCCAGATTCCAGCGCCCCTGGCGCTCGATCCAAGAAACCTGCCCACCGCGCAGGCCGCGGTCGCCGATATTTTCCGGCTCATGGGCGAGGCCATGCCTGGCGCTCAAAAGCAGGAGGCAGCCGCCCGCCGCCAGTTGAGCATGGCGGGCTATCGCTGGCCGGCGGCCGTTTCGATTTTCTTCGGGATCAAGTGCGCCTCCGCGCTGATGCTCGCGGTGGCCGCCGCCTGGGGGGCGATGCTCTCGCGCACCGATTCGTCTCCGATCTTCGCAATCCTGCCCTCCGTCTGCGGCTTGGGATTCGGATTCTTGCTTCCCGATCGTGTTCTCGATCGCCTGGCAGCGCGCCGGGTGGATCGCGTGCGTCGCGCGCTACCAGCGGCTCTCGATCTCATGGTGCTCGCCATCGAAGCCGGCCAAGGATTGGACGCGGCTATTCTCGATACCAGCCGGGGTTTGCGCGTCACGCATCCGGAGCTCGCCGCCGAGTTCACCCAACTGCAACTGGAACTGAAGGCCAACGCGACGCGCGTCGAAGCGCTGAAGAATTTCGCGACCCGCAGCCGCGACTCGGAGCTGCGCAAGTTCGCGAATCTCCTGATCGATACGGACCGGTTCGGCACCAGCCTGGGTCCGGCGCTGAAGACCCACGCCCGTTATCTACGCATCCGTTTTCGTCAGGTGGCGCAGGAGAAAGCGCGCAAGGTCGGCGTAAAGCTGATCTTCCCGGTGTTCTTCTTGATCTTTCCGTCGGTGATCCTGGTGACCCTGGGACCCGCGGTGATCCTGCTGTTCACGCAGATGAAGGCGCTGATGGCGCAGTAGCGCCAGCGTGGAGACAGCCGCTCTGTTTGCCGGCTAAGATGTTGCTTCTCTTTGAGTGAGCTGATCGCCCTTGGCCTTTGCCACGAGCATAATTTCGTATCCGAAGAATCCCGGGGCGAGGGCGTTAAGGATCCGCAATTTGAGATTGATCGCCCGCATCAGCAGGTTTCGCGGATCGAGACCCGTGATCAATTCGAGCGGCATCACCGTGATCTTCTCGGCGGCTACGCGGTAGCCCGCCTGTCCAAGCATCCGGCGCACGCTTTTCCGCGTGAAGAAGCGCAGGTGCCGGCGGTCCAAAATTCCCCGGTCCGAGTAATTGAATTTCCCGAACAGCAGTCCGAGCCGAACCGTCAGGTTCGCGACGTTGGGAACGGATACGATCAATTGCCCGGTCTCTTTCAAAAGGCCGCGGGACTCTTGGAGAATTCCCTCTGGATGGGCGGCATGCTCCAGCACGTCGACCATCAGGATCCGGTCGAAGGTCTTGCCACCCAGCTCCGGCAGCACCCGGTCCAAGCCAAGCCGCGGATCGGCGCTCACATATTGATCGAAGGCGCTCTCGAGTTTCGGAGCAACCATGGCATCGACGCCAGTCACACGGTTCTCGCGCTGCTTCAACTCCGCCGCGAAATGGCCGTCTCCGCAGGCGAGCTGCAGGACGTCCTGGTTCGATCCAACCAGCTTGCGCAGATAGTAGTGCGTCGAGTATTTGCTCGCCTTGATCGGAAAGGGAACGAAATACTCCTGGAATTCCGGGTAGGCGTGCGCGGACCGCGTCGTCTTCTTATAACGCTGGACCGCTTTGAAGACGTTCCAGGCATATTTGGTCCCGTTGACGTAGCACAGCTCGTCGCCATAAAACGTCGGGATGGGGACTTCCTTGATGAGGAAGTGCTGGTGATGCAGCTTGATGATGATTTCCGTATCGAAGTGGAAATCATTGGTCATGTCGTTGAAACGGACCTCGCGCAGCGCCTTCAAACTGTAGGCGCGATATCCGCTGTGGAATTCAGTGAGCGTCAAGCCCAGCGACCGATTCTCAAACGTGGTGAGGATTCGATTACCGACGAATTTGTACAGCGGCATTCCGCCCTTGAGCGGCCCGCCGTAGGTCTTCATCATGCGCGATCCGAAGACCGCGTCCGCTTCGCCCGTGACGAGCGGATGGTAGACAGTGGAGAGGAACTCCGGCGCATACTGGCCGTCGCCGTGCAGCAACACTACAACATCGAATCCCTTGTCCATGAAGTAGCGGTAGCCGGCCTTTTGGTTGCCTCCGTAGCCGAGGTTCTTTTCGTGCCGGAGGACGTGAAGTTTGGGCAGATCGCGCAAAGTCTTCAACCCCACGGCCAGCTCGTAAGTGGAGTCCTGGCTCGAGTCGTCGAAGATCGCGATTTCTTCCACGTTCTTCCAGACGGCCGGGGTGATCCGCTTCAAGACTTTGGTCAGCGTGGTGAGTGCGTTGTAAGTGACGATGAGGATGCCGATGCGTTTCCCACGGTTATCGGCAAGCTCCGCCTCATTCTCCGACAACCTGGCGCGGAAGGCGGGGAGCGGTTCGAACGGCAGGGGCCCTGGGGACGTGCCGCCGTCGGCGGTGAGAAGTGAGGCCGGGTCCACGGCGTGTATCCTCATCTTACAACGGGGCCGGGATTAGGCGGCGAGTTCCTCAGTCGTCGCCGGGGTCTCCACCGTGGGCCGCGGAGTGATCCTCGTATTCGATGGTTCGCACTTGGTCCGCCGGGATGGTCTGGGTGACGCCGCTCGCGCTCTCGAGTGTGATGCCCGAAGCTGAATTGGCCACGATGGCGCCGGTGACCGTGGTCCCGTCCCGTTTGGTAACCGTGGCATGTTCCCGAGGCCGCGCGGAAGCGGTCGTGGGGCTGCTGGCGCACCCGGCGCACAACACAACCAGGATCAGAAGAATCGCGGGGAACCAGGGGATCGGTCTCACGACATCACTATCTTAAGGAGCGGCCTCACGTAACTGGGCGCCTCCCAACCGCCATCATAGCTCCCTCCCGTTTCCCCGTGTGAGCGCGGCGGTTCTTGCGGCCGGCCGTCTCTAGTGTTCTGAGTCATTAGTTCATTACATAAATCGAGGTGGGGCGGACAGCCTCGTCCGCGCCGGACCCCCTGGTCGGGCCTTGCCAGTACAGTCAAGAATGGAG